>Ga0335070_10002529_pt1 | contig 21203 bp, 20 predicted proteins | sample Lox_Sample_13_FD_206722 | JGI IMG/M metagenome (GOLD analysis project Ga0335070, IMG submission 206722) | Soil microbial communities from Loxahatchee National Wildlife Refuge, Florida, United States - Lox_Sample_1.3 | ecosystem: Environmental > Terrestrial > Soil > Wetlands | place: USA...
CGCGTCGACCCGTTCCTGCTGCTCCATCAGCGCGAGCTCCTCGTCCTCGCGCTCGCCCTGCCGCCGCTGGAAGTCGCGCAGCTCGAGCTGCAGCGCCTCGAGCTCCCGCGGCGCGGTCACCTTGCCCGCGTAGAGCGTCTTCTCGACCTCGCGCGCGCGGGCTTCGAGGTCGGCGACGGCGGTCTCGAGCCCGCGCTCCTCGCGGGCGAGCGCGACCCGGCGCGTGCCGGCCTCCTCGCGCTGGTGCGCGAGCGCGGCGAGCTCGGACTCGCGCTCGCGGAGCGCGGCGCGCTCGGGAAGCCCCGCGCGGCTCGCGCGCAGCGCGTCTGCGCTCGAGTCGAGCCGCTGCACCTCGAGGAGGGGATGGTCGTCGCCCATGGAGCGCCGGCCAGCGTGGCACCTGCGGGCGAGGCGCGCCAGCGCGAGCGCAATGCGGCTCGAGCCGGCCTACGCTGCGCCTGCTTCGCGCCCGGAGGGCAGGAGTGCGATGGCTCCCGACGCCGCAGCGACCGCAGCCCACCAGCGCGCGCTCACCACCGGGCTCGTGCTGACCGTGTCGATGGCGGCCTTCGAGTCGCTGGCCGTCGCGACCATCCTCCCCGAGACGGTTCGCGAGATCGGTGGCCTCGGGTGGTACGGCTGGGCTTTCACGGGCTTCATGCTCTCGAACCTCGTCGGGATCCCGCTGGCGGGCGAGGCCGCGGATCGCAGTGGGCCTGCGCTGCCCTTCGTCGCCGGCGTGCTGTGCTTCGCGGGCGGGCTGGCGATCGCCGGCTTCGCCGGCTCGATGCAGGTACTCGTGGCCGGCCGCGTGCTGCAGGGTGCCGGAGCCGCGGCCCTCTCGTCGGTGGCGTACGTGGCCGTGGCGCGCGCCTATCCGGCCGAGGCGCAGCCCCGCATGATGGCGCTGCTGTCGAGCGCGTGGGTGGTGCCGGGCTTGTTCGGCCCCGCGCTCGCCGCGGGCGTGGCGCGCCAGGCGGGCTGGCGTTACGTCTTCCTCGGCCTCGCGCCGGCCACGCTCGCCGCGGGGAGCCTCGCGCTCGGCGGCCTGCGCGGCCTGGGTCGGCCGCCGCGTGCCGCGCGCGGCGAGACCGCGGGGCGCGCGCGCGACGCCTCGCTGCTCGCGGTGGGCGTCGCCACGACACTTCTCGCTGTACGCAGCGAGCTCTTCGCGCTCGCGGCGCTGCTCTCACTGGCCGGCGCCGTGCTCGCGCTCCCCGCGCTCCGGCGCCTGCTGCCGCCGGGGACGCTGCGCGCCCGGGCGGGGCTTCCGGCGGCCGTCGCGGTGCTGGCGCTGGTGAACTTCGCGTTTTTCGCGGTCGAGGCGTTCCTGCCGCTGGCATTGACCGAGGTGCGCGGCGCCGGCAACGCCTGGGTGGCCGCGGCGCTCACTGCCGGCACGCTGTCGTGGACGGCGGGCTCGTGGGTCCAGGCGCGCGCGGCGGCCCGCATGCGCCGCCAGCGACTGCTCCGCGCCGGCCTGCTCTTCCTGCTCCTCGGCGTGGCCGGCGCCACGGCCGTGCTCGCACCGGTCCTCCCGCCGATCGGGTCGGTGGCGGCATGGGCGCTCGCCGGCATCGGAATCGGCATCGCCTACCCGATCACGACGCTCGCGATCCTCGAGGCCGCCCCCGCCGGCCGCGAAGGCGAGGTCTCCGCCACCATGCAGATCGCCAACGCGCTGGCGATCGCGCTCGGGACCGGGCTCGGCGGCGATCTGCTCGCGCGCTTCGCGCAGGCGGGCCGCACGGCGTCGCTCGGGATCGCCCTCGTCGATGCGGCTTCGCTGCTCGCCTGCGCTCTCGCGCTGGCCGGCGCCCGCGGTGTCGCCGAGGCCCGCCGAACCCAGGGCGACGGCTAGCGCAGCCCGGCGCAGCGTGAGTTCGACGCGCAGGCCGCCGCGTCCCCTCCCCTCACAGCAGCTCGAGCTGGCGCGGCTTCGGGCGCCCCACGGCGCCGTCGAAGCCCTCGCCGAGCTCGACCAGGATCGCCTCCGCCACCGGGCGCAGCACGCGCTCGACGTAGTGGCGGCGGTCGATCCCCGGCGGCAGCGGCGCGCCCCGCCGCACGGGCTCGGGGCCCGCGGTGGTCACGACGTAGCGCACCACGGACCCGACGCGCTCGCCGCTTCCGCCGAGCTTGCGCGCCGCCTGCACGTGCGGCGGCGTCGTCGCCGTGTAGCGCTCGAGGCTGCCCTTGCGCACGCGCTTCACGTACACGAGCTCGGCGTCGCAGGCGCCCGCCAGCACCTGCTCGACGACCTCCCGCACGAACGCCGCGATCGGGCGGTCCGTGAAGAGGCGCTCGAGCATGCCTTCCTGCAGCCGCCGCGCGATCGCCGGCCAGTCGCGCCGCACCGCCTCGAGGCCGACCAGCACGAGCCGTCCCTCCGCCCAGCCCGCGTAGCGCTTCTTGCTGCCGCTGCGCCCGCCGCGCACGCGCGGCAGGAAGAGCCGCTCGAAGAAGCGATCGAACTCGAGCTCGAGCCGGGGCTCGACGCGGTACTCGCGCCGGATGCGCTCCGCGATCAGCGCCTCGACGCGGCCGCGCAGCTCGTCGACCCCCTCGCGAGCGGCGACCTCCACGAACACCGAATCGGTGTCGCCGTACAGCACGCGTACGCCCTGCTCGGTGAAGGCGTCCCGCGTCCAGCGCAGCGTCTGCTGTCCGAAGCTGGTGATGGCGTTCGCGACGGCGGGGTCGAAGAAGCGGCACGGGCTCGCCCCGAGCACCCCGGACAGCGCGTTCAGCATGATCTTGATGGCCTGGTCGGCGTGGCGGTCGCCGCGCGCCTTGGCGGCCGTGCGCGCCAGCAGGAAGCGCTCGATCAGCCCGGGCAGGATCGCTCCGCTTCGGGCGAAGCGAGCCCCGTTCGGCGCGGTGATCGCATCCTCGCCGGCGCGCGCGTGCGCGAGCGGGTCGAGATCGAAGGTCCGCATCAGGCTCGGGTAGAGGCTCTTGAAGTCGAAGACCGCCACGTTGCGGTGCAGGCCGGGCACCGGCTCGAGCAGCGCGCCGCCGTGCACCACGGCGGCGTGTCGCTCCGAGTCGACGCTCGGCGCCACGAAGCCGCGCCGGCGCAGCTCCGGCAGGTACAGCAGGTCGAACGACGCGATCGAGGCGCCGACCCGGTCGAGCTGCATGCCCGAGAGCAGGCTGCGCTCGACGGTCAGCGCCAGCAGTCCTTCGCGCTCGAGGATCTCGAGCGCGAGGCGCGCGTCTTCGCGGTTGTAGGCGGCGAGCGCCTCGGGGTCCTCGCGCCACAGGCGTGCGATCTCCGCCGCCGCGTCGGGGAGCTCGCGGTCGAGCAGCTTGCCGCGCCCGAGCACCGCCTGCGCCACGGTCTCGAGGCGGTAGTCCTCGAGCCGCAGCGCGTCGCGCACCAGCGCGATGCCGTCGAGCACCATGCGGCCCGGCACGATGGCGCGCGTCTGGCGCGTGAAGCCGCGGTCCTCCTGGAAGCCGATCGGCCCCGGCACGCGGCCCAGGTCGTCCGCCACGCCGAGCGCGCGGCAGCGCGCCGCGAGCACGCGCAGGTCGAAGTCGACGACGTTCCAGCCGACCAGCACGTCGGGATCGAGGACGGCGATGCGCGCGAGGAGCGCGCGGAGCAGCGACGCCTCGTCGCGATGGCTCGTGGCCCCGGCGACCGGCCGGCTCGCGACCAGGTGGACCTCGTCGACGCCCGCTCCGACGAGCGCCGCCGAGTAGAGCGCGCTGGCATCGGGGGATGTCTCGAGATCGATCGAGACGAAGCGCAGCTGCGGCCGCAGCTCGGCCGGAGCGAGCGCGGGATTGCTGAAGCGAAGCAGCCCGCAGGGCTCCGCGCGCGGCTCGCCCTCGATCGCCACACCGGAGCGGATGCCGCGGTCGATCAGATAGCGGTAGGCGAAGCGCACGTCGGCTTCGAGCGCGGCGTCGCCGCCGAGCCGCTCGCGCAGCCGCGCGACCGCGCCGGGGAGATCGGCCAGCACCTGCACCACCGGGCGCCCCGCGAAGTCGCGCAGCGCGCTGTCGCGGATCTCGATGCCGGGCTCGCGGCGCAGCCGATCGACGGCCTCGCGCGGCGCGAAGAAGTACGGGCGGAAGCGGTCGTCCTCGACGCAGAACGGCGGGCCGGTCTCGAGCTTGCCGTAGAGCTGGACAACCGCGCGGCCGTCGCGCAACCGGTAGGTCGGCTGCAGCACGTAGCCCGTGCATCGCACGCCCGGCAGGGTACGATCGCGCGCGATGCCGCGCCGCTCCGACCTGCACGCCCGCATCCACGCCGTGGTGCGACGCATCCCGCGCGGCCGCGTCGCCAGCTACGGGCAGATCGCCGCGCTCGCCGGGATCGGGCCGCATCCGCGCGTCGTGGGCTACGCGCTGCACGCATTGCCCGGTGCAAGCCGGGTGCCCTGGCACCGCGTCGTCAACGCGCAGGGACGCATCAGCCCGCGCGCGGCCCCGGGGCCGGACTCGCTGCAGCGCGCGCTCCTCGAGCGCGAGGGCCTCCGCTTCGACGCGCGCGGCCGCATCGACCTCGAGCGGCATCGCTGGCGGCCGCGCTCGCGCTGAGCGCCGATCGACGCATGCCGCCGGCCCCCCTCGCGCGGCGGCAGCGGGCGGTGCTATGGTCGCGACCCGAAGGGCAAGTTGGATCGGTGGACCCGGCTAGCGCGGTCGTCATCGATCTCCGGAATCCGCCCGGCACTGGCGTCGAGTTCGTATTGATCGCTCTCCTCACGTCCCTCTGTGATGCGACCCTGGGCCCGGATCGAGGTCTTTGTCCCATCCCGTCTGTTCGTGTTCCCCATCGCGCCTGCCTTTCCCGCGCGCGCCGCGGCCTGCGAGGCCCCGGTCGAGCGGATCGTCTTCGTTCGGAGTCAGGTCGTCGGATGGTCCGACCCGGGCCCGGGCGGGTGTCATGCTCCGCGTCGCTGACGACGGGGGCGTGACGAGGAAGCGTGCTTTGGCCAAGAGGTTGTACGTCGGAAATCTCCCCTTCAGTGCCAACGAGGCGGAGCTGCGCGCGCTCTTCGAGCGGCACGGCGCCGTCCAGTCCTGCAGCGTGATCATCGACCGCGAAACGGGTCGCTCGCGCGGCTTCGCCTTCGTCGAGATGGACGAGAGCGGCGCCGACGCGGCGATCCGCGCGCTCGACGGCGCCGACATGAACGGGCGACGCCTGCGGGTGAACGAGGCCCACGAGCGCGAGCAGCGCGGCGGCGGCGGCGGCCGGCCCGGCGGCGGAGGCGGGGGCTTCCGCGACCGCGACCGCGGCGACCGCCGGCCGCGCTGACCACGCGTCCAGCCCGAATCGAACGCATCGGGCCGGTCCCGTCCGCGGGGCCGGCCCTTTTCGCCCCCTCTCCCGGAGCCTCTCGAGGACGCATGGCGCGCGCGCACTGGCTCGTGAAATCCGAGCCCTCCACGTACTCGTGGGACGACCTCGTCCGCGACGGGCGCACGCGCTGGGACGGCGTGCGCAACCCGCTCGCGCGCCAGCACCTCGAAGCGATGCGCGCGGGCGACCTCGTGCTCTTCTATCACTCCAACGTGGGCAAGGACGTGGTCGGCATCGCGCGCGTGGTGCGCCAATCCTATCCGGACCCGGCGGACCCGCGCTGGCTCGCCGTCGATCTCGAGCCGCTGCGCGCCATCGCCGCACCGGTCGCGCTCGCCACCATCAAGGCCGATGCGAAGCTCGCAGACCTCGCGCTGGTGCGGCAGTCGCGACTCTCGGTGATGCCGGTCGCCGCGGCGCACTTCGCGCGCCTGCTCAAGCTCGGCCGCACCCGGGCGCCGCGGTGACGCGCGCACTCGACGAGGTGCTCGAGCTGCTCGACCTCGAGGAGCTCGAGGTCAACCTGTTCCGCGGGCGCAGCCCGCAGGAGCAGGGCCAGCGCGTCTTCGGCGGACAGGTCGCTGGACAGGCGCTGGTCGCGGCGTGCCGCACCGTCGCGCGCGGCCTCGCGCACTCGCTCCACGCCTACTTCCTGCGCCCCGGCGACCCGCAGGTGCCGATCATCTATCAGGTCGACCGCATCCGCGACGGCCGCAGCTTCACCACGCGGCGCGTGGTCGCGATCCAGCACGGCGAGGCGATCTTCCACCTCTCCGCCTCGTTCCAGGCGGACGAGCGCGGCATCGAGCACCAGGACCCGATGCCGGCGGCGCCCGATCCCGAGTCGCTGCCGAGCTGGCACGAGCGCGTCCGCCGCGTGCTGCCGCAGGTGCCCGAGGAGATGCGCGGCTGGCTCGGCCGGGAGCGCCCGATCGAGCTGCGCTACGTCGACGAGCTGCCGATCCTGTCCGCCGAGCCGCGGCCCGCGGAGCAGCAGGTGTGGATGCGCGCCGACGGCAAGCTCCCCGACGACCCGGCGCTGCACCAGGTGGTGGTGGCCTACGCGTCCGACATGACGCTGCTCGACACGGCGCTGCTGCCGCACGGCGTCGCCTGGACCGACGAGCACTTCATGATGGCGAGCCTCGACCACGCCATGTGGTTCCACCGGCACTTCCGCGCCGACGAGTGGCTGCTCTATCAGCTGCACAGCCCGAGCGCCGCCGGGGCGCGCGGCTTCACGCGCGGCGAGATCTGGACGCGCGACGGACACCTCGCCGTGTCGGTCGCCCAGGAAGGCCTGCTGCGCCGGCGCACTTGAGCGCGGAGGGGAGATGGCGGACCGGCTCTGGTGGCGCGACGGCGTGGTCTATCAGATCTATCCGCGCTCCTTCATGGACGCCAACGGCGACGGCGTCGGCGACCTCGAGGGCATCCGCCGCCGCCTCGACCACCTGGCGTGGCTCGGCATCGACGCGATCTGGCTGTCGCCGTTCTATCCGTCCCCGATGGCGGACTTCGGCTACGACGTCGCGGACTACTGCGACATCGACCCGCTGTTCGGGACGCTCGCCGACTTCGACCGGCTGCTCGCCGACGCCCACGCGCGCGGGATCCGCGTGATCCTCGACTGGGTGCCCAACCACACCTCGGACCGCCACCCGTGGTTCGTCGAGTCGCGCAGCAGCCGCAGCAGTCCCAAGCGCGACTGGTACGTGTGGGCCGACCCCAAGCCCGGCGGCGCCCCGCCCAACAACTGGTTCTCGATGTTCGGGGGCTCGGCCTGGGAGCTCGACGCCGCCAGCGGCCAGTACTACATGCGCTCCTTCCTGAAGGAGCAGGCCGATCTCAACTGGCGCAATCCGGAGCTGGTGCGCGCCATGCACGGCGTGCTGCGCTTCTGGCTCGAGCGCGGCGCCGACGGATTCCGCACCGACGTCGGGCACCGGATCCTGAAGGACCCCGCGCTGCGCGACAATCCCCCGAACCCCGACGTGCCCGAGAAGTACCGCAACGGATTCATCGGGCAGCTCCACGTGCACGACGAGAACCACCCCGACGTGCACCCGACGTTCCGCGCGATCCGCCGGCTGCTCGACTCCTACGGCGAGCGCATGATGGTGGGCGAGATCGGCCTCTCCGATCCCATCGAGCTCGCGAAGTACCTGGGCCGCGGCGACGAGCTGCACCTCGCCTTCTACTTCCCGTTCCTGCACTCCGCTTGGGAGGCCGCCGCGTTCCGCGGGCAGATCGAGCGCTTCGAGGCCGCCTGCCCGCCCGAAGGCTGGCCGACCTGGGTGCTCTCGAACCACGACGTGCCGCGCCACGCTTCGCGCTACGACGATCCCGCATGGGGCGAAGCGCGCGCTCGCGTCGCCGCGATGATGCTGCTGACGCTGCGCGGGACCCCGTTCCTCTACTACGGCGAAGAGATCGGGATGCGCAACGTCGCAGTAGCGGAAGGCCAGATGCAGGATCCCCTGGGTCGCACGCTGCACCCGCGGCTGTGCCGCGACCCCGAGCGCTCCCCGATGCGCTGGGCGGCGGGCGCGCCCGGCTGCGGCTTCACCACGGGCGTGCCGTGGCTGCCGCTCGGCCCGCAGCCGCCCGGCACCGATGTCGAGACCCAGCGCCGGGACCGCTCGTCGCTGCTCTGGCTCTACAAGGACCTGCTCGCGCTGCGCCGCGCGAGCCCTGCGCTGTACCGCGGTAGCTACCGCACGCTCGACGCGCCGGACGCTGTGCTCGCCTACGAGCGCCGCTGCGAGGGCCAGGTAGTGCGCGTGGCACTCAATTTCAGCGACCGGCCGCGGCGGCTGGAGGTCGCTGCCACGCGGATGCGCGCGCTGCTCCACACGCGGCCGGGCGCAGCGCTTTCCGTCGCGGAGACCCACGCGATCGAGCTCGGCCCCTGCGAGGGGATCGTGCTCGCGATCGACGGCTGACCGCGGGCCATGGCGCGGACGCGCGGGCCGGGTAGGCTCGGGCGGATCCGCGCTCCGAGAGCGAAGGAGCTTCCCGATGCAGCCGAGGCACCTCGCCGTCGTCGTCGCAGCCGCCCTGCTCGGCGCCACCGGCGCCAACGCGCTCGAGGTCGGCCAGAAGGCGCCCGACTTCACGCTGCGGGGATCGGACGGCAAGACCTACCGGCTCGCCGACTTCGTCGGCAGGCGCGGCTTCGTGCTGGCCTGGTTCCCGAAGGCCTTCACGCCCGGCTGCACGGCCGAGCTCGGCTCGCTGCGCGACGGCGCGGCCGAGATCGCCCGCTACGACGCGGACGTCTTCATGGTGAGCTACGACGCGCCGGAGACCAACGCCGAGTTCGCGAGGTCGCTGGGAGCGCAGCAGGTGCTGCTGTCGGATCCCGATGCCGCGGTGGCGGCGGCGTTCGGCGTAGCGGGCGCCGGCTTCGCGCAGCGCTGGACCTTCTACGTCGACAAGGAGGGCCTGGTGCGCGAGATCGATCGCGCGGTGGACACCACGAACGCGGGCGCCGACATCGCCCGCAGGCTCGGGGAGCTCGGATATCCGAAGCGACCCTGAGCGCAAGGAGGGACGTCATGGCCTACGTCGAGTGGTGGATGCGGGGCGTCGAGTTCGCGAACTGCAACTGCGACTTCGGCTGCCCATGTCAGTTCAACTCCCTGCCCAGCAAGGGCAGCTGCCACGCGCACACCTTCGTGCACGTCGACGAGGGGCGCTTCGGCGACGTTCCGCTCGACGGGCTGAACTGGGGAATCCTGCTCTCGTGGCCGCGAGCGATCCACCTGGGCGGCGGCACCTCGATGGCGGTGATCGACGAGCGCGCGGATCCGGCACAGCGCGCGGCGCTCGAGTCGATCGCGCTCGGGCGCGAGACCGAGCCCGGGGCGCTGATCTGGCAGGTCTTCAGCACCACGATGACGCGCGTGCTGCCGGCGCTGGTTCGGCCGATCTCGCTCGCGATCGACGTCGACGCCGCCACCGCCCGCCTGCAGGTGCCGGGGCTGATCGAGTCCGAAAGCGGGCCGATCGCCAATCCGGGCACGGGCGGGCCGCATCGCGTGCGGCTCGAGCTCCCCGCCGGCTTCGAGTTCCGCGTCGCCGAGTTCGGGCGCGGCACGACCCGAGCGCAGGGGCCCCTCGAGCTGCGCTTCGAGGACTCCCACGCGCATCTCGCGCGCGTGCACTGGAGCACGCACGGCGTCTTGGGGTGACGGCCCTCGAGCGCGCGTTGCGCCGCGACCGGGCGCTGGTGGCGCTCGGCATCGCGGCCGTGCTGGCGCCCGCCTGGATCTACCTGACCGTCGCCTCGCTCGACATGTACGGCGCGATGAGCGGGCCGTCCGCCTGGATGATGCGCGCGACCTGGGACGCAGCGTTCGCCGCGCTCGTCTTCGCGATGTGGGCGGTGATGATGGCGGGGATGATGCTGCCCTCGGCGGCGCCTGCGATCCTGGTCTACGCGCGCGTCGCCCGCAGCGGCGAGGCACCCGGGAGACCGGTCCTGCGCGCCTACCTCTTCGCGACCGGCTATCTCGTCGTCTGGACGGGGTTCGGCCTCGCCGCGACCGGCGCCCAGGCGCTGCTGGCCGCGCACGCGCTGGTGACGCCGATGATGGAGAGCGCCAACCGGGGGCTCGCGGCGGCGTTGCTCGCGCTGGCGGGCGTCTATCAGTGGAGCGCCGCGAAGCGGGCGTGCGTGCGGCACTGCCGCGGCCCGGCGGCGTTCCTGTCGTCACACTGGCGCCCGGGCGCGGCTGGGGCGCTGCAGATGGGGCTGCAACACGGGCTCTACTGCGTGGGCTGCTGCTGGGCGCTGATGCTGCTGCTCTTCGCCGGTGGCGTGATGAGCCTGGGCTGGATGGCGGGCCTCTCGCTCTTCGTGCTGCTCGAGAAGCTTTCGCCGTTCGGGGTCGCGGGGGACCGTGCGACGGGCGCCCTGCTCCTCGCCGCCGCGGCGGCTCTTCTGGGGTCCTCGCTGGTCTCGGGCTGAGACGGCTTCGCCGCGTCGGCGCAAGCGAGGGCAGCCACGGACCGAGCTCATGGGTGGTGGACGCCCCATCCCCAGCCGCCCGCCATCAGGGCCAGCATGGGTTGGAGCGCCGGGGGGGCACGCTCCAACAGGTGTGCCAGCACTCGTTGCTCGCTCGCCTCGATGAAGTCCACATAGTCGACCTCTGGGACCCGCGGGGCCGTCGAGAGGCGACCCGCTGCGTCGAGGACCAGGAACGCAACCGGCTGCACGTGCTGGCCCGCCGAGTCGTAGCCCAAGGGAAGCAGCACGCCGTCGAGCGCGTCCGAGAACACGGCGCGCGGCGCACGAAGAAGTTCGTTGCCCGGCATGAGCATCGTGACGCCGTCCACCACCAGGATGTGTGAGCCGGAGTTGAGGCTTCCACTCGATGCCTTCAGGCGGATTCCCTCCCCATCCCCCCTCGCCAGATCGATCGAAAAATCAGCGAAGAGGACCCTCGGGCTTCGGAGGTCGTCCAGCGAAGAGCGTGCGGACGCTCCGTGAGGACTCTCGAGGGGCAGGAGTCTCTTCGTGCTCGCCACCACCTGCGACAGCAAGGTTCCCGGAGTCGAGCCGATGCGCCCGACGAGACCGACGCCGGCCGCGAAGATCTCCCGCAAGTCGTGGTAGACGAGAAGCCCCCTGGCTCCGCTCCGTCGCCGCACGCTGATCCGATCGGCTGTGAGGCGGAGCTCCGCTCCGACATCTCGCGGCGCAGCCAACGTCACGTGTTCGAGTGTGAACTCGACCCGGTTCGTGGGCGCGAGCGCGCGGGCCGCCGATCTGTCCATGCTCTCCGAGCGGGTGACGGCGACCACGACGGCTGCCGTCACCAGGACGACGAGCCCCATTCCGATCATCGCCAGGTTCTCGTATCGCGCAGCGAAGGGGAGACGCATCCGACTCGCTCCGCCGGACCGCCTTACGGCTCGTGCACCTCGACCATGCACGTCTTGAGGTTGCTGTCTTCGCCTCCTTGCCACTCAGCGAGGATGATGTACGTGGCCACCGTACCGACCAGGGCGGAGGGCAGAGCCGGCGGCGCGGGCACCGAGGCGCTCGACGTGGAGAATGCGTTCACGGTCTTCTCGACAGCAACGAGCGGACCGTAGATCCCGATGCCTCCGAGGGTGCCGTTTGCATTCCCGGCAATGCTCGTGATCAGACGAACGCTCAAGGTCGAGGCCTCGTTGTTCGCCAAATCGACGTTCATGTCGATCGTCGTGCCCGCCGCGGCCGTGGCAGGACAGCTGACGTTCAGACTCGTATCGAGCTTCGCGAGAGCGGGGCGCACCGGCAGGACACATGCGGCAACGGTCGCGAGAAGGAGGCTGAGAAGCTTCAAGACCTGGTCTCCTCGGTTGTGCTCTGGAGGGATCGCCGAGAGGCCACGATGAGCAGCCCGGCCATGCCAGCGAGAAACTCCACGGTTTGCGCCGGCTCTGGAACGAAAATCAGGCACTCATGAGCTTCGACCTTCGCTCCTCCGCTCCATTCCGTGGAAATCACGTAGGTCGCGAGCCGACCGGCGAGCGACGAGGGAACGCGGGGCGGCGCCGGAATCGAGAGCAACTTCGTCGAGGATCCATCGACCGTGCTCGCCGCCGCGACCACGGGACCCGCGATCGCGGCCCCTTCTGCCGTCTCGTTCTGGTTCGCCGTGAAGCTCGATAGAATCCGAACGCCGACGGCCGTGACATCGTTGTTGTGGAGGTGAACGTCGACCGTCGGCATCGAGCCGGCGGTTGTCGATGCAGGACAGTGGATCGACGTGCTCGTCTTGGGATCCCCGAAAGCGGCACCGGCAATCAGCGACGACGCAATGCTCGCTAGCCACACGCTCGAAATCCGCTTGCGCGTCACGTACACCACCTCGGGGTGAGACGCAGATCGCCTGCCGATGGTGACACCGCGTTCATACGCCCGCGTCCGCTTCCATGTCAATACGAAAGCTCCTGCCAGCTCGAATCCCATCCTCTCCCCAACCTCTCCCCAACCCCGACGGGGCGCTCCAGCGCCCTCTGTGCCGGCCCTCGAGTCGCCAGGCTCGGGCGCCGGTTCGGGCGCTCGCGGGCACTCGCCCGACCCGTTGCCTCCGAAGCGACAACCGGGTATGAAGAGGGCGGGTGAGAGGGGGTCGATGGGACGCGCCCGCGTCGCGTACGACGAACAGTCCATCCGCACGCTCGATCCGCTGGAGCACATCCGGCTCCGCAGCGGCATGTACATCGGGCGGCTCGGCGACGGCTCGCACCCGCAGGACGGCATCTACGTGATGCTGAAGGAGGTCGTCGACAACGCGGTCGACGAGTTCATCATGGGAGCCGGCAAGCGCATCGAGATCCGGCGCGATGCCCGAGCCTATGAGGTCCGCGACTTCGGGCGCGGCATCCCGCTCGGCAAGCTGGTCGAGTGCGTCTCCCGCATCAACACCGGCGGCAAGTACAGCGACGAGGTCTTCCAGTTCTCCGTCGGGCTGAACGGGGTCGGCACCAAGGCGGTCAACGCGCTCTCGGCGCGCTTCGCGGTGACGAGCTGGCGCGAGGGGCGCTTCCGGCGCGCTCGCTTCGAGCGCGGACGTCTGGTCGACGACCAGAGCGGGCGCGACGCCGGCGCCCGCGACGGCACGGCCGTCCGCTTCGAGCCCGATCCCGAAATCTTCGGCGACTTCGGCTGGAACGAGGAGTACGTCGCCGAGCGGCTGCGCAGCTACGCCTTCCTGAACCCCGGCCTCTCGCTCGAGTACGGCGGCGAGCGCTTCCACTCGACCGGCGGACTCGCCGACCTGCTGGCCCACGAGCTCGGCGGCGAGGCGCCGCTCTACCCCTTGGTCCACAGCCGCCACGAGCGGCTCGAGTTCGCCCTCACCCATACCCACGCCTACGGCGAGACCTACTACGCCTACGTCAACGGCCAGCACACCCACGACGGCGGCACGCACCAGAGCGCGTTCCGCGAGGGCGTGCTGAAGGCGGTGAACGAATTCGCCGGTCACGCGTTCGCCGGCGAGGACGTGCGCGACGGCCTGGTCGGGGCGGTGGCGGTGAAGCTCCAGGACCCCGTCTTCGACTCCCAGACCAAGACCAAGCTGGGCTCGACGGACGTGCGCGCCTGGATCGTGCCCGCCGTGAAGGACCGGCTGGTGCGCTGGCTGCACGAGAACCCCGAGCCGGCCGGCCTGCTGCTCGAGAAGGTGCGGCAGAACGAGCGGGTACGGCGCGAGCTGACGGCGATCAAGAAGGACGCCCGCGAGCGCGCGCGCAAGGTCGCGATCCGCATCCCGAAGCTCACCGATTGCCGGCTGCACCTCGGCGACGCCAAGGGACGCCGCCGCGACGAGACCACGATCTTCCTCGGCGAGGGCGACTCCGCAGGCGGCGTGATGGTGCAGTGCCGCGACGTCGAGACGCAGGCGGTCTTCACGCTGCGCGGCAAGCCGCTCAACTGCCACGGCCTCGAGCGCGACGCGATCTACAAGAACGAGGAGCTCTACAACCTGATGCGCGCGCTCGGCATCGAGGAGGGCCTCGACGGGCTGCGCTACGCGCGCGTCGTGATCGCGACCGACGCCGACGTCGACGGCATGCACATCCGCAACCTGCTGCTCACCTACTTCCTGCGCTACTTCGAGGAGCTCGCCCTCAAGGGCCATCTCTACATCCTCGAGACGCCGCTGTTCCGCGTGCGCAACCGCAAGGAGACCCGCTACTGCTACAGCGAGGTCGAGCGCGACCGCGCGCTCGCGGCGCTGCGCGGCGCGGAGATCACCCGCTTCAAGGGGCTCGGCGAGATCAGCCCGAGCGAGTTCGGGCCCTTCATCGGGCGCGACATGCGGCTGGCGCCGGTCTCCGTGCACGGCATCGGCGAGATCGCGCGCTGCCTCGAGTTCTACATGGGCAAGAACACGCCGGAGCGCCGCGCCTTCATCGTCGACAACCTGGCGACGGACGTGCTCTAGGAGGCGAAGGTGGCGCGGCTCGACGCGCTGATGCGGCGCAACTTCGTCGACTACGCGAGCTACGCGATCCTCGACCGCGCCATCCCCGATCTGCGCGACGGCCTGAAGCCCGTCCAGCGCCGGCTGCTCCACACGCTCTTCGAGATGCACGACGGCCGCTACCACAAGGTGGCCAACGTGATCGGCGAGACGATGAAGCTCCACCCGCATGGCGACGCCTCGATCGGCGACGCGCTGGTGGTGCTGGCGAACAAGGGCTTCTTCATCGACCGCCAGGGCAACTTCGGCAACGGCTTGACCGGCCACCCGGCGGCGGCTGCGCGCTACATCGAGTGCCGCCTCACCGCGCTGGCGCTCGAGACGCTCTTCAACGAGGCGCTCACCGAGTTCGTTCCGAGCTACGACGGCCGCAGCCGCGAGCCGGTGTTCCTCCCGGCCAAGCTCCCGGTGGTGCTGATGCTCGGCACCGAGGGCATCGCGGTCGGCATGTCGACGCGCATCCTCCCGCACAACCCGGTCGAGCTCTGGCAGGCGCAGATCGACCTGCTCGAAGGCCGCCCCATCGAGCTCGAGCCGGACTTCCCGCAGGGCGGGCTCGCCGACGTCGCGGAGTACGACGACGGGCGCGGGCGCGTCCAGGTGCGCGCGCTGGTGGAGGCGCGCGACGCGCGGCGCGTCGTGATCCGGGAGCTCGCCTTCGGCACCACCACCGAGAGCCTGATCGGCTCGATCGAGGCGGCGATCCAGCGCGGCCGGGTACAGGTGGCGTCGATCCAGGACTTCACCACCGACCGCGTCGAGATCGAGCTGACCCTGGCGCGCGGCGCGCGCCCCGACGAGGTGATCGCCCAGCTCCACGCCTACACCGAGTGCAGCGCCTCGATCAGCTCGAACATCGTGGTGATCCGCGATCGCCGGCCGGTGGAGATGTCGGCGAGCGAAGTGCTGCGCGAGCTCACGGCGCAGCTGCGGGAGCGATTGCGCGCCGAGCTCGAGTGGGAGCGGGGAGAGCTCGTCGACCGCCAGCACTGGCTCACGCTCGAGCGCATCTTCGTGGAGCAGCGCGTCTACCGGCACCTCGAGAGCGCGGCCACCGAGGCGGCGGTGCGCGAGCGCGTCGCCACGGGCATGCGCGAGCACGAAGCGCTCTTCGTGCGCCCGCTCGACGACGACGACGTCAGGCGCCTCCTCGAGCTGCGCATCCGCCGCATCTCGGCCTACGACGTCGAGCGCAGCCGCGCCGAGGCAGCAGAGATCGAGGAGCGCCTGGCGGCGGTGCGCGGCCGGCTCGCCGACCTGACGCGCACGGCGATCGCGTACCTGCAGGACCTGATCGACCGCTACGGCGACGAGTACCCGCGCCGCACCCGCATCACCTCGTTCCAGGCCGTCGACCGCAAGTCCGTGGCGCGGCCGACGACCCGACTCGCCTACGACCCGGAGAGCGGCTTCTTCGGCAGCGCCGTGAAGGGCGACCGCTTCCCGCTCCAGGTGAGCGAGTACGACCTGATCCTCGCCGTCGCCGACGACGGCGGCTTCCGCGTGATGACGCCGCCCGAGAAGCAGCTGATTCCGGGCAAGCTGCTGCACTGCGAGGTGTTCGATCCCGAGCAGGGGGCGGCGTTCACCGTCGTGTATCGGGACAAGCAGCGCATCGCGTGGGGCAAGCGGGTGGTGATCCAGAGCTTCATCCGCAACAAGGAGTACCGGCTGATCAAGGACAAGGCGGGGCGCATCGACCTGCTGCTGCCGGGGGCCGCGCGCGGCCACGTGTGGCTCAAGTTCGCCCCAGCGCCGCGCCAGCGCGTGAGGGAGGACACCTTCGACCTCGCGCTGCTCGAGCCGACCGGAGTCGGCGCGCGCGGGAGCCGCCTCGCCCCCAAGCCCGTGGCGCAGCTGAAGCTGGTGCGCGAAGAGCCGGCGCCGCGCCGAGGCGGCGCACCGCGAAGGACCGCACCCGCGGCGCGGGGCGAGCAGACCCGGCTCTTCTGAGCGAAGCTCGCCCCGTGCGCGTCTCGATCGGCATCGCCGGTCCGGCCTCGGGCGGCTCGCGCGACTGGGCCGAGAGCGTCGACTTCGCGCTCGAGGCCGAGCGGCTCGGCGTCGACTCGGCGTGGTCCGCCGAGGCATGGGGACGCGACGCGGTGTCGCCGCTCGCCTGGCTCGCCGCGCGGACGACGCGCCTGCGCCTCGGCACCGGCATCATGCAGATCAGCGCGCGCGTGCCCGCCATGACCGCGATGACCGCGCTCACGCTCGCCGAGATCAGCGGCGGCCGCTTCCTGCTCGGGCTCGGCGCGAGCGGCCCGCAGGTGGTGGAGGGACTGCACGGGGCTCCCTTCGAGCACGCGCTCGGGCGCCTGCGCGAGACGATCGAGATCGTGCGCCTGGCCTGCCGCGGTGCGCGCATCGAGTACCGCGGCCGCCACTTCGAGCTACCGCGGCCCGGCGGCGAGGGCAAGGCGCTGCGGCTGGCCGTGCCGCCCTGCCCCGTGCCGATCTACCTGGCGACGCTCGCGCCGAAGAGCCTGGAGCTGACCGGCGAGCTCGCGGACGGCTGGCTCGGCACCTCGTTCGTGCCCGAGCGCGCCGAGGCGGCGCTCGCGCACCTGCGCGTCGGCGCGGCGCGCGCGGGCCGCTCGCTCGCGGACCTCGACCTCCACGCCGGCGGCTTCGTCGCCTTCTCCGACGACGTCGACGCGCTGGTGCGCGCGCGCAAGCCGATGCTGGCCTTCACGCTCGGTGCGATGGGCTCGGCGCGCCGCAACTTCTACAACGACGCCTACCGCCGCGCGGGCTACGAAGCCGTGGCGCGCGAGGTCCAGGCGCTCTGGCTCGCGGGCCGGCGCGACGAGGCCGCCGCCCGCGTCCCCGACGCGCTGGTGCTCGCCAGCAACCTGCTCGGCACCGAGGCGATGGTGCGCGAGCGGATCCGCGCCTACCGCGACGCGGGAATCACCACGCTGCGCGTCGCGCCCGACGGCCGCACCCTCGCCGAGCGCATCGCCACGCTCGGGCGGCTGATGGAACTCGTGCGCGAGGAGGCCTAGGCGCTCACGCCGCGGCGCCGGGTCGCCGCGCCGCCGTCTGCGCCTCGACCGCGCTGCGCACCAGCGCCACGACGTGCGGCGGCGCCTTCTCGGGCGAGCCGGCGTCGCAGGGCGGCTGCGGGTCGTACTCGATGGCGAGCTGGAGCGCCTGCGCCAGATCGTCGCCGTGGGTGCGCTGCACCAGCGCGAGCGCCATGTCGATGCCGGCCGACACGCCGGCCGCCGTCCACACCTTGCCGTCCTCGACCCAGCGCTCGACCACGGGCTCCGCTCCGTACTCGCGCAGCCGCTCGCGCTCCATCCAGTAGGTCGTGGCGCGCAGGCCGCGCAGCAGGCCCGCCGCGCCGAGGATCAGCGAGCCGGTGCACACCGAGGTCGTCCACTGCGAGCTCGCGTGGATGCGCCGCACCCAGTCGAGGACGCGGGCGTTGCGCATCACGGCCTCGTCTCCGGGGCCACCCGGGATCAGCAGCAGGTCGGCCGCCGGGACCTCGTCGATGCCGCGCGCCGCGACCAGCTCGAGGGCGCCCGAGTCCTCGCGCACCGGTCCCGCCTTCTCGGCCACGAATTCGACCTGGAAGCCGGGAACGTTCGCCAGCACCTCGAAGGGCCCGATCGCGTCGAGCGCGGTCATGCCGTCGTAGAGCAGGATCGCCACCTTCATTGCCAAGCTCCCGCGTTCTCGCCCACCACCGCGACGACGGGCCGAGCCCGTCCGAACCTCGCCTGGTAGGGCGCGATCGCCTCCGCAGTCGGCGCGTCGGGCTGCGTCGCCGCCGGCGCCCTGCTCGCGCGCTCCGGGTGACCCGAGAGCGCGTAGGCCATGGCGCCGGCCACGGCCGCCAGGAGCAACAGGGATCTCCGCACGCCGGTCTCCTCTCAGTGGAGCGTCGCGCTCCGGAAGCGGTTGCGATAGGCGGAAGGGGGCACGCGCAGCGTCCGCACGAAGGCGCAGCGCATCGACTCGGCCGAGCCGAAGCCGCACTGCGCAGCGACCCCCTCGACGCCGCGCTCCGACTCCTCGAGGCGGCGGCGCGCGGCCTCGACGCGCGCGCGCTCGACGAAGCGAGCCGGCGTGACGCCGACCTCCGCGGCGAACACGCGCGCGAAGTTGCGCGGGCTCATCGCCACGCGATGCGCGAGCGCCGCGACGCTGAGGTCGTCGGTCAGGTGATCGAGGATCCAGCTCTGCAGCTCGCGGAGCGGCTCGCGGTCCGCCGCCTGCGTCGCGAGCTGCGCGCTGAACTGCGACTGGCCGCCCGGCCGCCGCAGGAACAGCACGAGTCGCCGCGCCACCTGGAGCGCCACCTCGCGGCCGAGGTCCTCCTCCACGAGCGCGAGCGCCAGGTCCATGCCGGCCGTCACGCCGGCCGAGGTGTAGACGTGGCCGTCGCGCACGAAGATCGGATCCGGATCGACGGCGACTCGCGGGTAGGCGCGCGCAAGCAACTCCGTGTAGGCCCAGTGCGTGGTCGCGCGCCGCCCGTCGAGCAATCCGGCGGCCGCCAGCACGAAGCTGCCGGTGCAGACCGACCCGAGCCGGCGGACGCGCGCGGCCATGCGCCGCAGCCAGGCGAGCAGGGCCGCGTCGCGCATCGCCGCGCGCACGTCGCCCCCGGCGACGAGCAGCGTGTCGACGCCGCCGCGCACCGTGGAGAACGCGCGGTCGGCCACGAGCGTCAGGCCCGATGACGTGACCAGCGCTCCGGCCCGCGGTGCGAGCAGCTCGATCGCGTAGGCGTCGCCGCTGCGCGCGCCGCGCTCGCGGAGGAAGCGCGAGGCGCCCGCGAACACCTCGAGCGGGCCGGCCACGTCGAGCAGCTGGGCGTCGGGATGGGCGACGATCGCGATGCGCCGCGGCGGCGCGCGGCGCGCATCGAGCGAGTCCCGCTCGCTGCGCCTGGACCGGGGAGCCATGGCACCAGCATCGCCCCGGACCCCGGCGTCTGCAATGACGATCGCCCCAAGAATCCTGCCAATGCCTCAGAAGAGCGGCGCCAGGATCGCGAGCCCGTGCCCGAACGTGTAGCGGCGCACGGGAACGTGCAGCACCCAGACCAGGCGCCACGGCCCCGCCTGCCCTGCGAGCAGCGCGCCGAGCGCCTGCTGCGCGCGGACCAGGTCCTCGCGACCCTGGCGCGGCAGCGTGTCGGAGCTCGGCACGTGGGCGCCGTAGATCGCGAGCGCGTCCTGCCCCCGCGTCAACGCGAGGACGCGGCGCGCGCTGTCGCGATACGCCGCGAGGTCGCTGCCGGGGCCGAAGGCGTAGAGGTCGCCCGGGTAGAGGAAGTCGCCGCTGAAGAGCTGCCCGCGCTCCGCGTCGTAGAGGGCGAGCGACTCGGGCGTGTGGCCCGGCACCGAGATCGCGCGCAGCGTCCGGCCACCGAGGTCGATGGCGCCGCCCGGCGGCCACCACTCGCTGATGCGCCAGCGCGGGCGCCCGAGCGCCGCGTGCTGGAGCAGCGAGGGCATGAAGCGACCTTGCGCGTCGGCGCGGGCGCGGATCGACGGGAGGTCGAGTGAGCCGACCGACGCGAACTGCGCGAGCCCGCCGACGTGGTCGAAGTGCAGGTGCGAGAAGGCGGCGATCACCGGCCGCTTCGTCAGCGACGCGACGACCGGCCGGATGTCCCGCACGCCGGGGCCGCTGTCGAAGAGCAGCGCGCGGTCGGAGCCGACGATCAGGTACTCGAGGTTGTGCTGGTCGTAGCGCGGCTCCGCGATCGCGAAGGTGTGCTCGTCGATGCGCTCGACCGCATACCAGTCGTCGAACCACGTCTCGCCCGCCGCGAGCGGAGGCAGGGCGGGATCGGCGCGTGCGGCGGCCGCCACCAGGAGCAGGGCCGCGAGCGGAAGCGCGCGCATGGCCCTACCTCCGGATCGCACCGGGCAGGATGAAGTCGTAGCGCCCGCGCAGCAGCCGCGTGCGCACGAAGCGGTCGAGGCGGCGCGCCTTCAGGTACAGCTCGAGCGTCCGGGCATCCTCGCGGTAGTAGCGGTCGATCTCCTCGGGGCGGATCGCTGCGCCGCCGAGCGCGGGCACGTCCTCGCGCAGCCAGCGGTTGACGCGCTCGAGCGCGAGCGGGATGCGGTCGGCGCGCCCCTCCTTGTGGAAGTTCGCGAGCGCGTCCACGAACAGCCGGCGCGGATCGAAGAACGCGTCCAGGTAGCGCTCGACGGCGCGCGCGCGCCGGTAGTACACGCGGATCCCGGGCGGCACGGGCGCCAGGAACAGCTCGGCGCCGATCTCGTCGACTCCGTCGCGCCGCATGAACGGCGTCCCGACGTCGATCAGCAGCGGCTCGCCCTCGCCCGCGAAGTGCCAGTTCGAGAGCTGCGCGTCGACGGTGACGCTGCGCCCGTCGTGGCGCTCGAGGTTCGAGCGCAAGAGCCGGCCCACGCTCGCGAGGACCCGGTCGAGACAGGCGACGAGCTGCGCGTCGGCGCCGTGCTTCAGGATCTGGTTGCCGAAGCCCGTCGCGTCGAGGCGCGGCTGCAGCAGGTAGACGACCGGGGGGCGCGCGCGCCGTTCGATCGGCACGATCTGCGTCGAGACGACGCGCACGCCCTCGGCCTCGAGCAGCGCCAGATAGCGCGACACCACCTCCACGTAGCGCCCGGCGGCCTGCGCGTCGCGGAAGCCGGCCATCCGCTTGCACACCGACCCCGGGAGGACCGCGAGCGAGAACACGGTCGAAACCTCGCCGTAGCCGATGATCTCGATGCCCGGCGCCGCGGCCGGCTGCGCCGGATCGAGCTCGCCCTCGAAGCGCGCCAGCGCCGCGCCCGCTCCAGCCTGGTCGCCGCTCGCCGCGGCGCTCATCGCAGCGACGCTCGGCAGCGCTCCACGCCGGCCTCGAAGCGGGCGAGGAT
>Ga0335070_10002531_pt1 | contig 21189 bp, 30 predicted proteins | sample Lox_Sample_13_FD_206722 | JGI IMG/M metagenome (GOLD analysis project Ga0335070, IMG submission 206722) | Soil microbial communities from Loxahatchee National Wildlife Refuge, Florida, United States - Lox_Sample_1.3 | ecosystem: Environmental > Terrestrial > Soil > Wetlands | place: USA...
TGGTCACTCCTTGTGAATTAGTAACGGTAAAAGGAGCATACGTGCCACTATAACCATCAACGGTGATGGTGTCATAATCTGACGCTTCATTGATCGCCGTTTGGATATCGGTTCCATACCCAGTATTTGTGTTGATATTACAGACACAAGGATGACTGATACAACATTCCATAGGTGTATCTGCAGTCACACCAGAAACACAAAGGCAGAGGAGGAGGATTCCTGCTACTACCCAGATAAGACTCTTCGCCTTCACACCACACCACACCCGATAATTTTAAATGACCAGGGTTGACGAATGGATGATACTTCATTTATAGTATAAATGTATTCCGAAATGTTGTTGAAAAAAATGGCATTGCAAGCCCCATACAGGAATTAAAGGCCGCTGATGAGGATGATAAGCATTTCACGTTGATATTCCCGGTAAAAAGACGTTTTCTAATTAGAATTACCATAAATGTTAAATGGAATTGCAGAACTTCCCGGAGCTCCTTCGGCCTTCCCCGGGAGAACCTCTCCGATCCTTATCCCCACCCAAGGAACGGAAAGATGACCCGATGGTTCACAATCTGAACGTCTTCTCTCAAGATTTTAATTAAAAAATTTCGAAAATAGAAATCGTTGTTCGAATATGGAAAGGGGACTCTACGTAACTCTTGAGGTTCGTGAAACGCTGGATTAACTGCTATGAGATATTGGTTATTCATGGAATTTTTCACGATGCACCGACAACGGGGATATATCAGAATGCCTGCCATCGAATAATGCCACGTTCTGTCAATACATCAGGTACATTTCTAGGCCTGCCTCCGCCTGACCCACCTCACGACTGGTTTGTATCGATACCGGATCTTAAATGCAACTCCTTTTTAGGGGAAGAAGTGCATTGACCTGTTATATTCATCAGCCTTTATGAAAAAAGAATCCGTGAGAAAAGACGCAATTCCAGGCCCGTGGCTATTCAACAGGGTTAAATCTTTCATTGTTTTTTTGAGAACCGAGAAAGGGACGGCCTTCGCCCTCCTTTTTTTTGCCATTTTTTTCAATGCCGTCTTTCTCTGGTCTGAAGTGGGAGTCTCCACCTTCAGTTTAAACGATGAAGTGATGCACCTGACAGCCGTCCGGGATGCCAGCTCGGCTCTTCAAAAGAATCTGGATCCCACGGATTTCTGGCTGTCCCAGATAGAATCAGGCTTCCCTCTCTTCCACTTTTATCAGCACCTTCCTCATGTCGTGCTCGCATGGACAGACAAGATCACTTCTCTTTTTCTTCCCCTCACCAGTCTCTTTGATTTTTCCCGGTATCTCCTTTTGGTATTATTCCCCCTTTCCGTCTTCCTGGCCGTGCACCGGATGGGTTTTGATTACCTGGCCGCCGGGTTTTCATCCTCCGTTGCATCGCTTCTTTCAACCCTTGGTTCGTACGGGTTTGACTATAACAGCTATATCTGGTTGGGATACGGCCTCTATACCCAGCTCTGGGCGATGTTTTTTCTTCCCCTGGCCCTTGCTGAAATTTACAGGACGATCAGGAGGCAGGGTTCCTGGTTTTTGCCGGTATTTCTGTCATCGATTGTTTTACTTTCCAATCTGTTATACGCCTATGTCCTGGTTGTATCAGCGGTCATTTTCCTTTTTCTGACAACGAGAGTTGCTGAGATCTTCTCCCGTTTCAAGAGGCTGGCAGTAATTTTTATCCTAACCGGTCTGACCACCTGTTATTTTTTCATCCCCCTCATTCTTGATCGCGCCTATCTCAACCGGTCAATCTGGTTTTCCTCCTTCATCTACAACTCGTACGGTGCCGTATGGGTCTTACAAAACTTATTCACGGGAAAACTCCTTGATTATGGAAGGCTTCCGGTTCTATCCCTGCTATTCTTTCTGGCAGCGATCTTTGCCCTCAGGCAGTGGAAGGAGGAACGGTATCGCCTTGTCCTTCTGGTAACGGTCTTCTGGCTGGTTGTATATTTCGGTCGACCGACCTGGGGCCAGCTGCTGGATATCTTACCCTTCAGCCGGTATCTTCAACTCCATCGTTTTATCGGAGGTGTTCAACTGGGGGTAATACTCCTGACAGGACCGGGACTTTCCTCAGCCTTGCAATGGATGAAAAGATATTTTATGAAGGGTCTTTCTCTCAGGACCTCCCTCGTGGTTGGAGTGGCAATTCTTTTCATTCTTACCCCTGCTTTTCTTGAAAGAGCATCTTATTACCGGGAAAATACCCGGATGAGAACTGAAACGCAGACCATATTCCTGTCAAAGAGCGCCGAGATCTCGGAGATTCAGGAAACGCTGGACAATTTATCACCGGGCAGGGTGTATGCCGGGCTGCCCGCTGATTTCGGCAGGGCGCCATATTACGAGATCGGACCTGTACCCCTCTATGCCGTTTTAACTCAACTGGGTTTTGATACCTTTGGATACGCTTACTGGGGGTGGGATCTTTCCGTAGATCTCCGGTACCTATTTGACAACACGAAACCGGAACAGTATAACCTTTTCAATATCCGGTATGTTCTGTTACACAGGACCTGGACAGCTCCTTATTATTATTCCAAAATCAAGGAGTTTGATGATTACAATCTCTATCAGGTCAACACCACGGGATATTTTGATCTTGTGGACGCCCCGGCAGTTTTCTATGGAGATAACACGGACTTCTATTCCCCCAATTCGAAATGGCTGGCAAGTCCCCTCCCGAAATTGAAGGAGCATCCCATCATCGAACTGGGCGATATGCCGGGGAATACCCATGGCCTTCCCATTTTCTCCTTCCCGGAAGTTGACGAGAGGATCCTTGCCAATCTGACCCGGGTGCAAGCCGCGGCCGGACAGATTTTCCAGGAAAACGTGAGCATGAATGAATACGGGGCCGGGTTCGTGGCATACAGGGAATGTTACCTGATGCTAAAGGCCAACTACCACCCGGGCTGGGTCGTCACACTGGATGGTAAGAACATTCCGAAGCTGATGCTCGCCCCCGGCTATGTCGGGATTCAGGTTACCCCGGGAACTCATCTGGTCCTCTTCTCGTACGAACCGCCCCTTTACCGGTTCCCCCTTCTGATCTTTGGAATTCTCATCCTCATTCTCTTGGGGTGGTATCAGTTGAAAAATATAAAATGAATTCCAAAAATGGCTGCCTCCATCGGTGGCTTCGGGCTGGGGAGATATGAGGTTCCTGCGGTTTTACCCCAGCGTCTCCATCCATCCGGCAGCATGACTCGACATTCCCAGCAGTACTGCCAGTCAACAGCCAATCACTTCCGGTTCTTTTCTGCGGACATGGAGATGAAGGCCCGCTAGCTAATTCGGACACTTCCGGGAATTTCTCTTCAAATTATGTTATGACATTCCCCTGGAAGATCAAGGTTTTACGGGGTTCTTTTTAGGGGATGGATCCGGCTGTTCTATAAAAGAACAGCCATATTCACATTATTCCTTCCCGAAGAACTGGCGCATCGCCGGGTACATCTCCATGAGCTGCCCGGAGGCGATCTCCTCGTAGAGCCGGTAGGTGATGGAGACGGTGAGGAGGAGACCGGTCCCGCTCTCCCTCCCGATGACCCCGAAGAGGTTCGCGATGACCGAGATGACCCCGATGAAGACCCCGCCAATGACGGTGATACGGGGGATATACCGGTCCAGGTACCGCTCGAGGACCTGGGGGTTCTTCCGGTAACCGGGGATGTGCATCCCCGAGAGCTGGATCTGTCGTGCCACGTCCTTCGAGTCGAGGCCCGAGGTCTTGATCCAGAAGAGGGCAAAGATGGCGCCCCCGACCACCATCACGGTGATGTCAATGGACATCCTGAGGAGGACCTGCCAGACGGGATGCCCGAGGTCGGTGGTCCACCACATCCAGTCCGATGGGCCGGTGATTGGCGCGAGGTAGTACATGAGCCCGCTCTGGGCGGTCTGACCATTGAAGGTCCCGAGGATGGTGATCCCGATGTTGTAAAGGAAGAGCCCGATCATCTGGATGTTCGCCTGGAGCACCCGGACGAGGATCATGGGGAGCACGCTCGCGTAGATGAGCTTCACCGGGAACCGTGCCCGGATCCCCCGGACGTTCGTGTGGGCGAGGGGGATCTCCACCCGGGTGGACTCCACGTACACGATGACGAGGAAGATGGTGATGGTGGTGACAAACGCGATAATGTCGGCGGTGAAGTACTGGAGGTAGCTCCCGCCGGACGCACCGATGGCGATGAGCCGGGGGAAGAACCCCACCGGGTACGGGTCCCGGACCGCCTCCCAGGAGAGGAGCCCGTTCACGATGGACTGCGAGATACCCGCGATGATGAAGAGCCCCACCCCCGAGCCGATGCCGTACTTGGTCACCACCTCGTCGAGGAGGAAGATGAGGACCCCGCCGATGCACAGCTGGAGAAAGATGAAGAAGGAAAGGAGCGAGGCATTCCCGCCGAAGAGCTCGGCGGCGATGGTGGCATCCGGCACCATGAACCCGCCGATGATGTTCGGGAGGGCCTCGACCACGATCATGACGAAGATGAGGACCTTCTGGAGGCCCATGTACATGACCTGCCCCCGGGCCTCGCTGGTGTCTATGTCCAGGAGGTCGGCCCCCTTGAGGAGCTGGAGGACGATGGAGGCCGTGACGATGGGCCCGATGCCGAGGTGGATGATGGTCCCGCTCTGTCCGGCGAGGAGTGCCCGCCAGTAGAGGAAGATGTCCTGGGAGGACCTGTCGAGCCCGAAGATGAGGATGTTCGAGAGGACGAAGTAGAGGACGAGGACCCCGACGGTCCAGGTGAGCTTCGTCTTGAAGTGGACGTGCCCCTCGGGGCTCTTCACCGAGGGCATGGCCGCGAGCAGCGGTTCCAGGCGATCCAGGATGGCTCCCATGCTCTCACCGGGGGGGGTCAGACCACGATGGCCTGACCGCCCAAGGCCTCGAGCTTCTTCTTTGCAGACTCCGAGAAGGCCTCTGCCGAGACCTTCATCTTCCGGGTGACCCTGCCGGTTCCGAGGACCTTTTCCACCCCGATGGCCGCTGCATCGAGGGTGAGGACATCCCCGTCGAGCCTCGCGAGGCCCCGGGCGAGGAGACCGTCGGCGATGATCTCGAGGGATCCGACGTCGATGGTCGCGGGGTCGGTCCGCTGGTCATGGAAGAACCCGTCCTTTCCGTAGGTCCTCCCCTGGAGGTAGTAGCGGACGAAGTGGTGCTTGCACCCGCCCGCATGCCCCCTCCCGCCCCGCGAGCCGCCGTTCCGGCGGTTCTTGTGGGTGCCCCCGCCGCAGGTGCGGGAGCCCCGGTACTTGGATCGCTTGTTCGAAGGCATCCGTGGTCACCTCATCCTGTACAGGAGAGTATTGATCTCCTTGCCATAATACCCGAGGGCTCCGCCCTGCTGGAAGGTCCGCTTCAGGGTCCGGTACCCCTTCCGGGGCGGGTGGAGCCGCATGACCGGCTTGAGCCCCGGGAGGTCCCTGAGGGTCACCTCGCCCTTCGCCATCGCCGCGGCGAAGTCGGCGATGGTGGCATAGGGGGAGTTGGCCTTCACGTACTCGTCGGTGAGGGGCCGGTTCCCGACCAGGCGCCCTCTCGTTCCAAGAACGGTGGCGAGGCTCTCCGCGTCCACCTCGCCATAGGCGATGAAGTCCTTCACCTTCCGGATCATGCCGAGGTACTCCGGCGTGTCCGGCACCACGACGCAGTGGTTGATGTGGTGGAGCCGGAGCATGGCGAGGGTGTCCTTGATCTCCCGGCGGGTCTTCACAACCCCCCGGACCTGGACGACGGCGTACATCTACCGCACCCCCACGGCCCGGCGGACCATGTTCGTCTCCATGAGGGCATTGAAGGTCGCCTTCGCAAAGTTGATGGTGGTCCGGGTCTCCCCCGAGGAGAAGCCCCAGACGTCCCGGATCCCGGCGAGGCCGAGGACCTTCTTCGCGATGTCCCCGGTGACGAGGCCGATCCCCTGGGGGGCCGGCTTCAGGGTCACCCGGACGGACCCGGACTTCCCCGTCACCTGGACGGGGATGGAGTGCCCGAGGCCGCAGCCGCATTCCCAGGACCCGCAGCCCCGGTTTACCTTGATGACGTTCAGCTTCGCGTGCTTGATGGCCTTCGTGATGGCATTCCCCACCTGGGCATCCTTGCCCTGGCCGAAGCCGATGTACCCGTTCCTGTTCCCGACGACGACCACCGCCCGGAACTTCACCCGGCGCCCGGAGTCCGTCATCCGCTGGACCATGCTGATATCGAGCACCTCGTCCACGAGGTCGGGGAGGAAGGCCTCCACGATCTCGACCTCCTTGATGGGTTTCCCGCTCTCGAGGACCTGGTCGATGGAAGTGATCTGGCCGCTCGCCACCATCTTCCCGAGGCCGGTGAGGGGGATCCACCCTTCCGTCTCTGCCATATCAGCTCACCTCCCTGAGAATCGCTGCCGCGACCTGGTCGACGTTCTTTGCGAGGTCCGCCGCCCGCTGGGGCGCGTAGGCGGCGATGTGCTCGCCCCGCACCCGGCTGTCATCGGGGAGGATCTCCTCGCCGTGGGGCACGGCGAGGCCGGCCGCAACGGCGCCCTTGAGGGCGGCAAACACCCGGGACCCCGGCGTGGCCCGGCGGAGCCCCATGTCAAGGATGGCCGCCGGAAACCCTGCCTTCCGGCACCGGGCACCGAAGAGGATGCCCGTCAGGTAGGCGGCGGGAGTGTTCGACCCCGGCCCCGTGTACCCGTAGGCCTTCAGGTCCCGGGAGTAGGCGGCGACGAGGGTCCGGTCCCCATCCGCCTCCGGGACCGCGAGCTGGATGATGATCTCCCGGTTCGTCCGCCGGACGACCATCCTCGGGTCCTCGGAGAGGAGGAGCTTGCCCCGGGCATAATAGTCGGTCCTGCCCTCCCGGCGCCTGCGGAAGGGGATGAAGTACCGTGGTCCGGTGCTCATTTCCCCTTCCCCCTGAGGATGTCCACCTGCGATTTCATGTGGGCCACGCTCCGGAACTGGCCCCCGGAGGCCTTCCGGTAGAGGATGCGGTACAGGTGCGGCTCGATCTGCCCCTCGTCCCGGAGGGCACGCATGGTCTTCCTGATGGCCCGGATCCGCTGGATCCACTGGGTCTTGGAGGGCCGGCGGGCCCCTGCTGCGCCCCGCCGCTTCCCCGGCCCCCTCCGGTGGCCGTAGGAGCGCTTCGCGTCCCTGGCCCGCGCCCTGCCCCGGGAGACCCCGGCCTTCGGCCGGGCCTTCACGACCCCCTCCGAGATAAGGGTCCGGAGGTCGTCCCGGGAGATGGCCCCCGCGATATCCGCGGCCCGGGCGGGGTCGAACCAGATCCGGTTCACCCCGCAGCCGAGGATGCTCGCGGCGAGCCTCTTCTGGTTCACGAGGTCACTCATCGTCCTCCGCCTCCTCCGGACCGGTGGCCTGTTCCTCTGCCGGTTCCTCTCCCGAGGCCTCCATCTTCCGGGGGTTGAGGACCCGGAGCCCTGCCTCGGCGGCCCTGCCCTGGATCTCCCGCCGCTTCTTCATCCCGACACCGCCCGCGATCCTGACGGCATGGACCGCCGGGTCGAGGGGGGCGAGCATGGCCTCGTTGTGCACGAGGACATCCGAGAGGCCGCAGGGATGCAGGCCCCGCACCGCGGCGGGGCTCCCGTAACCCGGCCGGGGCAGGGGGCCCTTGGCCTTGATCTGCCTCCGGAGCTTGTTGTGCCGGCCCTTCGGCTTGCGCCACACGTCGGCGAGGCGCTTCTTCTCATGGATGCCCCTCCGCTGGAACCGGGGCCGTACCCCGTTTCGCGCCCGGATGAGCCTCATCTTCTCGTCTGCCATATCCGCCTCACCTCCTCTCCACGATGTACACCCCGTCCTGGAAAACCCGGGGGTCGCGTTCCCGGATCCGGGTCGCGTGCTCGATGTTCGCCGCTGTCTTGCCTACGGACTCCTTGTCGATGCCCGTCACGGTGACCTCATCGCTCCCGAGGACCACCTTCACGTCCTTCTCGATCCGGGCGAACCGGGGCCGCTTCTCCCCGAGGAAGTTGCCGACCTCGATCCGGTCGCCGGCGAGCTTCAGCTGGATGGGGAAGTGGCTGTACACCACCTTCATCCTGTACTGGTAGCCCTCGGTCACCCCCAGGATCATGTTCTGGAGATGGGCCCAGAAGGTCCCGCAGATGGCGAGGATCTTCTTCCTGCCCGACTCGGTGGTGATGGTGAACTCCCTGTCGGCCACCGAGAGGGAGACGTTCGGGTAGTACATCTCCCGGATGAGCATCCCCTTCGGGCCCGTGACCTTCACGAGGTTCCCCTCGATCCGGACGGTGACGCTTTCGGGTATCTTCACCTTGCGTGTCGTTGCCATGAGCATCACCTAATACACGTACCCCAGGAGTTCCCCGCCGATCCCCATCTTCCGGGCGCTGTCATGGGACATGACGCCCTTACTGGTGGAGAGGATGAGCATCCCGAAGTTCTTCCCCGGGAGGAACTGGCTCTCCCAGCGCTCCATCTCGGCGAGCTTCACGTTGAACCTCGGGGTAATGGCCCCGCAGCGGTTGATCCGCCCGTTCAGCTGCACCCTGAGCTGGCCGCCCCGGTTGTCGTCGATGTATTCGAACCCGCCGATGTAGCCCGCCTCCTGCATGATGCGCAGCATCGCGCCGAGGAGCTTCCCGGCCGGCTCGACGATGCAGTCGGCCTTCCCGGTATCGGAGGCGTTCTTGATGGCGGTCATGGCGTCTGCGATGGGATTCGATCTGACCATGTCGTCACCGCCTAGTTCATCTTCTTGAAGCCCATCTTCTGGGCCCATTCCCGGAAGCACTGCCGGCAGAACATGATATGGTACCTCCGCACGAGGCCCTGCTTCCGCCCGCAGAGGAGGCACTGGTACGCCCCCCTCCCGAACTTCTTCATCTCCTTCTGTTCACCGGCCATGTCACCGCACCTCCGCCTTGTATTTCTCCTGGAGGAACCGGATGGCCTCCTCCCGCTTCACCCGCTGCTTCTCGGGGAGCTTCTTCTGGACGATCTTCCTCCTCGCGATCCGGGAGCCCCGTTTTTCGAGGACGACATTGATATCCATCCCGAAGATCCCGATGGACGGGTCGTAGCTCATCCCCGGGAAGTCGGTGTGCTCCTCGATCCCGAAGGAGAAGTTGCCCCGGTTGTCGAACTGGGAGGCCGCGAGCTGCCGCTCCACGATCGAAAAGGAGGTCGCAAAGAAGGCCTCCGCGGCATCGCCCCGGAGGGTCACCTTGCAACCGATGGGGGAGTCCTTCCTCGTCCCGAAGGCCGGCTGGGTCTTCTTCGCAAGGGCCTTCACGGGCTTCTGGGAGGTGATGGTGGTGAGGACGTCCTCGGCCTTGGAGAGCTTCTCGCCGCTCTCCCCGACCCCCATGTGGACGACGATCTTCTGGATCCGGAGATCCTGCATCGGGTTCATTCCTCAATCCCCCATGCCTTCACCGCGGACTCGGCCTTCCCCACCATGTAGACGTACTCCTCGATGGTGTCAAACCGTGCCTTGCTCGCCGGGTCCTCGAGGATGACCCGGTTCGGGACGGCGCCGACCTCCCGCCGGATCTCCACGATCCGGCCGACGAGGCCCGAGTGCCGCCCGCCGATGACCATGGCCGTGTTCCCCACGGCATAGGGGAAGTGGTCCAGGATCTGGAAACGCTTCTTCCCGTCCCCCTCCACGAGGGAGAGGACCACGGAGTCCTTGGGCTTGTAGCTGTTATCGGCGATGATGTTCGCCCCGAACCGGAGGTTCAGCTGGACCCTGCCACCGGAGATGATGGTCTTGTCCTCGATCTTCGCGAGCCGGGTCTTCGCGTCCTCGGCCGAGATCTCGATGGACTTGTACCGGCCCCGCCGATCCCTGAGGATCCGGTAGTGCTTCCCGATGCCGGGGACGCTCACGATGTCAAAGACGCCGATGCCCAGCCGGGGGTCCTTGCAGACCTTCCCGTTCACAATGATGGATCCGGCGTTCAGGACCTGCCGCGCCTCCCGCATGGTGCGGGCGAGGCCCATGTGGTCCCTGAGCCAGACGGCCGCGGGCATCGCCCCGCCGTCATGGGGCCCGGGGGCCGTCCGTACCGCGTAGGTGCTGGACTTCTTGCCCACGTGCCAGGCGTCGGGGGCCGCGTACCGCTTCAGGTGCGCCATCACTCCACCTCCCCGAGCTTCGCCGCACGGAGTTTATCCTTCAGGTTCAGCTTCGTGATCTGGACGTTCGACGGGTGGACGGGCCGCGGCACGTCGGTGTTGTCGGCCTTCGGGATGGAGACCCCGTGGACGATGAGCGCGCAGCGCTTCACGTCCACCTCGTCCACTACGCCCTCCTCGCCCTTGTGGTCGCCCCTGAGGAGCTTTACGGTGTCGCCCTTCACGACCCGGAGGTGTCGCTTCTTGTACTGCTCTCTGAGCGCCGGGGCGAGGGGTGCCGAGAGGGTCCGGCCCCGCTCATGGAGGGGGGCCGTGGCCTGCGCCTTCCGCTGCTTCCTGGGTTGAGAACTTGTTGTTGCCATTCCCCCACCTCACACGATGATGGTCGCCATGGACCCGATCTTCGGGAACCGCTCGGCCACCTCGCGGGCCACCGGCCCCTTGATCTCGGTGCCCTTCGGCTCGTTGTTCTCGTTCACGATGACCATGGCATTGTCCTCAAAGGAGACCCGGAGGCCGTCCGGCCGACGGAACTCCTTCTTCTGCCGGATGACCACGGCCTTCTCCATCTTCTTCCTCATGTCCGGGGTGCCCTTCTTCACCGAGATGGTGGCGATGTCCCCGAGGCCGAGCTTCGGCTGCCGGCGCCGGACCCCGTGGTACCCGTCCACCGAGATGACCTGGACCACCCTCGCGCCGGTGTTATCGGCGCATGCGAGCCTCGTCCCGGTGTTTAAGGACCGCGGGATGTACGACTGCTTCGCCTTCATGCCTTCTGCACCTCCACCACCACGAAGGACTTGGTCTTCGAGAGGGGCCGGCACTCGGCGATGGTCACCATGTCCCCCGTCTTTGCCCCGAGGCAGGGCGGGTTATGGGCATGGATCCTCGAGCTCCGCTTCTCGTATCGGTTGTATTTCCGGATGTAGTGGAGGTAATCCCGCTCCACCACCACCGTTCCTTTCATCCGGTCGCTCACGACCTTGCCGGTGATCACCTGGCCGCGCACCGGCAAGCTGCCGTGAAACGGGCAGTTGACGTCCGCGCACTCCGTCGCCGGGGCAGGGACATCCAGACCTACACTCTTTGCCATGATATTCCTCTAAATCCTCTTTCTTGTCTTGGATACCTTGGAAATCCGCTTCTCGGGCTGGGAAACGAGGGCAATCCCGGAGACATCCACCACGGTCCCCCCTGGGAGCATGAGCCGGAAGGTCGCGTGGGCCTTCTCGACCTTTTTTGTCCCCCGGGGGGTCCCGATGACGAGCATGTTCCTCGTCTCGTCCATGATGCGGCCGGCGATCCCCTGCTGCGCGGGGTTGGCCGCCTGCACCACCTCAACGGTGAGGCCGAGGAGCTCGTGCCTGAGGATGTTCTCCTTTGTGATCATGCCTGTTTCCTCATCCCCTGCTCGGTGAGCATCCGGGCGATGGTCCGCCGGACTTCCCGGATCCGGCCGGGGTTCTCGGCGGCACCGCCGGCGCTCACCTTGCCGTACTTCTGGAGGAGCTCCATCCTGAGCTTCTGGATGTTCTCCTCGAGCTCGACGTCGGAGAGCTGGTGGACCTCCCGGGCCCGGAAGATGGCCATCAGGACCCCTCCTCGATCTTGTCGAGGGCATCCGCCATCTCAGGCTCGGGCTCGGCCCCGGCGGCCTGCTCCTCGCCGACCTCGGTGACCGAGACCTTCGGGGCCGCCGGCTCCTCCTTCCTCTTCACGATGGTGAAGCTGTCGGGGAGCTTCGCGTCCGGGGGCACGATCTTCACCTGCACCCCGATGACCCCGAGCTTCTTCACGGCGATGGCGTACCCGCGCTCCACCACGGTCATGCTCGGTTCACCGGCATGCTTGATGTAACCCTCCTGAAACTTCTGGACCCGTGCCCGGGGGCCGGTGAGCTTCCCCGCGATGATCACCTCGCAACCCAGGGCTCCCGCATCCATCACCCTTCTCATGATGCTCGACCCGGCCTTCCGGAAGTACCAGCCGCGCTCGATGGCATTTGCCAGCCGCTCGGCCATGATCTGGGCGTTGAAGTTGGGGTTCGGGACCTGCTGGACGTCCACCTGCGGGGTGTCGACCCCATAGTTCGTGGCAAGGTCCTGGGTGAGCTGCCGGATGACCTTGCCGCCCTTCCCGATGACGATCCCCGGCTTCTCGGCAAAGACCGTCACCTGGGTCCCGAGGGGCGTCCGGGCGATGTCCATACCGCCGAAGCCGGCCCGCTTGAGTTCCTTGGTCAGGTACTTCTCGACCCGGACCCTGCGGACCCCCTCGGAGATAAACTTGCGCTCGACCGCCATCCCTAGGTCACCTCCTTCACGATGACCTCGATGTTCACCGTCTCCCGGTTCTTCGGGGTCGCCCGGCCCATGGCCCGGGGGAAGAAGGCCTCGTGGCGCCGCCCCCGGTTCGCCTGGACGTGGACGATCTTCAGGTTCGCCGCGTCGAGGCCGATGTACTCCGCGTTCTTCTTCGCCGCAGAGAGGAGCCGGATGTAAACCTTCGCCGCCTTCTGGGGGTACCGCCCCGTGTGCCAGCCAGTAAGGCCGCGCCGGTGCGGGACCTTCTTGTGGTAGCACCGGAGGGGAATGGCCTTCTCGAGGGCCACGACCCCGGTGAGGTACTCGATGGCATCGTCCGTCTTCATACGCTTGATGAACCGGGCGATCTCGAAGGCATGCTTGGGGGAGATGTCCACCTCGTTCGCCTTCGCCCGGGCGAAGTTTTCGCCCTCCATCTCCATGCTGTAACCTGTCCGTGCCATGGCCATCACTTCAGGGGGACATACTTGCTCGACCGGGTGGCGCCAATCCCTGCAGCGCCGTGGGCGACCTTGTGCCTCGTGAGGGCAAACTCCCCGAGGTAGTGGTACACGGCCTCGGGCTGGACGTCCACCCTCTGGAACTCCTTCCCGTTGTGGATCTCGATGACCTTTCCCACCATTTCCGGCATGACAATCATTGCCCGGAGATGGGTGCGGATCTTCGGGTCGCCGGCGCGGACCCGGGAGAGGAGGTCCTCCTCGTCCCGGGTGAGGCCCCTCTGGAACTTCCGCCGCACCCGGGCGGGCATGATCTTCACCTGCTCCGAGGGTGCCATCTGGAGGAGCTCCCCGATGGTGAACCCGCGGTACGTGAACTCCTCGCGCCGCCGGGGTAACCGTTTCTGTGTCTTCTTCACCATCCCTGCCACCTCACTTCTTCTTGATCCCGGTCCGGCGTGCGGCCACGAGACCTACCTTCCTGCCCGGCGAGGTGCCCCTCGCCACCGTCTTCGGCCGGCCCGCGTGCTGGTGCGACCCGCCGCCGAAGGGGTGGTCGATGACGTTCATCGCGACCCCCCGGACGATGGGCCACTTCGTGGCCGTGGTCTTCATCTTGTGGTACTTCTTCCCGGCCTTCACGAAGGGCTTCTCGCCCCTCCCGCCGCCGGAGACGATGCCGATTGTGGCCATGCAGTTCGGGAGAAACCACTTGAGCTTCCCGGAGGGCATCCGGATGCCGACCTTGTTGTCGTCCGACCGGCCCATGACGAGCGCCTGGGCGCCCCCGGACCGGACGAACTTCCCGCCGTCGTTCGGCTTAGCCTCGATGTTGCAGACCATGGCCCCGACGGGGATTTCCGTGAGGGGAAGGGTGTTCCCCATCTTCACCTCGGCACCGGTCCCCCAGGCGAGGGTATCCCCGACGCCCGTCCCCTCGGTGGCGAGGACGTACGTCTTCTGCCCGACCTCGAGCTCCACGAGGGCGACCGGGCCGTTCCTCGCCGGGTCGTGCTCGATCGCCGTGACCCGGCCCCGGGTCAGGCCGTCGTTCCTCCCCGCATGGTGCACCGCGGCGCGGTAGAGGTGGGAGGGGGCGCGCCAGGTGGGCCCGCCCTTGCCCCTGTTCTGTGTCTGGATTCTGTGTGCCATCGCTCTCTCACCTACATGATACCGAGCCGGGAGAGGATCTCCTCGGCCGCCTTTTCATCCGTGAAGCCGATGATGGCCTTCTTCTCCCCCTTTGCCGTCATGAGGGTCCGGACCGAGGCGACCTCCTTGCCGAAGGTCTTCTCGACCTCCCTCCTGATCCGGGGCTTCGTCGCCGAATTGTCGACGAGGAACTGGAGGGTATTGTCCCGCTCCAGGGTCATCATCGCCTTTTCCGTTACAAAGGGGAACTTCAGGATCATGAGAGATCCCCCAGCTGCTTGACCGCGCCCGCGGTCCAGACGGTGAGCCTTCCCGCGTGGGTGCCCGGCGCGAGGTGCTCGGCGTTCAGCTCCGCGACCGTGACGGCGTCCACGCCGGCGAGGTTCCTCGCCGCCCGGAGGGGCTCGCCCTTCGTGACGATGAGGAGGCTCTTCCTCTGCTTGTAGTGCCGGCCCCGGATCTTGCCCCGGCCCGGCCGCACCTTCCGGCTCGCCCGGGAACGCTCCACGTCGGGATAGACCCCGGCCGCCTGGAGGGTCGCGATGACATCGCTCGTCCGCTCGAGCTTCTCGAAGGCGTCCTCGATGACCACCGGGAGCTTTGCCTCGAAGGTGTGCCCCCTCGCCTTCACGAGCTCCTCGTCCCTCGTCGCCGCGATGGCCGAGAGGAGGGCCTTCCTCTTCTCCTTCTTGTTCACCTTCTCCACGAGGACCTTCGCCGCCTTCGGCGGGTGGGCCTCGCGCCCTCCCCTCGCCTGGGGCACCCGCGCTGCCCGGGACCCGTTCTTGATCCGAGGAATATGCGCAACCCCCCGGCCGCTCCCCCAGGAGTGGGCCGACGTCCTGATGCCGGCATAGGGGTTGGCCCCGTGGGCCTGGAACCGGGTGCTCTGGACGGCAAGGACCGCCTTCTTGATGAGGTCCGGCCGGAAGTCCTCGTCAAAGGCCGCCGGGAGCCGGATCTTTTTCTTGACCTCCCCCCTGAGATCCCGCAATTCTGCCATCATCCTTCCTCACCCCTGCTTGCTCTGGGTGCTCACGTGCTGGATCACGGGCACCCTGAACTTGTGTTCCCCCTGCCGGACCGCGGGGCGGATCCGCACGAGCCTCTTTGCGGGCCCGGGAATGGAGCCCTTCACGAGGATGTACGGGTTCCGCACCTCGCCGTAGTGGAGAAAGCCCCCCTTCGGGGTGATCTCCCCGCCATCCTCCCCGAGCTTGAGCACGCGCTTGTTCGGCTCGGTCCGCTGCTGGTACCCCGTCTGCCCGAGCATGGGGACCTGCCACCGGACATGGTGGGGGTGCCACGGGCCGAGGGTCCCGACGATCCGGGCCCGGCCTACGCGGTGCTTCCGCTTCCGGAGCTTCACGCCCCACCGCTTCACCGGACCCTGGGTACCCTTCCCCCGGGTCACGGCCGTCACGTCCACGTACTGGCCGACCTTCACCACGTCGACCGCCTTCACCTCTTTCCCGAGGACCGTCTTTGCGAACTCGAACCGCTTGGCGAGGTTGTCGCCGCCGATCCGGATCTCGAGGAGCTCCGGGATCTTCTTCGGCACCCCCGTGACCATGCCGGGCTGCGTCTGGACGACCGCCCTGAGGTCGGAGACATCGCCCGAGACGATGCCCTTCTCCATCTCCGCGAGGATGGCGGTCCGGTCATGCTCCTTCGGGACCGTTATCCTCCGGGAGAGGGAGGGGTCGAGCTCCCCTGACCACACCTCGGTGAGGGGTCTCGGCCCGTAGCTGTCCCCCGTGTAGGCCCGGATGGCCGCGACCCGGAGGGCCGGGACCTCCACGACGGTAACCGGGACCACCACGTCCTTTCCCTCGGTGGGGCTGTTCTTGTGATCATCCACCATGACCACATGGGTCATGCCCACCTTGTAGCCTGCGAAGGCCTGGAGGAAGGGGGCACCCTCGAAGTCCTGCCAGGACTTGTAGCGCGGGACCTGGCTCTTCGCCCGCTTCCTCGGACTGTAGGCCAGGGAGCCCTTCCTCGGGTTTCGTGTCTTTCCCATACTCTGTCCTTCCTTGTCCGTGCGCACCCCGTGCGCAGACACCGCGTTTCGGTCTCATTCCGGCTGCTCGGAAATCCCGTCCCATGACGGTGGCGGGATGGTGCCGGCTATTTTCATGCCCGGCACGAGAAGTGGCTCTGGTATGGGCGTCTTGCCCGGGCGGTTCCCGGTTATTCCCGCGAGGCCTGTCGCGAATGCTCGCGAGGCCTTTTTCGCGGATGTGTTCGCGAAGTATTTCGCGAGGATCCTTGCGAAGAGCGCCTGATCGTTTACCGCGTACCCGTGCCCGACGAACGGGCAGGGCACCGGGCGCGTGCAGGTGACGTTGGCCCGTGCGGCGACATCAGATCCAACTTCTGTCAGCCCGTTGTGCCCCCCGGGCACAACTCTGGTACCTGTCCCTCTGGAGGGACGCGTGCTTTTCGAGCCGCGGGCGTCGCAGGATATCCTGGACCTGCGGGCGGCTTCCTATAAAATTGATTCGAGGGGGATATAAACTTATGGCCGGGTGCCCGTGGGGGAGGAAAGGACGGGCGAGGGAAAGAAGAGGACATTAGCAAGAGGACACTCGCGACTTCGTTGCTCCAGGTCGGTTTCTTACGAAACTCCGGCTCGCACTCCGCCTGACGGCGGGTCGCTCCAGGTCGGTTTCTTACGAAACTCCGGCTCGCACTCCGCCTGACGGCGGGTCGCTCCAGGTCGGTTTCTTACGAAACCTCCCTCAGCCGAAGTAGAGGTCCCCGTCGTCGTTGATATAGACCTCGACGTCCTCCCTGATGTACCGGGCCTTGAACCGCTCGGGGTTCGAATCCCGCATCTGGTTGATGAGGGAGATGGTATCTGACTTCACCTTGATGCCGAGGTTCTCTCCCTCGGTGTAGATGGTCTTCGCGGCGTCGAGGAGGTCTGTCCCGGCCTTGATGGTGGTCAGGTGGGTGGCGTCCAGGGTGTAGAGGAACTCCAGGGTTTCCTTGGACCGCCGGATGTTCTCGAGGGCCGCCTTCTCGATGGTGCAGACATTGGCCTTGGATGTCCCGATGATATCAGCGATTTGCTGCTGCGTCAGCCCCTTCTTCCGGTACCGGAGGACCTCCTTCTGCCGCTCGGTGAGGAGACTGTCTTTCATTAAAGTATGATTCTTTTGTATCAATTTAACACTTTTGCTTAACATCGTTACCCTGGGGCCGGCTCCCCCGCCCCGGGATCATCTCCCGGGCCCCTCCGAAATGACCCCTCTCAGGCACTCGCGCCGGCGGCGTCCCCATTCTCGCGCGTTTCACAATCTTTATCTGTAGATTGAACGATATTACCGATGTTATCCAACGTCAGAGGTGTAAAAAATGGTTGTAAAAGTCGGAGTTGCCAAGCTGGGCAACATAGCGAGCGGCGTCATGGCCGAGCTCCTCCTGGACGAGCGTGCGGACCGCGAGGACATGCAGACCTTCATGGCCACGAGCGGGACGAAGCTCCAGCCGGAGGACATCGACCGGGTCGTCTCCAACATGAAGGCCTGGAGGCCGGACTTCTGCATCGTCGTCTCTCCGAACGGGGTCCTCCCCGGCCCGACGGGAGCCCGCGAGGCACTCCTCGCCGCAGGCATCCCCTGCATCATCATCACCGATGACATCACCACGAAGAAGGAGGAGTTCGAGAAGATCAAGGCCTCCAAGTTCGGGTACATCATCATGAAGGCCGACGCCATGATCGGGGCCCGGCGCGAGTTCCTCGACCCCATCGAGATGGCCGACTACAACGGGAACCTCATCAAGGTCCTCGCCTGCACCGGCGCCTTCCGCAAGCTCCAGATGGAGCTCGACAAGGTCATCGACCAGGTGAAGATGGGCAAGAAGGGTGATGCTCTGGTTCTCCCGAAGGTCGCCATCTCCTCCGACTCTGCGGTGAAGGGGGAGTTCACGAACCCCTATGCCCTCGCCAAGGCCCGGGCTGCCTACGAGATCGCACAGGCGGTCGCCGGCGTGAACGTCAAGGGCTGCTTCATGACAAAGGAGTACGTGGACTACGTCCCCATCGTCACATCGGCCCATGAGATGATGCGCATGGCGGCGAACCTCTGCGACCAGGCCCGCGAGATCGAGAAGAGCATGGACGCGGTTATCCGGAAGCCCCACAAGAAGGACGGCGTCATCGTCTCGAAGACGAAACTCATCTCCAAGCCCGAGTAAACCCATTCATTTTATCTTTTTCTATTGAATTCTCCGGGCAGTGTGGCTATTCCATAAATGACTTTCCTCTCGTCAGTGGACGACACTCATTTCCCCCCTTGCCCGGATCCCCTCCCCACCGCAAGCCGATGGACCCAGGTGCTCCGCTCCCGAGGCTGTTCTCCGTGGTAAAAAAAACCTGTTCTCTAAACCATCTTCTCCCGGTACATCCTGGAAAGATCTTCCGGCAATGTAAGGATCACCGGTTCAAGGTGGAGCCTCTCCATGAAGGCAGAATCCGAGAGGGAAATGGGGCTGGGGTTGATCCGGGCGATGAGGGAGCAGAATGCTGGGAAGCCGCGGTCGCATCCTTCCCGGTCGAAGAAGAGCGAGAAGTTGAAGGCATGGGTGCCGAGGCTCCGGTAGAAGGCGATCATCCCGAGGAGATCCTGGGCCAGGCACGGGATGAGGGGCTCGAGGCCGGACAGGTGGGCCACGGGGAGGATCCCCCGTATTTCCTTCTCACCGATGGGCACCGGGTTCGCGTACCAGAAAATCTCCCGGTCGACGAGTACTCTCCCGGCCGCCCGCTCTGCCGCCCGGAGGTCATCCCAGTAGTTTCTCCCCTGCTCCCGCAGGTACCGTTCGCTCCCTTCGAAGTACCGTGCCGCCAGGGGCGGGGGAACGGAATCCACGAGGCCCTGGAGGTGGGGGTGCGCGAGGCTGGCCCCGGCCGATGGGAGGTAGTTCCAGTTGATGGAGGGAAAGCCGTCGTGGTCCCGGAGGGACTCCAGCTGGCCGGCGAGGGCATCGACGAGCTGGCCCCTGGTGAACGACGGGACCCGGTGATCGCAGGTGATGACCGTGACCGTGTGCCATTCGGCGAAGGGATAGAGATTCGGGAAAGTGATGCTCTCCCCGATAATGATTCTCCCCCCGTTCGAAAATACCGGGGTATCCGCGGGGAGGTTACCGGGACAGAAGGGGCATCCCTCATGAGAGAATTCCAGGCAGGTGGGCTGGTCGATGCCCCTCTTGCTCCTCTCCGAGCTGATTCTGCAGCTGAGCCCGGTGAGGGTCTCCCGACGGAAATGGAGCCTGCCCTTTCCCGTGTCGAGAACCCGCTCGGTGAACATAGCCCAAGAGACGTCGCCGGGGCGCTATAAGAAACCAGCTGAGCGGAGGGCGAAAAAAAAGGAGTGGATGGGGATACAGGCTCAGACGACGTACTTGCCGAGGAGCCGGATGGAGTTGGTCATGTCCGGCCCGAGCGGGGAGCCGAAGATGATCTGGGTGACGCCTGCCTTGGTCAGCTCTTCGCACTTGTGCTTCACCATCTCGGGAGTCCCTGCGATGGTGAAGGCGTCGATTTCTTTGTCGCTGACGAGTTCGCCGACGGTCTTGAAGTCGAACTTGCCGAGGGCTGCCTTGATCTTGGCCACGTTGTCCAGGTTGAGGCCGTGGCGGGTAAGGAGCTCCGGCGGTGAGCCTGCCGCGATGAAGGCTGCGACGATCTTTGCCGCGTTCCGGGCCTTCTTTACGTCACGGTCGATGGACATGGCGGTGTAGGCACCGACGTCAAAGCCTTTCTTCCCGACGGCATCGGTTGCCTTCTTGATGATGGGGATGGCGATCTGGAAGTCCTTGGGGTTGGAGGCGTTGATGAGCGCTCCGTCGCCGACCTTGCCGGCGAGCTCCAGGACCTTCGGGCCCTGGGCGCCGACGTAGATCTTGACTCCCTTCTTCTTGTCCGGGAGGTTCACGCCGGTGAGCTTGGCTCCCTGGTACTTGAAGAACTGCATCTCGGGGGTCTTGACCTCCTCGCCGGCACAGAGCTTCCGGATGACCTTGATGGCCTCCTCGAGCCTGGCCACCGGCTTCTCGCCCTGGATACCGATCTTCGGCAGGGTGGAGAGGTCGCCGGGCCCGATCCCGAGGACTGCACGGCCGTCGGAGATCTCCTCGAGGGTGCAGATGAAGGACGCGATGGCCGCGGGGGTGTCGGTGAAGGAGTTCATGATACCCGGACCCATCTGGAGGGTCGTGGTTTCCTTCGCGATCATGGCGAGGGTGGGGTAGCAGTGCCTGTTGTTGTAGTGGTTGGTGATCCATGCAAAGTCAATGTCCTTGTTCTCGGCAAGCTTGCAGAACTTGACGACATTCCTGACATTGACGTTTCCGGGGACAAATTCAATGCCGTACGACAAGGTTTTCACCTCAGCACAGTATACCGACACCGGAGATAATATATATTATCATTTTCATTTGGGTTGGGAAAACGACCCCGAATTCACCATGGATATCTGAAATACCCTCAGTTTACGTCATGGTATACGAACGGGGGCGGTATCCGCCGCCGAAACGACGGGAAGCGGGAGGCGGGTCTGCCCGGATCCGGGAAGCCGGGGGCAGCCCGCAACCTGTTCTCCGGCGAACGCGCCCCTCCGGGTGCCACTACCTTAATACCCCGGGACATCCGATCTATGAAAGGAGGAACTATTTAGCCCGTTATCTCCAACGCCTGAGCGTGCGGGATCATTTCCTCCCCTGAGGGCCATCGCATGCGGGTACTTGCCATCGGATTGGGGGGTGCAGGGGCAAGGATAGTGGATACCCTCTACGGGCAGGATCTCCAGGGGAGCATCCACTGCATGGCCGCCATCGCCGTGGACTTCGATGCCGATACCCTCCAGCGGCTGAAGTACCTCCCCGCGAATGCCCGGATCCACTTCCCCCCCATCGACCCGACGACCCCCTATGATGTCGGGACCACCATCGACATCGAGGAGGTGATGACCCAGATCCAGCAGGTCGATACCATCGAGATCGACTCCATCCTCCTCTTCGCGGGGCTCGGCGGGAGCCTGATAGACGCCGCGCCCCTCATCGTCCCCGAGCTCCGCAAGTCCTTCATAGAGCCCATCTTT
>Ga0335070_10002532_pt1 | contig 21189 bp, 19 predicted proteins | sample Lox_Sample_13_FD_206722 | JGI IMG/M metagenome (GOLD analysis project Ga0335070, IMG submission 206722) | Soil microbial communities from Loxahatchee National Wildlife Refuge, Florida, United States - Lox_Sample_1.3 | ecosystem: Environmental > Terrestrial > Soil > Wetlands | place: USA...
GGTCCTCTGCATGGACACGAGATGCCCGAAGGGCACGACACCGCCGTTCGGCGTCGCGAGCGGCGCATCCCTGACCGCCGACGGAGAGGTGAGCGGCTGCGACTTGAGGATCAGGTATAGCTGGCGCTCGCCGTCGAACCGCTGGCCGACATAGGCACCTTCGGCCAGCGCCTGGGTAATCGTGCCGACATCGGAGCGAGTCCAGCCGACCTCGGCGATCGAGCGGTCGTCGGGCTGGAGCCGGAGCTGCGGCTGATCGTAGTCGAGTGTCGGGTTGGTGTTGACGACACCCTCGGGAAACCGCTGCGTCAGCAAATCGTAGCCCCGCTTGGCGGCGCGCCGCATTGCCGCGGCGTCGTTGGACTGGATGTTGATGGAGACGCCGCCGCCCTGGTCGAAGCCGCCGAACAGGCTGCCCATCTGCGCGAACGCCTGCGCGTCGGGAAGGTCGCGCAGGACCTCATTGCGCACGATGCCTTCGAGCTTCGGGAAGTCGCGGTCATCGGGCACGCGGACCCCCATGTCCATGAAGCCGGGACCGTCCATCTTCACGTAGTAGTTCAGGAGCTTCGGCTGCTTCGCGCCGGTCATATAGGGAGCCAGGCGGTCGATGATCGGGCGCGCGATCTCGTCGTTCACGACGTCGACCGTCGCGCTGGACGGAAGCTGGATGAAGCCGTCGATCGCCGCGCGTTTGACTTGCGGCAGGTATTGCAGGCTCGGGAGGAGCAGCCAGGTTCCGAGCGCGGAGCCGAGGATCAGGCCGCCGATCCAGTACTGGCGCTTGCGCTGGGTATCGGTCAGGGACATCACGTAGTCGGTGATCCGCCGCCAGATGTCGGCGAGCTCCGACACCTTCGGCTTTGTCTTGAGGAACAGCATCGAGGTCACCGGGACGACGGTGATCGCGACGATCAGAGAAACAAACACGGCAAAGGCTATGGTGAGCGAGAGGTCGGCGAACAGCTGGCCCTCGACATCCTTGAGGAAGATGACCGGAAGGAAAATCGCAACGTTGGTCGCCGTCGAGGCAAGCAGCGCGCCCCAGACCTGCCCGGTTCCCTCCTCCGCAGCCGTCCGCGCGTCCATGCCGTGCTCACGCAAACGCAGGATGTTCTCGAAGGCGACGATCGCGGCGTCGAGAACAATTCCTGTCGCAAAGGCGAGACCCGCCAGCGAAACCACGTTCAGCGTGCGTCCGGTCAGGTTCAGCAGGATCAGAACGGCGAGCAGGCAGATGGGAATCGCCGACGAGATGATGAGCGTGCCGCGCCACTCGCGCATGAAGAACCAGAGCACGCCCACCGCCAGGAGGATGCCCAGTATCAGGTCCGAAGTGACCATCCCCATCGCCTGGTTGATGAAGTGCGAGGGGTCGAACGAGTACTGGAGCTTGACGCCGTTGTCCTTGCCGACACCGCCGTTGATCGCATCGAGCTCGGCCTTCACCGCATTGACCGTCGCCAGCACATTGGCGCCGGAGGCGCGGAACACCTGAAGGCCCAGAGCCGGATTGCCGTTCTGATAGGCAAATCCCTGCGCCTTGCTGCGGCCGATATGCACGTCGGCGACGTCGCCCAGATGCACGGGCTTGCCACCGCGCCATTCGAGGACGAGCTGCTTCAGCGCGTCTACCGAGTAGCGGCCGCGCAGCGAGAGCCCATAACGCCGGCGACCGACATCGATCGTGCCACCCGAGACGTCCTCGGCACCGCTGATCTGCGCCGCCATCCTCGGAATCTGCACACCGAGCTCGGCGGCACGCAGCGGATCGAACACGATGTCGATCTCGTCGACGCCGCCATTGGCATTGATCTGAACCGAGCCGACGCCGGGGATCGCTTCGAGCCGCGGGATCACGACGTCCTTGAGGAAGCTCACATAGGAGTTGACGTCGCGCTTGTTGCCGGGAAGCTCCTGCATGAACACGTACAGAAGCGTGGCGTTGGCGTCTTGCGTGCTTGCGAGCTGGATCGTGGGTTTCTGCGCGTCGAGCGGCAGCGGCGGCAGGCGGTTGAGCCGGCCGACGATGTCAACGAGCGTACTCTTCATGTCGGTGCCGAGCGCGAAGGTCAGCTGGACATAGCCGTTGCCCTGGTTGGCGAAGCCGTCCATCTCCTGAAGGCCCGGAATGCCCTGGAGCACCTCTTCCTCGGGCTCGAGGATCTGAGCCTCGATTTCGCGCGGCATCTCCGAGCGCCAGTCGGTCGATATGCCGATCTGCGGCCGGTCGATGTCCGGGAAGAGCTGAATCGGAAGGCTGTAGAGTGCAAAGAGCCCGAACAGCAGGGTGACGGCGACGCCCACGGCAATGGCGGCCGGACTCCTGAGACCAGCACTCGTCAGTGCGCGCACCTCTGCCCTCCGTCGCTGCGATACGCGCAGTCGCGACGCATCGTTGCAGCGGCATTTTCCCCTTAACCGGGCGATATGCGGAAGCGCGTTGGACGCATAGCGCTGCCGCATCGGCTCACTTTGCCGTGAGATCGCTGTGTTCGCTGTCCATCTGGCGGAGATGTGACGACTAGTGAGAATTCCTACTAGCGCAGATCGCTCGAGGCGATGCCGCTCCGTGGGTGACAGCAGCGTCACCGGTCTTCATCGATCGGATGCTTTCGTCACCGAGAGATGAACCATCGACTCGCCAAGGTGCGAAACCCGGAAGGCGATCGAAGGCGATCAATGGCGGATGGGCAGGCAACGCTGCTGGCATCGCTTGGCGACGACGACTGTGGGCAGCAGCACGGATCGGAACGATGGTGCCCAGGGACAGAATTGAACTGCCGACACGCGGATTTTCAGTCCGCTGCTCTACCAACTGAGCTACCTGGGCTGACCGGAGGAACCGGAAGGCCGCGTGTTTTAGGCGACAGCCGCAGCCCTGTCCAGCGGGTAAAAATCAATGAATATCAGTCGGTTCGTCGTTGTCTGGGGCGGGGCTCTCGTCGCCGGGCGGGGCGCCGGGAATCGCATATTCGCCCTTGAACCAGCGGGCCAGATCGATATCGGCACAGCGCCGCGAGCAGAACGGACGCAACCTGGGGTCGCGTGGTTTGCCGCAGATCGGGCAGACGCCGGATTCAGCCGGTTGAGACATCGAAGCCTTCGCGGGCGAACGCATCGTTCGCCTCGAATGCAACGCGCGCCGCGCCACGGCGTGCCAGGGCGCCGCGCACTTCCTCTCCGTGATCCTCGAGCCAGCGCACGACTTCCGCGGCAGCGCGGACGCTGATCGGGCGGCCGGGCGCCGCGGCCGCGGCGCGCTCGACGCTGCGGATGATCTCGAGCGCCACGCTGTCGCGCGTCCGCTTGCGGCCATGGCCGGAGCAAGAGCGACAGCACTCGCTCATCAACTTGACCAGCGGGTCGCGCACGCGCTTGCGCGTGATTTCCACGAGGCCGAACTCCGACATCGGCGAGATCTGGGTCGGCGTGTGGTCCTTCGAGAGGCTCTCCGCGAGCGTGTCGAGCACGCGCTCGATGTTCGCGGCATCGCCCAGATGGATGAAGTCGACGACGATCAGGCCGCCGATGCCGCGCAGGCGCACCTGCCGGCCGATCTCGTCGGCCGCCTCGAGGTTGACGCGCAGGCTCGTCTCCTCCAGCCCGGTCGAGGCCGTAAAGCTGCCGGAGTTCACGTCGACTGCGGTCAGCGCCTCGGTGCCCTCTATCGTGATCCAACCGCCGGAGGGAAGCGGCACCTTCGGGTCGGTCAGCCGTTCGATCTCTTCCTCGAGATTGTGGGCATCAAACAGCGAACCAGGCCCGGTAAAGAGCTCGACCTTCGCTTCCGCTTCCGGCATGGCGCGGCGGCAATAGGCCCTGGCGGCTTCCACGGCGGCGGCATCGTCGATGACGACCCTGTTCGTGTCGCTGCGCACCGTGTCACGCATCGTGCGCTCGACGGGATCGAGGTCGTGGTAGAGCGTCGCCGGCGCCCTCGCGCTTTGGCGCTTTGCAAGCACGGGCCGCCAGGATTCGGCCAGACGCTCGGCATCTTCCCTGAGGTCCGCCAGCGTGGCCTCGCTCGCGGCCGTGCGCAGGATATAGCCGGCCCCCGGCACGAGCCGGTCGCCCCCTTCGGCAATTATCGCCTCGCCGAGAGCCAGCATGCGGTCACGCTCGCCCTCCTCCTCGATGCGCCGCGACAGCGCGACGCCCGGCGTGTTCGGCACCATCACGCAGAGCCGGCCCGGGATCGTGATGTTGGCGGACAGCCGCGCGCCCTTCTCGCCGATCGGATCCTTCACCACCTGCACGAGGACTTCCTCACCCTCGCGCACGCAATCGCCGATCTTCGGCGTGCGGTCCTCGTCGTAGCCCGGCAGGTCGGCGAGACAGCGCGCCTCGCGCGCCCCGAGAAAGCCGGCGCGTTCCAGTCCGACATCCACGAACGCGGCCTGCATGCCGGGAAGAACGCGCTGCACGCGGCCGAGGATGATGTTGCCGATCAGGCTGTGCCCGCTGCGGCCGCCGCTCTTGCGCCGCGGCCCGTCGTCGAGCCCGATCGTCCGCTCCAGCATCAGGTCCTGCAGGCGGCCGTTCTCGACAACGGCTACGCGGATTTCTCCCGCCCCCGCGTTGATCAGGACGTCCTTCGACATTCGGTGCTCAGGCAATAGCGACGCGAAACGCTAACACGGATAGCCGCAACCCCGAAGCAGCGTGATCGTCTCCCGTAACGGAAGCCCGACCACATTGGAATAAGAACCGTTGACGCGGCGTACGAAAGTTTCGGCCCGTCCCTGGATGGCGTAGCCGCCAGCCTTGCCCAAGCCTTCGCCGCAGCGCACATAAGAATCGATCGCGGCGGGATCGAGCCGACAAAAAATCAGCCGCGTCTCGGCAATCCGTGTACGGAGCTTGCCACCAGGGGCAAGAACCGCGACGGCCGTGAGCACGCGATGGGCGCGCCCGGACAGCAGTTTCAGGCAGTCGCGCACCTGGGCGTCGTCCGAAGCCTTCGGAAGGATCCGCGCGCCGACGGTGACGACCGTGTCCGCCGCCAGCAACAGCGCGGGCCCGCCGCACCACGTGTTCGCGACGGTACGTGCCTTTTCAGCGGCGAGGCGCAGTGCGTAAGGCCGCGCACCTTCTTTTCTGTGGATGCTTTCGTCGATCGCCGCGGCCCGCACGGCATCCGGGACGATTCCCGCCTGCGCCAACAGCGCAAGGCGCCGCGGGCTTTCGCTCGCGAGCACGAGCGCCGGAGGCTTACTTGAAACGATAGGTGATGCGTCCCTTGGTAAGGTCATAGGGCGTCATCTCGACCATGACCTTGTCACCGGTCAGCACGCTGATGCGGTTCTTGCGCATCTTGCCGGCGGTGTGGGCAATGATCTCATGGCCGTTCTGCAGCATGACGCGGAACGTCGCGTTGGGCAGTCGCTCCGAGACCGTGCCCTCGAATTCCAGCAGTTCTTCCTTTGCCATTCGTCCTCTTGTGGCTGGCTAGGGCGGGAAATGCCACCGAAACCGGCCAAAAGCAAGGGTTTGCCGGGTATCCTAGGTGTCCGACGCCCGCTTTCCGGCAAAACGGTCCTTGATCCGTTTCATGATTCCGTCGCGGGTCGCGCGGTAGGCCTCAAGCCGCTGCTCGCGCGTGCCCTCCACGAGCGTGGGGTCCATTGTCGGCCAGTATTCGATGTCGATCGCCGAGGTGTGGGCGAGATCGATGGCGCGGTGCTGCGCCTCCGGAGAAAGCGTGATGCAGATGTCGAACATGGAGGAATCCTCCATGCTCTCGAACGTCTTGGGGTGATACTTGCCGATCTCGATGCCGATCTCCTCCATGACCTCGACCGCAAAGGGATCGAGGTCGCCGGCCCGCACGCCGGCGGCATCGACATATACGAACTTCCCGAACAGGTGCTTCATGATGGCGTAGGCCATCACGCTGCGGACCGAATTCATGGTGCAGGCGAAGAGGACGGCGCCAGGCAGCTCCTCGCCATGAGGCCCGCGCATCGCTCAGCCCTTCAGATGCAGCACGCAAATCAAGGTGAAGATGCGCCGCGCCGTGTCGTGATCGATCGCGATCTTGCCCTTCAGCCGCTCGGCCAGAAGCACCGAGCCCTCGTCGTGCAGGCCGCGGCGGCCCATGTCGAGCGCCTCGATCTGCGACGGAGGAGCGTTGCGGATCGCCTTGTAGTAGCTCTCGCAGACCAGGAAATAGTCCTTGATGACCCGCCGGAACGGGGTCAGCGACAGCATGACCTTGCCGTGCTCGCTGCCGTCCTCGAGCCGGATGTCGAAACTGAGCCGGTTCTCCTCGATGCCGAGGATCAGCTGGTAGGGCCCGCCCTCCGAACCCTCCGGGCGGAAGCTGTTGGACTCGAGCAGATCGTAGATTGCGATGTCGCGCTCCTGCTCGATCTCGCGTGTCCGGCGCACGATCGTGCGCTCGTCCAGCGTCACGGCAATGAGGCGAAAACTGTCCGCCGTCATGCGTCAGGGGCCGCGGTCCAGCCGCGCCGCGATCGAGCGGGCATGCGCATCCAGTCCTTCGGCTTCCGCGAGCACGATCGCGTCGGGTCCGATACGGGCGATCGTCGCCGGGCCGCAGGCGAGGAGCGTCGTGCGCTTCATGAAGTCCAGAACCGACAGGCCCGATGAGAACCGGGCGGTGCGCGCCGTCGGAAGGACGTGATTGGGTCCGGCAATGTAATCCCCCATCGCCTCCGGCGTGTGGCGCCCCAGGAAGATCGCCCCGGCGTGGCGCACGAGCTTGAGGAGCCTGTCCGGTTCGGCAGTCGCAATCTCCAGGTGCTCGGGCGCCAGGCGGTCGACCAGGGCCGCCGCATCTTCGAGCCGCGCGACCAGAATGACGGCGCCGTGGTCGCTCCAGCTCGACCGCGCGATCTTCTCGCGCGGCAGCAGCGGGAGCGCGCGCTCGATCGCCTGCTCGACCCTCGCTGCAAAGCCGGAGTCATCGGTGATGAGGATGCTCTGCGAAGAGGCATCATGCTCTGCCTGGCTCAGGAGATCCGCAGCGATCCAGTCGGGGTTGTTGCCGCCATCGGCCACGACGAGAATCTCCGAAGGGCCCGCCACCGAGTCGATCCCGACCTTGCCGAACACTTCGCGTTTGGCGGCGGCGACATAGGCATTGCCCGGCCCGACGATCTTGTCGACGGGCGATACCGTCTTGGTGCCGAGGGCGAGGGCTGCGACAGCCTGGGCACCGCCGACGCGATAGATCTCGCCGATCCCGGCCCGCTTCGCGGCCGCCAACACCAGCGGATTGATCCTGCCGCCGCTCGCCGGCGTCACCATCGCGATGCGGCCGACGCCGGCGACCCGCGCGGGAATCGCATTCATCAGCACCGAACTCGGATAGGCCGCGGTGCCGCCTGGAACATAGAGGCCCACGCTGTCGAGCGCCGTCCAGCGCCAGCCGAGCTGGGCGCCGATCGAATCCTCGAACCACTCGTCCTTCGGCAGCTGGCGGCGGTGATAGGCCTCAATCCGCTCCGCCGCGACGCCGAGCGCGTCGAGGGCGACCCTGGAACACTGCGCCTCGGCCGCGTCGATCTCCGCCTGCGCCAGGCGGAGGGTCGCCGGCGTCACCTCGCTCCTGTCGAACCGGTTGGTCAGCTCGATCAGCGCAACGTCGCCGCGCGCGCGCACATCGGCGATGATGGCGCGCACAGCCTGCGCCACGTCTTCCTCCGCTTCGCGCCTGGCATCGAGAAGCGCATCGAACTGCGCCGCGAAATCGGGCGCACGCGCATCGAGACGGCGTGCCATCTCAGGTTTCTTCGTGTTCGGGGCGGCCGAGCGCCGCCCAGGGTCCGCTCAGATCGGCAAGGCCGGCATCGAGAACCTCGACCTCGAGCTTCAGCGCACCGCCCCCGGCAAAGATGAGCTCGACCGTGCCGCCTGGATCCTCGCCGCCCTTTGGTGCGAAGCGGATCGCGAGCAGCGATACGACGGCGTCGGGAGCGCCGCGCTTGAGATTCTGCGACTTGACCGAGAGCACGCCATCGAAATGCAAGCCGGACTGGACGCGCAGGTCGCCCTTCTTCTCGTCGCTCTCCCACAGGAAACGATTGAAGACCGCGGCGAAGCGGCGCTTCTTCGGCAGATAGACGAGGTCCTTCACCTGGGCCACCGCATCCTGCAGTCGCGCCGATATCACCTCCAGATCAGCGGCGTCCTCCGCCGCCAAAGTCAGGCCCTTTGTCATACCGAAAGCCGCTCGATGTCCGCACCGACGCCCGAGAGCTTCTCCTCCAAGCGCTCAAAACCACGGTCGAGATGATAGACGCGGTTTACGACCGTGTCTCCCTCCGCCACCAGCCCGGCCAGAACAAGACTGACCGAGGCGCGGAGATCGGTTGCCATCACCTGGGCACCCTTGAGCCGCTCCACGCCGGTAACGGTCGCCATGTCGCCCTCGACCCGGATGTGCGCGCCCATGCGCGCGAGCTCCGGCACGTGCATGAAGCGGTTCTCGAACACGGTCTCGCGGATGTGCGAGATGCCGTCCGAGATCGCCATCAGGGTCATGAACTGCGCCTGGAGATCCGTCGGAAACGCGGGGAACACGTCCGTCGTGACGTCGATCGACGTCGGGCGGATGCCGTTGCGGTGCACGGCGATGCCGCGATTGGTCTCGCTGACCTCGGTTCCGATATTGCGCAGCAGGGAATAGAGCGCCGCGTTCGAATCCATGCGGCCGCCGACCAGCTCGACCTCGCCGCCAGCGAGCGCCGTGGCGATCGCATAAGTGCCGGTCTCGATGCGGTCCGGCATCACCGTGTACTCGCAGCCATGCAGCCGCTCGACGCCGTCGATCGTGATCTCGCCCGTGCCGAGCCCCGAAATCCTCGCGCCCATCGCGATGAGGAAGCGGCCGAGATCCTCGGTCTCAGGCTCGCGCGCCGCGTTCTTGAGCACCGTCCGGCCCTTCGCCAGCGTGGCGGCGGTCAGCAGGTTCTCGGTCGCCCCGACCGAAGCCCGCGGCACGGTGAAGGTCGCGCCCTTCAGCCCGCCATTGCTGCTCGCGACCACGTAGCCGTCCTCGAGGTCGATCCTGGCGCCCATGGCCTCAAGGCCCTGGATGTGGAAGTCGACAGGCCGCGCACCGATGGCGCAGCCGCCGGGAAGCGAAACCCTGGCCTCTCCATGCCGCGCGAGAAGCGGCCCGAGAACCTGGAAGCTCGCACGCATCTTGCGCACCATGTCGTACGGCGCGAGCGCGGATTCGATCACCGGCGCGTGCAGGCGCATCGTGTCGCTCTGGCCGAGCTTCTGACCCCGGCGGACGTTCATGGTGACGCCGAACTGCATGAGCAGGTCGGCCATGCCCGTGATGTCGGCGAGCCGGGGCACGTTCTTCAGCGTCACGGGCTGATCGGTCAGAAGCGACGCGGCCATGAGCTTGAGCGCCGAGTTCTTGGCGCCGCTTATCGGAATTTCTCCCTTGAGGCGGTTGCCGCCCCGCACGCGAATCTTGTCCATGAATCCTCTGGTGGCGGCCCCAGCCGCGAGACGCTCCTTGTATCGTGGGGCCAGTCCCCAGAACAGGCGCGCACGAGCGGGAAGTTAATCCGGCTTCTTGGCCGCATTCGGGCGGTCCGTCGCCGTTTGCGGCGCCGGAGCCTCCCTGGGACGCCTCCGGGCCGCCGCCTTGCGCCGTTTCAGGTTGGCACGAAGCGCCGCTGCCAGACGCTCCTCGCGGCTATTCGGCTTCTCGGCCATGGCGGGATTTGGGCCTTTCCCTTTGCCCTGCGGTTGGCTATAGCAGCCGTCCTTTTGGGGCGGTTCGCGCCCCGCAATGCAACGGATGCCGGAGTAGCGTAGTGGTAGCGCAACCCCTTGGTAAGGGGTAGGTCGCGAGTTCAATTCTCGCCTCCGGCACCAGCCGTCCCGACAGTCCGTCAGCCTCGCAGCTCCGTGATCGGAGGCCGCGAGGCTGACACCGCCTCATCGAATTTCAGCCATCATTCGCACCGAGCGTGGCAACCGCATGCTGTTGGGGAGTTCTCATGCGCCTTTCCACCATCACCGCCGCGTCCGTCGCCGCCCTCCTGGCGCTGTCCTTCGCACCGATCAGCGCCGCCCCGGACTGGACTGCGGCGCCGCGCCACACGCTGATTGCTTTTCACTCCGACGCCGAGCTCGTCGCCTATCTGAAGAAGCTCAACACCCGCCGCATGCGCCGCATGGGCGGTGTCGTCGCGGACGCCGCGATGCCTGCACCGCCGCCGCCCGCAGCAGCAGAAACAGGTGTCGCCACCGGTGCGGCGACGGCACCGTCCATCACCAACAACCAGGAAGCCGGTGTCGACGAGGGCGATATCGTCAAGATGCACGGCCGCGACACGATGGTGATCCTTCGCCGCGGGCGGCTGTTCACGCTCTCCCTCGCCAATGGCGGGATGGAGCCGGTCGATTCGATCAACGCGTATCCGCCCGGCGTGAACGCATCGGCCGACTGGTACGACGAAATGCTCGTCAGCGGCGACCAGGTCATCGTGATCGGCTACAGCTATGGCCGCGGCGGCACGGAGATCAACCGCTTCCGCATCGACCGCGACGGCAAGCTGGGCTTCGAGGATGCCTACCAGCTGCGGTCCAACGACTACTACTCTTCGCGCAACTACGCATCGCGGCTGATCGGCCACACGCTGATCTTCTATTCCCCGCGCTATCTCGGCTACGCCGATCCGCTCGACGCCCTGCCCGGCCTGCGGAAATGGGACGGCACCGGCGATGCGCCCGGCTTCAGGCGGATCGGCACGGCCCGCGAGGTGTTCCAATCGCCTGGCGTTGACGACGACCAGGTCGACACGATCCACACGATTACCTCCTGCGATCTGACGGCGCCGCAGCTCGGCTGCAAAGCGACGAGCGTGCTCGGGCCCGGCGGGCGCACATTCTATGTGTCAACACACGCGGTCTACGTCTGGGTCACGCCGTGGTGGCGCGACGACCGGCACAAGAACAGGCCATCGTCCCTGCTCTATCGCCTGCCACTGGACGGCAGCGCGCCATCCGCCGTTGCGGCGCGGGGCGGGCCGGTGGACCAGTTCTCCTTCCGCGAGGACGGCGACGTCCTGAACGTGCTCGTGCGCGCGGAAGGCGCCGGCGATGCCATGTGGACGCCGGAGCATTCGCAAGGCGCCGTCGCGCTGTTGCGCTTGCCGATGGGCGAGTTCGGCGACGGCTCGCGCGAGGCGATGCTGGCCGACTACCGGGGCCTGCCGACGCCGAGGAGCGATGCCGAGTTTCACAACCGCTTCGTCGGCGCCTATGTCCTCTACGGCACCGGCAATGGCTGGTACACGCCGCAATCCGGCAGTTCCGATCTGGTGGCCGCGCCGCTGAGCGGCGGCCCCGTCACGACGCTGACCCTGCCGCACGGCGTCGACCGCATCGAGGTCATGGGCCGGGACGCCATGGTCGTGGGCAGCGACCAGAAGAACGTGACGTTCTCCACGATCGACCTCGGCGGACGGCGTCCGGCGGAAGGCAGCCGCTACGTGCTCGAGGGTGCGGCGCAGGCCGAGACACGCAGCCACGGCTTCTTCTATCGCCCCGGCGCCGATCCGGACAGCGGCGTGCTCGGCCTGCCGGTCTCGCTGCCCGCGAAGCCCGCCTACCACCAGTTGTTCGAGACGTCGGCCGCAATGACGTTCCTGCGCCGCGACGACGGGAAGCTGTCGCCGCTTGGCCAGATCGCGGCGCATGACGAAGGCGCGGTGGACGACCACTGCGTCGCATCCTGCGTCGACTGGTACGGCAATGCGCGGCCGATCTTTCTCGGCGACCGCACGTTCGCGCTCATGGGTTACGAGCTGGTGGAAGGGCAGATCGGCCGCGACGCGATCCGCGAGATCGGGCGAATCAACTTCGCGCCCGCGCAGAAGCAGGCGCGCTCACCGAGCTGAGGCCCTCATTTCATGCCGAGCGTCTTGCGCATCGAGTCGGTCGAACCGTCGGCGTATTTGTAGCCGATGTCGTCGATCCGCCAGGCGCCACCTTCCAGCACCATGGAATAGGTGACGTCCTCGCGCGTCTTGTCGCCGCGGTCGAAATTGACGAGCACCTTCGCGCCGTTTCCCTTCTGCGAAACGAGAGAGAATTTGAAGTCCCTGGCGTCGGGCTCCTGCTCGTCGATGAAGGGGTCGCCTTCGATGGTCGGCGGCTCGTTCGCCTTGGCGGCTCGGTCTTCGTCCTTCTTGAGCCCGGCGAGCAGCGCCCCGGAGAAGAAGCGGGCGCGCAACTTGTCGTCGCCCATCACGCCGGGCCCGGTGTTGTTCCGGTACGGCGCGTCGGCGGCGTAGACCGCCTTGACGGTGTCGAGCGGGCCCGGCGGCGCAGCCGCGGCGGCGGAGGCAACAACGAGCGTCACGGCGGCTGCCGTGAGGGGAATTCGGAACATCGGACAAACCTCGCGATTTCGAAATGAGAGCGGTCAATGTCGCAATGATGTGCGGCGTTACGCTGCCCGGTCAATGCGGCCGAAATCGGGTCGCGTTGACGCTCGCGGGGCCGCTTGTTAGCACTCCGCAACGATCGGAAACCGCTTGAAGCCCCTGCTCAAATCCCTGCACGGCCAGGTCCCGGACCGCCCGCCGATCTGGCTGATGCGCCAGGCCGGGCGCTACCTGCCGGAGTATCGCGCGCTGCGCGCCAGGGCGCCGAACTTCATCGACTTCTGCCTCAATCCCGAGCTTGCGGTCGAGGTGACGCTGCAGCCGGTGCGGCGCTTCGGCATGGACGGCGCCATCCTGTTCGCCGACATCCTGCTTGTCCCGCACGCGCTCGGGCAGACGGTGAGCTTCGTCGCCGGAGAAGGCCCGCGGCTCGAGCCGATCCGCGACGCGGCGGAGTTGGCCGGACTCAGCGACGACAAGCTCCCGGCGACGCTGGCGCCGGTGATGGAAACGGTGAGGGGCGTGCGCGCCGCGCTCCCGCCCGACGTCGCGCTCATCGGATTCGCGGGCGCGCCGTGGACGGTCGCGACCTACATGATCGAGGGCAAGGGCCGCACGGAGTACGAAAACTGCCGCCGGATGATGTGGAGCGAGCCCGCGCTGTTCCGGACACTGATCGACAGGCTGGTCGATGCCACCGCATCCTACCTGATCCTGCAGGCCGATGCCGGAGCCGAGGTGCTCAAGCTGTTCGACAGCTGGGCCGGCGCCGTGCCGGCCCCCTTGTTCGACATGGCGGTGATCCAGCCGACGGCCAGCATCGTGCGCGCCGTGAAGGCGCGCCATCCGAAGATTCCGATCATCGGCCTGCCGCGCGGCGCTGGCGGCCACATCGCGCGTTATGCGCGCGAGACAGGCGTCGATGCCGTCGCCATCGATCACATGACCGATCTCGCAGCCGCCGCGGCCGCCCTGCCCAAGGGAGTCGTGGCGCAGGGCAACCTCGATCCCATGCTGCTGATGGTCGGCGGCGCGGCGATGGAGGCCGAGGCGCGGCGCACGCTCGATTCGATGAAGGGCCGGCCCTTCGTCTTCAATCTCGGCCACGGCGTGCTCCAGCACACGCCGCCGGAGCACGTCGCCCGGCTAGTGGATATCGTCAAAGGCCGGTAGCGAGCGGCGGCCCTCTCCCTCCCGCGGCACCAGCTTGCGATAGAGGTGCCAGGTCGCGTGGCCGAGGACCGGCAGGACGACGATGAGTCCGACGAACAGCGGCAGCGAACCGAGCACCAGCCCGCCGGCGACGACGAGGCCCCAGGCCGCCATGGGCAGCGGATTGGCGATGACCGCGCGCACCGAGGTTCGGATGGCCGTATCGAGGCCGACGTCGCGATCGATGAGCAGCGGGAACGACACGATGCTGATCGACATGGCAAGAAGGGCGAAGAGGAAGCCGACGCCGATGCCCATCACGATCATCGCCTGGCCGCCAGGCGTGCGGAACACGTCGTGCACGAACTGGGCCAGCGAGACGATGGGGGCCGGGCCGAAGGTCACGTGATAGATCTGCCAGGCGACGAACAGCCAGATCAGGAAGATCGCGATCAAGAGCGCGCCAAGGACCGAGATGGCGCCGACCGCCGGCGCGCGGAAGACGTCGAAGGCGTTGGCCCAACGCGCCGCGACGCCCATCTCGCGCAGGCGGCTCATCTCGTAGAGCCCGATCGCCGCAAACGGACCGACGATCGCAAAGCCGGACGCCAGCGGGAAGAGAAGCGGGATGAGGTCCTCCTGGAACATGACCCGCGCCAGGACCAGGCCGACCGCGGCATAGACCACGCCGACGAACAGCACGTCGCTGCGGTAGGCCTCGAAATCCTCGAACCCCTCACGCAGCGACGTCCACAACTCCGGGAGCGTGATCCGGCGCACCATCGGCGGGGGCGAGTGGATCGTGTCCTGGATGTGCTGCAGCGAATGGTGCGCGGACTGCATGACATGCGCCGCCTGCACGAATTGCGCGCCGGTCCACTCGATGGGGTTCCTGATGGTCATGGGCAAGCCTCCCGAACCTGTTGCGGTCCGAGGGCGAAAATCGCCCGTGGCCTGGCGGCCGTTTGCCGTCGGTCACGAGAGCCCTCGCAACCTACCTGGCAAGACTATACGCCGGATCGCCGGCGCACCCTAGAGGTCAGGCGGGCCGGCCGATCGAATTCAGCGCGGCGATCGCATCGGCCGGCAGATGCAGGTCGGCGACGCCGCTGTTTTCGCGCAGGTGCGCGAGCGAGGAAGTTCCGGCGATGAGCAGGATGTTGGGGGCACGCTGAAGGAGCCAGGCGAGCGCGACCTGCCGACTCGTGGCGCCGACGGCGGCGGCGACCTTGTCGAGCGTCTCCGATTGCAACGGCATGAATCCGCCGAGCGGAAAAAAGGGCACATAGGCGACGCCGTCGCGGGCGAGCGCGTCGATGAAGGCGTCGTCACCGCGATTTGCGACGTTGTAGAGGTTCTGGACGCAGACAATGTCGGTCGAAGCCCGGATTTCCCGGTACTGCTCGGGCGTCACGTTGCTGACGCCGATGTGCTTGATGAGGCCGCGGCGCTTGCACGCGAGCAGGGCCTCCAGCGGCTCCTCGAACGACGCCTCGCCGCCCGCACCGAGCCGCAGATTGACGACGTCGAGCGCGTCTACGCCCAGGTTGCGCAGGTTGTCGTGCACCGCGCTCTCGACCTCGGTTTTCGAGTAGGCCGGGTTCCACGACTTGTCCGGGCCGCGCTTGCCGCCGATCTTGGTGACGATGACGAGATCGCTCGGATAGGGATGCAGCGCTTCGCGGATCAGCTGGTTCGCGACATAAGGGCCGTAGAAGTCGCTGGTGTCGATGTGGTTGATGCCGAGCTCCACCACCTCGCGCAGGACGGCGAGCGCGGCGGCACGGTCCTTCGGCGGGCCCCACACGCCCGGCCCCGGCAGCTGCATCGCGCCATAGCCGACGCGGCTCACCGTGAGCGTCGTGCCGGGAAAGGTGAAGCGGCCGCCGAGCTGGGACATGGTGGGTTCCTCCACCGCCATCCTAGCCCGGTGACGACGCCGGCTTGAAGACGTTCGAGCGCCTACTCCGCCGCGATCGAGACCGTGCGGCCCTGGTCCTTGAAGTTGATCGCCTGGAGGTAGCGGATGCCCTCCTCCGCGATGTCGTCGCCGACCATGCGGGTGCCCTCGGCCTGGAGCTCGTCCATGTCGATGTACATCGCATAGAAGCCGCGGGTGCGCGCCGTGATGAGCCCGGCGTTCAGCAGCGTCTTGATCAGCACGCGGAAGATGTTTGTCTCGCCCTTGAAGCGGCGCTGCGGATCGCGGTTCTTGCGCCGTTCCATGATGTCCTCGATGACGCGCTGCGGATCGAGGCCGAACTGGCTGTAGATCACCTGCTGCTGCTCGGGCGAGCCGTTGTTGAAGAGGAGCGACTGCGCGCAATGCGCCGCCCAGTCCTCGACCAGGTTGCGCTCGCTCTCGGTGAGCTTCGGAATGGTGCGATCCGCCCAGATCTTGCCGAACTTGTGGTGGAACGCCTCGTCCGTCATCACGAGCTGGAACAGCTTCCTGGCCAGCGGGTCGCGGTTGTAGCGGAAGCCGTTGGCGAAGGCGCCCATCGCAAGGCCCTCGACCAGCATCTGCATGCCGATGATCTTCTTGTAGACCGCCGGGCTCTCGATGATCTCGACGAGCAGCGCCTTGAGCGCGGCGCCGCAGGGAACCGGGCGGCCCCAGCGCGCCTTGATGTATTTGGCGAAGGCGGTGACATGGCGCGCTTCCTCGCGCGTCTGGTTGGCGGCGTATTCCTGCGCGCCCTGGTCCTTCAGCACATGGCCCCTGCTCGCCGTGCAGGATCGAGGAGAAATTCCACAGCTGCATGTAGTTGATGAAGCGGACGCGCTCCCTGGGGTCCTTGAGCTTCTCGGCGATGTAGGGAAGACGCAGCAGGGGCTGCATGTCCTCCGGCATCATCGCCTCGTTCTCCATGTCGAACGGCTCGTCGAAGTCGATGTACTTCTTGTCCAGCGGATCCCAGAAATGGTCGTGCGTCGCGCTGATGATCTTGTCGAACGCGGTCGAGCGCTGCTCGTAGCGGTCGAGCTCGATCATCGACTCGAAGTCGTTGGGCGCCACCGCGCCGTACATCTGGTCCTTGGTTATGTTCGTGTCGGTCATGGCGTCCTCCGGACGGATTCTTCCTGGCTTCAGATTCTCTTGGGGATCACGACGTCGAGATGCTCGTAGCCCTTGACGAAGGTCGAGTAGACACGCCGGGGCTCGTCCACCTGCTCGATCACCGGAAAGCGCTTCATGATCTCTTCCCAGATGATCTGGAGCTGGAGCTCGGCGAGGCGGTTTCCGACGCAGCGATGGATGCCGAAGCCGAACGAGATGTGGCGGCGCGGATTCTCGCGGTCGATGATGTAGTCGTTCGGCCGCTCGATCACGGTCTCGTCGCGGTTGCCCGAGACGTACCACATGACGACCTTGTCGCCCTTCTTGATCTCCTTGCCCTGGAACACGATGTCTTCCTTGGCGGTGCGGCGCATGTGGGCGAGCGGCGTCTGCCAGCGGATCGTCTCCGACACCATCGACGGGATCAGGTCGGGGTTCTCGCGCAGCTTCTTGTACTGGTCCGGATTCTCGTTCAGCGCCACGACGCTGCCGGTGATGGTGTTGCGCGTGGTGTCGTTGCCGCCGACGGTGAGCAGCACGACGTTGCCGAAATATTCGCGCGGCTCCATGTTCCGCGTCGCCGGACTGTGGGCGAGCATGGAGATCAGGTCGCCCTTCGTCTCGGTCGCGTTCACCCGCTCGTTCCAAAGCCGCGCGAAGTACTCCTGGTACTCCTGCATCTCGGCCATCTTCTGCTCGAGCGTGTCGACGATGCCGTAGCCGGGCGCGGCGGTGACGACATCGGACCAGCGCGTCAGCTTGCGCCGCTCCTCGAACGGGAAGTCGAACAGCGTGGCGAGCGTCATGGTGGTGAGCTCGATCGACACCTTGTCGACCCAGTCGAACGGCTCGCCGATCGGAAGCGAGTCGAGAATCTTGCCGGCGCGCTCGCGGATGATCGGCGCGAGATATTGCAGGTTCGCGGGGCTGACGACGGGCGTCACGACCTTGCGCTGGATGTCGTGCTTGGGCGGATCCATGGCGATGAACATCGGCAGGGGATCCTGGTTCGCCGCACCGCCTCCGATCGTGATGCCGCCCAGCGTGTACTCGGAGGAGAAAACCTGGTGGTTGGTATCGACCGCCATGATGTCGTTGTACCTGGTGATCGACCAGTACGGCCCGAACTCGCTCTCGGCGCAGTAGTGCACCGGGTCCTCGCGGCGCAGGCGCTCGAAATAGGGCCAATGCGTGTCGGTCTTGAACAGGATGCCCTGCGCGACATTGATCTTGTCGAGCGGCATGGCGTAGGCGGCGTCGCGGGCGTCCTGTTCGAGCGGGTTCACGCGGATGTTCATGGCTGCACCTCGCTAGTGCTGGCTTTGCGGCATGCGGACGACGAGACCGTCCAGTTCCCTTGTGACCTTGATCTGGCATGACAGGCGGCTGTTGGGCGCGATCTCCGGCGCGAAGTCGAGCATGGTCTCCTCCATGTCGGTCTTGGGCGGAATCTTGTCCAGGAACGCCGGGTCGACGAAGACGTGGCACGTGGCGCAGGCGCAGGCGCCGCCGCAATCGGCATCGATGCCGGGGATCATGTTCTTCACGGCGCCTTCCATCACGGACCAGCCCTCGGGCACCTCCGCCTCGTGCTCCTTGCCGTTGTGCTCGATGTATTTGATCCTGGGCATGTCCGTCCGTTCTGAGATGTGCTGGAAGAGAACGGGCGGGCCGCGCCGGCCCGCCCGCGTATCCTATTCCGCAGCGATCCGGACCGCGGCGGCGTTGCTGCGGTCCTTGAAGTTGATCGTCTGGAGATAGGCGATGCCTTCCTCCGCGATGTCGTCGCCGACCATGCGGTCGCCTTCGTTCTTGAGCTCGTCCATGTCGACATAGGTCGCATAGAAGCCCTTCGTCCGGTCGGTGACGAGGCCGGCCTTCACCAGCGTCTTGATCAGCACCCGGAAGATGTTGGTCGACTCCTTCAGGCGCTCGCGGGTGCGGGCCTCGGAGCGGATCTCCATCAGTCCGGCGATGACCTTCTCCGGGTCGAGGCCGAAGGACTGGTACATCTCGGCCTGCTGCTGCGGCGAGCCGAGATTCATCACCAGGCCCTGGAAGCAGTGCGCCGCCCAGTCCTCGACAACGTTGCGCTCCTGTTCGGACATGCGCGGGATGGTGCGGTCGGCCCAGATCTTGCCGAACTTGTGGTGGAACGCCTCGTCGGTCATCACGAGCTGGAACAGCTTCTTGGCGAGCGGATCCTGGTTGTACTTGTAGCCGGTGGCGAAGGCGCCCATGGCGAGGCCCTCGACCAGCATCTGCATGCCGATGATCTTCTTGTAGACCTCGGGCGCCGAGATGATGTCGACGAGCAGCGCCTTCAGCACCGCGCCGCAGGGCCGCGGCCGGCCCCAGCGCGACTTGATGTATTTGGCGAAGGCGGTGACATGGCGCGCTTCCTCGCGCGTCTGGTTGGCGGCGTATTCCTGGGCGCCCTGGTCCTTCAGCACATGGCAGAGCGAGGCGGAGAGGTTCAGCGCCCCCTGCTCGCCGTGCAGGATCGAGGAGAACGACCAGAGCTGCATCTCGTTGGCGAACTTGACCTTCTGGCCGGTCTTCTCGAGATGCTCGCGCACATAGGGAATCTGGAGCTGGAAGATCTGGTCGTCCGGCATCATCTGGACGTGCTCGATGTCGAACGGCTCGTCGAAGTCGATGTACTTCTTGTCGAGCGGATCCCAGAAATGGTCGTGGGTCGCGCTGATGATCTTGTCGAACGCGGTCGAGCGCTTCTCGTAGCGGTCGAGCTCGATCATCGACTCGAAATCGTCCGGCGCGACCGCTTCGTAGATGATGTCCTTGGTGATATTTCCGTCGGCCATAATCCTCTCCCGATTGATCGTTGCGTTCAGTTCTCCACCAGCGACTGCAACACAGCCGCCGTGCGTCCGATGAATACGTCGCGTTCGCGCCCTTCCAGCGTTTCGTCGCGGATCAGGCGCTCGACCAGAAGGCCGATGAACACGGCGGCGAGCACGCGCGCGCGCGGTCCGGCGTCGTCGCCGCCCAGCCATTCGCGGATCGGACCCATGAAGCGTTCCTGCACCGCCACGTTCAGCATCGGCGCGGTCACCGGATTGGTCGCGGCGCGCAGCAGGAACTGGAACGCGTGCATGCGGTCGATTTGCTGGTGCGCGTGACCGACCATCATGGTGGCGATGTCGCGCCCGAAGCTTTCGCGCTTCCACTCGCGCGTGGTGTTGGGACCGATCGAGTCCTTCAGCGCGGCGGCGAACAGCCCGTCCTTGCTGCCGAAATAGCGGTTGATCAGCGCCGCGTCGGCGCCGGCATCGGCGGCGATATCGCGCAGGAACGCGCCGTCATAACCCGACCTGGCGAAATGCTCCTTGGCCGCCTCCAGGATGGCAGCGCGAGTCGCCTCGGCGTCGCGCTTGCGCGGCGCGGCCCGTTCGCTGGCGAGGGCGACAACGTTTGTCATTTCCGGATGACACGCTGCGCCTAGCCGTAGCCGATGTCAACCGGGAATGACTTATAGAATGTTTGGGTATGGGGATGTGCCCATATACTGCGGCCGACCGGGTCCCGACCACAACGTACTGTTTTTCGAGGTTCGGCATTCGCCGGGAATTCGGCCGGCCGAACCTAGCCAAGCCGATCGCCAACCGACCGGCGCAACTCTGCCGATCGTTGGCAAGTGGGGCTCGGCGCCAGCCGTTCAAGAGCCGGGTGAAGTTATCAACAGCTCTTTTTCCATCGCCTCGCGCATCCTGAACTTCTGCGGCTTGCCGGTGACGGTCATCGGGATCGCGTCGACGAAGCGGATGTAGCGCGGCACCTTGAAGTGCGCGATGCGGTCCTTGCAGAAGGCGCGGATGTCCTCCTCGGCCGGATTGTGGCCGGCGCGGAGCTTGATCCAGGCGCAGACCTGCTCGCCATACTTCTTGTCCGGCACGCCGAACACCTGCACCTCCTGGACCGCGGGATGGGTGAAGAGGAATTCCTCGACCTCCCGCGGATAGACGTTCTCGCCGCCGCGGATGATCATGTCCTTGAGGCGACCGACGATGCGGACATAGCCCTCGGCGTCCATGGTGCCGAGATCGCCGGAGTGAAGCCAGCCCGCCTTGTCGATCGTTTCGGCGGTGCGCACCGGCTCGTCCCAATAGCCCTGCATCACCGAATAGCCGCGGCAGCAGATCTCGCCCGGCGTGCCGACCGGCACGACCTGGCCGTCCTCGCCGACGAGCTTGATCTCGAGATGCGGGCCCGGGCGGCCGACGGTCTCCACCTGCTTGTCGAGCGGATCGTCCCTGGTCGTCTGGTGGTTGACCGGCGAGGTCTCGGTCTGGCCGTAGGCGATCAGCACCTCGGTCATGTGCATCTCGCCCTGCACCCGCTTCATTACTTCCACCGGGCACGGCGCGCCGGCCATGATGCCGGTGCGGAGCGAGGCAAGGTCGAACTCCTTAAACCGCGGATGTTCGAGCTCGGCGATGAACATGGTGGGAACGCCGTGGAGCGCGGTGCACTTCTCCGCTGCGACAGCCTCCAGCGTCTTCACCGGATCGAAACCGTCATTCGGAAAGACCGCGGCGGCGCCGTGGCTGATGCAGGCGAGATTGCCCA
>Ga0335070_10002533_pt1 | contig 21187 bp, 20 predicted proteins | sample Lox_Sample_13_FD_206722 | JGI IMG/M metagenome (GOLD analysis project Ga0335070, IMG submission 206722) | Soil microbial communities from Loxahatchee National Wildlife Refuge, Florida, United States - Lox_Sample_1.3 | ecosystem: Environmental > Terrestrial > Soil > Wetlands | place: USA...
CGAGCTGAAGGCGATCCTCGTCAACCAGTACGCCTCGTTCAACTCGCCGGTCTGGTTCAACGTCGGCTTCGAGGAGCGGCCGCAGTGCTCCGCCTGCTTCATCCTCTCGATCGACGACTCGATGGAGTCGATCCTCGACTGGATCCGCCGCGAGGGCGTCATCTTCCGGGGCGGCTCCGGCTCCGGCGTCAACCTCTCGAAGCTCCGCTCGTCGAAGGAGCAGCTGTCGAAGGGCGGCCACGCCTCCGGCCCGGTCTCCTTCATGCGCGGCGCCGACGCGTCCGCCGGCACGATCAAGTCCGGCGGCAAGACGCGGCGCGCCGCGAAGATGGTCGTCCTCGACGTCGACCATCCGGACATCGAGGAGTTCATCTGGTGCAAGGCCAAGGAGGAGCGGAAGGCGCGCGTCCTCGAGCAGGCCGGCTACGACATGTCGCTCGACAGCCCCGACTGGGCGTCGATCCAGTACCAGAACGCGAACAACTCCGTCCGCGTCAGCGACGCGTTCATGGAGGCGGCGACCGAGGGCCGCGAGTTCAACCTCACCGCGCGCACCGACGGCGCGGTGCTCGACACCGTCGACGCGCGCGACCTGCTCCGCCAGATCGCGCACGCGGCGTGGGAGTGCGCCGACCCGGGCGTCCAGTACGACACGACGATCAACTCGTGGCACACGCTGCCGAACACGGGCCGCATCAACGCGTCGAACCCGTGCTCGGAGTACATGTCGATCGACGACTCGGCGTGCAATCTCGCGTCGCTGAACCTGATGAAGTTCCGCCGCGAGGACGGCGAGCTCGACGTCGAGGCGTTCGAGCACGCGTGCGACGTCGTGTTCCTCGCGCAGGAGATCCTCGTCGGCTACTCGTCGTATCCGACGCCCGAGATCGAGCGGAACGCGAAGGCGTTCCGTCAGCTCGGCCTCGGCTACGCGAACCTCGGCGCGCTCCTGATGGCGCGCGGGCTCCCGTACGACTCGGACGAGGGCCGCGCATATTCGGCGGCGATCACCGCGCTCATGACCGGCCGCGCCTACCGCAAGTCGGCGGAGATCGCGGCGCGGATGGGCCCGTTCGCCGGCTACGCGCTGAACCGCGCGCCGATGATCGGCGTGATCGCGAAGCACCGCGCCGCGGTCGGGAACATCGAGCACTCCGCGTCCGTCCCGTCCGACCTGCTCACCGCGTGCCGGCAGGCGTGGGACGACGCGCTGAACATCGGCGAGATCCACGGCTACCGCAACGCGCAGGCGACGGTGCTCGCGCCGACCGGGACGATCAGCTTCATGATGGACTGCGACACGACCGGCGTGGAGCCCGACTTCTCGCTCGTGAAGTCGAAGAAGCTCGTCGGCGGCGGCGAGATCACGATCGTGAACAAGACCGTCCCGATGGCGCTCGAGAAGCTCGGCTACGCGCCGCGCGAGGTCGAGGAGACGGTCGCGTTCATCGACGAGCGGAACAGCATCGTCGGCGCGCCGTACGTCAAGACGGAGCACTACCCCGTGTTCGACTGCGCCGTCGGCGACCGCGCGATCCACTACCTCGGCCACGTGAAGATGATGGGCGCGGTGCAGCCGTTCATCTCCGGCGCGATCTCGAAGACGGTGAACATGCCGGAGGAGGTCACGGTCGAGGACGTGATGAGCCTCTACGTCGACGCATGGAAGCTCGGCGTGAAGGCGATCGCGATCTACCGCGACAACTGCAAGGTCGCGCAGCCGCTGTCGACCGGCAAGGAAGGCGCCGCTGCGCTGCCGCCGGTCCCGATCCGCGAGCGCAAGCGCCTGCCGCTCGACCGCACCGAGGTCGGACGCAAGTTCCAGGTCGGCGACCACGAGGGCTACATCCACGTCGGCCTCTACGACGACGGCAGCCCCGGCGACATCTTCGTCGACATCGCGAAGGACGGCACGACGATGGCCGGGCTGATGAACTCGCTCTGCCTCGCAGTGTCGATGGGCCTCCAGTACGGCGTGCCGCCGGAGGTGTACGTCTCGAAGCTCTCGCACATGCGCTTCGAGCCGAGCGGGATGACGAACGACGCCGACATCCGCGTCGCGAAGTCGATCGTCGACTACATCTTCCGCTGGTTCGGCAAGAAGTTCCTGACGCCGGAGCAGCAGGAGGAGGCCGGCATCCTCTCGCCCGAGGTGAAGGCGATGCTCGCCGACCGCTACGCGAGCGGCGGCGCCGCCGCCCCGGCCGACCCGGCGGAAGCCCCGCCGCCCGGCCAGACGGCGCTCTTCAACAGCTGGGAGGACGCCGTCGAGTGCGCCCGCTGCGGCGGCCGCATGGTGCGGACCGGCTCGTGCTACACGTGCCGCGACTGCGGGACGAACACCGGCTGCAGCTAGCACGCGAGGATCGGCGTGAGCGTCTCGAGGGGGGCCGGATAGGCCCCCCTCGTCGCGTCGTGCGCCTACACTCGGGCCATGAGCGAGCTCCCCGACTTCCCCTATGACGCCTCTCCGCGCGCCGACGCGTGCGAGAAGTGCGGTGCCGGTGCGGAGGGCGACCTCCGCTTCGTGATCTTCCGTGGCCGGACCCGCTACTTCGGACGCACGCTGTGCGACACGTGCACCGAAGAGGTGCTCGAGGCGCTGATCGCGGCCGACCCCGACGCCGATCCGGCGTTCGGCTAGCGGAACAGCGCCTCGTACATCGACTCGCGGCGGCCCTCGAGCATCATCGTCGCGAGCTCGCGGCGGATCAGCGTGTCCTCGCGGCGGGCGAGGCGGGCGAGCTCGAGCAGCTCCGGATCGTCGACCGTCGTCGCGTCGCCGTCCTCGATCAGGTCGAGCGCGGCCTCGAGGACGTCGATCATGACGCCGTTCGACGCGCGGACGAGCGCGCGCGCCGCCGTATGACGCCCGAGGTCGCGCTCGCGGCCCGGCAGGTCGAGGTGCGTGTCGAAGAGGAGCCCGCGCAGCAGGTTCCACGTCGCGTTCCTGCCGTAGTTCCGTCCCTCGAACGCCATCAGGCAGAAGTCCCAGAGCAGATCGACGCGCGGGTCGAGGAAGCGGTACTCCGCGTCGAGCGCCGGGCCGACGAGCCTGCCCTCCTCGCGCAGCCGCTGCTCCATCGGCGTGCCGACGTACGGCAGCGTGCGGCAAAAGCCGGCGACGACCCAGCCGTCCGCGGTGAAGTCGCGGAGGAACATCGCGTTGCCGCGCGCGCTCCCCATCGTCGACCACGGCTCGAGGAGCATGAAGCCGAAGTCGAACGTCAGGTCGAGCTCGCGCAGGATCTTCCCCGCGTTGATGTGCGCATCGACCTCGAGCAGCTTGTTCAGCGAGACGAGACTGTCGGGATCGCCGGACTCGACGCCGAGGTAGACGTGGCAGAGACCCGCCTCGATCAGCGGCTCGAGCAGCTCCGGCCGTAGCTCGTCGGAGCGGCACGACAGCTTGAAGCGCATCTCCTCGTGCAGCCCGCGCGCGACGATCTCGTCCGCGACCTGCACCGCCCAGCGGCGCGCGGCCGGGCCGCCGGCGAGGAAGTCGTCGTCCTGGAAGAGGACGAGCCGCACGCCGCGCCCGCGCACGAGGCCCTCGAGCTCGTCGACGACCTTCAGCGGGTCGCGACGACGGCGGCCCTTCGTCCCGTTCGCCTCGTAGAACGTGATGATCGAGCAGAACGAGCACTTCCACGGGCAGCCGCGCGACGCGAGCACCGACGCGGTCGGCAGGTCCTGCGCGCGGTAGTCGACGTCGCGGCGGTCCGGCTCCGGCAGCTCGTCGATCGGCGAGCCGCCGAGCCGCGGCGGGTTGACGACGGCCGCGCCGCCGTCGAGCCACGCGATCCCGTCGACGTCCCGCCACGCGCCGGTGTCGAGCGTCGCGACGACCTCGGCGAGCGTCTCCTCGCCCTCGAAGCGGACGACGGAGTCGAGCTCCGGGATCTGTCGCAGGAGCTCCTCCGGCGAGAACGACGCGTAGTGGCCGCCGATCGTGAAGTGCGCGTCGACGCCCGCGCCGCGCAGCGCGCGGATCACCGCCCCGAACTCCGGGACCATGTACTGGAAGATGAGCGAGAAGCCGACGACGTCGGGCTCCCACTCCTCGATCGTCGCGAGGAGCGGGCCCGGATCGTTGCCGAACGCGACGATCCGGGTCTCGTGCCCGTCCGCGAGCAACCTGCTCGACAGGTAGCGGATGCCCAGGTTGTCCTGGTCCTCGTACCCGACCAGGAGGACGCGGCGGCTCCTCATCTCGGTGCTACCGCTTGCGCGTCGACGTCTTGCGCTTCGTCGCGGTCTTGCGCTTCGTCGCGGCCGTCTTCGACTTCGCCGCCGTCTTCCGCTTCGCCGCGGCCTTCTGTCCGGTGCCGAGCGTGCGCACCGGTGCGGAGACGACCTTCGTCGGGGCCTTCGCCTGGATTGCCTGCAGCGACTTCAGCGCTGCCTCGCCGCGCGCGAGCGTCGCCTTCGTGCCGGCGATCGTCCGCGTCAGCTCGGCCTTCGACATGCCGCGTGCGGCGTCGACGAGCCCGGAGAAGACGTCCTCGCTCACGCGCTCGCCGCGCACGAGGTCGATCGACTCGACGATGAGCTTCAGCCGCACGAGATCGTCCGGCGACGGGTCGACGTTCGTGAAGACGAGATGGTTCAGCACCGCCTCGTCGATGAGCTCGATCAGCGAGTCCGGGAACTTCACCTTGCTCGCGACCGGCTGCACGTACCCGGCCATGACGGTCGCGCCCGCGTTCTGCGCGAACGAGAGCGTCTGCGCGGTCGTCGCCGCGATGCCCGTCACGACGCCGCCGGACGAGCCGAGACCGTCGTCGTTCTCGTTGAAGACCGAGCTGTCGTCGCCGCCGAAGATGAGCGTCATGAGCGACGAGAAGTCGAGCTGCGGGTCGCTGACGCTGCGGCGCAGGTGGTCGAGCGCGCGGATCGTCGCCGGCCCCCACTGCGTGCGCACCTCGTGGTCGTTCCCCATCCACGGCCACGCCGTGTTGCCGGCGCCCGGCCCGTTGACGAAGCTCGAGCCCGGCCCGTCGATCGGCGTCGGATCGAGCGTCCCCTGGCCGACCCAGTACGCGTCGAGCCCGACGAGCGGCTGCGGCGGCCCGTTGCCGCCGACGCCGTACCACGCCGTCGCGTTCCAGTTCGTCCAGTCCGGCAGGTGGTTGAACGTCCAGCGCACGTGCCGCAGGTTCGTGATGCGCCGGCCGGTGTCCCAGAACAGGAACCCACGCTGCGTCGTCCCGTCCGGCAGGAATGCGGGCGCGATCTGGTCGATCGTCGTCGGCGCCGAGACGTCGACGTCGAGCGCGCCGAAGCCCGGGAAGCTGGTGCCCTCGCGGTACCGCTTCCCGGCGGTGGTGAAGTGATTGCTCACGGTGCTCCCCCTAGTCCATGGCCGGAGCACCGCAGACACCGGCCGTCTGACGACAACCGGGACGCTACGACGCGGCGCCCGGCAATGCAAGGATGCGCACATGAGCGAGCCCGCAGAGATCGCCGATCACGCCGAGGAGGTCGCGCCGGGGCTCTGGCACTGGCGGATCTCGAACTCCGCGATCGGCGGCGCGATCTCGAGCTCCCACGCGGTCGCCGCCGGTGACGGCTGCGTGCTCGTCGACCCGGTGCGGCTCGAGCCGCTGGCGCTGCCGCCTCCCGTTGCGATCGTGCTGACGGCGACGACGCACCAGCGCTCGTCGTGGCGCTACCGCGACGAGCTCGGGATCGAGGTGTGGCTGCCGGAGGACGCGCGCGCCGGCGACGAGGAGCCCGACGTGCGCTACGCCGAGGGCGACGTGCTCCCGGGCGCGCTGCTCGCGTTCCGCACGCCCGGGCCGGAGCAGGCGCACTACTCGTTCCTCCTCGAGCGCGATCCCGGCGTGCTCTTCTGCTCCGACCTGCTGCTGAACGACGGCGACCGCGACCTCGCGTTCGTCCCGCCGGAGTTCCACGAGGACCCGGACGAGACGCGGCGCAGCGTCGAGAAGCTCCTCGACCTGCCGTTCGCGATCCTCTGCCTCGACCACGGCGCGCCGATCGTGGACGACCCGAAGTCCGCGATCCGCGACCTGCTCGACGCGACCGCCTAGGCGACGGCCGGCGCAGCCGCGAGCCACGCCGTCGTGCGGCGGCGCAGCACGTCCTCGTCCGTGAGCGCCCACTCGTGCGCCCGCGCGTACGCGTCCTGCGCGCGGAGGTCCGGGCGGCCCGCGACGAGCGGCTCGAGCAGCGACGGGTCGTCCGCGGCCGGCGCGAGCACGTCGACCGCCAGCGAGCCGTAGAGATGGAGCAGGTGCCGCCGCGTCGCGGTGTCGAGCTCCGCGGGCCACGCGATCCGGTCGAGCCCGGTCGCGCCCGGGAGCGGGCGCGGCTTCGCCGACAGCCCGCGGACGCCGAGCTCGTGGAGCGCCTCGAGCGCGATCTGCCGGTACGTCGTCAGCTTCCCGCCCGCCACGCTGACCATGCCGGACGGCCCCGTCGAGTACACGGTCTCGCGCTTCGCACTCGCGGTCGAGCCGTCGCCGCCGGGAAGGACCCGGAGCCCGGCGAACGTCGCGCGCACGGGGCCGATCCGCTCGACCGCGACCGCCGCCTCGTCGAGCACCTGCCGCACGTCGTCGTCGGTGACGCAAACGGTCTCCGGCTCGCCGTCGAAGAGCGTGTCCGTCGTGCCGAGGAGCAGCGCGCCCTCCCACGGCACGGCGAAGCTGACGCGCACCTTGTCGTGCGAGATCGTGAGCGCGGCGTCCCAGTGCTCGTCCGCGTCGACGACCGCGTGGACGCCCTTGCTGAGCCGGATCGACGCGCGCGCGCCCGGATCCTCGAGCCGCCGCACGTGGTCGACCCACGGGCCGGTCGCGTTGACGACGCCCGCAGCGCGCACGGCGACGACGCGACCGTCGACCGCCACCTCCGCGCCCTCGCCGGGGCGCAGCGCGAGGACCTCCGCGTAGTTCACGACCGTCGCGCCCGACTCGGCCGCGCCGCGCACGTTCGCAAGCGTCAGGCGGCCGTCGTTCGTCCACGCGTCGGCGTAGAGCGCGCACGAGCGGAGCCGGTCGGCGCGCAGCTGCGGCACCATCCGCCGCGCGCGGTCGACGGCGACGAGGCCGTTGAGCCGCGCCCGTGCGAGCGTCGAGTAGACCGCGATCCCGCTCTGCACGAACCACGGCCGGTACGGACCGTCCTCGTAGAGCGGGAAGAGGAACGGGAGCACGCGGACGAGGTGCGGCGCGACGAGGCTCATCAGGATCCGCCGCTCGCGGTGCGCCTCCTTCACGAGGCCGACGTCGCCGAGCCGGAGGTAGCGGAGCCCGCCGTGGATCAGCTTCGACGAGGCGCTCGACGTCGCGCCGCCGAAGTCGCCCTTGTCGACGAGCGCGACGGCGAGCCCGTGCGCGGCCGCCGCCTCCGCGATGCCGGCGCCGACGATGCCGCCGCCGATCACGAGCACGTCGAAACGGCGGGAGGCGAGCTGCTCGACCGACGCTAGGCGATCCAAAGCGGATTCGTCCATGCGCGCCTGCCGTCCGCGTCGGCGACCTCGACGCGGCCGTAGGGCTGGTTCCACGGCCGCTCGAGCCGGCAGGCGGTGATGAGCCCGGCAGCGTCGCGCTCGAGGATCCGGGAGTTGTGGGGATAGCCGAGCCGGCCCGCGTTCGCCCGCGCGCCGCGCATCCGGCTCGTGTAGAGCGTCACGCTCGCCGCCGGGGAGCACCGGACGACCACGTCGTCGTCTGTCACGTCGACCGCGTGGATCTCCGGCCCGGTCGAGCCGTAGAACGAGCCCGTCCGCAGCGCCTCGAGCACGGCCTCCTGCGTCTTCTCGGCCGCGCGCACCATCGTCCACGCGAAGCCGCTGTCGTAGCCGGGGTGGTGCGAGTCGTCCGCGGCGATCCCGTAGAGGAGCCGGCCCGCCTCGAGCGCCTCGTCCCAGTGGATCGACGCGTCGCCGCGGCCGAGCTCGAGCTCGCAGCCCGAGTTCCAGACCTCGAGCCCGACGAGGCCCTCCGTCGCCTCCCACTGGTCGGTTCGCAGTCCGCTCCAATACGTGTGCGCGATGTACGGGACGCCGCCGTTCGCCGCGATCCAGCGCACGACGTCCTGGATCGGCGCGAACTCGCCCTCCGGGATCTCGGGGTCGGCCGCGACCCCGAGCGCGAGGACGTGGGCGTCGTGCTCCGGCCCGCCGCAGGTCGCGTTCAGCTCCGTGGACGGGATCACGAGGAGCCTCCGGGTCGACCGCTCGTCGGTCCGGACCCAGTGGTCGGTGATCGCCAGGACGTCGTAGCCGGCCCATTCGTAGTGCCGGACGAGCAACTCCGGGGCCAATTCGCCGTCGGAGTTGGTGGTATGGGCGTGAAGCGCACACCGGAGCCAGACGCCGTCGCCGTCGAAGGGGGTCATCGGCCCCGAGCCTACCGCGAAGGAGATCTGGTTAACGACCGGTAACAGGCCTGGGTTCCCCATTGAACCGACGGCCTAGACGTGCTTCGCTACCACTCGTTCACATTCCGACAAGGAGGGGTTGTGGAGGACTACGACGAGCAAGAGGTCGAGTTCTGGCGCAAGCTGGAGGAGGAGGACATCAGCCGCTCGCAGATGCTGAAGCGCAGCATCGCCGCCGCCGCGGGCCTGACGATCCTCGGCGGAGCCGGCTCGGCTCTGGCGTCCGGACGGAAGATCACGACCGCTGCGGCGGCACCGCCGCTCAAGACCACCGCGGCGACGCTGCCCGCACTCATCGCGGCGGCGAAGAAGGAAGGCCACCTCAACGTCATCGCGCTCCCGCCCGACTGGGCGAACTACGGCGCGATCATCTCCGGCTTCACGAAGAAGTACGGCATCCCGATCACGAGTGACAACCCCGACGGCAGCTCCGCCCAGGAGAACCAGGCGATCGTCTCGCTGAAGGGCGATCCCCGTGCTCCGGACGTCGTCGACGTCGGCCCGTCCTACGCGGTCACCGGCGCCACGCAGGGCCTCTACGCGAAGTACTTCAACAGCAACTACTCGACGATCCCGCGGGCAATGAAGGACACGCGCGGCTACTGGATGGGCGACTACTGGGGCTCGATCACGATCGGCTACAACGCCAACCTCGTGAGCACGCCGCCGAAGTCGTTCGCCGACCTGCTCAAGCCGGAGTACAAGAACAAGGTGGCGCTGAACGGCAGCCCGCTGACCTCGAACTCGGCGATCGCAGGCGTGTTCGCAGCGGCACTCGCGAACGGCGGCTCGCTCTCGAACGTCAGCCCGGGCGTCGACTGGTTCCAGAAGTGCAAGTCGGTCGGCAACTTCATCCCCGTGCAGACGACCCCGCAGACGGTCGCGTCCGGCCAGACGCCGATCTCGATCGACTGGGACTACAACAACTTCGCGTACGTGACGCAGTTCCCGTCCGCGAGCTGGAAGGTCGTCCTCCCGACCGACGGCCAGTACGGCGGCTACTACTGCCAGGCCGTCAACGCGACCGCCCCGCATCCGAACGCGGCGCGGCTGTGGGAGGAGTTCATCTACTCCGACCAGGGTCAGATCCTCTACCTCCAGGGCTACGCACATCCGGCGCGGTTCCAGGACCTCATCGCCCGGAAGACGATCCCGAAGTCGGTCTCGTCGAAGTTCCCGGCGAGCTGGCTCAATGCGAAGCCGAAGTTCGCGAGCCTCGCACAGATCAACGCGGGCGCCGCGTTGATCAAGCAGCAGTGGCCGCAGAAGGTCGGCAGCTGACCGAGCTCGCGGCACCCGAAGCGGTAGCTCTCCGGCCGGGCCCCAGGCCCGGCCGGAGGCGCCGCTCTCTCGCCTGGCTGGGCGTGATCCCGTTCTTCGCCTACGCCTGCATGTTCCTGATCTTTCCCGCCGCCATGGTGATGATCGGCGCGTTCAAGAACGACCACGGCGCGTTCACGACGACGAACGTGCTCGACATCCTGCGGACGGCGAACCTCCGCGACTCGTTCTGGGCGAGCATCAAGCTCAGCGCGATCACCGCGTTCTGGGGCGCGCTGTTCGGGCTCGCGATCGCGTACGCCGCGATCCGCAAGGGGACGCCCGGGTGGATCCGTTCCGCGTTCGGCACGTTCTCCGGCGTCGCGGCGAACTTCGGCGGCATCCCGCTCGCGTTCGCGTTCATCGCGACGATCGGGACGATCGGCATCGTCACGCAGCTGATCGAGAACGTCTTCGGCATCAACATCTACCAGCACGGCTTCGCGATCTGGTCGCCGCACGGCGTCGAGATCGTGTACCTCTACTTCCAGGTCCCGCTGATGATCCTCGTGATCGCGCCCGCGATCGACGGCCTGAAGGCCGAGTGGAGCGAGGCATCGTCGAACCTCGGCGCGAGCCGCTGGCAGTACTGGCGCCACATCGGCGTCCCCGTGCTGATGCCGTCCATCCTCGGCGCGTTCGTCCTCCTGTTCGGGAACGCGTTCGCGGCGTACGCGACGGCCTACGCGCTGACGAGCGGGACGGGCCTGCCGCTCGTGCCGATCGTGATCGGCGACGACCTCTCGGGCAACGTCCTCTCGAACCCGCACGAGGGCCAGGCGCTCGCGTTCGGCATGTTCGTCGTGCTCGCGGCGATGATGATCTTCTACATCCCGCTGCAGCGCCGGGCGTCGAGGTGGGCGAAGTGAAGAAGGACCGGATCGCGCCGTCGGCCGTCGTGTGGCTCGTCCTCGGCGCGCTGTACTTCCTGATCCCGCTGCTCGCGACGTTCCTCTTCAGCCTCAGAGGGCTGCAGAGCGGCAAGTGCTGCAGCTTCGGCTCGTACGGGTTCATCATCCACGACCCGAACTTCTGGACGACGATCAAGCTCTCGTTCCGGCTCGCGCTGGAGACGATCGTGATCGGCCTCGTGCTGTTCGTGCCGACGATCTACTGGGTGCACCTGAAGCTGCCGCGCCTCCGGCCGCTGATCGGCTTCATGGCGCTCGTTCCCTTCGTGATCCCGCCGATCATCCTCGTCGTCGGCCTGCTGAAGTTCTACAAGGACACGCTTCACGCGCCGTTCTGGTTCCTCGGCAAGCCCGACCTCTTCCTCGTCGGCGCGTACGTCATCCTCGCGTTCCCGTACATCTACTTCTCGCTCGACGCCGGCTTCCGTTCGATCGACGTCCACACGCTGACCGAGGCGTCGCAGAACCTCGGTGCGACCTGGCGCACGACGCTCGGACGTGTGATCCTTCCGAACATCCGTGTTGCGGCCCTCAGCGGAGCCTTTCTCACGCTCGCGATCGTGATGGGCGAGTTCACGATCGCGAGCCTCGCGACGTTCCACACGTTCCCGACGTACCTGCAGCAGATCAACCAGGACGAGGCGTACCCGGCGGCCGCCGCGACGCTTCTGAGCTTCGGGATCACGTGGCTCGCGATGCTCTCGATCCTGCTGATCGGCCGGCGCGGCGGGCAGCGCACCGTGCGCGTGGGGATCGGGCGCTGATGGCGGCGCACGTCGAGCTCCGGGAGCTGTGGCGGTCGTTCGGCGCCGTCACCGCGCTGCAGGGCATCAATCTCTCGCTCGACACGGCGGAGTTCGTCTCGCTCCTCGGCCCGAGCGGCTGCGGCAAGACGACCGCGCTGCGCCTCGTCGCAGGCTTCGACCAGCCCGACTCGGGGCAGATCCTCGTCGACGGGAAAGACCTCACGCGCGTCGCGCCCAACAAGCGCGACATGGGGATGGTCTTCCAGGCGTACAGCCTCTTCCCGAACATGACCGCGGAGCAGAACGTCGAGTACGGGCTGCGGATCCGGAAGCAGCCGAAGGCGGACCGGCGCAAGCGGATCGCCGAGCTGCTCGAGCTCGTCGGGCTCGGGCACGCGGGCAAGCGGTATCCGCACCAGCTCTCCGGCGGCATGCAGCAGCGCGTCGCACTCGCGCGCGCGCTCGCGATCGAGCCGAGCGTGCTGCTCCTCGACGAGCCGCTCTCGGCGCTCGACGCGAAGGTGCGCGTGCAGCTCCGTGAGGAGATCCGCCGCATCCAGCTCGAGCTCGGGATCACGACGATCTACGTGACGCACGACCAGGAGGAGGCGCTCTCGATCTCCGACCGGGTCGCCGTCATGTACGGCGGCAAGATCGAGCAGGTCGCGTCGCCTGCGGAGATGTACGGCAATCCCGCGACGCCGTTCGTCGCCGAGTTCATCGGGACGATGAACCGGCTCGTGTCCGCGGTCGCCGACGACGGCTACGTCGACTACGGCGAGCACCGGCTGCGCGTGCAGGCGGCGGAAGGGCTCCCGCGCGGCGAGCGCGTGCTCCTGCTCGTGCGTCCGGAGACGGTGGACATCCAGCCGGCGGCGAACGGCGAGTCGCCCGAGGGCGCCGTCACCGGCGAGGTCGTCTCGCACATCTTCCTCGGCTCGACCACGCGCGTGCGCATCGAGGACCCGAGCGGCGAGCGCGGGATGACGGCGGACGTCCCGCCGGCGAGGGCGGAGACCCTCGCGATCGGCACGCGCGTCACGGCGACGTTCCCGCCGGAGAGCGCGCGGCTGCTCAGCCTGGCGGACCAGCCAGAGTCGTACGCGCCCGATCCGGATAGTCAGTGAAGATGCCGGTCGCGCCGAGCGCGGCCAGCTCGACCATCCGCGCCGGCTCGTTCACCGTGTAGACGAGCGCCTCGAGCCCGAGCGCGCGGGCGGCGGCGATGCCGCGGCGCGTGACGCGACCGTCCCGGAAGCCGGCGGCCCAGGCGTCGTGTGCGGCACGGATCGAGACGCCGAGGCCGACGTGCTGGACCGTTCGGAGACCCGGTCGTAGCGCACGAGCCTCGACGAGCGGCTGGCGCTGGAAGCAGACGAGCGCGTCGTCGGGCCCGAGGAGCTTCACGCTGCGGCGCACGACGTCGAAGCGGCGGTAGCGGCGCGGCGTCTTCAGCTCGACCATCGCGGGGATGCGGCCGCGGCAGAGGTCGAGCACCTCCTCGAGCGTCGCGTACGACTCGCCGCGCACCGGCGGGTCGTGCGTGACGACGAGCCGGCCGTCGCGGTCGGCGCGGACGTCGAGCTCGACCGCGTCGGCGCGCAGCTCGATCGCGCGCTCGAACGCGGGCAGCGTGTTCTCCGGCCGCTCGCCCGACGCGCCGCGATGCGCGATGATCAGCAATGCGACGGTCTCGGGACGAACGTCGGCCCGACGTGCAACCCGTCGCGCTTCGCGAGCGCGGCGAGCTTCGCGCGGTAGACGACCATGTCGGCGTGCCGCCAGTCGCCGTGCGTCTGGCAGCGCCACGGCGCGTACAGCTCCTTGTGCAGCGGGCTCGTGAGGCTCTCGTTGTGGCCGATCACGTTGCGCAGCGGGATGTCGTAGCGCCACATCAGCCACGCCGTGAGCGCGAGCGACGACCGCATTTGCGCGGCATCGCCCATCACCTGCGCGTCGGAGAGCCCGACGTGCTCGATCCCGATCGCCGCCCAGTTCAGCCCGACGGTGTGGCGGCAGATGACGTTCGTGCGGACGAGCTGGTAGATCGTCCCGTCCGTGTCGATGACGAAGTGCGCGCACGGCGCCGGCAGCACGTGCAGCTCGGGGTCCGGCACGTCGGCGGCGAAGTACGCGTAGACCGACGCGAAGCTCGGCGTCGCGGTGACATGCTCGACGATCGCCTGCGGGTGGAGGACGTACGTGCCGGTGCCGTAGTGCTTCTTCGCGTACACGGCCGTCTCCGCGAGGCGCTTGGCGCCGAACGGGATCGGCTTCCAGACGATGTGCGGCTTCGGCGGCGCGGGCGCCGGTGCGCCCGCGAGCGCGACCGCGGCGAGGAGGGCGGCGAGCATCGGCTCACCGTAGCCGCAGCCGGTGCAGCGCCATCGTTCCCTCCGTGTCGGTCGCGATCTCCCAGCGCGTCGCCGCCCGCTCGAGGAACCCGCGCGCGAACGGCCGGCCCGGGTCGGCGAGGAGCACGTCGCCGCCGAGCCGCGGCAGCAGCTCGAGCAGCTGGTCCGCGTTCCGCCGCTCGTACAGGAGGTCCGCGCCGACCACGAGCGTCCACGGCGCGTCGGCGAGGAGCGGCTCCGGCGCGTCCCAGCGGACGACCGCGGCGCGCAACTCGACCCCGTTCCGCTCCGCGTTCGCGCGTAGCAGCTCGACCGCGTCGTCGGCCCAGTCCGTCGCGAGGACGTCCGCACCGCCGAGTGCCGCGGCGAGCGACGGCAGCCCGAGCCCTGCGCCGAGCTCGAGCACGCGCGCGCCTCGGAGGTCGCGCGCCGCGACCGCACGCGCGAGCGCGAGGCCGCTCGGCCAGAGCTCGGCCCAGTACGGGAGGAACTCGTCCTCGTCGAACGCCTCCTCGTCGATCAGCGCGTCGGCGCTCGGCGGCCGCAGCACCGACAGCCGCCGGCCCGCGACCTCGATCACCTCCTCGGCGTACGCAGGATCCACGGTGTCTACGTACCATGAGACCGATGGAACCCGACGTCGCGGTCGTCCTCTCCGGCGGCGCCGTCAACGGCGTCCTGCTGGAGCTCGGCTTCCTGAAGCGGCTGCGCGAGAGCGCGCTCTGGCCGCGGGTCGGCTGGATCTACGGGACGTCGGCGGGTGCGCTCTGCGGGACGATGGCCGCGCTCGACCGGCTCGACGAGCTCGAGGAGTTCATGCTCGAGCTGCAGCCGAACGACGTCTTCCGTCCGCACTCGCTGTGGCGGCTGCCGCTGCTCGGGACGCACGACTACCGGCTCCCGGAGACCGTCGACGAGCGGATCGGCGACCTCGAGGAGATGTCGGCGCAGCTCGCGACGGCGCCGATCGAGCTCGTCGTCTGCGCCACCGACGTGACGGAGATCACGCACGACACCGGCCCGCGCGCGTACGAGCTCGCGTACTCCGCGCGGACGACCCCGCCGAAGATCTTCGCGCAGGCCGTGCTCGCGTCGGCCGCGATCAGCTCGATCGTGCTCCCGCGGCCGGTCGGCGACCGGATCGCGACCGACGGCGCGTGGGTGCGCAACTTCCCGCTCGGCCACGCGTACGACCAGGCGGGCGTCGAGCTGATCGTGAGCTTCCGCTACCTCCCGAACTATCCGAAGCTGCCGGCGACCGGGCTCGCGCGACTCCGCCGCCGGCTCGAGCGGTTCCCGAAGGTCCCCCCGGTGCGCGCGCTCGTCGCGGAGCTGCGCGAGGCGGAGGAGCGCGCCGCGCGCGGCGAGCCCGCCCACTGGGGTGACATGATCGTGCGGCTGATGCGCGTCTCCGTCCAGCAGAACACGGCGCTCGAGGAGCGCTCCGCGGTCGAGAAGGACCAGGCGCTCGCCGCGCTCGCCGCGCTGCGCGAGGAGGTCCGGGCGATCGTGCGGCGCGAAGGTGGACGGCGCGGCGAGCGGATCGCCGCGGCGGTCGACGAGCGGTTCGCGTCGGCGCGCTTCCCGTTCGGCGCCGACCGGCTCGTGCCGCGCATCGCGGTCGCGGCCGGCCCGGGCCCGGTGAGCCTCGAGGCGGGGCTGCGCAACCCGAAGCCGTGGAGCGACGAGGCGAAGCGCGAGCTGATCGACCGCGGCTACCGCCTGCTCGACGAGGAGCTGCGCGAGCGGGCCGTCGCGTGAGCGCGGAGTACCACTTCCTCGACGAGTGGCGTCTCCCGGCCGACGTCGAGCGCGTCTACGACCTCGTCGGCCATCCGCTCGCGTATCCGGAGTGGTGGAGCAAGGTGTTCGTCGCGGCGACCGGCGACGGCGGCGACCCGGCGCCGGGGAAGAAGGTCACGGTGGAGGCGCGCGGCTTCCTCCCGTACCGGCTCCGCTTCTCGCTGACGACGCTCGAGGTCGACCGGCCGCACCGGATCCACTCGCGGCTCGAGGGCGACTTCGAGGGCACGGGCACGTGGCTCCTCGAGCCCGACGGCGACGGGACACGGGTGCAGCTCGACTGGCGCCCGTCCGTCAACAAGGCCGGCGTGAAGCAGCTCTCGCCGGTCCTCCGCCCGCTCTTCCGCGCGAACCACAACTGGACGATGCGCCGCGGCGAGGAAGCGGCGCTGCGCCGGCTCGGAACCCCTTGACGGTGCCAGGCACCGTTAAGAAAGGCGCCACGTCCCCGAGGGACAGCGCTAGGGCAGCACCTTCCCGGGGTTGAGGATCCCGTTCGGGTCGAGCAGGTCCTTGATCCCGCGCATCAGCGGGATCAGGTCGCCGTGCTCGCGCTCGAGGTACGCGAGCTTGCCGAAGCCGATGCCGTGCTCGCCGCTGCACGTGCCGCCGCGCGCGAGCGCGTCCTCGACGATCGCGGTGTTCAGCCGCTCGGCGCGCGCGATCGACTCCTCGTCGTCCGGGTCGAGGAGGAACGCGAGATGGAAGTTCCCGTCGCCCGCGTGGCCGACGATCCCGCCGACGAGCCCGGACGCGTCGAGCGTCGTCCGCGCGTGCTCCATCGCGGCCGCGAGCTCCGACACCGGCACGGCGACGTCCGTCGTCATCGCACGCGAGCCGGGCGCCGTCGCGAGCGCCGCGTGGAACGCGTTGTGCCGCGCGTCCCACATCCGCGCCCGCGCGGTCGGGTCGCTCTCCGACCGGAACGCGGTCGCGCCCTCGTCCTCCGCGATCTCGCGCACCGACTCGATGTCGGCCGCGGCGCTCGCCTCGGTGCCGCCGACCTCGACGAAGAGGTGCGGCGTCTCCGGGAACTCCGTGCCCTTGTACGCGTTGATCGCGCCGATCGTCATCGCGTCGATGAGCTCGCAGCGCGTGACGAGCACGCCCGCGCCGATCATCGCCGCCGCCGCACGGCACGCGTCCTCGAGCGAAGGGAACGCCGCGCGCGCGACGATCGAGACGTCCGGGATCGGGTGGAGCCGCAGCGTCAGCTCGGTGATGACGCCGAGCGTCCCCTCGGAGCCGACGAAGAGATTCGTGAGGTTGTAGCCCGCGGACGTCTTCGCCGCGCGCGTGCCCGTTCGGACGACGCGACCGCCTGCGAGCACGACCTCGAGCGCGAGCACGTGCGCGCGCATGCCGCCGTAGCGGACGGTCGTCGTCCCGCTCGCGTTCGTCGCGGCCATCCCGCCGAGCGTCGCGTCCGCGCCCGGGTCGACGGGGAAGAAGAGCCCGCGCGGCCCGACCGCCTCCGCGAGCTGGAGCCGCGTCACGCCGGGCTGCACCGTCACCGCGAGGTCGTCGGCGTACAGCTCGACGATCCGGCTCATCCGCGTCAGGTCGAGCGTGATGCCGCCGCGCAGCGGGATCACGTGCCCCTCGAGGCTCGTGCCCGCGCCGTACGGGACGACCGGCACGCCGGCGCGGTCGGCGAGCTCGAGCACCGCCGCGACCTCCGCGGTCGTCTCCGGGAAGACGACGACGTCGGGACGGACGGGCCGGTGGTACGAGAAGTCCCCCGCGTGCTGGTCGCGCACCGAGTCGCCGTCCGCGACGCGCCGCTCGTCCGGGATCAGCCGGAGCAGCTCCGCGCGCAGGTCGGCGGTCACGGCCACGCGGCTGAGGTTACCCCTGCAGCGCGGCCTCCCGCGACTCGAGGATCGTGTCCGCGAGCCCGTACTCGACGGCCTCCTCGGGACCGAGGAACCGGTCGCGGTCGATGTCGGCCATCACCTCGTCGACGTCGCGCCCCGAGTGCCGCGCGAGCACCTCGGCGTAGCGCCGCGTCAGCGACAGGATCTCGCGCGCCGCGATCTGGATGTCCGCCGGGGTGCCGCGCGTCCCGCCGGAGCCCTGGTGGATCATCACCTTCGAGTTCGGGAGCACGAATCGCTTCCCGGCCGCACCGCCGGCGAGGATCATCGCGCCCGCCGACATCGCCATCCCGACGCAGTACGTCTGCACGTCCGGCTTCACGAACTGCATCGCGTCGTAGATCGCGAGGCCGGCGTACGCGTCGCCGCCCGGCGAGTTCACGTACATCCGGATGTCCGTGTCCGGGTCCTCCGCCTCGAGGAAGAGGAGCTGCGCGACGATGAGGTTCGCCGACTGCGCCTCGACCTCGGAGCCGAGGAAGACGATCCGCTCGCGCAGGAGCCGCGAGAAGATGTCGAACGAGCGCTCGTAGCGGCCGTCGGACTCGACGACCATCGGGACGAGGTGCTGCACGGCTGCTCCTTCCGCTAAAGTGCAACTTGCTGGTTGCGCATACTATACGCAACCGAAGAGTTGCGCGTTCCCGAAAGGAGAGCTGCCGTGGAGATCGAGCGCGAGATCGTCTTCCCCGAGTCGCCGGAGGAGCTGTGGGAGGCGCTCACGGAGCCGGAGCGGCTCGAGGAGTGGTTCGCGACCGAGGTCGAGCTCGATCCGCGCCCGGGCGGCACCGGCGTCTTCCGCTGGGGCGACGGCGAGGAGCAGCGCGCGACCGTCCGCGAGGCGGAGCCGGGCGAGCGGCTCGTCCTCGACTGGGACGACGGCGGCGAGGTCGTGCTCGAGCTCGAGGAGGTCGAGGGCGGAACCGTCCTCCACGTCGTCGAGACGTCGCCGGCGTTCGGCGCCGCGCTCGAGCTGCGCGCGATGGCGTGCGCGGCGATCGCGTAGATCACGTCTTCGCCGCGCTCGGCGACCCCGGCCGCCGCTCGCTCGTCGAGGCGGTCGCGGCGCGCGGGACGGCGACGGCGACGGAGCTCGCGGCCGACCTGCCGGTGACGCGGCAGGCGGTGGCGAAGCAGCTCTCGGCGCTCGCCGACGCGGGCCTCCTCCGTGCGACCCGCGCGGGCCGCGAGACGCGGTACGAGCTGACGCCGGAGCCGCTCGAGGACGCCGTCGCGTGGATGGTCGAGGTCGGCGGCCGCTGGGACGCGCGCCTCGCGAAGCTCGAGCGGAGCCTGGAAGAGCGGCGCTAGGGCGCGAGCCGCGTCCGCGTCCAGCCGGCGGCGCCGCGGGTGTAGCGGACCCGGTCGTGCAGGCGGCTGTCGCGGTGCTCCCAGAACTCCCACGCCTCCGGGACGACGCGGAAGCCCGCCCAGACCGCCGGCCGCGGGACGTCGACCCCGGCATACGCGCGCTCCGCCTCCGCGACGCGCGCCTCCAGCTCGTCGCGACCCTCGAGCGGCCGGCTCTGCGCCGACGCGTGCGCCGCGATCTGCGCGCCGCGCGGCCGCGTCGCGAAGTACGCGTCCGCCTCGGCGTCCGGCACGAGCTCGACCCGGCCCTCGACGCGCACCTGGCGGCCGAGCGGGTCCCAGTGGAAGAGGAGCGCCGCCCGCGGGTTCGCGGCGAGCTCGTCGCCCTTCCGGCTGTCCGTGTTCGAGTAGAAGACGAGCCCGGACTCGTCGAACGCCTTCAGGAGCACCATCCGCACCGAGGGTGCGCCGTCGGCACCCGCCGTCGCGAGAGCCATCGCCTCGACGGCCCGCACGGCCGGCCGCGCCTCCTCGAGCCAGAGCCCGAACTGCCGGAGCGGGTCCGGGTCGAGGTCGCGTTCGTCCATGCGCGGAGCCTAGTGCGGGAAAGCCGCGAAGCGCCTCGGCGCCTGCCACGATGCCCCGGACCGCGGCCACGACGACGATGGAGGTGCGGTGGACGCCCTTATTCATGCACCCGAAGACGTGATTCTGCGCGACGGCTCGACGCTCCGGCTCCGGCCGCCGCTCACCGCCGACGCGGACGACGTCCTCGCGTTCTTCGAGCGGCTCTCCGACCGGAGCCGCTACCTCCGCTTCCACGGCTTCCCCAACCTCGGGCCGAAGCTCGTCGAGCCCGTCCTCGATCCGGACTGGGACGAGCGCGGCGCGCTGATCGGCACGCTCGAGGGGCGCGTCGTCGCGCTCGCGAACTACGCGCGGCTGCGCAACCGGCGCGCCGCCGAGGTCGCGTTCACGGTCGACGACGAGCACCAGGGCCGCGGAATCGGCACACGGCTCCTCGAGCGCCTCGTCGCGATCGCCGCCGCCGCCGGGATCGAGGAGTTCGTCGCCGAGGTGCTGCCCGACAACCGCCCGATGCTCGTCGTGTTCCGCGACGCCGGCTTCGACGTCGTCCGCGAGCTCGAGGGCGGCTCGATCGAGGTCCGCTTCCCGATCGCGGCGACCGAGCGCTACCGCGACCGCGTCGCCGAGCGCGACCACACCGCGGTCACCGCGTCGCTGCGCCCGTTCTTCGCGCCGTCGTGCGTCGCCGTGATCGGCGCGTCGGCGCGGCGCGGCTCGATCGGCGGCGAGCTCTTCCGGAACGTGATCGACGGCGACTTCGCCGGCGCCGCCTACCCGGTCAACCGGAACGGCGAGCCGGTCGCCGGAGTGCACGGCTACACGAGCGTCGCGGACATCCCGGAGGCGGTCGAGCTCGCCGTGATCTGCGTCCCGGGCGAGCACGTCGTCGGGGCGGCGCAGGAGGCGCTCGAGGCGGGCGTCCGCGCGCTCTGCGTCATCTCCGCGGGCTTCGCGGAGATCGGCGCCGAGGGCCGCGAGCGCCAGGAGCGGCTGATCGCGCTCGTGCGCGAGCACGGTGCGCGTCTCGTCGGCCCGAACTGCCTCGGCATCGCGTCGGCGGCGGTTCGGATGAACGCGACGTTCGCACCGCGCGCGTTCCCCTCCGGGAACATCGGCTTCTCGTCGCAGAGCGGCGCGCTCGGCCTCGCGGTGCTCGAGCGCGCGGAGGCGCGCGGGCTCGGGCTGTCCGCGTTCGTCTCGATCGGGAACAAGGCCGACGTCTCGTCGAACGACCTGCTCGAGTGGTGGGAGGACGACGACGCGACGGAGCTCGTCCTGCTCTACCTCGAGTCGTTCGGCAACCCGCGTGCGTTCGCGCGCATCGCGCGCCGCGTCGCACGCACGAAGCCGATCCTCGCGGTGAAAGGCGGGACGACGCGCGCGGGGATCAAGGCCGCGAGCTCGCACACCGCCGCGCTCGCCGGCTCCGACACCGCGGTCGACGCGCTCTTCCACCAGGCGGGCGTCATCCGCACGCGCACGCTCGACGAGCTCGTCGACGTCGCGTCGCTCCTCTCCGCGCAGCCGGTGCCGCGTGGACGGCGCGTCGCGCTGCTGACGAACGCGGGCGGGCTCGGGATCCTCTGCGCCGACGCGTGCGAGGCCGCGCGACTCGAGCTGCCGTCGCTCGCCGAGGGGACGCGGCGCGCGCTCGCCGCTGTGATGCCGGTCGAGGGCTCGAGCGCGAACCCGATCGACATGCTCGGCTCGGCGAACGCGAAGAGCTTCCGGGACGTGCTCCCGATCGTCCTCGCCGATCCGGGGATCGACGCGGTGATCGTCCTCTTCGTGCCGACCGTCGGCATCGACGAGGACGAGGTCGGCGCCGCGATCAGCGGCGCGGCCGCGACCGCCGGCGGGAA
>Ga0335070_10002534_pt1 | contig 21183 bp, 21 predicted proteins | sample Lox_Sample_13_FD_206722 | JGI IMG/M metagenome (GOLD analysis project Ga0335070, IMG submission 206722) | Soil microbial communities from Loxahatchee National Wildlife Refuge, Florida, United States - Lox_Sample_1.3 | ecosystem: Environmental > Terrestrial > Soil > Wetlands | place: USA...
TCGCGGAGCGCCTCGGGGCGCAGCGCCCAGTTGAGCTGGTGCGCCTTGCGGCCCGGCCCCGGCATCACGAGGTGCGCGAGGCGCTTCTGCTGGTACGGCGGCAGCGTCTCGTGGAGCCGGCGCACGAGCCCGCCGGTGCTCACGCCCATGGCCGGATGCGGCGCGCGCTCCTCTTCCTCCTTCGTGACCACCACTACGTGGAGACCCGGGTGCGGGTAGCGCGAGGCGCACAGAGCCTTCACGGTGCCCTCGATGTCGGGCTCCTGATAGGCGGGCACCAGGTGCAGGAATACCGGCGCCTGCGGCTCGCGCTCGATCGTCTCCTCCGTGGGCAGCGCGGAGCGGCGCGCATAGGCCTCGCGCACGAAGCGCACGGTCGTCAGCATCCCGCGCCAGTCGAGGCCGAGCTTGAACGACGCGCGGATGTTCAGGAAGAGAGCGACGACGAACAGGATCGGGAGGAGCGCTTCGAGCGTCGGCACGGCTACCGGCCTCCCGACGCCGGCGGCAGCTTGTACACGCGCTCTCCCGGCTTGACCAGCCCGAGCTTCTCGCGGGCGATCTGCTCGATGTACTCGGGGTCGGTACGGAGCCGGTCCACCTCGGCGGTGAGCTTCGCAGTATCGATGCGCAGCACGCCCACCTCCCGTTCGAGGCTCTCGACTTCTTTCTTGAGCGCCCAGACACGGGTGAGGCTCTGTCCGCCATAGGCCGCCAGCGAAACGGCCAGCGCCGCCATGACGGCCGTGCGCAGGAGTCGTACTGAGCGGAGGCTCACCGCCCGCGGCTCCCGAACGCGGCCGGCCCGGGCCAGACCGCCGACGGCCCCAGCTCCTCCTCGATGCGCAGGAGCTGGTTGTACTTCGCGGTGCGCTCACCCCGAGACAGCGAGCCGGTCTTGATCTGCCCCGCGTTGACCGCCACCGCCAGATCGGCGATGAACGTGTCCTCGGTCTCGCCCGAGCGATGCGAGATCACCGTGCCCCAGCCCGCGCGCTTCGCCAGCTCCACCGCCTCGAGCGTCTCGGTGAGCGTGCCGATCTGATTGACCTTGATGAGCACCGCATTGGCCAGGCCGTGGCGGATGCCCTCCTGGAGAATGGCGGGATTCGTGACGAAGAGATCGTCCCCTACGAGCTGGATGCGGGAGCCGAGCCGCTGCGTGAGCGCCCGCCATCCGTCGCTGTCGTCCTCGCCGAGCCCGTCCTCGATGGAGCAGATGGGATAGCGGCCGGCCAGTGTCTCGTACCAGGCCACCATCTCCTCGCTCGTGCGCGTCACGCGGTCGGCCTTGAGGGTGTAGCGCCCGCGCTTGCCGAATTCACTGGCCGCCGGATCGAGCGCCACGAAGACCTCGTCGCCGGGGCGGTAGCCCGCGCGCTCGATGGCGCGCATCACGAAGTCGAGCGCCGCCTCGTTGCCGGGCAGGGTCGGCGCGAAGCCGCCCTCGTCGCCCACGCCCGTCGAGAGGCCCTTGTCCTTGAGCAGCTTCTTGAGCATGTGGAAGATCTCGACACCCGCCCGCAGCGCCTCGCCGAAGGAGCCCATGCCCGCCGGCATGATCATGAACTCCTGGATGTCGAGGCCGTTGTCCGCGTGCGCGCCACCGTTGAGCACGTTCATCATGGGCACGGGCATGATCCGCGCTCCCGGTCCGCCCAGGTACTGGTAGAGCGGCAGGCCGCACTCGTCGGCGCCCGAGCGCGCCACCGCCAGCGAGACGCCGAGCAGCGCATTGGCGCCGAGCCCAGATTTGTTGGGCGTGCCGTCCAGCTCGAGAAGCGCGCGGTCCACCGCCGCCTGTTCCGTCGCCTCGAGCCCTTCGACCTCGGGGGCGATGGTTTCCGTGACGTTCCGCACGGCCTGGCGCACGCCCTTGCCGCCATAGCGCGCGTCGTCGTCGTCGCGCAGCTCCACCGCCTCGCGCGTGCCCGTCGAGGCGCCCGAGGGCACCATGGCGCGGCCGAAGGCTCCGGAGTCGAGCCATACTTCCACTTCGATCGTGGGATTGCCGCGGGAATCGAGGATCTCGCGGGCGTGGACGGTACGGATCTCGGACACGTTAGGCCTTTCGTTCGATGATGAAGGTACCGAGGGCGCGCAAGGGCAGCGCGCGGGGGCCGAAGGGCTCGAGCGCCGCGTGCGCGTCGACCACAAGCGCCTGCGCCCGGCGGCGCGAGGGCTCGAGGCCGTGGACGGCGGGATAGGTCGCCTTTTGCTGCGCCTGATCCTTGCCCGCGGTCTTGCCGAGCTCTTCCGACGTCGCGGTGATGTCGAGAATGTCGTCCATGATCTGAAAGGCCAGGCCCAGGCTGTCGCCCGCCACGCCCAGCGCCGCCAGCTCGTGCGGCGTGGCGCCTGCCAGGATCGCGCCGGAGCGGATCGAGGCGCGGATGAGGGCGGCCGTCTTGTGGGTGTGAATATAGTCCACCGTCGCCGCGTCGGCCGGCTTGCCCTCGCACTCGATATCGGCGACCTGGCCGCCGACCATGCCCGCGCTGCCCGCGGCATCGGCGACCTCGACGAACACCTCGCGGAGCCGGTGGGCGTCCGCGCGCGCGGCGACGCTGTCCGCGAGGAGCCGGAACGCGAGGGTCAGGAGGGCATCGCCGGCCAGGATGGCAATGGCCTCGCCGAAGACCTTGTGGTTGGTGGGGACGCCGCGGCGGAAGTCGTCATTGTCCATGGCGGGCAGATCGTCATGGATCAGCGAATAGGTGTGGATCATCTCCACCGCGCACGCGGCCGGCATGACCGCGTCCACGGTGCCGCCGACCGCTTCGGCGCCGGCGGCCACGAGGACAGGGCGCAGGCGCTTGCCGCCGGCGAAGACACTGTAGCGCATGGCTTTGTGCAGCGATTCGGGCGGCGCAGATTCGGAGGGGAGAAAGCGGTCGAGGGCCTGGTCTACCGCGCGGGCCCGGTCGGCCATATAAGCGGCGAGGTCGAAGCTCACCCCTGCGAGTCCTTGTCCCACTCGAACGGCTCGGTCTTGAGCAGCCCGGACTCGTCCTTGGTCAGGAGCTCGATGCGCTTCTCGGCCTCTTCGAGATACTTCGCGCAGCGGCGCGCGAGGGCCACGCCCTCCTCGAAGACCTTCAGCGAGCTCTCCAGCGGCAGATCGCCCGCCTCGAGCTGATCCACGATCTGCTCGAGCCGCCCGAGCGCGTCCTCAAACTTGATGTCGCTCATCCCGTTCCCGGACCTCGGTGACGCGCGCGCCGAGCGCGCCCTGGTGGAGGAGAATCTCGAGCGGATCGCCCACGACCGCCTGCGAGGCGCTGCGCACGACCTCGCCCGAGGGCAGCCGCGTCACGCTGTAGCCGCGCGCGAGGACACCGAGCGGCGAGAGGCTCTCGAGCCGGCCGATCACTTCGGCAAAGCGGGCCCGCGACGTCTTCATATTGTGCGCGGCCGAGGACTCGAGGCGGCCCCGGAGCTGCGAGAGGAGTGCCCCGGCGCCGGCGATCCGGGCCCGCGGGTTGCGAGAGCGCAAGGCGTTGGTGGCCAGCGCGACGCGGTGGGTGATGTGGCGCTGGCTCGAGCGGAGACCCAGGCGCAGTCGCCCCTGAAGCTCGTCGAGCCGCCGGTAGAGATCGCGCAGCGCCCGGGCGGGATCGGTGAGCACGCGCCGGCGAAGGAGAAAGTCCACGCGCTCCCGCCGGGCGCTCACGTCGGCCGTCACGGCCTGCTTCAGCCGCGCGTAGAGCTCCACCAGGGATTCGATCACGGCCAGCTTCTCGCGCACCACGAGCTCGGCCGCTCCCGACGGCGTAGGTGCGCGGAGGTCGGCCACGAAATCGGCGATGGTGAAGTCGGTCTCGTGGCCCACCGCGGAGATGACCGGCACGCGGCAGGCCGCCAGCGCGCGGGCCACGCGCTCGTCGTTGAAGGCCCAGAGATCCTCGATGGAGCCGCCGCCGCGCCCGACGATGATGACGTCGAGGTTCGTGATCTGCTGGAGATGCTCGAGGGCCCGGACGATCTCCCCCGGAGCCTCGTCGCCCTGGACGCGCACGGGGGTGATCAGGATATGCAAGTCAGCGAAGCGCCGGCCGATGATATTGAGCATGTCGCGAATGGCGGCGCCCGTCGGCGAGGTTACGATGCCGATCACCCGCGGGAAGGCGGGCAGCGGGCGCTTGCGCGCCTGGTCGAAGAGCCCCTCGGCCTCGAGCTTGCGCTTGAGCTGCTCGAAGGCGAGCTGCAGCGCGCCCAGGCCCTTGGGCTCCATCATCTCGACCACGAGCTGGTACTGCCCGCGCGCGGCGTACACGTCGAGGCCGCCGAAGGCCAGCACCTGCATGCCGTCCTCGAGCTCGAAGCGCACGCGGCGGCCGCGCCCCCGGAACAGCACGGCCGAGATCTGGGCGCCTTCGTCCTTCAGCGTGAAATACGCGTGCCCGGAGCCCGGCGTCCGGAGATTGGAAATCTCACCCTCCACCCACACCATAGGAAACCCCTCTTCGAGCGCCGCCTTGATGGAGGCGGTCAGCTCGGAGACGGTATACACCCTCCGCTCCACGTCACTCACCCCCTGAATCCCGTCGGTGCGGTGAGGGCTTGAGGCGAATGCCTCGCTTTGAATCCCTCTCCCCTCTGGGGAGAGGGCAGGGTGAGGGGCGATCGTACACGCGGAGCGCGAGGGCAATTCGCTGGAGAACCCCGTCAACACTACTCAGGGCTTCGTTGTTCCAGAAGCGAAGCACGCGATAGCCCTGAGCTTCGAGATACCTTGTCCGCCCAGCATCAGATCGCCTCTCCAGCGCGTGGTGGCCACCGTCCAACTCGACGATCAGCTTGGCTTCAGTGCAGCAGAAGTCCGTGACGAAGGCACCGATCGGATGCTGGCGACGGAACTTGAGCCCGCTCAATTGCCGATTGCGCAATCGAAACCACAGCTTCCTTTCTGCGTCCGTCTCTAACCGGCGCAGACGACGCGCGTAGCGGCTGGAGCGCTCGCAACACCGCCCCCTCACCCTACCCTCTCCCCCGATGGGGGAGAGGGATTCGGTCCAGCTCGCCGCGAAAATAGCGCTCGTCATTATGCGGTGAGTTGGTGGGCGGTGGCGCGCAGCGTGTTTTTCATGAGCATGGCGATGGTCATGGGGCCGACGCCGCCGGGGACGGGGGTGATAGCGCGGGCGCGCGTGGAGGCCGACTCGAAGTCGACGTCGCCCGCGAGCTTGCCCGTGTCCAGGCGATTCACGCCGACGTCGATCACGACGGCGCCTTCCTTCACCATGTCGCCCGTGATCATGCGCGGGCGGCCCGCCGCCACGCAGAGAATGTCCGCGCGGCGGCAGTGGGCGGCCAGGTCGCGGGTGCGCGTATGGCACATCGTGACGGTGGCGTTGCGGGCCAGGAGCAGCTGAGCGAGCGGCTTGCCGACGAGACGCGAGCGCCCCACCACTACCGCCTCGGCGCCTTCGATCGGAATGCCATAGTGATCGAGGATCTCGATGCAGCCGGCGGGCGTGCACGGGACGGCCGACGGCTTGCCACCGAGGAGATTCCCCAGGCTCATCGGGTGCAGGCCGTCGGCATCCTTCTCCGGCGCGATGGTGGCGACGGCCTGGTCTTCGTCCATGCCTTTGGGCAAGGGCAGCTGGAGCAGGATGCCGTGGATGGTGGGGTCGGCGTTGATCTTCCGGATCGTCTCGAGCAATTCGGCCTGCGAGCAGCCGCCGGGGAAGAGGAAGTCCCGGGCCGCGATGCCGACCTCATCGGCCGCGCGCTTCTTGTTGCGCACGTAGATCTGCGAGGCCGGATCGTCGCCCACGAGGATGACCCCGAGGGTGGGCTGGACGCCGGTCCTGGCGTGGAGGGCAGCGACGCCGGCCTTGACCTCGGCCAGGACCTTCGCCGCGACCTCCTTGCCTGAGAGTATCTGCACCGTGCTCAGTCGGGCAGAGGGACGCGCAGCCGCTCGATGGACAGCCCCCGGCCGGTCTCGGGATCGATGCGGATCACGACGCCATGGAGCGCGACGGGGCCCTTGGCCGGCTCGAAGCGATTCGGCATCTGCGAGAGGAAGCGCTGGAGCGCCAGGTCCTTGTCCACGCCGATGACCGAGTCCGTGGGACCCGTCATCCCGAGGTCGGTGATATACGCCGTGCCCTTCGGCAGCACGCGCTCGTCCGCGGTCTGCACGTGACGATGGGTACCGACGACCGCGGAGACGCGCCCGTCGAGATGCCAGCCCATCGCCTGCGACTCGCTCGTGGCCTCGGCGTGCATGTCCACGATGATGATCGGCGTGTCTTTGCGGAGGTCCGGCAGGACCTCGTCGGCCTTCTGGAACGGGCAGTCGATGGGCAGCATGAACACGCGCCCCATGAGGTTCAGCACCGCGACCTTGTGCGGGCCGGCCTTCACGGTGACGTGACCGACACCGGGAGTGCCCGCCGGGAAGTTGGCCGGGCGGAGGAGCAGGTTTTCCTTCCCGATGTACTCGATGATCTCCTTCTTGTCCCAGATGTGGTTGCCCGAGGTCATCACGTCCACGCCGTTGTCGAGAAAGGTCCGCGCGATCAGCGGCGTGACGCCGAAGCCCGACGCAGCGTTCTCGACGTTGACGATGGCCAGATCGGCCTCGTGCTGCTTGCGGAGGCGCGGCAAGAGGGCGTGCACGGCCTTGCGACCCGGCTCTCCAAAGACGTCGCCGACGCAGAGAATCGTCAGTGGCTTGCTCAAGAGCTATCCAATCCTGGGGGGGAGCGGCGCCGCTCCTCCCCCAGGCCCCCCCACCGCATGAGTCGTCACTGTCGCGCGCGGGATCATTGGCGAGTGGCTGCTCACTTCGCCACTTCCACCGCGCGCGTCTCGCGGATGACGATGACCTTGATGTGACCGGGGTACTGCATCTCGGCCTCGATGCGCTTCGAGATGTCCTTGGCGAGCTGATGCGCGTCCAGATCGGAGATCTGCTCCGACTTGGTCATGATGCGCAGCTCGCGGCCGGCCTGGATCGCGTAGCACATCTCCACGCCCTTGTAGGACATGGCGATCTCTTCGAGCTTGGCCAGCCGCTTGATGTAGCTCTCCAGCACGTCCCGACGGGCGCCGGGGCGCGCGGCGGAGATACCGTCGGCCGCCTCCGTCAGCACGGCCTCGATGGTCTCGGGCTCGACGTTCTCGTGACCGCACAGCGCCGCGTTGATGACCTGCGCCGACTCGCCCCACTTCGTCAGCACCTGCAGGGAGAGCTCCGGGTGACTCCCCTCCTGCTCGTGCGTCAGCGCTTTGCCGATATCGTGGAGCAGCCCCATGCGCTTGGCCAGCTTGACGTCGGCCTTGATCTCCGCCGCCATCATGCCGGCGAGCCAGGCGACTTCCTTGGAATGCTGCAGGCAGTTCTGACCGTACGACGTCCGGTACTTCATGCGACCGACGAGCTTGACCAGCTCGGGATGCAGCCCGTGGACGCCCACCTCGAAGCAGGCCTTCTCGCCCTCTTCCTTGAGGTGCTCCTCCATGTCCTTCTTGACCTTCTCGACAACCTCCTCGATACGCGCCGGGTGAATCCGCCCGTCGGCGATCAACTTTTGGAGCGCCAGCCGCGCGATCTCGCGTCGATAGGGGTCGTACGCGGAGATCAGGACGGCTTCCGGCGTGTCGTCGACGATCAGATCGACACCGGTATGCAGCTCGAGGGCACGGATGTTCCGGCCCTCGCGCCCGATGATGCGGCCCTTCATGTCGTCCGAGGGCAGGTCCACGATGGACACCGCAGTCTCCACGGTGTAGTCGGGCGCCAGGCGCTGGATGGTCGACGCCAGGACTTCCCTGGCCTTGACCTGTGCCGTCTCCCTCGCTTCCTCCTCCAGCCGCATGCCGAGGAGCTGAGCCTCGCGGCGGGACTCCACCTCGACCTGGGCCATGAGCTGGCGCCTGGCCTCGTCCGCGGTGAGCCCTGCGATGCCCTCGAGCTTCCGCCGCTGCTCGTCGAGGGCGGAGCTGAGCCGGGCCTCCGCGGCGATCATGCTCTTGTCCCGCTCGCTCAGCGAGCGGTCGCGCGCCAGCAGCTCCTGGTCGCGCCGGTCGAGCTGTTCGAGCCGGCGCGCCAGCTGCTCCTCCTGCTGGACCACCCGGCGTTCGACATTCTGTATTTCTTTTTGACGGGCCCGCGTCTCCTGCTCGAGCTCGCTGCGGAGCTTGAGGGCAGCCTCCTTGGCCTCGAGCTCGGCGGTGCGGATCCGGGCCTCGCCCTCGCGGAGCTTGGCCTCGGCCTCGGCCTTTGCCTGCTCGACGGCCCTCTTGCCGTCGTCAAGGATGCGCTTCGCGCGGGTCTCGGCATCGCCGAGGGTTCGCGTGACGGCGAGCTTGTGCCCGATGTAGCCGATGAAGAGGGCCAGGATTGCGACGAGAGGGAGGACTAACAGGACGATCTTCACGTCCATCGCTATCTCCAAACCGGGGAATAACCCCGGACCGATCGGAACTTTCGGGTGCTGCGGAATGGCGAAAACCGCTGAAAGTATAGGCTCTTCGAGGCAGTAAAGTCAACGAAGGAGGTACCCCGCCTCTGCCGTGTGCCGACGGTGTTTCGAACCTGGCAAGCCAGGTGGGCGCCAAAATGGAGGGCTTCAGGCTTCCCCTCTACTGAGGGGCATGCGCACCACCCTCGTGAGCGGCGTCCTCTTGTGTATCGAGGTTGAAACTTTCCCCCGACATCACAAACAGCGCAGGGTTTTCCTTGTGTACCCCTGCAGCCCCCACCCCGTCAAGTACTTCCGCTACCGCTGGCCCCTGCCCGGTGTAATGGCGTCGAGCAGGTCCACCATGGCGCCGATGCGCTTGGGCAGGTCGCCCTCGAACTTCGAGAGCTCCTCGCGGGCGCGGAACAGCTCGTCGGCGATGTAGAGCGAGGCCAGGGCCAGCGCCTTGACCGGGTCGGGGCCGCGAAGCTGCCCCTCGACGTTCTTCGCGCGCTTCTCCACGTAGGCGGCGATGTCGCGGACGTGCTTGGGATCGGCTTCGCTCCGGATCGTGTACTTCTGCCCGAGGATCTCGACTTCTACGCGCTGGGGCTCGCTCATAGGTCGAGCTTCTCCATCTCTTTGAGCATGGTGTTGACCTGGCCCAGCATCTCCTTGCGCTCCTGCCGGAGACGCCCGAGCTCGGCACGGTCCGCGTCGGCCGCCGCGAGCTTCGCCTGGAGCGTCTCGCGCTCCTTGCGGAGCATCGCGATGGCCTCGGCCGCGCGCCTGACCGCCTTCTCGAGCTCCTCCAGTCGCTCCCCAAGCGGCTCGCTCATGACATCCCCCTGATCTCGGCCGCGAAGCGCCGGCTGACCTCGTTGATGATCCGCGCATGCAACCCGTTCACTTCCGTGTCGGTCAGCGTGCGATCCGGCGCCTGAAACGTGAGGCTCCAGGCCAGGCTTCGCTTGCCGGCACCCACCTGCCCGCCCTCGTAGACGTCGAAGAGCGTGAGGTGCCTGAGCAGGGGCAGGTTCATGGAGCGGATCGCCGCTTCGACGTCCCCCGCCGTCACCTCGGCCGGCAGAACCGCGGCCAGGTCACGCTGCACGGCCGGAAAGCGCGGCAGCGGCTCGTAGCGGATCTCGCGCCGGGGCAGCTCCAGCATCGCAGTCAGCGACAGCTCGGCGAGGAAGACCGGCGCCGGCAGGTCAAAGGCTTCACGGACGCCCAGCGCCACCTCGCCAAACCAGCCGATCGGACGCCCGCCGACGCTGATCGCCGCGGCGCGCCCCTGCTCGAGATAGCGCGGGCCCTCCCCGGGGGGATAGGGCACGCTCTGCATCTCTCCCACGCCCGCGGCGTGCACGGCAAGCTCCGCGGTGCCCTTGACGTCGTAGACGTCCACGCGCTCGCGCGGCGCGTGCCACGCACGCGGGGCGCGCTGCCCCGTCATGGCCACGGCGAGCCAGAGCTCCTCGTGGGCCGGGCGATCGCCATCCTCCTCGCGATGCGGGGCGAAGGTCTGGCCGATCTCGAAGATGCGCACGTCGGGGATCTGACGGCTCCCATTGAGCGCGACGACTTCGAGGAGGGCGGGCGCCAGCGAGGGTTGCAGCACCGAGCGCTCGGCGGAGAGCGGATTCTGAAGCGCGATCAGCCCCTCGGGGGCGTCCCAGCCCATGGCCTTCAGGCGCGCGGGGTCCACGAAGGCGTAGGTCACGGTCTGATAGAGCCCAGCCGAGGTGAGCGCTTCCGTGATCGCGCGCGAGAGGGCAAGGCCGGCGGGACGCACGACCGGCTGAACCACGCCCCCGCCCGCGAGCGTTGAGGGAATCTTGTCGTAGCCCCAGACGCGAATGACCTCCTCGACCAGGTCGTCCTCCTGGACGATATCGCGACGGAAGCTCGGCACCACCACCTGGGGCGCCAGTCCGGAATCATCCACGGCGAAACCCAAGGCCTGGAGAATGCGCACGACCTCGTCATGGGGCGGGCACACGCCGATCACCCGCTCGATCCGCGAGTGGCGCAGCACGATGCGCGGGCGCGGCTTGGGTCCCGGGTACACGTCCACCACGCCCTTCGCCACCGTGCCTCCGCCCAGATCGGCCATGAGCTGGGCCGCTCGGTCGAGAGCCTCGCGGAGCCCCTCGATGTCGGCGCCGCGCTCGAAGCGGTACGCCGCATCGGTATGGAGACCGAGCGTCCGGGCCGTCGACCGAACCGACCCCGGATTGAAGTACGCGCTCTCGAGCAGGACGGTCGTCGTCTGCGCGGTCACCTCGGTGCTGGCGCCGCCCATCACGCCGCCGATGGCAATGGCCCGCTCCGGGTCGCAGATGAGCAGCATGTCGGTGCCGAGCGCCCGGTCTTGCCCGTCGAGCGTGGTGATCCGCTCGCCCGGCCGCGCTCGGCGGACGACGATCTTGTGCTGGGCCACGGTGTCATAGTCGAAAGCGTGGAGCGGCTGGCCCATCTCCCAGAGCACGTAGTTGGTCACGTCGACCAGATTGTTGATCGGACGGAGTCCCACCGACCGCAGGCGCTGGGCGAGCCAGGGCGGTGAGGGCTTGACCGTGAGGCCCGTGATCACCCGCGCGGCATAGCGCGGGCACAGGTCGGGGTCGAGGATCTCGACGGCGGCCATGCCCGCCGCATCCGCCTCCCCTTCCTTCACCGCAATCTGCGGGAAGCGGAAGGGCGCGCCGGTGAGCGCCGCGACTTCGCGCGCCACGCCCACCACGGACAGCGCGTCCGGACGATTCGGCGTGATCTCGATCTCGAGGATCGTGTCGTCGAGGCCGAGGTAGCGGCTGAGCTGCGCGCCGAGCGGCGCGTCGGCGGGCAGCTCGAGGATACCGCTGCCATCCGGGCCGATGCCGAGCTCCTGCTCCGAGCAGAGCATGCCCTCGGACATTGTGCCGCGGATCCTCGCGGTCGCGATGGTGCGGTCGCCCGGCAGGGTCGCGCCGGGCGGGGCGAACGCCGTGCGGAGACCGGCGACGGCATTAGGCGCGCCGCAAATGACGGAGAAGGTCTTGTCCGGCAGCCCCACCCGGCACAGGCGGTTATGATGCCCCGCCGGCGTCACGCCGAGATCCTGCTCGATGGCCTCGATCATGCCGACCACCACGCCCGACAGGCCCTCGACGAGCGGCTGCACGGAGGCGACCTCGATCCCCGCGTTGACGAGACGGTCCGCGATCGCAGCGGGCGGCAGGTCCGTCTCGACGAATTCACGCAGCCAGCGGTACGAGATCTTCACGGCAGACCCCTCACCCTGCCCTCTCCCCTGAGGGGAGAGGGATAGAGGAGGAGAACTGCCCCAAGAAGCGCATGTCGTTCTCGAAGAAGAGACGGATGTCGTCGATCTCGTACTTGAGGATGGCGACCCGTTCCACGCCCATGCCGAAAGCCCAGCCGGTGACTTCCTCGGGATCATAGCCGACGTTCCGCAGCACGTTCGGGTGGACCATCCCCGAGCCCAGGATCTCGATCCAGCCGCCCTGCTTGCAGAAGCGGCAGCCCTCGCCGCCGCACTTGAAGCAGAGCACGTCCACCTCGGCGGACGGCTCCGTGAAGGGAAAGAAAGACGGCCGGAAGCGCACGCGCGAGCGCGGCCCGAACATCTCCCGGGCGAACAGCTCGAGCGTTCCCTTGAGATCCGCCATGGTGATGTGGCGATCCACCGCGAGTCCCTCGATCTGGTGGAACATGGGCGAATGCGTCGCGTCCGTGATGTCGTGCCGGTACACCCGGCCCGGGCACACGATGCGGACGGGCGGCCGCTGCATCTTCATGGCCCTGATCTGCACCGGGGACGTGTGGGTGCGCAGGACGGTGTCGGCGGAGACGTGGAAGGTGTCCTGCATGTCGCGCGCCGGGTGGTCGTCGGGAAAGTTCAGCGCGGCGAAGTTGTAGTAGTCGCTCTCGACCTCCGGCCCCTCGGCGACCGAGAAGCCGAGCCCCTCGAAGATCGAGATGATCTCGTCCTGCACCCGGACGATCGGGTGCACCGCTCCGGGCGCCGTCGCCCGCCCCGGCAGGGTCAGGTCGACATGGTGCGACGCGAGCGTCTGACGATGCTCCTCCGCCTTGAGCGCCTCCTGTCGCGCCGCCAGCGTCTCTTCGATCCGGCCCTTCGCCTGATTCGCTTCCTGACCGACCCGCGGGCGGTCGGCGGCCGGAACTTTGCTCAGGCCCCGGAGCAGCGCGGTCAGCTCACCGGAGCGCCCGAGCACGCGTACGCGCAGCTGCTCGAGCGCAGACGTGGATCGGGCCCCGGCAATCTCCGCCAGGGCCCGGTCGAGGATGTCCTGGACCCGCGGGTCCGCCGCCACCGGCTAGCCCCGCTGGGCGGCGACGACCGACGCGAGCTTGGCGAAGGCGGGCGGATCCGAGACGGCAAGCTCGGCGAGGATCTTGCGGTCGAGCGTGATACCAGCCTTCTTGAGCCCGTTCATGAAGACCGAGTACGACAGACCGAGCTCGCGGCATGCGGCGTTGACACGGATGATCCAGAGGGAGCGCGCGCGGCGCTTCTTCTGCTTGCGGCCTTTGTAGGCGAAGGCCCCGGCGCGGAGCACCGTCTCGGCGGCTGTGCGGTAGAGCTTGCGGCGCCCGCCGAAATAGCCCTTGGCCTGCTTGAGGACCTTCTTTCTGCGCTGGCGGGTCTTGGACCCGCCCTTTGCCCGTGGCATGTCTCTTTCTCCTTTGCCTTATAGGTACGGAACCAGCCGCTTGAGCCCCGGCTGATCCGCTTCCGAGATCATCTTGGCCTTGCGAAGCTTGCGCCGCCGCTTGGGGCTCTTGGCCTCGAGCTTGTGGCGCTTCCATCCGCTTCGGCGCTTCAGCTTCCCGCTGGCCGTGCCCTTCAGCCGCTTGGCCGCCGCCCGCTTCGTCTTCATCTTCGGCATGGGTGCTTGGTGCTCCCTTCCTTATGTTCTCCCTCTCCCCTAAGGGGAGGGGGCCGGGGCGAGGGGCTATCGAGCGTCCCCTCTCGGTCTATCTGTCCCTAGTGCGGCTTCGGCGACAAAATCATCGACAGCATCCGCCCTTCCATCCGCGGGTGATTCTCGATCACCGCCACATCCGACATGATCTCCGTCATCTTCGTCAGCATCTTCCACCCAAGCTCCGTGTGCGCCATCTCGCGCCCCTTGAACCGCACGGTCACCTTGGCCTTATTCCCCTCTTCCAGAAACCGCCGCACATGCTTCGCCTTGAAATCGAAGTCATGGGTGTCAGTCTTCGGCCCCAGCTTGACTTCTTTCACCTGGATGATCGTCTGTTTCTTGCGCGCGTCCTTCTGACGGCGCGCCTGCATGTACTTATACTTCCCGAAATCCATGATCCGGCACACCGGGGGCACCGCCTCCGCCGCCACCTCGACGAGATCCATTTCTCCCTGCCGCGCCAGCTCCAGCGCCTGCGCGATGGGCAGGATCCCCAGCTGCTCGCCGTCCGCACTGACCACGCGGACCTCCCGCACGCGAATCCCCTCGTTGATCCGGATCTCCTTGGACTGTATGGGCGTAGCTCCTAGCTGTGGGCGGCGCTCAGCCTGAGCGGCCCACGGTGAGAGTGGCGGACCGGCTGCCGACCTCGACGGAGAGGTCGTGAAGAATCTGGTCAACCGGCAGCACCACCGACTGATCGCTCCCGCGCTGGCGAAGGCTGGCCGTTCCCTGCTGCGCCTCGCGTTCGCCGACGACGAGCGTGTACGGCACCTTATGCATCTGCGCTTCGCGGATGCGGTAGCCCAGCTTCTCGTTCCGGTCGTCGAGCCCCGCACGGAACCGGGCCCCGCGCAGCCGCGCGTGCACGCTCTTCGCATACTCGAGATGCTTCTCGCTGATGGGCAGGACGCGCGCCTGCACCGGCGCGAGCCACGACGGGAACGCCCCGGCAAAGTGCTCGGTCAGGATGGCGATGAAACGGTCGTAGGAGCCGAAGATGGCGCGGTGGATCACCACCGGGCGCTTGGGCTGGCCATCCGAGTCGATGTACTCGCACTGCATGCGCTCGGGCAGCATGGTGAGGTCGACCTGGATGGTGGCGAGCTGCCACTTGCGACCCAGCGTGTCCTCCACGTCGATATCGATCTTCGGCCCGTAAAAGGCGCCCCCGCCCTTGTCGAGGTCGTACAGCAGATTGTTCGCGCGCAGCGCCTCATGGAGGGCGTCTTCCGCCTGGTCCCACTGCTGGTCCGTGCCGAGCTTGTCGGGCGGGCGCGTGGCCAGCCGGTACGACGGGCGGAGATCGAAGGTCCCGTACCACTCCCGCACCAGGTCGAGGAGGTCGGTGATCTCCGCCTGGATCTGGTCCGGACGGAGATAGATGTGCGCGTCGTCCTGGGTGAACTGCCGCACCCGGATCAATCCGGTGAGCGTGCCCGAGCGCTCGTTGCGGTGGCAGCGCCCCATCTCCGAGTAGCGGATGGGCAGGTCGCGATACGACCGCAGCGTCCGCTTGTAGACGTAGCTCGACTCCGGGCAGTTCATCGGCTTCAGGCTGAAGGTCTCTTCCTCGACCTCGACCTTGAACATGTTATCGCTGTAGTGCTCCCAGTGCCCCGACTGCTCCCACAGCTTCTTGTTCACGAGCAGCGGCGTCGAGATCTCCTGGTAGCCGCGGACGTCCAGGGATTCGCGCGCGAACCTCTCCAGCTCCCGGATGAGGACCATGCCTCCGGGCAGCCAGAAGGCAGCGCCCGGCGAGATGTCGTGGAACTCGAAGAGCTCGAGCTCGCGCCCGAGCTTCCGATGATCACGCTTCTTGGCTTCCTCGAGGCGCCAGAGGTACTGGTCGAGGTCCTCCTTGGTGAGCCACGCCGTGCCGTAGATGCGCTGGAGCATCGGGTTCTTCTCGTCGCCCCGCCAGTAGGCGCCGGACGACGAGAGCAGCTTGAAGTTCTGGATCTGGCCCGTCGAGGCGACGTGGGGGCCCCGGCACAGGTCGATGAAATCACCCTGCTTGTAGAGCGAGACCGTGGGCGCGTCGATCCCTTGGATGATCTCGACCTTGAAGGGCTCGCCGCGCTCCTCGAAGAACCGCACCGCCTCCTCGCGGGGCATCTCCGTCCGCACGAAGGGCTGATCCGACTTGGCCAGCTCGCGCATCCTCACCTCGATGCGCTCGAGATCCTCGGGCGTGAACGGCGACGGCTTGGCGAAATCGTAGTAGAAGCCGTCCTCGATGGCCGGTCCGATGGTGACCTTGACCTCGGGGAAGAGCTGCTTGACCGCCTGAGCCATGAGATGCGCCGTGGAGTGGCGGAGGGTAGGCAGCGGCTCCGGGACGCAGTCCGTCTCCCCGGCCAGCTTGAGGTGCCTGTCTTCTTCGGAGTTGATCATGTTCGTGTCCCGCGTCCGCCACCCAGAGACAAAAAAGCATCACGGGGATTGCGCCCGGTGATGCTTCGCACTCCCTCAACCACTGACGTGCTGCCCGTTCCCGGCGATGGTCACTCCTCAACGGCTGGTGGAGGAAATGGTAGGCTCGGGCGGTGTCGAACCGCCGACCTCTACCGTGTCAAGGTAGCGCTCTCCCGCTGAGCTACGAGCCTACATCCAAAAAGTACAAACGAGACTACAGGATAGGCGACATAACTGTCAAGGGGAGCTGCCCGTCTCGAGCGCCTGGACCACGATCTCGATGAGGCCAGGGCCATCCACACCCGGCACCACCCTTCTGGCCTCCGCCAGCGCGTTGTACCCGTCGCCTCCCCGGGCAAGAAAGTCGGGCACCGCCACCCGATAGCGCCGCCCGGGGACGAGGACCTCCCCTCCGACCGAGACCGAGACGATACGGTCCCCGGGCGGGCGAGCGGCTTCAAGGACATAGGTCAGCCCGGCGGTCTGGAGGAATCTGCCCGCCGGCTGGGGCAAGGCCGCGACCGAGTGCTCGAGGGTGGCCCGCAGGGCGGCGCCATCCACCTCGAGCAGGGCCACGATATTGCCGAACGGCAGCAAGGCGGCCACATCGCGCAGGCTGAGAGGGCCGGCCGGCAGAACGCGGTTCCCGCGAATGGCCCCGCCGTTGAGCAGCCCGACGTCCGCCCCCATGCGCCTTCGAATAGCCTCGGCCATGAAGGCCCCGATAGGCGCCGGCTCGCGCCGCACGACACTGTCGCGCGCGTCGAGCGGGGCTCGCAGCTCGGTGACAGGACGATCGAGCTGCGGATCCGCCTGGGCATGGTACCTGGCGACGAGCGCCGCGACGTCGGGCGCCTCCTTGATATCGGCGCCCACGGGAATGAGCCGGTGCCGTCGGCCGAGCAGTTGGGCGCCGCAGCCGACTTCGTACTCGACCTGTCCCACGTTGATCGCGTCGGCGCCGGCCTTGATGATCAGCGTGCGGCCTTCCGTCTCGACCATGGGCAGGTGGTCATGGCCGCCCAGGATCACGTCGAGCGGAACGGCGCTGGCGAGAGCGCGGTCCTGGGCGACCTCGAGGTGGGTCAGCGCCACGCGGAGATCCAGAGGCCCCAGCTCGGCCAGGGCGTGGCGGGCACTTTCGGCCGGCGGATCGAACGCAATGCCGGGGCCGGGGTTGGAGCTTTGCGCCGCGCGGGGAAGCGTCACGCCGATCATACCTGCGCGCACGCCGCTCCACTCGCGCACGAGCCCCGCGTGCGCTCCGCCCCATGGGCGGCGGGTGGCGGGCTCGAGGACGTTGGTGCCGAGCCATGGAAAGCGGGAGTCACGCATGCGCTGCTGGAGAACCGCGGGGCCGAAGTCGAACTCGTGGTTGCCGAAGACGGCCGCATCGAGGCCGAGGACATTCCAGGCCTCGATCATCTGCCGACCCTGGAATATCGTCGACAGCACCGAGGGAGACAGCGTATCGCCCGCCAGGACAAAAAGCGTATGCGGCGTCTCGCGCCGCAGCTCGCGCACGAGCGTGGCAACGCGGGCCAGACCACCGCGGCCCTCGACGGGATCGAGCTGGTAGACATCGTTGACGAGGAGAAACTGGACCCGGACCGACGGCCGTTCTCCACAGGGCGGCGCGGCGCATCCGGCCAGAGCCAGGAGCGCAAGGAAGACAGGCGCCGCGCGGAGGCGCAATGACGCTCTAGCGGAGGTAGTTGTTGATGAGGCCCGAGCCGAGGAGCTGGTAGCGAAAGATTCCGTGTATCGGCAGGCCGCCCTTCGAGATCGCGTCGGGTACCGGCGGGAACGGCGAGGCGAGCTGCACCGCGCGCATCGCATAGTCGTCGAGGAGCTCGACGCCCGAGGACCGCTTGCGCTCGATGAACTGCAGCTCGCCGCTCTTGGCGATGCCGAACTCGATGGCGAGCTCACCCCCGATGCCGCGGCTCGAGGCTTCGTAGGGATAGATCCACTTGCTCTTGATGCGCTCGCGAATCTGGTTGAAGTAGTCCTGGTACTTCGGATCCGGCGTATCCAGTGGGATCGCCTCCCCCTCGATGCCGCCGCGTCCGCCCTTGAGCCCGCCGCCGCCGCCCCGGCGGAACATCCCCGAGGTCGCCGACGACTCGGGCGGCGCCGAGGCCACGCGCGGCGGTGTCGGAGCGCCCAGCTGTTGCGGAGGCGCTCCGAGCTGCGGCGGCGCCGCCTTCGCCGTCTGCGTCTGATCGGGAGCGGGCGCCGGGGGCGCCGCCTTGGGCGCCGGACCGGGCTCGTCCGACTTGGCTGCGGCCGGCGGCGCCTTGGGTGCAGCCTTCGGTGCGTCGGCAACTTTGGGCGCCGGAGGCGTGGGACGAGCGGCCGGCGCCGGAGAGGTGACGGGCGGCGTCGGCGCAGCCTTGGGGGCCGGCGGCGTGGGAGGCGTGGGGGGCGCCGCCTGGCGTGGCGGCGCCGGCGCATCAGGACCGACGGGGCGCGACGGATTGCCGAGCGGCGCCGTCTCGTTCGGCCGGTCGGGAGCGATGTCCACGAGGAGTGCCTCGCCGCGCTTGCTGATCCTGCGCTGCTCCATATTGCCGCCGACGATCAGCATCAAGCCGACGAAGGCGTGCAGCAGCACGGATACGATGACGGTCACCACGAGATACCGGTTGGTCCGGTCCTCGGGCAAGTACTTCAGGCACCACGTCCACAGCGATCGCATATCCGGTCGATTATAGGCTACTTCGCGGGAAAGCCGTGCCGGCCGCTTCTACAAGCTTCGCCCCACCGCCTCCGCGACCGGGCGCAGCTCGCGCATGAGCTGGGCGAACTTCGACGGCTTGAGCGATTGCGGCCCGTCGGAGAGCGCCTCCTCCGGCTTCGGATGCACCTCGATGATGAGCCCGTCTGCTCCGCACGCCACCGCGCCCTTGGCCATGGGCGCGACCAGATCCCAATGCCCCGTGCCGTGCGAGGGATCGACGACCACCGGCAGGTGCGAGAGCTTCTTGAGGACCGGCACCGCGTTGAGATCGAGCGTGAAGCGCGTCGTCGGCTCGAAGGTGCGGATCCCGCGCTCGCACAGGATGACGTTGGGATTGCCCGCGGCCAGGATGTACTCCGCCGAGAGCAGGAATTCCTGGATGGTGGTCGCCATGCCGCGCTTGAGGAGCACCGGCTTCCCCATCTCGCCCACCCGCCGGAGCAGCGTGAAGTTCTGAATGTTCCGCGCGCCGATCTGCAGGATGTCGGTGTACTGGGCCACCAGCTCCACGCTCTCCGTCTCGAGCACCTCCGTCACCACGGGGAGCCCGGTACGCTTGCGGGCATCCGCCAGGTACTTGAGGCCCTGCTCCTTGAGCCCCTGGAAGGCATAGGGCGAAGTGCGCGGCTTGAACGCGCCGCCGCGGAGGATCTTGGCGCCCGCCGCCTTGACGGCGTCGGCCACCTCCTGCACCTGCGCCTCAGATTCCACCGAGCAGGGCCCGGCCATCACGACGATGGCCTTGCCGCCGATGGCAATGCCGTTGACCCGCACCTCGGAGGGCTCCGCGCGGACTTCGCGGCTCGCAAGCTTGAAGGGCTGCTGCACGGGCATCACCGACTCCACCGTCTCGACGGCCTCGAGGAGGCGCAGATCCGGCCGGCCGCGCTCCTCGCCGACGGCGGCCACGATGGTCTTGAACTCGCCGCGGATGATATGCGGCGCATATCCCATCTCGGTGACCCGGCGGCACACGTCGTCGATGGCCGCGTCCCCCACGCCCGATTTCAGGATGATGATCATAGCGACCTCCCCAGGATTTGGGCCAGCGGCCGCAGCTCGGCCATGAGGGCGGCGAAGCGGTCGGGTTTGAGTGACTGCGGCCCGTCCGAGAGCGCCTCGGCCGGATTGTTGTGTGCCTCGATGATGAGCCCGTAGACGTGCGTCTTGAGGTCCATCTCCCCTACGCGATGCGATACGTCGTCGATGTCGGCGTCACTCGATCCGGGCTTCAGCACGATGATCACGTCTGTCTCCCCTCTTGAGAAATGCGAAACGCCGCGGGTCCGTGCCCCGCGGCGTTTGGTATCTCTGCTCGCCACGGGCCGGCGGATCGTCCGCCCCGTGGCTCCTTTGATCAGCTCATGGGAGCCAGCGGGCAGACGTGGGGAAAGTAAAAATACCGCCGCCAGCCCCGCGCGGTACTCGTCCCCGTCTGATTCACCGGCTCATGACCCCCATGGAGAAAGTGGGCAGAACTTTACGCGGTCGCCTCTCCACTGTCAAGCTCTCTCGGGGCGGCCCGCTACCCCTCCTTCTCGTCCGGGCCGGGCCGGCGCCCCCTCTCGAAGCGGCCGACGATACGGTGTCGGTAGTAGTAGAGCGGCACCGCCAGGGCCGCCACGATGGCCGTCAGCACCATCACTTCGATGTAGTGGCCCGTCGCGGTCTTTGCCCCCTGCGCCGAGAGCACCCAGGTGCCGGGAATGCGACCGAGGGTCGAGACCACGGCGAAAACCCAGAAGGGCATGGGGCTCAGGCCGAAGAGATAGCAGATGATGTCCTTGGGCAGCCCGGGGATCAGGTAGATGACGAAGCAGAGGATGGTGCCCTCCGCCTCCACGATGAAGCCGAGCTTGTTCCAGGTCTCCTCGCTGACGAGATTCCGCACGTAGGAGTCGCCCAGCCATCGCCCGAGCCCAAAGGCCGCGAGGGAGCCGATGGTCAGGCCGATCGTCGAGTAGATGAGCCCGATCCACTGTCCGAAGACGAAGCCGCCCAGGATGCCTGTCACCTCGCCGGGAATGGGCGCGACCACGACCTGGAGCGCCTGGATCAGGATGAAAATGACGGGTGCCGCGGCTCCCCATTCGACGAGCTTGTCCTTCATGAACTGGTTGTCGTGAAAGAGCCGGTGGAGGAAGCGGTAGACGGGAGCGTCGGTCCAGACGAGCCACACGCACGACGCGCACACGGCAACGGTGATCACGACCACCACCGCCCACCGGGTGCGGGTGGTCAGAGCCCCGCCTCCGTGACGTCGGTTGGCCTCACACGACGACCGCAGGATCGGGATCGAAGCGTCCGAACCATCCGTAGCGCGGCCACCAGCGCGGCAGGACGGGCCGTCGTCCGGCTACACTGGTGAGGGCGACGAACCAGCCCGTAGGCGCGTGCTCGGCGACCCACTGCGCGACGCGCAGAATGCGATAGGCCTGCCGGTGTCGATCCACGATGCCGCGGTAACGCTCGAGCCCTTCGGCCAAACCGAGGCGCCCCTCGAAGATCTGTTGGATGATCCGCCCGCATTCGACGCCGAAATAGAGCGCCGGGCGTATACCCTCCGCGGTGAGCGGCAGACATTGCCCCGCCGCGTCGCCGACGGCGAAGAGCCGCCCGACCGTGGGTCGGAAGAGGC
>Ga0335070_10002536_pt1 | contig 21181 bp, 16 predicted proteins | sample Lox_Sample_13_FD_206722 | JGI IMG/M metagenome (GOLD analysis project Ga0335070, IMG submission 206722) | Soil microbial communities from Loxahatchee National Wildlife Refuge, Florida, United States - Lox_Sample_1.3 | ecosystem: Environmental > Terrestrial > Soil > Wetlands | place: USA...
AACGGTAAGTACATCCGCAGGCTGGCGGTTCCCCAGCTCCTCGCGAGGCTGCGCGGGGACCTGCTGAGCGATGAGTACCTGCTCAGAGTCTTGAGCCTGGTTCACGAGCGCATCGAGAAGCTGGAGGACTTCGTCGAGTACTCGAGGTTCTTCTTCGTTGGCGAGCTCGAGTACGACTCGGAGGCGCGGGCGAAGCTGGTCGCCAGGAGGCACACCCCCTCGCAGACCGCCCAGGCGCTTGACCATCTCCTCGAGGGGAACCTCGACCTGCTCCTGGATTGGCAGCCGGCTGCCATCGAGGAGACGATGCGGGCGTTCTGCGATGCCAACGACTGGAACACCTCCGACCTCTTCATGCCGGTGCGCGTCGCCGTAACCGGCAAGGCCGCCACCCCGCCGCTCTTCGAGACGATGGCCGTGCTCGGGAAGGAGATCTGCCGACGCCGACTGCGCCGCGCCATCACGGTCCTGCGAGCCGCTGCGACTCAGGGTGGTGCGGTCGCGACGCGGGCCGAGGACGTCGAGCCATGAGCGAGAACGAAACGAGGACCGGGTCCGGCCCGTGTCCCGAGAGCACCGCCACACAACCGACTCACTTCATCCGCGAGATCATCAACGAGCACAACAGGACGGGGAAGTTCGGAGGCAGGGTTGTGACGAGGTTCCCCCCCGAGCCCAACGGGTATCTCCACATCGGCCACGCCAAGTCGATTTGCCTCAACTTCGGGCTGGCCCAGGAGTACGGCGGCACCTGCAACCTGCGCTTCGACGACACCAACCCCACCAAGGAGGAGCAGGAGTACATCGACTCGATCGAGGCGGACGTGCGCTGGCTCGGCTTCGACTGGGAGGACCGGCTCTACTTCGCGTCGGACTACTTCGAGCAGATGTACGAGTGGGGCGAACGGCTGATCACAAAAGGCAAAGCCTACGTGTGCGACTGCTCCCCAGATGAGGTGCGCGAGATGCGTGGCACCCTCACGAAGCCTGGGACGGCTTGCACTCACAGGGAGCGCGACCGGGAGGAGAGCCTCGACCTCTTCAGGCGGATGCGGGCCGGTGAGTTCCCGGACGGCGCCCGCACGCTCCGGGCCAGGATCGACATGACGTCGGGCAACATCAACATGCGCGATCCGGTGATCTACCGGATCCTCCACGCGGCGCACCCGCACGCCGGGGATGCTTGGTGCATCTACCCGATGTACGATTACGCCCACCCCCTCGAGGACGCCATCGAGAACATCACCCACTCGATCTGTACCCTCGAGTTCGAGGACCACCGACCGTTCTACGACTGGGTGATCGACGAACTGGAGCTTCCCGAGCCACATCCTCAGCAGATCGAGTTCGCCAGGCTCAACCTCACCCACACGCTGATGAGCAAGCGCAAGCTGCTGGAGCTCGTGAAGACCGGTGTGGTGAGCGGATGGGACGACCCTCGCATGCCAACCATCTCCGGCCTGCGCCGCCGCGGCTACACGCCGGAGGCGATCCGCGACTTCTCGGAGCGCATCGGGGTGGCCAAGCGCGACAGCATGGTGGACATCGCGCTGCTCGAGCACTGCCTGCGCGAGGACCTCAACCGGCGCGCCCGCCGCGTCATGGCCGTGCTGCGCCCGCTCAAGGTGGTGCTGGAGAACTACCGGGAGGGCCAGGTCGAGGAGTTCGACGTCCCGAACAACCCGGAAGACCCTTCCGCGGGGACCCGGAAGGTTCCGTTCTCGAAGGTGCTCTTCGTCGAGCGCGACGACTTCCGCGAGTCGCCGCCGCCGAAGTTCTACCGCCTTTACCCGGGTAACGAGGTCCGCCTGCGCTCCGCGTATTTCATCACGTGCAAGGAAGTGATCAAGGACGCCGCCGGCAACGTCGTCGAACTGCACTGCACGTTCGACCCCGCGACCCGCGGCGGCTCCGCCAAGGACGGCCGCCGGCCCAAGGCCACGCTGCACTGGGTCTCGGCCGCGCACGCCCTGGAGGCCGAGGTGCGCCTCTACGACCACCTCCTGTCAGTGGCGGACCCCGATGTGGCCGGAGAGGGCAAGGACTGGAGGGCGTTCCTGAACCCGGGCTCCCTGGAGACACTCAACGGGTGCCGTGTCGAGACGGCGCTCGCCGGGGCCGAACCCGGTGACCGCTTCCAGTTCGAGCGCCTCGGCTACTTCTGCGTGGATCCCGACTCGGCCCGGGGCGGACTCGTGTTCAACCGCACCGTCACCCTGCGCGACAGCTGGGCGAAGATCGAGCAGAAGCAGGGCAAGGCCACGAGGGAATAGGACCGGAAGACGGGGCGGGGGGCCGCCGGCCCCCCCGAAACGGAAGTTGGCGGAGAGGGGGGGATTCGAACCCCCGGTCCGGGTTTACCCCGGACAACTGCTTAGCAGGCAGCCCTGTTCGTCCACTCCAGCACCTCTCCGCGCCGGGAGCGAGAGTCTACGCCGAGCCGCAACCGCCTGCAACCCGAGGTTGCTGGAGGGGGCGAAAGCGACCTCGCCGCGAGCGAAGCGAGGGGTCCCCTAGGATTGGGCGGCCTCATGGCGAGCCTGGGGACGCTCAGGAGATCTCGAACCGCGCCGGGTGGAAATCCGGAGCCTCCAGCGTGCGGACGTTGATGCCGTAGCGCTCCTTCAGCTCGCCGAGGATGCCGCGCAACTCGGTGGAGAGGAGGTGGATGACCTCGGGGTGGGCGCGGAGGGCGAACTCGTTGATCTCGCCCTGTGCCGCTTCGCGGAGGAGGGCGCGGCGAATCTCCAGGCACACGGTCTCCGGCGACTTGACGCGCCCCAGGCCCTCGCACGTCGGGCACGGCTGGGTGAGGGCGCGCTCGAGGGAGCGTTCGGTACGCTTGCGGGTGAGCTGCACCAGGCCGAATGGCCCGACCGGTCCGGCGAGCGAACGAGCCCGGTCTCGCGCGAGTGCCCGTTTGAGGTCCTCGAGCAGGGCCTCACGGTGACCTTCATCCTCCATGTCGATGAAGTCCACGACCACGATTCCGCCCAGGTTGCGCAGCCGCAGCTGCCTGGCCACCTCGTGGGCTGCCTCGACGTTGATGCGGAACACCGTGTCTTCGAGGTCGGCGCCACCGACGTAGCGACCGGTGTTGACGTCGATGGCGACCAGCGCCTCGGTCTGGTCGATCACGAGCGAGCCTCCCGAGCGCAGCCAGACCTTGGGCTGAAGCGCCTGCTCCAGCTCCGCCTCCACGCCGAAGGCCTCGAAGATGTCGAGCTGCCGGCGGTAGAGCTTGACCTTGCCCGTGAGCTCGGGTTGGACTCGGTCGAGGAACTCGACCACGCGCTGGTAGCCCTCGGTGTCGTCGATCCACAACTCGGCGAGCTGCGGCCCGGCGAGGTCGCGGGCGGCGCGCAGCACGAGATCAAGGTCCCGATGCACGAGGCAGGGGGCGCTGACCTCCCCGGCGCGCTTGGTGATGTGCCTCCACATCGACTCCAGCACCGCGAGGTCGGCGAGGAAGTCGGCCCGATCGCGCCCCTCTCCCGCGGTGCGGACGATCACCCCGCCGGAGTGTGGAATCTCGGAGAGCATTGCCCGCAGGCGCTCCCGCTCGGTCTGGTCGGTGATGCGGCGGGAGACACCGATGTGGGAGTTTCCTGGCATCAGCACCAGGTAGCGGCCGGGGATCGTGACGTGTGAGGTTGCCCGTGGGCCCTTGCTCGAACCTAGCTCCCGGGTGATCTGTACGAGGATCTCCTGGCCTTCGCGGAGCAGGTCCTGGATCGGCGTGGCGGTGGCGAACTCGCCCGGCTCGATCTCTTCGTCCTCGAGCGCCTCGGCGACATCATCCACGTACAGGAAAGCGTCCCGCTCCAGACCGACATCCACGAAGGCGGCCTGCATGCCGGGGAGGACGCGCGAGATCCTCCCCTTGAACAGGCTCCCGACGACGGAGCGCTCGCGGTTGCGTTCGATCAGAAGCTCGACGAGTGCACCATCCTCCCGCACCGCTACGCGGGTCTCGTACGGGGTCACGTTGGCGTAGATGACGGTGCTCACGGCGCCTCCGGAGGATGAATTCTAACCTCATTTTGAGTTTCTGTGCCGAAACGTGGGTGAGCCCACAAACCCTCTCCTCTTCTCACTGCGTGAGGTTTTGTTTTGCCGGAGCCGCGGTGTCCGTCTGCAGGCTTGAGCGCCCCCGCGCCCTGCGCCTGCAGGCTCCTCGCCCGCGGCCCCGCAGTGCGCCTCGTCGTCGGGTCCCTCGCTGTTCCCCTCCCTCAGGAGAACCTCTCGGTCAGGGCCAGCGTCTCCCGCCGCCGATGCGCACGCGGGGTGCCCGCGGGCTGCGGAGATATCGGCCACCCGCGGCACCGGCGCATTGAAGACCCGCCCTCCCAGAAGAACTGCTTCCATCTTCCAAGCCGGGCAGCGGTGAACAGGGAGGTTGGGGGTCAGATGCGCCCCGCGGGCCTCACGAGCCATCTCACCTGTGCGTGCGGGCACCGAGCGGGCGTTCCGCGGTGGGGTGTCGCTGGCGCGGTCCCATGCGAACAGCGAGGGGCCCCGCCGTGGGACGTCCCTGCTCGGTCGCACGCGCAGGTGGGTCGGAGGGCTGCCCTCGATGGGCAGCCCGAGCGACTGCTCAAGGCCCGCGGGGCAAGAAGAAAAGCCTCCACGCAGTGGAGAGAAAGACGGTGCGATGCGGCGGGAAGCCGCATCAAACATTTGCGTAGCGGAGACGCCAGACGCTCTGGACGATTCCGAGGGTGATGCAGGTGGCGAGCACGGACGAGCCGCCGTACGACAGCAGCGGCAGGGTGATCCCGGTGGTAGGCGCCAGCCCCGTCACCATCCCGACGTTTACCAGGATGGAAGTGGAGAGCACGAAGCCGGCACATCCGGCGAACACGGCGCCCACCCGGTCGCGCGCGGAGAGCGCAACCATGAAGACGCGTATGACGAGGAGAGCGTACGCGGCCAGCAGCAGTGCCGCTCCCACGAAGCCCGTCTCCTCCGCCCACACCGCAAAGATGAAGTCGGTGTACTGCGCGGGGAGGAAGCGCAGCTGCGACTGGGTGCCGGAGTGTAGCCCCTTGCCGGTGATCCCGCCGGATCCCACGGCGATCTTCGACTGGCGCTGTTGGTACCCGGAACTGTACGGCGCACGTTGGGGGTCGGCGAACGTGAGGACGCGCTCCTTCTGATACGGCTTGAGGAGGTACAGCCAGGCGGCGGCCACGACAACCGCACCGCCGAGCAGCACCGCCACCCATGCCCGCCAGGGCAAGCCGCAGAGCCAGAGCGCGCCCAGCAGGATCGGGATGTAGGTGAGTGCCATGCCCAGATCGGGCTGGAGCAGCACAAGGAGCGCGGGCGCGGCAACCACGGCCGACATGCGCCACACCGCTGCAAAGTTGAGCCGGCTCTGCCGGTATTCGTTCGCCAGGGTGGCAACTGCGAGGATCGTGACGACCCGGGCGAACTCCGATGGTTGCACGGTGTAAGTGCCGATGGCGAGCCAGGAGCGTGTGCCACCGCGCAGGGGTGCAATCGCGAAAAGGGTGAGCAGGACGGTGATCGAGGCGACGTACAGCAACGGCGACAAACGGGCCAGCACCCGGTAGTCAGCAAACGCGACTAGGAGCAACACGACCGCGCCCACCGCAAGCCAGACCAATTGACGGTTGGCGTGACCCGGGGCTGCAAGGGCCTTGGCAGTCGAGCTCTGCGCAAGGAAGGCGCACGCGGCGATTGCCAGCACGGCGATCAGCAGCCAGGGGTCCAAGCGTCTCATCGGCGGGTCGGCGGGGCCTGCGACGTGGTTGCGGCGTGCACCGGTGGGCGACCCTCCGCGCGGTTTGCGGGGTGGGCAGGTTCCAGCGCTGCAGTCGGAGGCACGGTCTCTCCCGCCACGCCGGTCTCGCTCCCGGGCGACGGGGGCGGCGGCAGGGAGGTGTTCTGCCAGATGGGAGGCACCGTTGCGGTGACGTCTCCCTCCCCGGCGTTTGGCCCGAAGGCGCGCTGAATGATGCGCGCCGCGATGGGAGCGGCCACGGAGGCGGCGTCACCACCGTGCTCGACGACGACGCACACGAGAAGGTGGGGCTCATCGACCGGCGCAAAGCCGACAAACAACGCGTGGTGGCGTTGTTCCCACGGCAACTCGTACCACTTGACGCCTTCCTTCTTGCGCATTACCTGAGAGGTGCCGGTCTTGCCGGCAAACCGAACCGGGAGGTTGCCCAGGCGGCGTGCCGTGCCTCTCTCGCCGTTCACCACCCTCTCCATGCCACTCCGAACGTGCGCCAGGGCCTCGAGCGGCAGACCGATTGGCTGGGGTGCGCCTCCCTTGCCCGGCACGAGGTGGGGATGCACGAGGTTGCCGCCGTTGACCAACGCCGCATAGGCGACCGCGAGCTGGAGCGGGGTGACCAGGATGGGACCCTGGCCGATCCCGACCGAGATCGTCTCACCCCCGTACCACGGTTGGCCGCGCGCCCGGCGGCTCCACGAATCATCGGGGACGAGGCCGGGGTTCTCTCCGCCCAGCTCGATCCTGGTTGGGCTCCCGAGACCGAACATGCGCGCCCAGGACGCCAGCCGGTCGATGCCGGCGTCTCGGGCCACGTAGTAGAAGTAGGTGTCGCACGACTGCTCGATCGCCTGCTCGATCGCCATCCGCCCGTGCCCACCGGCTTGCCAGCACCGGTAGGGGTGTCCATAGATGCTCACCGCCCCCGTGCAGTAGACGGTGTCGAACGGGGTCCGGATCCCGTCCTTCAGCGCCCCGGTGGCGAACAGCGGTTTGATCGTCGAACCTGGCGGATAGAGAGCCTGCAGGGCGCGATCGTGCAGGGGGTTGAGCGGATCGCTGATCAGCTCGTGCCAGCGAGCCGGCTCGAGATGTCCGGCGAACAGCTCCGGGTCGAACGCCGGTTGCGAGAGAAGGACGCGCACGGCGCCATCGCGGGGGTCAAGCGCCACCACCGCGCCGACCTGGCCGGACATTGCCGCAACCGCCTCCCGTTGCAGGGCAAGGTCGATGGTCACCTCGAGCGGGCGCCCCGCGACCGGGGGCTCCTCGGACAGCGCCGAGACCTGCTTTCCAAGCGCATCCACCACGACGACGAGATTTCCCGGCGTACCTCCGAGGACGTCCTGATAGGCACGCTCGAGCCCGGAGCGGCCCACGAGTTGCCCCGGGCGAAGATCGGGCCTCTCCACCAGCTGTTCCGGCGAGACCTCGCCGAGCTGCCCGACGACGTGTGCAACGGTTGCGCCGGGTGGCAGCGAACGGCGGGTGGCCGGGTGGATCTCGAGTTCGTGGTACTCGGCAGCGTGGGCTGCGATCGCCGCGACCTGGGGCCACGTGAGGTTGTCGGCGATCACGGAGGGCAGGTGCGAGGTGCGGCGTGCTTTTTCGAGGCGGGCTCTTACTTCGTCTGCCGGGGCGATCTCGAGGTGAGTCAGGAAGGCAGCGGTGCGCGTGGGATCGCTCATCTCCTCGGGGAACAGGAGGAGCTGGTAGGCGGGACGGTTGTCGAGGATGACCTCACCGCGCACGTCCTTGACCATTCCCCGCGGCGCTTCCAGGGGAAGGCGACGCAGGCGGTTGTTCTCGGCGGCTTCCCGCCACCGTTGCCCCTGAACGACCTGTAGTACCCAGAGGCGCACCATGAAGGTGGCCAGGGCCACCACGGTCACGGCGAGCATGGCGGCGGCCCTGCGTTGCACCGGGCGGAGGTCATCGCGGACGAAGGTCATAGCCTGCGCAGGACGCGCCTCCGGCGGCGGGCCGGGGACTGCCAAGCGCGGAGCGCCCTTTCTGCTGCTGCGACCGCCAGGCCGGCTGCCCCGGTCATCGCGACGGTCGCGAGCACGCCCGAGAGCCCGTGATCCGGCTGCACCCCGAGGGTCGCCGCCACCAGCATCCAGGTCAGATCACTGCAGGCTGAGGCCAGCAGGGACCCGACGATCCAGTACAGTGGGCCCTCCATTTCGAACCGACGCACGACAGAGGCCACGACGAACCCGGCCACCGCGCCGCCGATGCCCCCGGGCCCGATGATACGCTGGCTGAGTACGTCCGACACCAGGCCCGCTGCGAGGCCGTACCAGGCCACGCCCACGGGGTCGAGGCGCCGGGCCGCGGCCACCACGACGAGCAGGAGGGGCTGGCAGGCCGGGAGGACCCACCACAGGTGGCTTGCCGTGAGCCCGAGTTGGAGGAGAAGCGCGACGACGAAGGCAACCGCGAGCTTCACGGCGCGCCTCGCACGGTAGGCGCCAGCACCAGGACCACGGTCACCTCGGCGGCGTTTGCGGCGAGCCGAACCGGCACAACCGTGAAGAGACCGTCGTTGCGTGCTTCCAGCGTCGTGCCGAAGACGAGGCCCGGCGGGTAGATTCCCTCGGATCCGGTTGAGAGGATGGGGGAGTCGAGTGGTACCTGGGTGTAAGGGGACAGGCCGGTGAGACGGGGCTGATCGCCCCCTACCAGCAGGGCCTCCTGCTGCACCCCGGCGACTGCGGCTGCCGCTGCAGCCGCCGGGTGGCTGAGGAGCTGAACACGGCACGAGTGTTCCAGCACCTGGTCGACCCTGCCCACCAGGCCACCCTCGCCCAGAACCGGCCCGTCGACGTGGATCCCGTCACGCGAGCCTCGATCGAGCCGCAGAGTGTGAGTGCGGGGCAGATCGCGGGCGATTACGCGGGCAAGCACGGACCGCTCCGCGAGCGAAGGGTATGCCGCGAGCAGGCGCGAACCCTGCCGCAGCGCGGTCACCTCCGCGCTGAGGAGCTGGTTGTTGCGCCGCAACTCGGCGCTCTCGAGCCGCAACTTGCGTAGCTCCGCCAGCGTGCTACGGAGGTCCCTCTGGCCGGTCCAGAAGAGTTGCCAGGCCGCACCCACAGCGTTGCCGACCGCCACGGCCGGTGCGGCGATCGTCGCGACCGCCACCGAAAGCGCCGTGCCGCCGAGAGGGGATCGCGCCTGGGCCGCCGAGCCTATGTAGAGCCCGATGCACACGACAACAATGGCGAGGTCAGGGCGGAGCCTTAGCTGGACCACGTCAATCGATGGCGATCTTCTTGAGGAGCGCCATGTCGGTGAGCATCTTTCCAGTGCCGCGGACCACCGCCGAGACCGGGTCGTCGCAGTGGGCAACCGGAATGCCCGTCTCCTCGCGGAGGCGCTGGTCGAGGTTGTGCAACAACGAGCCGCCTCCGGCCAGCACGATGCCCTTGTCGATGATGTCTGCGGAAAGCTCAGGCGGAGTGCGCTCGAGCGCGGTCCGCACGGCGTCGACAATGGTGTTGACGGTCTCGGCCAGTGCCTCGCGAATCTCCTCGTCGTTGATCATGAGAGTCTTCGGGATTCCCTCGACGAGGTCTCTGCCTTTGACCTCTACGGTGCGGGAATCGGTGCCCGGCCATGCGTTGCCGAGCTCGATCTTTATCGCTTCGGCGGTACGTTCCCCGATCAGCAGGTTGTACTTGCGCTTGATGTACGAAATGATCGCCTCGTCCATCTCGTTGCCCGCCACGCGCACGGACCGCGAGTACACGATCCCGGCGAGGGATATGACGGCCACATCCGTGGTCCCCCCGCCGATGTCCACAATCATGTTTCCGGTCGGCTCGGTGATCGGAAGCTCGGCGCCGATCGCCGCCGCCATCGACTGCTCGATGAGATAGACCTCACTTGCGCCCGCCCGCAGCGCGGAGTCCTTCACCGCGCGCTTCTCGACGGGCGTGATCTCCGAGGGGACCGAGATCACGATGCGGGGGCGCACGAACAGGTTTCGCCCGTGCGCCTTTCGGATGAAGTACTCCAGCATCTTCTCGGTGACCTCGAAGTCGGCAATCACGCCGTCCTTCATCGGCCGAATGGCAGTGATGTTTCCGGGGGTCTTCCCAAGCATGTCCTTGGCGGCCTGGCCGACGGCCTCCACCCGGTTCGTGACGCGGTTGACCGCGACGATGGAGGGTTCGAAGACAACGATCCCTCGGTTGCGGGTGTAGACCAGGGTCGTCGCGGTTCCGAGGTCGATGGCAAGGTCAGAGGAGAAAATCGATAGAAGCGACGCAAAGCCCATATTTTCTACTCACCCTCCACGCGCACCGTCTTGCGATCCTCGGTTGTGTTTCCCGCCGGGTCGGTGGCGCGGATCACTATCGTGTTCCACCCCTCGCGGGTGAGCGCGACCGTCTTCTTGAACGTCCCGTCGCCGGCAACGTCGACAGGCTCGCCGTTCACCGTCACCGTGGCGCCGGGCTCGGTGACCCCCTGCACCAGGAAGAAATTGCCCATCTGCGTCGGTCTCTCGACCTCGAGCTTCGGGGGCGTCGTGTCGGTGAGGGCCTCGACCCGGGGTCCGGCGTACGCCTTGAAGGCGCGCGGCGGGCTCCACTCGGAGCGCAGGCGCTCGGTACCGAGAGCGGCGACGTGCCAGTAGTAGGTGCCGGGTTTGAGGACCTTCACGATGGCCTGGTTCACGTTTCGGCGGCTGGTGAACTCGATGTTCGACGTCGTGAAGACCCTGGAACGACTCAGCTGCAGCTCATAACCTGTGATACCGGCCACCGGGCGCCAGCTGAGTTCGACGCGGTCCGAGGTGTCGAGGTTGACGAGAGCGTTGGCCGCAGGTTTCTCAGCGACCGGGGGATCGGGCACCGCGCGCTGTTCTCCGAGGGTGCCACTTGGCGCGGCGTTCACCGCCTGTCGCGTGCCGAGGTCAATGCTCTGCCCCCCCGAACCGGTCACGCGTGCCTTGCCGGCGTAAGCGGCGACGAGCGTGGCGCTATCCTCGGCCACCTCGACCCCGACGCGGCTATCACGCTCGACATCGGCCCGAACGACGTCCGTCACCACGGAGGAAGGGTTGCTGGCGGTGTAGACGTTGACCTGCCCGACCTTGACCTTCACCTCGCCGGCGGAGGGTTCGCGACCGGTGCGCGCCTCGCGGTGGACCTCGAGGAGCGAATCGGGTCCCACCCGGTAGACGGTGCTGTCGGAGAAGATCACCTCAGCCGTGGAGTCCGGCCCGGTCTTGATGAAGTCACCGTTGTAGAGGGGCTGCTTCTCGCGAGCCTTCTCCCACTTCGTCTGGTTGGCGCGCTGAACCTCGACCTTTCCGTGCAGGCCGATGACCTGACCGCTCCCCACGAAGTCCCGGTTGGCGAGGCCACCGAGCAGGTCAAACCGCTGTTGCGCGTCCTCGGCACGCGCCTCGCATGCGGGGTAATCCTTGCGATCGAAGTCGGAACGGGCCTCCGTGAGGAGCCGGGAGGCCTGCTCGAACTCGCCGGCAAGGTTCTCCGAAAAACCCGCCCGGCGAACCTCCTCCTGCGCGGCTGTGGCTCGGCGCAGCGCTCGCTGAGCCCTCTTTTCCGGTGGCTCGTGCATGAAGTAGAGGACGCTTGCCAGGACGCCGCCTGCCAGGACCAGGAAGAACACCAGCAGGCCCCAACGCTTGAAGCCGGCGACTGAGACGACCACCCAGTCGAGTTCGAAGCGTCGGGAGGGTTGGCGGGGCGGCGTCGGTCGCATTATCGGGCCCGATCAACCTTAGCATTCCCCCTGTTGGGAACGCAACCAGCGGGCGCCGTGCAACTTGCTCATGGGCAGGCCGTGGGCTAGAATCCTCTGCCTTTGGGGCGACGGAGGCCTCGGAATGCTCAAGACCCTGCGTGACCAGTTCAAGCACCTCAAGTGGATCCTGTGGTTCGTCGTTTTCCTGTTCGTCTTCTTCATCTTCGTTGATTGGGGCACGGGCCGGGCCAGCCGGCGCGGTCTGGCAGGCCTTGCCGCGCGGGTGGGCGGCGTCAGCATTTCGGAGGCGCAGTTCCTCAAGGAGATGCGCAACACCGAGCAGCGCTACCGCTCGATGTACGGCGAGCAGTACGACAAGATCCGCGACCAGCTCGACCTGGCGTCCATGACGATCCAGAACATGGTGGACCGGTACCTGTTGCTCGACGAGGCCCGCAAGATGGGGCTCGGGGTCACCGACCAGGAGCTCCTCGACAAGATTATGTCCTTCCCTGCGTTCAAGCGCAGCGACGGGAGCTTCGTGGGCGAGGACCTCTACGGGCGCATCCTGCGTGCCAACCAGACCAGCCCGGAGGAGTTCGAGGATGGGTTGCGTCAGGAGATCATCCTGGACAAGGTCCAGGAGGCGCTGGCTGCAGGCATCATGATCCCTGACGCCGACGTCGAGCAGGAGTACCGCCGCCGCAACGAAAGCGCTTCGTTCGAGCTGCTCTTCGTCCCGGCGACTCGGGAGCCGGCTGGCCTGTCGGCCACGGACGCCGAGGTCAAGGCGTTCTACGATGGCCATCAGACCCGCTTCTCGCATCCGGCGCAGTGGCAGTTGCGCTACCTGCTGGTCGACGACGCCAAGCTGAAGCGCACGCTCACCGTGACGGACGCGCAGATCGCCGAGTACTACGCGAGCCACCAGAAGGAGTTCGAGCAGCCGGAAGAGGTGAACGCACGTCACATCCTGATTCGCCCCAAAACCCAGGACGATGCGGGCTGGAAGGATGCGCTGAAACGCGCACAGGACGTGTACGCAAAGGTGACCGCACGCGGCGCAGATTTCGCGGCTCTCGCCAAGCAGTACTCCGAGGACCCGGGGAGCAAGGATTCCGGCGGCGAGTTGGGCTGGTTTGCGCGCGGCCGAATGGTCAAGGAGTTCGAGGACGCGGCGTTCAAACTCGCCCCGGGGGCGGTGTCCGAGCCGGTCAAGAGCGAATTCGGGTATCACATCCTCAAGGCGGAGGGGCGCAGGCCGGGCGGCTTGCGGTCGCTCGCGGAGGTGCGCGAGACGATCAAGGAGAAGCTGCTTGAGGGCCTGGCCGATGCGGAGGGGAACCGCCGCGCGACCGCGCTGCGCGAGAAGATCGACGCCGCCAAGCTCACCACCGATGCACAGTGGCACGCGCTTGCCGATGACGTCGTGACTTCGAACGTGACCCCATTCTTCTCCCAGGAAGGCGAGATCCCTGGCATCGGCCGTGATCCCGAGCTGCTGACCGAGATCGCGGGCGCCAAGGAGGGGTTCGTGGGCGGACCGCGCCGCAGCACGCGGGGGTGGATCGTGTACCGGGTTGCAAAGGCTCGGGCCGCCGGAGTCACGCCGTTCGAGGAGGCCAAGGACGAGGCGCGCGAGGCGGTCAAGCGCGAGAAGGGGCTCGAGGCTCTCCGGAAGGATCTCGAGGCGAAGCGCTCGGTCCTCGCCGCGGGCCCACTCGGTCCTCAGGCGGCGGGCCTGGGAGGCACGGTCCAGACGGTGGCTGACCACCGCAGGGGCGCCTCGATCCCGGTCGTTGGGGTCTCCCGCGCCGTGGACGACGCGGTGTTCGCGACCTCCGCCAACACGCTCACGCCGGTCGTGACTGTGGGGGAGCGCGGTGTTGCCGTTGCGCGCATCACCTCGACGAAGCCGTTTGACCCGCAGGCCTACGCGAAGGAGAAAGCCGCGCTGCGCGACAGCATGGCCAAGGAGGAATTGAACCGCGTGATCGCCGCGCTGCTCGCGGAAGCCAGGCGGAGCAACCCCGTGGTCGTCAACCCCGAGGTCGTGGACCGCTTCAAGCCGAAACGCGGATGATCGGTCACCTGGAGGGGCGGATCCTCGACCTGCAGCCGGGCCTGGTGGTGCTGGAGGCCGGCGGCGTGGGGTACGAGATTCACCTGCCGGTGTCCGCTCACCCGCTTCTCGTGGGGCGTGAGCGGGCGACGCTGCACGTGCACACCCACGTTCGCGAGGACCAGTTCTCCCTCTACGGGTTTCCGTCGCGTCGCGAGCGCGATGTGTTTCGCCTACTCCTGGGAGTTTCGGGAGTCGGACCACGGACGGCGCTGGCGCTGCTCTCCGGTCTGACGCCCGACGACCTGGGCGCGGCGGTGGAGGCGGAGCAGTGGCGGCGCCTCGCGGCGGTGCCCGGCATCGGGAGGCGCACCGCCGAACGGCTGATCGTCGAACTGAAGGGCAAACTCGCGTCCGCGACGCGACCCACCGGCGCAACACCGCGGGAGGACGCAGTGTCAGCCCTGGTCAACCTCGGGTACCCGGTCCGGGCGGCCGACGAGGCCGTGGGCGATCTGCTGCGAGCGGAACCTGGGATGGAACTGTCCGAGCTCCTCCGCCGAGCGCTGCAGGCCCTCGTCCGCTAGGGTCGCCGCCCACACCACCGCACGGCTCGAGGCTTGGGGCTTGAGTAGAAACTGAGCCTTGCGCTTGGCCCTTCTTGACTCTCCTCAAGTCTCAGGCCACAAGCCCGGGTGGCAGATCGGAAGCGTAAGATAGACGCGTGAAAGAGCATGTCCTGACCCCGACCCGCGATCCGGCCGAGGCCCGCTTCGAGGAGAGCCTGCGCCCGCGGTCCCTCGCCGAGTACATCGGGCAGGAGAAGGTCACCGCCAACCTCGGCGTGTTCATCACCGCAGCGCGCTCGCGTTCTGAATCCCTCGACCACGTCCTCCTGTTCGGGCCGCCCGGCCTCGGCAAGACCACGCTCGCCCACATCATCGCGGCGGAGATGGGAGTGAGCCTGCAGGTCACCTCCGGCCCGGTGCTGGAGCGGGCGGGCGACCTCGCCGCGATCCTGACCAATCTGGAGCCGCACGGCGTGCTCTTCGTGGACGAGATCCATCGTCTCGCCCCGACCGTGGCGGAGATCCTCTACCCGGCGATGGAGGAGTTCACCCTCGACCTGGTGGTCGGGCAGGGGCCGGCCGCGCGCACCATGCGCCTGCCGCTGCCGCCGTTCACGCTGGTGGGCGCAACCACGCGCGCCGGGTTGCTGGCTCCGCCGCTGCGGGACCGATTCGGTATCGTGCACCGGCTGGATTTCTACGGTGCCGACGCGCTCACCGCGATCGTGCGGCGCTCCGCTGGCTTGCTCGAGATCCCGGTCGAGGACGGGGCCGCATCGGAGATCGCCCGGCGCGCAAGGGGAACGCCGCGCGTGGCGAACCGGCTGCTCAGGCGCGTGCGCGACTTCGCCCACGCCCGTAAAGAGGTCGCCATCTCGGTGGACACCGCGCGCTACGGTCTGGAGAGGCTCGAGGTGGACAGCTTCGGGTTGGACGAGCTCGACCGCCGGCTGCTGGTGACGGCGATCGAGCACTACCGGGGCGGGCCCGTGGGATTGAAGGCGCTCGCCGCGACCCTGGGCGAGGACGAGGGCACCCTCGAGGACATCTACGAGCCCTACCTGCTCCAGCTCGGGTTCCTGCAGCGCACGCCGCGGGGTCGGGTGGTGACGGCCCGGGCGCGTCGCCACCTGGGCTATCCGGCGATCAGCGCCGACCAGAAGGAGCTCTTCCCTCCGGAGGGCGCGTGACCACCCTTCCGGTGATCGTGAACCCGGTGGCACGGGGCGGGCGCACCCGGTTGCCGCGCGAGCGGCTGGAGCGTCTGGCCGCCGAGCGCGGCATGCGGTTGGAGTGGTGGGCGACTCGGGAGCCCGGCCACGCGAGCGAGCTGGCGGCACGCGCGGCGCGAGAGCGCTTTCCGGTGCTCGGCGTGTGGGGGGGCGACGGGACGTACAACGAGGCCGCACGCGGCCTGGTGGGCACCGAGACGGCTCTGCTGGCGCTGCCCGGGGGCACGACCTCGGTGCTGGCCTACGAGCTCGGGATCCCGCGCGACCCCGAGCGGGCCCTTATCCAACAGCTCGAGGGGGAGCGCCGTTCGATGGCGGTCGGGCGCACCGACGCCGGACAGCTGTTCCTCCTGATGGTTTCGGCCGGGCCGGACGCGCTCATCCTCACCAACCTGCCACCGTTCCTCAAGCTGCGAGGTGGGAAGGTGGGGATCACGGCACAGGCGGTCCTCGAGTTCCTGCGGGGCAACCTGCCCCAGTTCACGGTGACCATCGACGGCGAGAGGTTCGAGGCCTCGTGGTGCATCGCGGGCAACGCCCGCTCCTACGCCGGCCCCTTTGCCGCAACGCCGGGTGCTGATCCGTTCGCGCCGGGTCTCGAGGTGGTGACCCTGACGAGGCACGGCCGGACGGCGGTAGTTCCGTTCTTCTTCTCCATCCCCTCGGGGCGCCACCTCCGCATGAAGGGCGTGAAGCGGTGCGCGGCGCGGCAGGTTCGCTTCGAGGGCGGAGACGGTATCCCCTATCAGCTGGACGGCGATTCCGCCGGGTTCCTGCCGGTGACGATCCGGGCCTCCGACGAGCGTGTCTGGGTCCTGCTTCCTCGCGATACGAAGGGTCCAGCGTTCCCCAGGACGCCCTCCAAGGTCTGAGGTTTGCGCTGCCTCCGCCTGATGTCTGTCTGACAGCGTGCTACGATCCTGCGGCAGCGGAGGTGCCCGTGCCGGGTTCGCTGGAAGCCATCCTGAGGCCGCGGTCCCTCGCGGTGGTGGGGGCCTCCTCCCGCGCCGAGTCGCTCTCCGGAAGGTTGCTGGGCAATCTCGTTGCCGCCGGTTTCACCGGCGCGGTTTACCCGATCAACCCACGTGCGGAGACGACGGGCCCATTCAAGTGCTATCCGAGCCTTCGGGCGGTCCCCGAAGCCCTCGACCTCGCGGTGGTGATGGTGCCGAAGGCCGCAGTGCTGGGGACGATTGACGAGTGCCTCGAGGTCGGCGTCAAGGGCGTGGTGGTGATCACCGCCGGTTTCCGGGAGGCCGGGAAAGAGGGCGCGGAGGCCGAGCGACGCGTTCTCGAGCGCGTGCGCGGCGCGGGGATTCGGATGATCGGCCCCAACTGCATGGGTCTGATCAACACCGACCCCGACGTACGCATGGATGCCTCGTTCACGCCGGCGCCGGCGCTGCCGGGCAACGTGGCCTTCGCCTCCCACTCGGGCGCTTTGGGCGTCGCGGTGCTGGAAGCCGCGCGCGAGGTCGGCCTCGGGTTCTCGCAGTTCGTGTCGCTCGGCAACAGCGCGGACGTGGACGTCACCGAATTGCTCGAGGTTTGGGAGCACCACGACGGGACGCGAGCCATCATGCTGTACCTGGAGGCGCTCCCCAGTCCGCAGCGCTTCCTCGAGCTCGCCTCCCGGATCGTGCGCTCGAAGCCGATCGTGGTGTTCAAGGGGGGGCGGACGGTCGCGGGTCAGCGTGCGGCCTCATCCCACACGGGTGCGCTCGCGGCCGGGGACACCGCCGTTGACGCTCTGCTCGCCCAGACGGGAGTCACCCACGCCCGGACGCTGGAGGAGATGTTCAACCTCGCGCTCGCGTTCTCCTCGGCGCCGCCGCCCCGGGGACGGCGGGTCGCCGTCGTCACCAACGCCGGAGGGCCGGCGATCGCCGCCACCGACGCCCTCGCCGACCACGGGCTGACCCTGGCCACCTTCTCGAAGGCAACCGAGGACGCGTTGCGCGGCTTTCTTCCGCCGGAGGCGGCGGTGGGCAACCCGGTGGACATGCTGCCATCGGCGACCCCGGACAACTTCCGCCAGGCGATCGAGCTTGCCCTCGCCGATCCCGGGGTGGATGCCGCGCTCACGATCACGGTCACACCGATCATGGTCACGCCCCTCCAGATCGCCGGCGGCATCGCGGCCGCAAGGCCCCCTGCGGACAAGCCGGTTCTCTCGGTGTTCATGACCGCTTCTCGTTTCTTCCCCGAGGCGCACGGCATCGGGGGGCTTCCCCCGCTCTTCCGCTACCCCGAAGCCGCCGTCGAGGCGCTCGCGGGGCTGGCCGCTCACGGTGAACGGATGACACGGTCAGTCGCCGAACCCGCGCCGGTGATGAAGCGCAGCGCGGCGATCGAGCGCGCCCGCGGCGGCTACCTGTCGCCGCAAGATGCCTTCGCTCTGGTCGAGGAGGCCGGGATCCCGGTCGCGCCCTGGCGAGCGATCGCCACGCGTGCCGAGCTTGCCAGGGCCGGCCGAGCGCTCGGCTACCCTCTCGTGCTCAAGGCGTTCGGGGACAAGCTCGTTCACAAGAGCGAGGCGGGTGCGGTCGCGGTCGGCCTGGCCGATGAGACAGCGGCGGCTGCAGCGTTCGAGGCGATGGTCGGGCGCCTCGCGGAGAGTGACATCGAAGCCGATGGGTTCCTCGTGCAGAGGCACGTCTGCGGCGGCCGCGAAGCGATCATCGGGATCACCCGAGACCCCGCCGTAGGCCCGCTCGTGATGGTTGGGATGGGCGGAGTGGCGGTGGAGGTGTGGCGGGACGCCAGCTTCCGGGTCGCCCCGATCACCGCTCGCGACGCGGACGAGATGCTGGGTGAGCTCAAAGGCGTCCGCCTCCTGGGCCCGTTCCGCGGCCAGCCGGCGGGCGACCGCGCGGCCCTGAAGCAGGCACTGCTCCGGCTCGCGGCCCTGGCGGCAGCCCATCCCGAGATCGTCGAGTGTGACATCAACCCACTGCTGGTGATGGACGAGGGCAACGGCTGCGTGGCGGTGGACGTGAGGATCCGAGTCGGGGGATGAGGGAGGTCCCACGCCTCGCCTGGCGCCACCTGTCGTCGCGCCCGCGCCAGAGCGCCCTCACCATCGCGGGCGTCGCCGTGGGCGTGGCGGTCTTCATCTTCACCGTGTCGATGATGGACGGTCTGGTGGTGTTCTTCACCCAGCGTCTCATCCGGGTCTCGCCGCTGCTCACCGTGCTCCCCGAACGCCTCGACGTCAACCTTGCACGTGAGCAGCTCCGGCGGGAACACGCCGGAGAGATCGTGCAGCTGACGCGGCCTCCAGTCCCGGACGATCGGCCCACGGTGCGAGGGGCACCGGCCCTCGCCCAGCGGATACGCGCGGTCGAGGGCGTGGAGGGCGCTTCGGTGGCGGGAGGCGCGCCAGCCGTGCTCTCGTTCGGGACGATCGCCGAGCCGGCGACGCTGGTCGGCCTTGACCCGCACGCGGAGGGCACGGTCACCGAGCTGCCGCGGTGCGTCGTGGCGGGACGATGGGACGGTTTGGAGAGGCGGCGCGACGGCGCGGTGGTGGGTGTCCAGTTGGCCGACAGGCTGGGGGTGCAGGTCGGCGACCGCATGGTGGCGGTCGGCGACACCGGCGTGGGACGCGAGTTGGAGGTCGTGGCCATCATTGCCACTGGCCTGGGCGCCACCGACGAGGGGACCGCCTTCGTCAACCTGTCGGTGGCTCAGGGCCTGGCCGGGTGGGGTCCGGACGAGGGGACCGAGATCCGGGTGCGCACGGCCGCCCTCACCAACCTGGGCGCGATCCGCCGCCGGCTGCAGGCCGTCACGGGACACCGCGTGGAGACCTGGGAAGAGGCGAGCGAGGCGTCGCTCAAGCTCTTCCGCATGATCGGCATGACGACCTACCTGCTCACCGGGTTCGTGCTGGTCGTAGCCGGGCTCGGCATCGCCAACAAGCTCACCACGATCATCCTCGACAAGGAGCGCGACATCGCGATCCTGCGGTCGTTCGGGTTTTCTCGCTCTGCGCTGCGGGGCGTGTTCCTGCTGGAGGGCGTGTTGCTGGGCGGTGCGGGGGCGGCTGTGGGGTGCGGGGTCGCGGCCAGCGTGATCGCCTACTTCACCGCCTTTCCGATCCGCTTCGCCCCGCGCGAAGGCGCGGTCCTGGCGTACACCGAGCTGTTCCTCGCCAAGGACCCGCGTTACTACGTCATCATCAGCGTGGCGGCCCTCGTCATCTCGGCGCTCGCTGCGCTGGTCGCGGTCCGGCGCGCCGTGCGCGTGGTCCCGGTGGAGGTCCTCCGTGGAAGTGCGTGAACGGCCTGCGGTGCTGGTGGCGCGCGGACTGGTGCGCCGGCTAGGGCAGGGCGCAGCGGCGAGGGAGGTCCTGCGCGGGATCGACCTGGAGATCGGCGAGAGCGAGTTCGCCGCGCTCGTGGGACCGTCCGGCTCGGGGAAATCCACCCTGCTCTACCTGCTCGGGGGGCTCGACCACCCCGACGCGGGAAGCGTTGAGATCGTCGGCGAGGACCTGGCGCGGGTGAACGACGACGCTCTGGCGAGGCTGCGCAACCGGTTGATCGGTTTCGTCTACCAGTTTCACTTCCTGCTCCCGGAGTTTTCGGCGCTCGAAAATGTTCTGATGCCGTTGTGGGCGCGCGGAGGCGGCCGCTCGCGCACGGACCGCGACTGGGGTGCTGAGCTGCTCGGTCGTGTGGGCCTTGCGGAGCACGCGGCAAAGTTCCCGAACGAGCTCTCCGGCGGTGAGCAGCAGCGGGTGGCGGTGGCACGGGCGCTGGTGAACCACCCGCGCCTCCTGCTGGCGGACGAGCCAACCGGCAACCTCGACAGTGCCAACGCCCGCGCGGTATACGGTCTCTTCCGCGAGCTGAACCGCGGCCTGGGCCAGACGATCCTGGTCGTGACCCACGATCCCGAATGGGCGGCGCGCAGCGACCGCGTGCTCCGCCTGCTCGACGGGCTCCTGGTCGGTGACGAGAGGAGAAAGGAAAGCGCATGAGACGTTGGCTGGTGCTGGTGGCCCTGGTGCTGATCATGGGCGGCGTGCTCGGGAGGGTGCTCTGGAAATCGTGGAGGGGCCGGGAGGTCACGCTGGCCAGGGTCGGGTCGGGCCGGGTCGTCACCGCGGTGTACGCGACCGGCAGGGTGGACTCGGACCAGCGCGCGACCCTGCGTGCCCGCATCGCGGCGCCGCTGGCAGCGCTGTTCGTCGGAGCCGGTCAGCAGGTGAGAGAGGGCGAGATCCTCGCCCGGCAGGACGATGCGGCGCTGCGCCTTGCGACCGAGCGGGCCGTCGGCGAGCTGGAGGCGGCGCGCGCGAGCTTCACCCAGGCTCAGGACGAAGCGGCTCGCAGCGAGAAGCTGGTGAGGGACGGGTTGCTCGCCGAGGACGCGTGGGTGCGCGCGCGGGAGAGAGCCAGGGAGCTGGCGGCGCAAATGGCGGCGATGGAGTCCGCCGTGAAGATCGCTCGTGAGCAGCAGAGCTGGACCGAGCTGCGGTCACCGCTCTCGGGAACCGTGACCGCGCTGCTGCACCGCGCGGGCGACCCGCTCCGCGAGGGCGACGAGGTCGTCACGATCGTTGACCTCTCTCGCGCCTACGTCCGGGTGGCCGTTGACGAGCGTGACGCGGGACGGGTCAGGGTCGGGGAGGAGGTCCGGATGGTCTTTGACGCGTACCCCGGACAGCTGCTCCGCGGCGAGGTGTGGCGCCTGGTTCCGGCGGTAGACCGCCTGACCAAGTCGACCGATGTGCTCGTCTTGCTGCCGCCGGACCGGCCTCCGCTCCAGCTTGACCTCACCGTGACCGTGAACATCGTCACCGGCGTGGTGGACGAGGCTC
>Ga0335070_10002537_pt1 | contig 21172 bp, 20 predicted proteins | sample Lox_Sample_13_FD_206722 | JGI IMG/M metagenome (GOLD analysis project Ga0335070, IMG submission 206722) | Soil microbial communities from Loxahatchee National Wildlife Refuge, Florida, United States - Lox_Sample_1.3 | ecosystem: Environmental > Terrestrial > Soil > Wetlands | place: USA...
CCTAATCTATCGCTATGCCAACCGGCTGTGCGGAGAAGCCGAAGCGGCGAAAGATTTGGTTCAGGAAACGTTTCTGAACGCCTATCGAGGCTTCAAGGATTTTCGCGGCGATGCGCAGATTTCGACGTGGCTCTATACCATCGCCTCGCGGGCCTGTTTGCGCATGCGTCGAAAAAAGAAAGGCGAGCCAGAACGGGAGCTTTCGCTTGATGAGTTCGTCCCGACCTCGGAAGGCGAATTCCGACTTCAAATCCCAGTCGACGGACTCACGCCGGAAGAAGCGTTTCAGAACAAAGAGCTCCGGCAGGCTCTCGATCAGGCGATTGAGAAGCTTCCGAGGAAATATCGGATGGTCCTTGTGCTCCGCGATATGGAAGGTCTGAGTGCCAAAGAAGTCGGGACGGTGATGGGATTGAACGAACGGGCCGTCAAATCTCGGCTCCATCGAGCTCGCTTGTTCGTCAGGCGGGAACTCAGCGCCCGTGGAATTACGGAAGGTCCGTCCGAAGATACACGGGCGACGACGCAGACATCAGGAGGATACGACCGATGACGAATAAAGCCATTTCGCGCAAGAAAGCCGGGGTCCAGGGAGGATCCGGCCACAAGCACGAGACAGGCCGGTGTCTCCACATTCTGCAGCGATTGTCCGCCTACATTGACGACGAACTGGCTTCGAATGTGTGCGAGGAAATTCGCCGCCACCTCGGTGCCTGTCCCAATTGCGAGGTGTTTGTGGAGTCCCTCCGTCACACGGTCGCCCTCTGCCGACATCGGCCCACCCCGGCGCTCTCGCCGACCGATCGCCAGGCTTTGCGGGAAAACATTTTGCGCGCTGCTCGTGCACAGGCCCGATGATGACGAACTGGACTCTGATGACTTGCCAGATGTGGAGTGCCTCATCGCGGACTCTCTTATTCCTCTTATGCTTGAGTTGGCCGGTGCCCCCGATCGCGGCGGCCGAACCTCTTGTCGTCGCCGTGGATATTCAAAGCCGCGTCTTCATACCCCACCGTGCTGCTCTTCATCATGGACAGCCTACCGTGCTCGTCTTTAGAAACCACGATAGCGAGCTTCACGCTTTTGTGCCTTCCGAGCTGTTTGCTGGGGTGAATCTTAACGTCACCGGCAATGGAGCGCCGGAATTCGGGCCGGAAGGATTCAAACGCGCGATTATCCCTCCCGAAGGGTCAGTAGAGATACACTTCACACCAGAGCGAGCCGGCGAATATTCGTACATCTGCGACATGCCGGGTCATCAGATGGCGGCTATGATTGTGGTAGAGTGACGGGCCATGGAACAGGCCCAGCGAGGACGGATGAGAGCCGCATTCGCCATCATCGTTCCCGGCCTCTTGGGAATCGGTCTAACTTCGGTCGCGGCTCAATCCGACCAAACGAAATGGGAACGGGGTCGGATCGTCTACGAACAACGATGTCTTGACTGTCATGGATCCGAAGGGCGTGGGGACGGGCGCAACGCGTTGTCTCTCTCCCCCCGACCGGGAAACCTGATTTCCGCCGCCACGTCGGCCAAATCCGATCAGGACCTGTTGAAAATCATCGCGAATGGACGCCCTCGCACCGCGATGCCGGCGTGGAAGGACGAGTTATCCGACGAAGATCAGCAAGCCGTCCTCGCGTATATCCGCTCGCTTGTCCGCTTTAGTCGATCGCTCACACCGGCTGCGCCCTGACCGCCGGAGGTCTCCACCCGAGCCCCTTTCGGATTCTTCTGAGGCCATGGTAGAGTGGATTTTTTTAGAGTCTTTCACTGCTTGGGAGGACAGCTAATAGTCATGGCATGTCGCGTTACACGAATCGCAAACCCTCTGGTTCTTGCCAGCGTTCTGACGGTCGTCACCCTTGGATTCATTGGCCCTGTCGTTGCGGCCCCAACGAAACAGCAGAAACCCACCGTCACAAAAAGCACCCCTGCCACAGACACTGCGCGCCGCTATGCCGAGGCGATCGCCAAAGGAGACCGCGTGACCGTCGGTCAACTGGATTTTGCTTGTCAGTACAGGATCGTGGCCGCCTCGCCTGCGGGAGTAAAATCCTATCCGCCGACAAACGACCCCTCGTACGACTTTTGCTGGCAAACGCTCAAGGCAGCCCATGCATCCGTACTGAAACGGGATGATGTAGCTATGGCCATCCTTTGGCCGAGCGCCGGCCCACTGGCGTTCTTCGGCGATGAATTGCCTCGCACGCCAGCATCGGCCTTCGTGATGGACGAGTTGGGGATTTCCCCTCCGGGAACCGGTCTGCACGTGGAGGTCGCCAAGAGTCAGACGATTCCTTCCGGATCATTCCGTCTCAAACCCAACGGCAAGATCGTCGGTATTCCCACCACCCTGGTCTTCTTGACCGTGAGTTATCAGGATCCCCTCACCTCGCCGGTCACGTATGCAGCGGGCGTAGTGAAACGGGCCAACACGATCAAACGTGCGCGAGGGGCATTAAAATCGGTGACGACTCAATGGGTGGTCTTTACCGGTCTCAAAAAGCACGGGTTCCCCGGCGACGCCGCCGTCTTTAATTTACCGGTGATCACGCAGCCTGAAAACCCTGGCATGATTGCTGAAAAAATCCCCTTCACGACGGAAACCAGTCGAGCCCTCCCTGACTCGCTGGCCTGGTGGGGACCGGCCGATCAGCCCGGTATGCTGACGGCGGCTGCTGCTCGAGCGGCTACGTTTCCCGACCTGCGTGATCGGGTGGCGCTGCTCAATCGCATTCTTATCATCGACCCGAACCAACCAGACGCGTTGACCGTATTAACACGCCATCTCTATGCGGTGTTTCTCCGCGAAGGAAAGAACGGCCACCAAGTCATTGTCAAAGATCCGGCCTTGTCGCTTGTCGTCGATGAGTTTTACTGGAACGTCTACGCCCAATCGATCCGCATGGATCTGGCGAATGACATGGAACGCGGCGGATCGCCGGAACCGACGCCAGCGGATTACCTCTTTCGCATGTTGCCGGCGCTGGAAGCATTGGCCAAGGTCAGACCGGAGCAACTGGACAACCGTTTTAGACTCGGCGCGGCCTTTCGATGGAACAACGAGCAACAGGCGGCGATCGACACGGACGAAGCGCTGGTAAAGGATATTCCGGAGGGGCGTAAGGCAGCCAAGGCCGAGGCCATGCTCCAGCTCGCCTGGTCGCGTATGCACAAGGTGGCGTGGAACCGGATTATGGATGATCCGGAAATCAAGCGGGCCTATGGAGACGCTGAGGCGTCGCTCGCGGTCGCCGATCTTCCGATCGACAAGTTTCTCGCCGAATACACCATGGCCTACTGCATGATCTTCATGCCGAACTACGGCGACAAGGCTAAGTTGCTTCATCACTTGACGGAAGCGAAACGCTGGTTCGATGAAGTGCCGGGGAAAACCGACGAGGTCTGGCGGTATTTTCTGCACTCGGAACTGCTCAAAGCCGTCCTCGACGCCGACCCGAGCTTCAAGCCGATTTTGGCGTCGGCAGAGGAACACAAATCATAGAGACGCCGGAGCACTACGTGGTGCTCCGCCTGGTACCTGCGGAAATCGAAGTAAACTCATCCCACATCCAGTCGTGATAGTCTTTTCCTGCCGCCTGCGGTATCGTGTAGCAGCATGTTCAAGCTGAGCCAGCGCAGCGATAATCTACGCTTTCCACCGGCAGAACTGGCTTCGCCAGAGGGTCTCCTGGCCGTCGGCGGCGATCTGCGAGTAGAGCGGCTGCTCGAAGCCTATCGTCATGGCATCTTTCCCTGGTACAACGACGATCAGCCGATCTTGTGGTGGTCACCCGATCCACGGGCCGTACTCTTTCCCGACCAACTCCATATTTCGCGCAGCCTGAAGCGAACGATGCGACTCGGTGGGTTTACCGTCACGCTCGACACGAGGTTTCGGGACGTGATGCAGGGGTGCGCCGGACCACGACCGCAGTATCCAGACGGTGGAACCTGGATTACAAAAGAGATGATGGAAGCCTATGTGCAGCTCCATGAACTCGGCTACGCCCATTCTGTCGAAGCGTGGCGGGAAGGACAACTGGTTGGCGGGCTCTATGGCGTGGCGCTCGGCGGAATCTTCTTCGGCGAATCGATGTTCACGCGCGTGCCGGACGCCTCAAAAGTCGCACTGGTCTCGCTCGTGCACCAGCTCCAGGTTTGGGGCTTTCGGATCTTCGACTGCCAGCAACCCTCGCGCCACATCAAGATGCTCGGCGCTGAAGACATCTCCCGCCGTGACTTTCTCGATCATCTGTCCGATGCACTCACGCTCCCCGATCGGCGCGGCCAGTGGTGCTTCGATTCCAGGTAAGCGTCCCGCGATTTATCGTTTACCCATTCCTGCGAGCTCCGAAAAATAATGTGCGAAGGCCTTGATTCCACCCGATGCTTGGCCCCAATCGAAATATTCGTTCGGCGCGTGATAGCCGTGTTCAGGCAGGCTCAGTCCCATAAACAGGATCGGCACCTTCCAGGCTTTCTGCATCGTCACGACCGCTCCGATCGAACCGCCTTCGCGAATGAAGGCCGGTTCTTTGCCGAATCCAGCCTTTGCCGCACGCTTCATGGCCTCGACATATGGCCCTTCGAAACTGCCCTTGAAGGGATGAAGCATCCCTTCCCGCTCGACTTTCACGTTTGGGTTCAGCCTGGCGACATACTTCTTGAATAATGCAAAAACCTTCTCCGGCGTTTGCTTTGGCACGAGGCGCATGCTGACCTTGAGTTCGCCCTGTCCCGGCACGACGGTCTTCACACCGGGCCCGTGGTAGCCGCCGGTGAGCCCATGGATCTCGAAGGTCGGCGCTGCCCAAATCCGTCTAGTGATCTCGGCCGGATCGTGCGTTCGGAGCGTATGAAACCCGTAGGCCTCTTTGAATCGCCTCACTTGAAAACCTGACCTCAGAAAGCTCTTGATCTCGGCTTTCGATGGTTCGACCACATCGTCGTAGAATCCGGGAATCTTTACCTTGCCGGTCTTGGCATCGACACAGGCGCTCGCGACCTCCATCAATTCCGCCAGTGGATTGCGCGCCGCACCACCCGTCACGCCTGAGTGGGCATCCTTCGAGCCGGTTCGTAACGTCACCCGCGCACCGAGCAAGCCGCGCAATCCGTATGGCATGGCCGGTCGGCCTTTCGCGATCCAGATCGTATCCGACACGACAACGGAATCCGGCTTCGGGATCGCCGCATGATGCTTCAATCCTGCTAAAAAATGCGGGCTGCCGATTTCCTCTTCGAGTTCCCACAAGACCCGGATATTGATCGGGACGCCCTGTTCGATGGCGTAGCGTGCGCCTAACATTGCGGACAACGCCGGCCCCTTATCGTCTGTCGCCCCGCGGCCGCGATAAAGGCCATCTTCCTTTCTAAAGACAAACGGCTCCTGCTTCCACTCAGGTTCCTGCGCTGGCTGCACGTCGAGATGGTTATAAATGGTGACGGTCGGATGATTCGCGCCGGTCGTCCAGCCACCGGACACGATCGGATAGCCACCGGTCTCGACAATCTGCGCCTCCGCCCCCTGATTGATCAGAACCTGCACCGCGAGATTAGCCATTCGCCTGATGTCTTGAGCCTTGGCTGGATCCATGCTGATCGACGGAATTTCCACCATCTGGCCGAGCAGGTCTTCAAACTTCGCACGCGTTCCTACGACATAGGCATCGAGACGTTGCGCATTCACAGTCATCATGGCCCTCCCCAGGATGTCGCCGCGGATTATAACGACTGTGCGAGTTCCGCGGAAGGGACTTCTGCTGTGACGTTCTGTAAAATGGGGCGACGATGAAATGGCTGGTGCACATCGTAGTCTCTGTGTGGATTGGATCGTCGGTCGGCTTCTCATCAGCCGCGGCCGGTGAACCCATCACGATCCGCGAGATCTTGGACGAGCCGATGTCGTTTCACCTCAAACAGGTGACGTTGCAAGGCACCGTTCGGAACGTGACTCCTCTCGATCCCTACAAGTTGCCGGCTGGCACTGCCTGTTACGGAGCCTATCTGTTCTACCTGGAAGACGAGACAGCGGTGATCAACGTCGCCGTGTATGGCCTCTGCGGGGTCCCCACAGTAAAAGATCCGGACGTAGAGGACGGCCAACGAATTGAGCTCATCTCCACAATCCAAGCTCCCAGCCACGGCGGGTATTACTTGAGCCTGCAAGGGGTAAAAGTGGCGACAGATCAAGAGGGGATCATCCAGGCTGTAGCCGACCGAATTACACCGCTGACCGACTAGACGGGCACTCATGCGATGACGACACAGCCTATCACGCCTCCCGGCACAAGTATCGGATGGATCGGCACCGGTGTGATGGGCAGAGCCATGTGCGGACATTTGCTCACTGCCGGTTATCGCGTCACGGTCCATAACCGGTCGCGAGCAAAGGCCCAGCCATTGATTGGGCGAGGCGCGCACTGGGCGGAGAGTCCACTTGAGACCGCCGCAAGGTCAGACGTTGTCTTTACCATGGTCGGATTCCCGCAGGAGGTCCGACAGGTCTATTTCGGGGCAGACGGCGTCTTGGGCGGCGCTCGCCCTCGAACGTTCCTCATCGACATGACGACGACGCACCCATCCTTGAGCTGTGAGATTGCTGACGCCGCCACAGCCAAAAATCTCTCTGCCATCGACGCGCCGGTGTCCGGCGGTGACATCGGTGCGCGCAACGCCACACTTTCCATCATGATCGGAGGCGAGAAGCAAGCAGTTCAAGTCGCGGTGCCGTTATTCGAAATACTCGGGAAGAAGATTGTTCATCAGGGCGGTCCCGGTTCGGGTCAGCATGCGAAACTGTGTAACCAGATCGTCATCGCTGGAACGATGGTTGGCGTGTGCGAAAGTCTGCTCTATGGGTTTCAAGCCGGCCTCGATCTCCATCGAATGCTCGAGGTGATCCGAAGCGGGGCCGCGGCCTGCTGGACGCTGGAGAATTTGGCGCCACGAATCCTCCAGCGGGATTTTGACCCCGGCTTCTTGGTGGATCATTTCATCAAGGATATGGGCATTGCGTTGGAAGAGTCGAGGCGGATGGGGCTAGCGCTGCCGGGCTTGGCTCTCGCGCATCAGCTCTATGAGAAAGCTCAGAGCTTCGGCCACGGCCGGTCCGGCACCCAGGCGCTGATGATCGCCCTCGAAGATCTCTCACACATCACGATGAACACACAGACCACATGACCAGGCTGCGCGTCATGACCGTGCTGCTGTGGCTTCTTTCCGGTTGCGCCAGCAGCCAAGGTCTCGATCCGAAACCGCTCAACGAGCTGCTGCGCTACGAAGAAGGGCGCTTTATCGGAGAGCAGCCGCTGACCTCCGTCGCAGCTCCTCCTTTGAGACTCACTGCTCTCAAGCTTGGGCTCTACCTGAATCCCACTGGGTTTTTCAAACGGGAATTTGAATGGACGGACGGCGATCGTGAGACAGTGCTGACCTGGGCAAACGGTCTCCATGCAAGCGGAATTGTGGCGGGCGCGAGTTTCGTACCGCAATCCTCAATCAAGGGGAACACGCTCACCGAGCTCCGAGAATCCGCGACTCGCTATGGTGCAGACTTGTTGCTGATCTTCGATGGAGCCGCGGCGATCGATCGATACAACAACTATAAAGCGTCCCTCCTCTATTGGACGATTCTGGGAGCGTATTTCGCGGACGGGACTCACAGCGATGCTCTGTGCCTCCTCCGTGGGACCGTGTGGGATGTCAAGACAGGGACTCAGCTATCCACCGACGACGCGCAAGGCACCGCCAAGCAGATAGGCCCAGCGGCGAGGGTAGACGATCGGACCGCAGTCTCGCAGGCGTGCCGGCAGGCACTCACGCAGCTATTAAACGTCGTGAAGAATCGGCTGACACACCCTAAGAATCCTTAGCTTGGATTCATCCGCGGGATGTTCAAAACCGTCTCGCAGCAAGGCCGCAGCGAGCGAGGAGCTGAGGCGTATGTTGTTGGTACGTCGAGGGTCCGAGCGCTGCGAGTACGAACCTGAGGCGGGGCGCGTCTCGGCGCGCCAGGGTTGGGAGGGTGAGCATATTAGCGGTTTTCAACATCCCGTTATGGTGAGTCGAAGGTCCAGAGAATCCCCACTAACAACATGTGTTGAGCAGCCGTCAGCCCGATCACGCCGGGACTGACCTGGTTTCGTGTAAAGAACCCGCCTTGGGCCCCGGTCGATTCGTCATACCGGTATTCGAGCCGGACAACCGTGTTCGTCCACCAATAGGGGAACTTGTACTCAGCGGTGGTGGTGACCGCCTTGACGAACTGCTCCGACCCGGTCCACCGGCCGTTCCGGTCCCAGTAGAATTCGGGACGAAGGGCTACGCTCCAGGGACCGGCGATGTGCCACCTTCCTTGTAGAACACCAGCCATGGCAAAGGTGCGCGGATTGCCCGTCTGATTGAGGATACGTTCTGTCCCGATGTCATAGGTCAGGGCAACCATCACATCGTCCCCTTTCCATTCCACGATGTTGTCGCTGTAGAGGCGCCAGAACTCCAGCGATGTGCTCTGCTGGTCCGGCCCGTAGTAGAGCGTGTTCGTCACCGTGACCCGCTGTTCTGGTTTCCACGCGACCTGACCGCCGTAACTGGGTTGATCGTTCGGATTCGAGAGGTGGTAGTATCCGTTGATGATAAACGCGGTCACGGTCACCGCCTCGTTCACCGGATACTTGGCGTTCACGCCGAACATCATGTACGGCGTATTATCTGCGGCCCAGGAGCGGGTGTAATTGAAATTGTCCTTCGCATAGAGCGACTCATAGCCAATTAAGCTGTTGAACAGCCCGGCCGTGATGGTCAGGCCATTCCCAACCGGTGCCAGATACGACACATTGGCGCGATGGATGTAGCGAAGAGTATTCGCACCGTTCACCTTGGGCTCATTGACGAGAAACGCGAAGTTATCCGCGTCATACCCGCCCTGGATGCCGAGTTCCGTGCCCCAACGAGAGGATTCCGTCGCGTCCTTCCTGACGTAGACAAGCCCCATATTGGGAGTCAGTTCATTGTTGCGTTCGGTGGTGGTGCGGCTGCGCCATCTTCGGTTCTCCGGAAAGTTAAAATTCACGATGTAGCTGAGGTCGAGATAGGCGCCATAGTGCCAGTCGTTTGTCGATGACTCGGCCACTGTGGGAGGAGCGGACAATTTCGTGGCGGTTTCCTCCGACGTCCGGCTCAGATTCTGAGCCGCGCTTTCCTGTCCCGACACGACAAATGCCCACACGACAACCAACCACCAAATAAGGCTTGACCGGCGACGACCTAGCTTCGCTGCCACAATGTCGGCTTTCTCTCTGCCGAGTGTGAGAGTCCCAACCTTCTGCACTGCGCTCCCTGCTTAGATGCCCGGAAACCAATCGAGAGTAGGACCGCGCAAACTATACCCGGTTCCCATACGCAAAGGGATCAATACCGGATGTGTGCATAAAGGGGAAGAGGAGAGGCAACTGGGAGGATTCATTCCGTCCGAAGCCGATAGCCAACTCCCAACTCAGTGACTAAATAGCGTGGATGGGCCGGATTGGCCTCGACTTTGTTCCGGAGCTGCCGCATGTACACTCGAAGATAATGACCCTCGTCGACGTGCAGCGGCCCCCACACTTCTTTCAGCAACTGTCGATGGGTGAGCACCTTTCCGGCATGCCGGACAAGCGTGGTGAGTAATTTGTACTCAATTGGCGTCAAGTGAATTTCTTTATCGGAAACGAATACCTGCCTCCGACCGAGATCAACCCGCAATCCACCGAATGTAAACACGGATTCCCCGCCGGATTCGGTAACTCGGGCGACGTGCCTGAGGGCAGTGCGCATCCGGGCGAGGAGCTCGTTGACCCCGAATGGCTTCGTCACGTAGTCGTCGGCGCCCAGGTCGAGCGCCGCCACTTTCATCTGTTCCTGGTCGCGGGCCGACAGCACGATGATCGGCGTGGCGGTCCATTCTCGCACCTGGCGGATCACTTCGCTGCCGTCAAGATCCGGCAGACCGAGGTCGATCAGGATCAGGTCGGGATTCCTTGCCTTGGCTTCGGTCAGACCGTCCCGTCCCGTCGCGGCCTCGTACAATCGAAAGCCATGCGCGGGCAGCGTCGTACGCAGGAACCGGCGAATCTCTGGCTCATCTTCTATGACGAGCACTGTGACTTCCTGTCCGGACATAACGGCGACGACCTCACAACCGCAATTCTTTTCAGGAGTCGATTAGGCCGGCTTCGGTTCGGCCTGTTCCGATTCGACAGACGGCTGACGTTCCAACAACGGAATCGCAAAGCGGAACACTGCGCCCCCTCCCCGTCGGTTCTCTGCCCAAATACGACCGCCGTGCGCTTCCAGGATGCCGCGACAAATCGTCAGCCCCAGCCCCACCCCTCCCTCTCGCGCAAATTTGCCGCGATAAAATTTATCGAAGATGCGGGTCTCCTCGCCGACCGGGATCCCCGGGCCTCGATCTGCGACCTCAACGACCACTTCACGATCGCTCGCCGATGCGGACATATCGATCGCGCTTCCCGGTGGTGCGTACTTCACGGCGTTCTCGACAAGGTTGATCACCACCTGTTCCAGAAGTACACCATCGACAAGCACCAGCGGCAGGTTGTCAGGAAACGCTGTGTTGACGGTATGATCGTGCAACCGTCCCTCCAGTCTAGCCAGGGCTGCACCAACAACCTCATCCACTGGGTGCCACTCTTTGCTGAGTTGCACGGCCCCCGCCTCAATGCGCATCATATCAAGGAGGTTCTTGAGCAAGCGATCCAGGCGATCAGCCTCCCGATAAATGGATCGAGACAGCTCGCGCCGCGCAGCAGGGTCCATTTCTCCCTGTTCTTCCACCAAGCTGCTGGCGGCACCGGTGATGGTGGCCAGCGGGGTCCGGAGGTCGTGGGAGACCGAACTGAGAATGGCGTTGCGCATCCGCTCCGTTTCCACCCGCACATGAGCCCGCTCTGCTTCTTCTGACAGGCGCGTCCGTTCGATCGCCAACGCGACTTGGTTCAAGAGCGATTCGAGCAGGTGCAGCTGATCGAGGTCCAGGAGTCGGCTGGATTCGGTCGGCCGCACAGCTACCACACCGATCGAACCGGCCGAACCCACCAAGGGCAAATACAGGGCGCTGGCCCCCGGGAGTGTATCGGTCCCGAGTCCGGCCCGCTCGTTGTGCTCGAAGACCCATTGGGCGACTCCTGCTTCTTTAGGGTCAAATTCAAAATAGAGTTCTTCCCCGCGTTGCAACCGCAGCCGCTTGTCGGAATCCGCCAGAAAAATTGCGACCTGGCTGTCGAACACCTCTCGAAGATGTTTCGCCGCGAGGTGGGCCAGCATCCCCGTCCCCCTATAGGTCGCGAGATCGCGGGTCATCGCGTACAGCACTCCGGTGCGTCGCTCTCTATAGCGGGCCAGCTCGGCTTGCTGCTGGAGACGCACGGCGAGATTGCTGATGACCAAGGCCACGACCAGCATCACGCCAAAGGTCAACAGATATTGAACGTCGGAGACAGCAAAGGAGAAGTAGGGCGGGACAAAGAAAAAATCGAACGCCGCCACGCTCAGGACTGAGGCAAGCACCGACGGCCCGCGCCCCCAACGAATGGCTACCGCAACCACGGCAATGAGATACATCATGATCAGATTTGCCGCCCCGAAATAGGGGAACATCAGCCACGCGACCGCCGTGGCGATCAGGACCCCGAGCAACGCAAAGGCATACTCTGAACGCTTGCTGGTTCTGCGGAGACTGCGACGGACGAGGGGCTGGCCTTCGCCTGCTTCTCCCGTGATGACATAGATGTCGATTTCCCCGCTTTGATGGACAAGCTCCGGTACGACGGAGCCCAAAAGCCATTCCTTCCACCACGACCGTACCGGTTTCCCGACGATGATCTTGGTGACGTTTCGGCTCCGCGCGTAACTCAAGAGTTCCTGGGCCACATTGTGGCCGGTCAGTGTCACCACTTCGGCTCCCAGCTGCTCCGCCAGCCGCTGAGTCTGCGTCAGGCGGTCCCGTTCAGCCTGAGGCAATCGGAGATGCCGGGGAATCTGAACGTAGACGGCGATCCATTTGGCATGCAGGCTTGCAGCCATCTGGCGCGCGGCCCTCACCAGGCGTGGGCCGCGCGGCTTCATGTTGACGCATACCATAATGGTCTCCCCGGCCGGCCAGGTTCGCACCACCGCATGATCTCGCCGGTAGACTTCCATCTGCTGATCGACCCGCTCGGCCGTTCGGCGCAAGGCGAGCTCACGAAGCGCAATCAGATTGCCTTTGGCGAAGAAATTTTGAATGGCGTGCTGGATCTGCTCTGGCACGTAGACTTTCCCGTCCCTGAGCCGTTGCAGAAGGTCGTCAGGCGGAAGGTCGATGAGCTCCACGTCATCCGCCCGTTCGAGCACGGAATCCGGAACCGTCTCACGCACGCGCACACCCGTGATCTGAGCCACCACGTCATTCAAGCTTTCGAGGTGCTGGACGTTGACCGTGGTGTAGACCGTGATGCCGGCCTTCAATAACTCCTGGACATCCTGCCACCGCTTCGCGTGACGCATGCCAGGCGCATTGGTGTGCGCCAGTTCGTCCATGAGGATGATGGTGGGGCGACGCGCCAGGGCGGCGTCAAGATCGAATTCCTGAAGTACGGTGCCGCGATAGTCGACAGCGCGGCGCGGGACGACCTCAAGTCCGCTCAGCAGGGCCTCGGTCTCCGCCCGACCATGTGTCTCCACGACTCCGACGATGACGTCCACCCCGTCCCGGCGCTGCTCGTGCGCCGCTTCCAACATGGCGTAGGTTTTCCCCACGCCGGGGTTGGCGCCAAAGAATATCTTGAGTTTGCCCTGCAGTTGCCGGGCTTCCTCGGCCTGCACACGTTTAAGGAGCGCGTCGGGATCTGGTCGTTTCTGGTTCATCAAAGGTCTAAGTTCCGGGCCATACCGCGTGTTCGAGCAATGCGGATGGCACAACAAATCCTAGAAAAGGCCTGGAAATCCGTCAACGGTGGTCGATCTAGGCCAGGCAAATTTTTACGCGGGCTTTACAGCCTGCCGCTGTCTTCTTACCACATTTTGACGTTTTCCGCGTTATTGTGTGCCGATATAAAGGGAGGTGCTGGGATGGAAAGCATAGACCTGGGAACGCTGATAGTGGGAACGGTCATTGGCGTAGGGGTGATCGAGCTCATCATATGGATCCTGGTGGTCATCAGGCATCCTGGATATGACTACCTTCGGCCCGACCTGGTTCAGGCTGCGTCCACTCAGCCGAGCGTGGCTGGCAATTCTCAAGGTACCCGTTCTTCAGACGTGGAAAAATGAACGGCCAGCGGGTCCTCGTCGTGACCTTGTGAGGTCGGGATTGAGTACTCGAAGCCAACCGCGTACTTTCCTCTCCCGAAGAAGCAACGATGATCGTACCGGTGGTTTCCGCGAGGGAAATCCGCGTCGGGTTAGCGTGAGCGATGGGCGAGCAAGCGTCCCTCGCCGCCGGGCAGGACCAAAAGCAGCGGGCTCGCCACGAAGACGGACGAATACGTTCCGATAATCACCCCCCACAGCAAGGCCAGAGAGAAGTCGTGAAGCACTTCCCCTCCAAACAGCGCGAGGGGTATCAGTACCAGCACGACGGTGAGACTGGTCACGATGGTCCGGCTCAGGACCTGATTGATCCCATTGTTAATGATAATATTCATCCCCTCGCGGCGCCTGGTGCGAAGATTCTCACGTATGCGGTCAAACACCACCACCTTATCGGTGAGCGAATAGCCGGCCAGCGTCAGCAACGCCGTCACGACCAGCAGGGTGATCTCCTTGTTCAGGAGATAGAACGTGCCAAGTACCACAAGGACGTCGTGCACCATCGCCAGAGCCGCGGCAATGCCGAAGCGGAGTTCGAACCGGGCGGAAATATAGAGGACGATTCCTACCAGCGAAATGGCTATCGCGATCAGGGCATCTTGCCGCAGTTTTTCGCCTATGCTCGGGCCGATCTCGCTGGTGGACTCTACCGTGACTTGACGTTCCGGAAATGCCTCACGCAAAATGGGAATGATACGCTCCGTCACTTTTTCCTCGACCGACGTGGACGACTTGACGCGGATGAGCAATCGGTCGCCTCCGACGGACTGCTGTAACTCGGCGTGCTGCAATCCCGCTTGTTCCAGAATGGCCCGCACTCGCGCCATTTGGATCGGCTGATCGAACGATACCTGCACCGAAGCGCCTCCTGTGAAGTCAATGCTGAGATTCGCCGTGCCGAGGCCGATCTGAATGAGCGCGAACAGTCCGGTCAGGACAAAAGCACCGGATAAGGTAAAGGCCACACGGCGGGCACCAAGAAAATCGATGTTCGTCTTGCCGATAATTTCAAGCATTCAACGTCCTCGAAAATGACATGCAGCCGGGTGAGAACGGTTCGTCCACTAAAGCGAGATTCCTCATGACCACTGGCATGCAGTTATACAGACCAATCATCGCAGCCGAAGGAAGTGTTCCTTGCCTAGGCCTTATCCGATCTGCTGAATAGCCGATAGGAGCCACTTTCCTTCCCGATGCTTGACGAAAGTCCAAGCTTCAACAAATTCCACCAATGCCTGGTCCTCGCCCTTTCCTATATCCACCGCGTCACTCGATTGCTTGCCAGGAGATTGGACATAGTCCTGGGCCTTCCATTGCATGAGCACGGTCGCGTAGAGCCGAGCATCCTCCGCCCACGCTTCGCGCACCTCCGTGCGTATCACGACAACGTCTTCGACCCTATTCTCAACTCCTGCGCTGAGGTTCTCGGCGAGCTTGTCGCTGAAATATTGAGACATCTCAGGGGTCGCAATCCGTCGCAGACTTTGAACATCCTGCCGGCCCCATGCGGTTTGAATCGCGATCAGAAGACAGCGGAACTCCTCTTCATCGGCGGCCGTCAGCTTCGGCTCTGATAAGGAAGGACTTAAGATGCCTACAGAAGCCGGAACCCAAGCCGGCGAGCCGCTTCTTGGGGTTAGACTTGTACTTCCAAACCCGGGGAAAACCGGGCTAAGAGCTCCGTTGCGCTTCTTGTAAAGGTAATAGACGCCCATCGCGACCATGGCCATCACGATGAAAAGCAAGCCAGCGGATGGTCCGGAGGAGCTGGACGCGCTGCCGTCTTCCTGTTTTGAGAGATCTCTTGCCCCTTCGTGCACAGCCGCAGGCGCACCGGTCGTGCCAAACAGCATATGTCCAATCCACGACCCGGCAAGCCCCGCGGTAAAGCCCGACAGCATGGGGTTCCGCTGTAGGAAAGACGGCTGAACGACCGGTGACGCTGCAGAAATCTGGGCGGCGCCAGGCCCGGGGGCATTCGTCGCCGCAGTAGTGGATGCAGTTGGTGTGGCAGAGCGCTCAATCGGTTTGAAACCGTTATGCTCGAAAGTCCGACTGCCGCGACTCCCGACACTGTTGGATGACATGCCGCCGCCCTGTGAAGTGCCTCGACCCCCGCGATAACCGCTCCCGGCCTTCGCCAGACCCAGAACCGGGGTTCCGAGAAGTGATAACACGACAAAGAGCGCGATCACCCGTATCTTACTGCACCTCATAAGTCTCCTTATAATATCTCCAGTCTGCACGCAACAGCCGTTTTTAGAATAGGTGGACAATGGCGACCAACAACATCACCGCCATCCATGCCATCACGCAGGTGAGGTACACGTTGAGTACGATGACGCCAAAGTTGTTTTTCATCGTGCGACCTCGTAATTCGTGAATCGAACATCGACGCGTGAGTTATTACTGTACAGGCTGGCGTATCAAAACGGTGTAAAAACGGCAGGCGCAGATCAGCTTTGGGATATATGTCGAGGCCTTCTCGCAACGCGAGGATCACACTAGCGACGGGAAGCGGCGGTTATCCGACCATGAGCAGATGCTCGACGATTGGCCCCAGGGCGAGGGCGGGCAAAAACGTGATGGCGCTGATCCCGAGAATCACAATCATCAACCAGACGGCGAACATGGGGGAATGCGTCTGAAGCGCCCCTGCACTGACATGGACGACCTTTTTGGCGGCGAACGAGCCGGCTAACGCCAAGGTCGCAATGAGAATCCAGAAACGCCCGAACAACATCACCAACCCGCCGCTGACATTGTAGAAGAGGCTGTTGGCGTTCAACCCTCCAAAGGTACTGCCGTTGTTGTTCGCCATGGACGTATACGCGTAGAGGACCTCGCTGAACCCATGGGGACCTGGATTAAAGATCGCTGTTCTCCCGAGATCCGTCATCGATGCGAACGCTGTCGCGGTCAACGTCAAGATCGGCATGACCAAGATGACAATCGAGGCCATCTTTATCTCAAACGGCTCCAATTTCTTCCCCAGATATTCCGGCGTGCGGCCGACCATAAGACCTGCAATAAAGACGGCAATGAGCACGAGAATCACCATCCCGCTGAGTCCTGACCCGATGCCTCCCAGAATCACTTCTCCGAGTTGCATCATCACGAGCGTGACGAGGCCCCCGACAGGTGTGAGGGAGTCCTGCATACCATTCGGCGCTCCCGTGGAAGTGGCAGTCGTCGCCGTCGCGACCAACGCAGTTCGGACAATCCCAAACCGGACTTCCTTGCCTTCCATATTCCCGCCGGGCTGTTGGTCCGTAACGGCTGCGTCCACACCCAGCCCGCGGATTTGTGGATTGCCGACCGATTCAGACTGGTACGCGATTCCTACGCCCAAGGCCAGGACAACAAGCATGACGGACAGGATCGTCCACCCCTGACGCGTGTCACCCACCATCATCCCGTATGTATACGTCAAACCGGCGGCAACCACCGTCTGCACCAGGAGTAGCAGGAAGTCACTCAGTGGGGTGGGGCTTTCGAAGGGATGGGCCGAGTTCGCATTAAAGAACCCTCCTCCCGACGTTCCCAAATCCCGCGCAATCACCTGGGTGGCGGCCGGGCCAACTGCGACCACCTGCTCGGTCGCTGCAACGCGTTCGATTGAATTCGGTTGGCCGCCGGAGTCCATGACCGCCTGGTCATCATTCACAGATTGCAACCATGGAACCGTCGCGGAACCTTCGAGCGACTGAACGGCTCCCTGAGAGACAAGCACGAGCGAGGACGCAACCGCCAGCGGCAGCAGGATGTAAAGAATCGTGCGGACGAGGTCCACCCAAAAATTTCCCACCGTGCGGATGCCCCGGCGGGCGAGTCCGCGAATCAATGCCATGAGGACGGCCATACCGGACGCTGACGACATGAAGTTCTGCGACGTCAGTCCGGCCATCTGTGTGAAATGGCTCATGGTTGATTCACCGCCATAGGCCTGCCAATTCGTATTCGTCACGTAACTCGATGCTGTATTGAAGGCCAGGTCGGAGGGGAGTGGGCCAAAGTGTTGCGGATTGAGCGGCAAGTTCTGTTGACACCGCTGCAAAACATAGAGGAACACCATGCCAAACGCGCTGAAGAGTAAAAGGGATAGGGCATAGCCCTTCCAATCCATTTCCTCCTCACTACGCACGCCACAGAGACCATAGATGCCGCGTTCGAGCGGACCTAAGAGGGCGGAGAGCCCTGGTGGGCGCCCCTCATATACCCGAGCCATATACAAACCCAGTGGTTTTGTGAATAGGAGAAGGATGGCGAAGAACAGCGCGATTTGGAGGAACCCGTTGAGGGTCATTGCGGCTGATAGCAGAGGTTCACCGCTTATCGGCGGGGCCATGCATGGGACGACGCACCTCGCCGCCCGGCGGTACCCATTTCCACAACAACCAGATCGAGAGTGCGATGAGCCAGAGGGTGATCAGAAAACCGATAAGCAACAGCCACACGGTATCCCCCACGTGCTTCAGCGACGCGGCGTCAATCCGCGGCGTGACCGGCGGAGCATACTCTCTGCCTGACAAACCCCGAGATGAAGACAATCAGTCCCAACGTCACAAAGAACCACGGTGTGACCGGCACGGTCGGGTCTGACAAATGCCACCGATCGGTCAAACCGGCCAGCGCGATTAGCGCAGCACCGAGGACTTGAAGCAGCTTCCATCGTCGGGACAACCGCCGCGCTACAACAGCAGAATCATCAGACGGCGCTGCGCTCTGTAGGCGAGTGAGCATGAGATCGGTTCCCAACAACGATTGGTAATCGGTTTAGTGGGACAAGGCATCGAGCGCGAGATTCAACTGCAGGACATTGACCCGCCGCTCTCCGAGCAATCCAAACTGGCGCCCTTCCGTGTGCTGAGTCACAAGCGTCTGAACTGTGCCTTCCTCCAGGCCTCGCGCACGGGCCACTCGCTTCACTTGGTATAGGGCAGCAGCCGGGCTAATGTGGGGGTCTAGCCCACTTCCGGAGGCGGTGACCAGATCCACCGGGACGGGCGACTCATTACCCGGATCCGCCGCCCGCAAGGCGGCCACTCTCGCTTTGACGGCATCGACCAGCGCCGGGTTGGTCGGCCCCAGGTTCGAGCCTCCCGATGCAGCGGCGTTGTAAGGAAACGGCGAGGTCGCAGACGGACGGCTCCAAAAATATTCTGGTTTATCAAAATACTGTCCGATCAATTTGGATCCGGTCACTTTGCCATCGCGAACGATCAAGCTCCCGTTCGCTTGATCGGGAAAGAAGAGTTGAGCCAGCCCTGTGACCGCCAACGGATAGATCAATCCGGTGAGGACGGTCAAGATCAGCAACATTGTCAATGCAGGTCTTATCTGGTCTTTCATGGATCCCTCAGATTAGGTGAAGAGCGACCAAAATCATGTCGATCAGTTTGATGCCAATGAACGGCACCACGACACCACCCAACCCGTAGATCAAAAGATGTCGCCGTAACAATGGGCCGGCGCCGATTGGGCGATACTTAATTCCTCTCAGGGCGAGCGGAATGAGCGCGATAATGACCAGCGCGTTGAAGATGACCGCGGAGAGGACCGCGCTATGGGGAGTCGCTAACCGCATCACGTTGAGCGCACTCAAGGCTGGATAGGTCGTGGCAAAGGCGGCCGGGATGATGGCGAAGTACTTCGCCACATCGTTGGCGATGCTGAATGTCGTCAAGGCTCCGCGGGTCATGAGCAACTGCTTGCCAATCTCCACGATTTCAATCAGCTTCGTGGGATTTGAATCCAGATCGACTAGATTGCCTGCTTCCTTCGCGGCTTGTGTGCCGGTGTTCATCGCAACCGCGACATCGGCTTGCGCCAGCGCCGGCGCATCGTTTGTCCCGTCTCCCGTCATCGCGACAAGCCGGCCTCCGAGCTGCATGTCGCGAATCAGCTTGAGCTTGGCTTCAGGTGTAGCCTGCGCCAGAAAATCGTCCACGCCGGCCTCCGCGGCCACGGCCGCCGCAGTCTGCGGATTATCACCCGTGATCATGACGGTCTTGATGCCCATGCGTCGCAGCTCTGCGAATCGTTCCTTGATCCCGCCTTTCACAATGTCTTTGAGAGCGATGACGCCCAGCACTTTGGGCCCCTCCGCCACAACGAGCGGTGTTCCGCCCTGGGTGGAGATGGCGTCCACGCTCGACCGAACAGCAACAGAAAATTGTCCCTCTCGCGCCAGAACGTAGGCCTCAATGGCATCAGCTGAGCCCTTCCTGATTTCCCGCCCGTTCAAATTGACGCCGCTCATGCGAGCTTGAGCAGTAAAGGGAATGAATATCGCACCCAATTCATGAATTTCGCGCGCACGCAATCCATACTGTTCCTTGGCCAGGACGACGATGCTTCGGCCCTCCGGCGTCTCGTCCGCCAGCGACGAGAGCTGGGCTGCATCGGCCAGCGCCTGGTCGCTCACCCCCTCAGCCGGAAGGAATGCCGTCGCCTGGCGGTTCCCCAGGGTGATGGTGCCGGTCTTGTCGAGCAGCAAGACGTCCACATCGCCAGCCGCCTCGACCGCCTTCCCCGACATGGAAATGACGTTGGCTTGTACCATGCGATCCATGCCGGCGATGCCGATGGCGGAGAGCAACGCGCCGATCGTCGTTGGGATGAGACAGACCAATAACGCGATGAGGACGGTGACTGTTACAGGCGAACCCTGACCAGCGGCCGCCACGCTGAACAAGGAATACGGCAGCAACGTGACGGTGGCTAACAAGAAGATGATTGTCAGCGCCGCCAGCAGAATATTGAGTGCGATCTCATTCGGCGTCTTCTGGCGCTTGGCTCCTTCCACCATGGCAATCATCCGGTCGAGAAAGCTTTCGCCTGAACCGGCCGTGACGCGAATGATCAGCCAATCCGAGAGTACTTTCGTGCCACCCGTGACGGCGCTGCGATCTTCGCCACTTTCCCGGATGACTGGCGCACTCTCTCCGGTAATTGCGCTCTCATTCACCGACGCCACCCCCTCGACCACCTCGCCGTCGGCTGGTATGAAATCTCCGGCCTCTACGAGGACGACATCCCCTTTCTGTAGCTGATCCGCGGACACCACCCTGAAGGTATCGCGATGCTGAAACTTCCTGCTCGTGGCGATCACATACTCCGTGCCGGGCTCAACACGCCCGAGCTTCTTTGCGGTCAGTTCCTGGCGTGCACGGCGAAGCGACTCGGCCTGAGCTTTGCCGCGGCCTTCCGCCATCGCCTCTGCGAAGTTGGCAAACAGCACGGTGAACCAGAGCCACAGCGTGATGGAGAGGATGAAGCCGGCTGGAGCTTCTCCGGTCCCGACCAGCGCCTGCACAAACAGGAGGGTTGTCACGATACTGCCGACCCACACAACAAACATCACCGGATTCTTGATCTGATGGCGTGGATCAAGTTTGCGACATGCGTCGGACATCGCCTGGCGGACCAGCGGTAGATCGAAGAGTGGGTGGGCTTTTTTAGATGTCGTCATGTGCATTCCTCTGCTCGGTGGCTAGCGACCCATCATCAAGTGTTCCACGACCGGCCCTAACGCCAAGGCCGGCACAAACGTCAGGGCGCCGACCATCACCACCACTCCGATCAACAATGCTACAAAGAGCGGGGTGTGAGTCGGCAACGTGCCCGGTCCCGCCGGCACGATTTTTTTTCGAGCCAGTGACCCCGCGAGCGCCAACGTTGGGATGGCCCACCAGAATCGGGATATCAGCATCGCGACACCGCCGGTGAGGTTGTAGAACGGCGTGTTCGCGTTTAGACCGGCAAAGGCGCTCCCGTTGTTGTTGCCCTGAGAGGTATAGGTGTACAGAATCT
>Ga0335070_10002538_pt1 | contig 21172 bp, 14 predicted proteins | sample Lox_Sample_13_FD_206722 | JGI IMG/M metagenome (GOLD analysis project Ga0335070, IMG submission 206722) | Soil microbial communities from Loxahatchee National Wildlife Refuge, Florida, United States - Lox_Sample_1.3 | ecosystem: Environmental > Terrestrial > Soil > Wetlands | place: USA...
TACTCAGGGCGGTCAATGAGGTGGTCCTGAGTCGTCGACCGACCTACGATCAGAATGCGGGCTGGCTGCTTGTTCCCCTGGCCCTGGGTGGCAAGGTACTGGGGGTGCTTCTGGCCGAGGGTGTCGCCGAAGAATGGCGGGTGTCGGGGCGGTTCCCCCTTCTTGAGCATCTGGTCCACCTCTGCACCGAGAGGCTCCAGTGGGAAAAGCAGGCGGCGCGAGATGGGGAAACCATGCTCTGGCAGCGCCAGGCCCTGATTCACGAAGTGGTGCGGGCCGTGGAGGCGGCGGAGACCGGCGGGAGAATCGTTTCCCGGAGGCTCCTCGGCCAGGGCGACGGGCCTATCCATTTCACCCTCATCTGTGTGGTAACCACACCCGCCCCGGAGCCTTGGGCCGGAGCCGGCCCCTTCTGGGCCCGGAGAGGTCCCCTGGTGGAGAGATCGTTGCCGCCCGGTGCGTTGGCCGCTCATCTTGGCGGCGGGTGCGTGGCCGTTTTCTGGCCCGGATCCGACATGAACGAGGTCCGCACCTGGTTGGACGTCCTGATCCAGAGCACGGGAGGAGGGGGAACCTCACAAGGAAGTTGGACCCTACACGCGGGCGTGTGCGCCTTTCCAGAAGACTTCTACGATGTGGGGCCTGTGCTCCCCTGGGAAAAGAGCGGGGGTCAGGACAGACTGGCCGCCGCCGAAGATGTCATCAGGCGGGGGATTCTGACGGCCGAGGCGGCTCGGGACCACCTGAAGGTCGCGATGCTCACCTACCAGACGCTCCGGGAACGGGGTCTGGCACCGAAACCGGAGGCTGCAGCAGAACGGGAACTCACCCCCCTCCTTGGGGGGGACGAACCGTGCGCGCTGCTCTTGGTGAAGCTGGACGAATGGGAACGCTGGCAGCGTCAGCAAGGAGGTCAGGAGGCGGCGCGGCGGGCCAAGGAGGTTCTGAAGACGAGTCGGCGGTTCTGCCCTGCTGGGGCCGCTGTGCACTGGGCCGGCCCTGACCGGTTTGTCGTCTTTCTCCCTGGCGCCGATCGGGAACGAGCGGAGGAGCAGGGTCATGCCATCCGGGGTCGCGCCCGGTCGGAGCGAGGTACAACGGTGAGCATCGGCCTAAGCCTCTTTCCCTGTTTGGGATTCTCGAAGGGGGATCTCCTGGAGAACGCCCGGAAGGCGTTGATTCACACCGGCTTCTTTGGCCCCGACACCCAGACCGTTTTCGACGCCGTTAGCCTGAACATCAGCGGTGACCGCCTTTTTGAGGCGGGTCACCTGGAGGAGGCGGTACAGGACTTCCACCGGGCCCTCGCCCTCGACTCGGAAAACGTGAATGTGCGGAACAGCCTCGGCGTCTGCTACGCCCAGATGGGACGCATCGAAGAGGCTGCCGGCGAGTTCTCCCGGGTGGCAGCACTCAGCTCCGACGATTTCATGCCCCACTACAATCTCGGCTGCGCCCTCGCGAGCCTGGGACGCGTCCAGGAAGCGGAGCAGGCACTGAAACGGGCGGCCGACCTTGATCCTGCCGCTCCAGCAGTCTGGTTTCAGCTCGCCACCCTCTGCAAGGAAGAGCAACGGGTCGAGGCGGCTATCTCCCACCTGAGACGGACCGTGGAGCTGAGACCCCAGTGGCTCCAGGCCTACCGGCTCCTCGGGATCTGGTTGCTCGAGAAAGGTAAGGACGACGAGGCCATGGCCGCCTTCAAGAGGGCACTCCGGCTGAACGCCGCGGATGCGGCGGCCCTGAGCGGGTTGGCCGTTGTGTATGGTCAGAGGGAAATGAACCGGGAGGTGGCCCTCTCCTTGGCCCGCCGCAGCGTCCAGATCGAGCCCGGGAACGCCCTCTACCTCGAGAGGTTCGCCCGGCTTCTCTTCCAGAGTGGAGAGGTGGAAGAGGCTCTCACCCAGTGCCGGCGAGCGGCAGAGCTCGCACCCGAGGACGGCCGGATTCGAGATCTTCTCGGCGAGCTTGCCGGGGCTCAGAGGGCCTCCACCTCGTAACCGCTTGAGGTCAGGGCATTGAGGATCTCCTCGATGTGCCCGATATCGCGGGTCTCCACCTCGAGTTCCACGCGGCTCAGGCCCAGGGGCAGGTGGCGCCCCATGCGATCGTGAAGGATGTGGAGGATGTTGCCGCGACGGCCGGCGACCACATCGAGGAGGCCGGCGAGCGCACCGGGAACGTCCTCCAGTACCACCGAAAACTTGAGAATCCTCCCACTCCTGAACAGCCCCTGGTTGACAATCCTGCCGAGCAGGTGACTATCGACATTACCGCCGCTCACCACGAGTACGACCACATGGTCCCGGAGCGAAGGGAGCACGCCACTCACGAGCGCTGCGAGAGGGACAGCGCCCGAACCCTCCGCCAGGACCTTCTTCCGCTCCAGGAGGTCAAGCACGGCGGCGGCAATCTGCTCCTCCTCCACAGTGACGATCTCATCCACCCATCGCTCCATGACGGCAAAGGGCAGGCGTCCCACCTCCTTTACACTGATCCCGTCGGCGATGGATTTCCTCGCGGTGACAGCAACGGGTTTCCCAAGGCGGCGAGCGGCGAGCGCCGAGGCGCAGACAGCCGCCTGGACGCCGATGACCTTCGTCTCGGGCCGCAGCGTTTTCACCGCCGTGGCAATACCGGCGATGAGACCGCCCCCCCCGACCGGTGTCAGAATGGCATCCACCGTGGGGAGCTCGGCGACGATCTCGAGACCGATGGTCCCCTGGCCGGCGATGACGTCGGCATCGTCATAGGGATGCATGAAGGTCCGCCCCTCCGCCTCCAGGGTGCGGGCCTGGGCCAGGCTCTCCGTCAGGCTCGTGCCGGCGAGGATCACCCGGCCGCCGTACCCGCGGGTGGCGAGTTGCTTGCTGATCGAGGCCCATTCCGGCATGACGATCGTCGCTGGAACCCCGAGAAGCTGGGCCGCATGGGCCACCCCCTGGGCGTGGTTGCCCGCAGAGGCGGCCACGACGCCCAGTGGACCCACCTCGGGGCGGATCTTGCTGAGCTTATGGTAAGCCCCGCGGAACTTGAAAGAACCCGTCTTCTGGAGGTTTTCCAGCTTAAGATACACCTGGGCCCCCGCGCGTCGGCTGAAGGATGTCGAGAAGATGAGCGGTGTCTTGATGGCCACGCCGTCGAGGATGCGGGCGGCTCCCTGGATGTCATGGATGTTGACCATGGCGGAGATCTCCGGGCGGTTCGGGAAAAGGGGTTGTCAGTTCTTTCGACTCCGGGTAGGATCAGGCGCCAATCTTGTAAATTGATAGCAAATCCGACTGTGAACGTCAACTGAACCGAGGGATTGCAACCGGTTCGGAAAAGAGAAAGGAGTGACACCTATGATGGGAGCCAGGAAGCTAGGGACGGTCCTTCCCTGGGTGGCGGCGGCCCTCGTCGTCGGCTCTACCCTGTCCGGGTGCGCCTTCGTCAACGTGAGCCTCTTCCAGGGAGCCCAGCCGCTCCAGGAGAAGGTGATAGAAGGGAAGGGGCCCGGGAAGGTTCTGATCGTGGACATCAGCGGCCTGATCGCCTACGAGGACGACGATAGGTCGGGAGCGTTCAGAGAGCGCGTGGGGCTGGTGGCCAGGGTGAAAGAGGAGCTCAGGAAGGCGGCCGAGGACCCGGAGCTCAAGGGGCTCATCCTCCGGGTTCAATCGCCGGGCGGCACGGTGAATGCCAGCGATCTCCTGTACCATGAGCTCATGGCCTTCAAGAAAGAGAAGAACATCAAGGTGGTCGCCTGTCTCCTCGGTATGGCCACCTCGGGCGGCTACTACGTGGCCGCGGCGGCCGATCACATCATCGCCCAGCCGACGACCCTCACCGGAAGTATCGGGACCATCGCCTTTAAGTTCAACGTCCAGGGGCTCCTGGAGAAGGTGGGAGTGGAGTCGGAAACGGTGAAGTCGGGGGACAAGAAGGACATCTGGTCGCCCCTCCGGCCCGCGACCAAGGAAGAACTCGCTATTTTCCAAACGATCATCGGCGAGTACCAGGCAAAGTTCCTCGGGGTGGTCCAGGCCGGGAGGCCCCAGGTGACGGAGGAAGATCTCAAGGTGATCCGGGATGGGCGGGTGCTCTCGGGTGAGCAGGCCCTCAAGCTCCACCTCGTGGATCAGCTCGGGTATCTGAGTGACGCGGTCACGTGGGCCCGAGAGCAGGCCGGGGCTCCGGAAGCCCAGGTGATCATCTATCACCGCCCGGGAACCTATGTGGAGAACGTCTACTCATCCACCAGAGTCGAGACGTGGAGCTGGGTGGACCGCGTTCAACGCCAGGGCATGTTGCTTTCGGGACCGCCGGTTCAGTTCATGTACCTGTGGCTTCCGTGAGATCGACTGTGTGAAGTAATGGGAAGGGAAACAGGAGCAGTCTATGACCTTACGAAAACTCAACCTGGAGGACTGCGAACGTCTGGCAGCCTCCTACACCAAACCGTATCACCAGAACTACTTCGCCATGTACAGCAGCGTCCTGGGCGGTGTGGTCACCCATCCATTCCTCATGACCATTCCCATGGACGACCACATGGTCCACCGGGGCGACGGCATCTTTGAGGTGTTCAAGTGTGTTGACGGCCGGATCTACAACCTCAGGCGTCACCTGGAGCGTCTCGAGCGCTCGGCCCGAGCCATCTACCTGAAGCTGCCGGTCGGCCTCGAGGAGGTGACTCGGATCGTGGTGGAGACCATTCGGCTTACCGGACAGCGGGACTCCCTCATTCGCCTCTTTGTGTCCCGGGGACCCGGCGGGTTCACCACCGATCCTTACGAGTGTCCGGCTTCTCAGCTCTACGTGATGGTCGGGCGACTGAACGGCTACCCGGACGCGTTCTACTCGGAGGGAGTGCGGGCCAAGAGCAGCTCCGTGCCCATCAAGAAATCTTATTTCGCCAACATCAAGAGCTGCAACTACCTGCCCAACGTCCTCATGAAGAAGGAGGCGGTGGACAACCAGGTGGAATTCACCGTATCCGTCGATGAGAACGGTTTCCTCGGCGAGGGCTCCACCGAGAACGTGGGGGTGGTCACGGGGGACGGGAGGCTCAAGCTCCCAAAGTTCTCCCGCATTCTCCAGGGGACCACAGTGATGCGGGCGACGGAGCTGGCCGAGGCGCTGGTCGCCGCCGGCACCCTGCAAGATGTGGTCTTCGAGGATATCACCCTCACCGAGGCATTTAGCAGCGCCGAGATGCTTCTTTTCGGGACCACCTTCGACCTCTTGCCGGTGGTGATCTTTGATCGCCATTCCATCGGCAATGGCGCCCCGGGGCCGGTGTTTCGGGCGTTACGCGAACGGCTCCGCTGGGACATGTACAACAACCCGGCGGTTCAGACCCCGGTGTTCAGGGAAGGCGCAAGGCGTAAGGCTTAGGGCGCAAGGGATAGGGAGTCAGAATTCAGGAGCCGAAAGGCAAACAGCCCAAAGCTGTAAGCAGGATGCGCGTGGTGCATCTACGACTCGAACGAAGCCCGCAGGGCGGGACGATCGAACGTCTCGGTCCGATCCCTGCCCCCCAGCCGATAACGTATAACGAATCACGAGTAACCATTGAAAGCTCCTTGTCCGCTTGTCTGGCGTTTCTCGCCTTGCTCGCCGGCTGAGCCAGGAGCCCTCACATTGACAAGGAGAGGAGGCGTACGATAGAAGGGGCCATACTGGACACAGGAGCGGCGGGAACCTCATGGAGCAGATGAGGAAGATCGTCAAACGGAGTTTCCGGGAGAGCATCGAGGCCAAACAGCGTTGTCTCGAGCAGAACGCCGAGGCGCTGGTCAAGGCGGCGACCATGATCGCCGAGGCCTTCGCCGGTGAGAACAAGCTCATGATCTTCGGAAACGGCGGTTCTGCGGCGGACGCCCAGCACATTGCCTCGGAATTCGTCAACCGGTTCATGATCGAGCGTCCGCCGCTCCCGGCGCTCGCCCTCACCACCGACACCTCTATTCTCACCAGCGTGGGTAACGACGTCCATTACCAGTTCCCCCACGTGTTCAGCACTCAGCTCAAGGCGCTTGGGATGGAGGGGGATGTGGCGTGGGCCATCAGTACAAGCGGGACCTCCGCCAACGTGGTGAAGGCGCTCGAGGTCGCGCGAGAGCGGGGGCTCCGAACCATGGCCATGACTGGCCCGGGAGGGGGAATGCTCGCTGAGATCGCCGACGTTCTCCTGGCCGTGGATGCCAGGATCACACCGCGAATCCAGGAGTGCCACATCACCATGGGTCATATCATCTGCGAACTCGTGGACTACCAGTTGTTTCAGAGGATTGCGTCCACGTGAACGAGGAACACGAGCCCATCTCCCTCGCGGGAGTTCGCACCGTATCCCTGGCCGAGCGTCCCAGCAGGATCACCCTTGAGCTGCTGGGAAGGCCGTGGCAGCGGGGCCAGCCGCTATCGGAGTTCCTGCGCAGACTCCCTCGGATTCTCGCCGGCACCGATTTCATGGAGGTAGCGGAGGCGATCGCAGAGGCAAGCCGCAGGAAAAGGATGGTCGTCCTCGGCATGGGAGCCCATCCGATCAAGGTCGGACTAAGCCCGATCATCATCGATCTCATGGAGCGAGGTGTCCTCAGCGGGGTGGCGATGACCGGCGCCGGAATCATCCACGACACTGAACTCGCCCTTGCCGGCCGCACCTCGGAGGATGTGGCTGCGGCTCTCGCCGACGGGAGCTTCGGTATGAGCCGCGAGACCTCAGAGTTCCTGAATCGAGCCATCAGCCGCCACCGGGAGACGGAGCGAGGTCTGGGTTCTCTGGTGGGACAGGCACTCCTGGAGATGGGGGCTCCCCACCTGAGCCGGAGCATTCTCGCGACAGGAGCCAGGCTCGGGAGCCCGGTGACGGTGCATGTCGCCCTTGGCGCCGACATTATTCACCTGCACCCGAGCGTGGATCCCGGGGCGACAGGAGAGGCAAGCCACCTGGATTTTCGGATTTTTGCCCGTCTCGTCGCCTCGCTGGAGGATGGAGTGTATCTCAACCTCGGGTCGGCGGTGTTCCTGCCGGAGGTTTTCCTCAAGGCCCTCGCCCTGGTGCGCAACCTGGGCTACCGGGCGGAACGGTTCACCACGGTGAACATGGATTTTCAGAGGCACTACCGGCCCCGGGTGAACGTGGTGGAGCGACCTGTCTCGAAGGGCGGGAAGGGCTATGAGCTCATCGGGCACCACGAGATCATGGTGCCGCTCCTGGCGGCAACGGTGATCGAACTCCTCGGCTAGCAGCTCGAGGCAGCTCCAGATGCGCTCTGCGTCCCTGCCCCCGCGCCGGCCGATGTTGGGTGGGAGCGGCTTCCAGCCGCGATTGAATGGGCTGCGGCAGGGGGATCTCCTCGGCACGATCGCATAGTCGCGCCGTTGATAGTGAAGAGGGAGGCCGGGCCTTGTTGCGTGCGTGCGGTGGAAAGCCTGGGAGGCATTCCCTGCATCGGAGAGCAAGTAGAGGCTCCGGATGCGCTTTGTGCCACAGACCATCCCTGCCTCCGGCGCCGGCCGATAACTTTAGGCACGTCAGATCGCTTTAGGCACTTGGATCGGGGAGTCCTTTCCACCGGCATGGGAGTATGCGGTGACATGAAGAGAATCTTCATCAAGGCAGGTATGGTGGAAGTTGCGGCGGAGCTCAACAACTCCCCGACGGCGGAAGCAATCTGGCAGGGACTGCCCATTACCGGCTCCGCTAATACCTGGGGCGAAGAGATCTATTTCCGTATCCCCGTTGCCCTCGACCTTGAGCCGCACGCCCGCGACCTCCTGGAGCTGGGTGAGCTGGGGTACTGGCCTCCGGGCCGGGCCTTCTGCATCTTTTTCGGGAAAACCCCCGTCAGCGCGCCGGGAGAGATCCGCGCTGCCAGTCCCGTTACCGTCGTCGGCCGGGTCTTGGGCGATCCGAAGAGCTTCCTCGAGGTGCGCGCCGGCGAGGTCGTCCGGCTCGAAGGGGTGCCGGAGTAAGTTCCGCTTCATTGTCAGGGCACATGGCCGCTGCTATCATAAAGATTAGATTACCAGCGGCAGCCTCCCTCGTGAGCATGAGAGGGTGGGGACAACGCCGAACTGGGGATTCGATACGGGAGGAGTTGTACATGCCCATCTACGAATACCAATGTGCCGGGTGTGATCGCCAGTTTGAGACCCTTGTCTTCCGCTCATCCGACCCGGTCACCTGTCCTGGGTGTGGGACCGCACAGGTGAAGCGGGTGCTCTCGGTATGCGCCTTCAAGAGCGGTGGCGACGAGGGCGCAGCGAGCAGCAGGATGGGGACGAGCGGGAAAAGTTGCAGCGGGTGCGCTGCTGCGAACTGCAGCAGTTGTCACTGAGAAGAACCCGCGGGGGATGAAGGATGCATCTCAGGATCGGCACTCGCGGCAGCGCCCTTGCCCTGCGGCAGACGGAATGGGTCAGGTCGCAGCTCACGGCAGCCCACCCGGGGCTGACGGTGGAACTCGTGACCATCAAGACCCAGGGGGACAAGATCCTCGACGTACCCCTGGCCAAGGTTGGGGGGAAAGGTCTTTTCGTCAAGGAGATCGAGGATGCCCTCTTGGACGGTCGGGTCGACTTGGCGGTGCACAGCGTGAAGGACATGCCGGCGGAGCTTCCCTCGGGACTCCACGTGGCCGCCATGCCGCTCAGGGAAGACCCGAGGGATGTCCTGGTCATGCGGGAGGGGAGCGGATTCACCGACCTGCCGCCGGGCGCCAGGGTGGGGACGAGCAGCCTGCGCCGCGCCGCCCAGCTTCTTCACCTGCGAGCCGATCTCAAGATTGAGATCCTCCGGGGCAACCTCGATACCCGGCTGCGCAAGCTGGAAACACAAGGGTTCCACGCCGTGGTCCTCGCTGCCGCCGGCATGAACCGCATGGGCCTCAGCCACCTTATCACCCAATATCTGGAGCCGGAGATGATGCTGCCCGCGGTGGGACAGGGAGCCCTGGGGATTGAGACGAGAACCGAAGATCCAACCACCAACGAGCTCGTGGCGGGACTAGCCCACCTGCCGACCATGGAGGCGGTGAGGGCCGAGCGGGCGTTCTTGCGGCGACTCCAGGGAGGGTGCCAGGTTCCCATCGGCGGCTACGCAACGCTCGAGGGCGAACGGCTCGCCCTCACCGGCATGGTGGCTGACCTCCAGGGACGACGGGTGATTCGGAGAGTTCTCCAGGGGGAGACGCGGCAGGCAGAGGAGATCGGCGAGAGCCTGGCCGAGATGGTGCTATCGGCGGGCGGCTCCGAGATTCTGGCTGCGATCTACGGGTCTGCAGTGCCCATCGTCTAACTTTAGGCACTTCAGAGGTTGATCCGGGCTTGAGCGCGAAGCGAGGTATGGTCTATCTAGTTGGCGCCGGACCGGGAGATCCCGGTCTCATTACGGTCAAGGGAATGGAGCGTCTCCGCCGGGCTGAGGTGGTGATCTACGACTACCTGGCGAACGAGAGCCTGCTCGGGGCTGCACCGTCCCAGGCGGAGCGGATCTATGTGGGCAAGAAGGCCGGAGCCCACGCCATGAGTCAGGATGAGATCAACCGGCTCATTGTGGAGAAGGGCCGCAGGGCTGTTGTGGTTCGCCTCAAGGGGGGCGACCCCTTCATTTTCGGCCGTGGCGGCGAGGAGGCCCTGGCCCTGAGGGAGGCCGGCATCCCCTTTGAGGTGGTTCCGGGTGTGACCTCGGCCATCGCCGTGCCCGCCTATGCCGGCATCCCCCTCACCCACCGCGACCTCACCTCGTCGGTTGCCTTTGTCACCGGTCACGAGATGCCGGGCAAGGAGACCTCCGCCATTCACTGGGATCGCCTGGCCACCGCGGTGGGGACCATTGTCTTCCTCATGGGCGTGCGCAACCTCGATCACATCGCGTCCCAGCTCATGACTTACGGCAGGGCGCCCGAGACGCCGGTGGCGGTGATCCGCTGGGGCACGACGCCGGAGCAGGCGACCGTGGCCGGGACGCTGGCCACCATCGCTGAGGTCGCGGCCGGCATTAGTCCTCCCGCCATCATCGTTGTCGGCGAGGTTGCCGCGCTCCGCGGGGAGCTGAACTGGTTCGAAGGGCGGCCTCTCTTCGGGAAGACCATACTCGTCACCCGCGCCCGGGAGCAGGCGAGCGATTTCCGGGCCCTCTTGGAGGAGTGCGGGGCGCGGTGCCTTGAGTTTCCCACCATCGAGGTGGTGCCGCCGCCGAGCTGGGAGCCCCTGGATCGCGCGTTGAAGACCATTGACCGATACCAGTGGGTGATCTTCACCAGCGTCAACGGCGTCCGCTTCCTGTTCCAGCGTCTGGAGGCGCTCGGCGAGGATGCCCGGGCTCTCCACGGGATCCGTCTCGGGGCCATTGGGCCCAAGACCGCGGCAGCCCTCGAGGAGCGTGGCCTCCGACTCGACCTCGTGCCGTCCGAGTACCGCGCCGAGGCGGTGATTGACGCCCTGGGAGAGGCGGAGATCCGCGGTCGCCGCTTCCTCCTGCCCCGAGCGGCTAAGGCCCGCGAGCTTCTCCCGGAGAAACTGGTTGAGCTGGGCGGGGAAGTAGATGTGGTAACTGCGTACGAGACCGTCCGCCCCTCGGAGAAGGCGGAAGAGGTAAGACGACTCCTCCGCGAGGGTGCCATTCATTGCATCACCTTCACAAGCTCATCCACGGTGGAGAACTTCATCACCATGGTGGGCGACGATCACCTGCCATCCATGGTTGGAAAAGCGGTGGTCGCCTGCATCGGCCCGATCACGGCGGAGACGGCGCGGAAGCATGGCCTCACCGTGGAGATCATCCCTGACCGGTACACCATCGAGGCACTGGCCGCCGCCCTGGTGGACCACTTCCGGCGCATCTAACAGTCTGCTGGCGACCCCTTCTTACTCTCGGAAAAGGGGTGAGGCTCGAGCCAGGGTGATGTGTTTGACAAAGCCACACCGCAGGCCACCCCTGCCCCTGGTGAGCCGGGGAGTGCGAGGCAGGGAGGTCTGCTCTGCAAAGGCTCATAGTCGCGCCATTGATAGTGTAGGGGGAGGCCCGGCCTTTCGGCGGGTTTGTGGTGGAAAGCTCGGGGGGCCTTCCTGTCAGCGCAGGAAGGTAGTGGCTCCGGATGCGCTTTGCGTCGCAGACCACCCTGCCTCTGCGGAGCTTGGGAGTGGGCGGCAGGGAGATCTGCTCGACAAAGGCTCATAGTCGCCGCAACAGGCAGGCACGACCTGCGGCGGGACAGGCGGGAAAGGAGGTCAGGCGAGAAAGGATAAAGATTCCCCGACCTCCTCGCATTTCTCGACTTTCCCGCTCTGAGCGCAGCGAAGTCATGCGCTTTGCGTCGCAGACCACCCCTGCTTTCTAAGCCACAGGATGGTCCTTTGGTCGAATCAGGGCCGGTTGCTAGGATTTTTCAACCTCTGTCTGTCGGGAAATCCGTCGATAGCCTATGCCTTCGGGATCCATCGATTACGCCCGGGAATTAAACGCCGCCCAGTACCAGGCGGTGACCAGCGGTGACGGGCCCGTTCTGGTGGTAGCCGGAGCAGGGAGCGGCAAGACGAGGACTCTCGTCTACCGGGTTGCCTGGCTGGTGGAGCAGGGGGTGGAGCCGGAGGCTATCCTGCTCCTCACCTTCACCCGGAGGGCGTCAAACGAGATGTTGACGCGGGCGAGCGCCATGCTTGACTTCCGATGTCAGCAGGTGCTGGGAGGCACCTTCCACTGGTTGGCGAACCGGCTCCTCCATCGCTACAGCGTGAGGGTCGCCTTCGACCCGAACTTCACCATCCTCGACCGCGGTGATGCGGAGGACGTGATCAACTTCCTGGCAGGCACCCTGGGTCTCCGCGAGCAGCACCGGCATTTTCCCAGGAAGCACACCATCGCCGACGTCTTCAGCAAGGCAGTAAACCGAGCCGAGCCCCTTGAGGGGGTGCTCGTCCGGGAGTATGATCACTTTCTCCAGTACCAGGAAGAGCTCACCGCGCTCTGGGGGCGCTACGGTCTCTACAAACGCCAGAACCAGGTGATGGACTTCGACGATCTCCTCCTTTACTTCGCCAGACTCCTCCGGGAGTGCGACGATGTGCGGCAAGAGATCTCCTCCCGGTACCGATACCTCCTCGTGGACGAGTACCAGGACACCAATCGTCTCCAGGCCGAGATCGTTCGCGCCCTCACAGCGGTCCACCGGAACGTCATGGTGGTGGGTGACGACAGCCAGGCAATCTACGCCTTCCGGGGTGCTCACTACCGGAACATTCTCGATTTCCCCAAGCTCTTCCCCGACGCCAAGATCTACAAGCTCGAGGAAAACTACCGGAGCACCCAGCCCATTCTCGATGTGGCCAACGGGATCATCCAGTCGGCGCGGGAGAAGTACACCAAGTGCCTCCGAAGCCAGCGGGGTTCGGGCACTCGCCCGCTACTTGTGAGACCCGTAGACGAGGCCGCGCAATCAGATTTGGTCTGTAATCGAGTTCGAGAGCTTCAGGGGCACGGCCTCACCCTTCGGGACATGGCGGTGCTCTTCCGGGCGAGCTTCCATTCCTTCGATCTGGAGGTGGCCCTCACCCGGGCTGGCATCCCCTTCGTCAAGTACGGGGGCATCCGGTTCGTCGAGTCGGCCCACATCAAAGATGTCCTCGCTCACCTGCGTGCCTGGCGGAATCCTCAGGACCGGATCAGCTGGCACCGCCTGCTCCTCCTCGTCGATAAGGTGGGCGCCAAACGGAGCCAGGAGATCATCTCTTACCTTCTCGAGGGAGAGGGCGGACGGGAGCGGTTGGGAGTCTACGCCCAGAGATTCCCGGCTCGACACGGACTACACCGCCTGGTGCACCTCTTCGAGGAGCTCTCCCAGCCAGGGTTGACGGTAAGCCAGCAGGTGCGGGCTGTTCGCGCCTACTACGAGCCGATCCTGGTTGCCAAGCACGATGACTACCCGAAGCGGCTGCGGGAGCTGGACTATCTCCAGGACTGGACGGTGAAATACCATCGGCTGGAGGATTTCCTCGCCGATGTGGCCCTGGAGCCCCCCACAACAAGCCTCCCCGAGAGCCACCCGAAGCTGGCCGAGTACCATCTGGTGCTCTCCACCATCCACTCGGCCAAGGGCCTGGAGTGGCAGGCGGTGTTCGTCATCTCGGCGGTGGACGGCCGTCTGCCGTCAAGCCATGCCTTTGGGGACGAAGAGATGCTGGAAGAGGAACGCCGCCTTCTCTACGTGGCGGTCACGCGGGCCAAGGATTCCCTCTTTGTCTGTGCGCCCGAGCAGACCTATGACCGCGCCAGCGGCTGCCGATTGGCTCACCTTTCCCTGTTTCTGAGACAGGTGTCCGGCCAGGTGTTCTCCGACGGGGTCGAGGAGGAGGTCACTTCTCAGGGGGAAGAGCAGATGGGGGAGGGCGTCCAGGGGCGGTTCGTCCCGGGAGATATTGTGCGCCATCCTTTTTTCGGGCGGGGCAGAGTGCTCGCCACCGCCGACGGGGTTAAGGTGCGGGTCCGATTCGAGGACGGCCATACGAGGCTCCTCCATCTGGACTTCGCGCCCCTTATGCGGGTTAACCCTCTTTCGTGATGGGGGCCTCGTCTCGTGCGGAGCGCGATAGCTCCTGTCGCATCTCGTTCTTCTTGCGATGTCGCCAGGTAATCCTCGTCTAGCCCGCATAATGCGGGCTAGGGGCGGGCTTTACGCCCGCCCGTTGGATCTATCGCGGGAGACCCTTGGCGGGCGGAGATAGACCTCGCCCCCACGGAGGAATGGTTTAGCACGCAAATGGACATGTGTGACAGCCTCCCTGTGGCTTCACGGAGAACGGAGCCCATCAAGGGCTCCTGTCCGTAACTCCAATCTGGAGAGAAGGAACCGCTCACGTGAGTAACGCATCGTTCCAGGAGGCCCTGGCCTACCTGTACGATCTCCAGAAATACGGGATCAAGTTCGGGCTCTCCAGCACCGCCAAGCTCCTCGAGCGACTCGGGAATCCCCATCTCCATCTGAAGGCGCTTCACATTGCCGGCACCAACGGCAAGGGATCCACCTCGGCTATGATCTCTTCGGTTCTGGTTCGGGCCGGCTACCGGGTCGGGCTCTACACCTCGCCGCATCTCGTGCGTTTCAACGAGCGCTATCGTATCAATGACCAGGACGTGGGTGATGCCGAGCTTTTTGAGAGCTTCCGCCGGGTGCGGACGGTGGTGGACGAGCGGGAGCCGCCTACTTTCTTTGAGATGACCACGGCCATGGCCCTCACCCTCTTTGCGGAGGAGCGGGTAGACTGGGCTGTGCTCGAGGTCGGAATGGGGGGGCGGCTTGATGCTACAAACGTGATCCTGCCGGAGGTCACGGTGATCACCAACATCTCCCTGGAGCACCAGGAATTCCTTGGTTCCACCATCGCTGCCATCGCCAGGGAGAAGGCCGGGATCATCAAACAGAAGGTGCCGCTGGTCACCGCCGTGACCCAGCCGGCTGCCCTTGCGGTGATCAAAGCCTGCTGCCTGCAGGAGGAGGCGCCGTGGTACCGGGTGGGACAGCATCTGCGGGTCCGTTCTCAAGGCGTCCGGCGCTTCTCTTACCACGGGCTCGACTGGCACTTCCGCGACCTTCGCACGCCTCTCTCCGGGCGGCACCAGTTGCTGAACGCCGCCAGCGCCCTGGGAGCCCTGGAGCTCCTCGCCCGTCGGGGAAACTGTGGGCTGAGCCCCGACCAGGTCAGCGAAGGCCTCATCAGGACCCGCTGGCCGGGGCGGCTGGAGTGGCTCAGCCGCAGACCTCCCATCCTTCTGGACGGAGCGCACAACCTGGCTGGCGCCATGGTCCTCAGGCGGGCCCTTAAGGAGGAATTCACCTACGACCGTCTGATCCTGGTCCTGGGAATCATGGCTGACAAGGATCTGCGCGGGATGGTCGCCACCCTCGCCCCTTTGGCGGAGCACATCATCCTCACCCGGCCCCGCTACGAGCGGGCGGCGGCACCGGAGGTGCTCCTGGAAGCGGGGGGACGTTTTCAGGAGCGTATGGAGGTGATCGAAAGGGCGGAAGGAGCCCTGGCGCGGGCCAAGGAGCTCGCTCGCCCCAGTGATCTGGTGGTGGTCACCGGGTCCCTTTACTTTATTGGGGAAGTGAAAGAGTTCTCAGAACGGCACGATGAGGCTGGTCATGGGTAGGGTGTTCGCGCTCGTGGTTGTGGCGTTTGCAGCCGTGTTGGGGTCGGTGACGGTGCTTCGGGCCGCCCCAGAGAGCCTCATATCCGATCAAGTCGGGCAGGAACCGTGGCACCTGGAGGCGGACGAGTTCACCTATGACGCCCGCCAGGGGTTTTACACCGCCAGGGGCAACGTGACCCTCCGCTCGGGTGATCGATCCATCAGGGCCGACGAGATGCGCCTGGATGCCCTGACGCGCCGGGCAATCCTGGAGGGTCACGTGCGGCTCCAGCGAGCCGGCGACTGGTTGGAGGGGGAGCGGGCCAACCTCGATCTCGATGAGCAAGCCGGCACCATCGAGCAGGGGCAGGGATTCCTGGCGAAGAATCACTTCTACTTCGCTGGCCCGGTGGTGGAGCAGTTGGAGCCGCAGGTCTATCATATCGAGTCAGGAACGTTCACCACCTGTGACGGCAAAGACCCGAGTTGGCACTTCCGGACGAGCGACCTCGAGGTCACCGTTGACGGCTACGGTTTCGCCCAGAACGCCCGGTTCTACGCCGGGGCCGTTCCCATCCTCTACACCCCGTACCTTGTATTTCCTGCCAAGACGGAGAGGCAGTCGGGCTTTCTTCCACCGCAGCTGGGCCACTCCAGCCGCCTCGGCTGGTTCGTGGACCTTCCCTTCTACTGGGTCATCAGTGATTCCGCCGACGCCACCCTCTACACCAACTACATGAGTCAGCACGGGCTGATGGAAGGGGCGGAATTTCGGTACGCTGCGAGCGAAAAGAGCAAGGGGCTCCTCCGGTTCGACTACGTCCACGATCTGGATCCGTTGACTCGAAGCGAGCAGCAGCAGGACTACAACGAATCGGCTCCGGGGCTCCTCGGCTACTTCCAGGACCGCTGGTGGTGGCGGTCCAAGCAGGATTTTACTCTGCCCCAGGGTATCACGGGCAAGTTCGACGTGGACGTGGTGAGCGACCCTTACTACCTGCGGGAGTTCAGCACCGGGTTCAGTAGCTTCAAGGAATCCAACACCGCTTTTCAGCAGACCTTCGGACGGGGTTTTCTCAATGACGAAACGAGCACCTTTCGGGAGTCAACCCTCCAGGCGAACAAGACCTGGTTCACCCAGTCGGTCAACGTGGATTTCCACTACTATGACAACCTGGATCGGGCCGAGGACGGCAATACCCTCCAGGCACTGCCCTTGATCACCTACGGTGCGGTCCAGCAACCGATCCTGGGAGGGCCCTTCTTCTGGCAGGCCGACTCCTCCTACGTGGATTTCTATCGACCGAACGGGACACGGGGCCAGCGCTTCGATCTACAACCCCGGGTGGCCCTTCCACTCCGGTGGGATCCCTACCTCGATCTGCAGCCGTCGGTGGCGATGCGGGAGACCCTCTACCTCGCCGACGAGTTCGAGGGCGAGAGTAACAACGGGGTGAACTATAATCAAACGGAGAGCCGTGAGCTCTACGATTTCCAGGTGAAGGCCTCGACTGATCTTTCGAGGATCTTCGATACCGATCTCGGTTCGTGGCGCAAGGTGAGACACACGGTCCGGCCCGAAGTCGTCTATGATTACGTCCCTTCGGTGAATCAGGATCATCTCCCCTTCTTCGACAGCGCGGATCGCATTCCCGACGAAAACCTCGTCACCTACGGGTTTACCAACTTCTTTACCGCCAGGATCGAGCCCGAAGAGGGCAAGCCCACCTACCCCGATGTCGCCTGGGTGAGGCTGAGCCAGTCGTACAGCTTCGACAAGAATCAAGGAAACGTGTTTGGCGAGATTGTCAAGCAGGAGCACAGCTTCTCCGACATCGGGCTGGAGGTGAACCTGACGCCGGCGCAGTACCTTTCTCTCACCTACCAGACCCTCTGGTCGCCCTACGACACCGCCTTCAAGCGCCACGAGCTCTTCACTACCCTGTCGGACCCGCGGGGTGATTCGCTCTCGCTCAACTACCGAAAGAAAGAGGCTGTCGAAAGCACCGCCTCTGTGAACGAGATTGACGGGAGGCTGACCGTCAAGCTCACCGAGGGGCTCACCTTTATGGTCCACCGGGATTACTCTTACTCCCTCAATCAGAACATCGAGACCGAGTACCGGGTCACGGTGATGCGCCAGTGCTGGGGCGTAATCGTGAGCTACATCGATAAGCCTAACGATCAAACCATCTCGGTGAGCTTCACCCTCACCGGAATTGGTCAACTGAAGCTGCTCTAGCCCCCGGGAGGTTGCAAAACCGCGCGAGCCCTTTCTCTTCGCATAGGGGTTGTCGGGTGATGGTGCGAGCCAGGGTAATCTGGTCGACAAAGCTACACCGCAGACTACCGCTGCCGCGAGCCGGTTGCTGAAAAACTCTTTTCATGATCATGGAGGATACCGTCTCTTGAGGCGTGCTGGTCGGTTCGGCAAGGCGCATCTGGAGCCTCCTCTTTACTCTTTGGCCTGTCGGAAAGCCTGCCGAACCTTGCACCACGGCTCTGCAGGCGGGCCGGACCACTACAACCTTATTCATGGTGCGACTATGCAGCGTTGCCGAACCGACCAGCCTGGTTCACGTCTCACTGGCATGCCTGCGCAGAATGAGCCCTGGTCGAAGAGTTTTTCAGCATCCCGCCGGTGAGCCTGGGAGTGCGAGGCAGGGAGGTCTGCTCTGCAAAGGCGCATAGTCGCGCCATTGGTAGTGTAGGGGGAGGCCCGGCCTTTCGGCGAGTTTGTGGTGGAAAGCTCGGGGGGCCTTCCTGTCAGCGAAGGAAGGTAGTGGCTCCGGATGCGCTTTGCGTCGCAGACCACCCTGCCTTCGCGGGGCGCGGTGGTGGGAGGCAGGGTGATCTCCGCAGAGAGTCATCTCTAGAGCAAGGGGCCAAGAGAAAGGAAAATTCGAAATCCGAAGCACGAAACAATATCGAAATTGGAATGACCGCAACACCGGCGTGACAGTTTTGAACATTGGAGATTCGCGCTTCCAATTTGTTTCGGATTTCGATATTCGAATTTCTTCTCCCGCGAGGCGGCTTCAGATGCGCCTTGCCTCGCAGATCACCCTGGCTCCCATCGCAGCCTTCCCTCGTGAACGTGAGAAGGGTTGTTGAACAACCCCCTCGGGGACGAGAGGGGAGGCTTTGCACTTTTTCTTGACAAGCGCTTCACGATGTGGTTATAAAAAGCGCTTCCAGGTCCTCGCAGTGGAGTATGTCATGAAGACGTTGAGTGCCAAGACAATCCCGGAGAACCGCCGGTGGTATGTAGTGGATGCCGCCGATTGTGTTCTCGGGCGCTTGGCGAGCCAGGTGGCCGCCAGGTTACGAGGCAAACACCTTCCCATCTTCACGGCCCACGCTGACACCGGCGATTTCATCGTGGTCGTCAATGCGGAAAAGGTTAGACTGACCGGGAAGAAATGGGAGCAGAAGACCTATTACCGTCACACCGGATACATAGGCGGGCTCAAGTCGGTGACGGCCAAGAAGATGCGGCAGCAGCGGCCCGAAGACCTGATTCGTTATGCCGTCTGGGGGATGCTCCCGAAGAACCGTCTTGGAAGGCGGCTCTACAAGAAGCTGAAGGTCTACGCCGGTCCGGAACATCCGCACCAGGCGCAGCAGCCGGAGAAAATCGAATTCCCCTACTGAGATAGGAGTTGATGCATGAGTGAGGAACGATACTACGCCACGGGAAAACGAAAGAGTGCGGTGGCGCGGGTTTGGATGTGGCCGGGAGCAGGGCAGATCACCATCAATAAGCGTCCCATCGATGACTACGTCAAACGGGAGACGGCCAAGATGGTCATCCGCCAACCGTTGGAGCTGACTGAGACGGCGGGCAAGTATGACATCTATGTCAATGTTCGTGGCGGCGGGCTCTCGGGCCAGGCGGGGGCTATCAAGCATGGGATCGCGAAGGCGCTCCTCGAGATCAGCCCGGAGTTCCGTCTGGTGCTGAAGAAGGCGGGGCTTATTACCCGCGACTCACGGATCAAAGAGCGGAAGAAATACGGCCAGCGGGGTGCGAGGGCGAGGTTCCAGTTCTCGAAACGCTAGGCCTCGGCGCCGGGGGATACGGAGGAGGGTGGAACCCCCCTCCTTTTTTTTTGCCGGGATCCGCTCCAAGAGCGCAGGAGGTGGAGAGGTGACTATTCGCGCGGCGGTTGTCGGCAGCACGGGCTACACCGGCTTCGAACTCGTCTCCCTTCTTCGATACCATCCCCAGGTGGAACTCACCGTGCTGACCTCCCAGTCCTACGTGGGTCAGTCCATCTCTCGAGTGTTTCCCGCCCTCCGCGGGGTGTGCTCCCTGGTGTGTGAGGCCCTGAATCCGGAGAGCCTGGTCGCGCGGGCCGATATCATATTCGTTGCCCTCCCACACAAGCAAGCCATGGAGGTCGTGCCAGGGTTCATCCGGGCGGGCAGGAAGGTCGTTGATCTGAGCGCCGACTTCCGTTTCCGGGACGCCTCGGTATACGAGGCCTGGTACCAACCGCACACGGCCAAAGATCTCCTCGCCGAGGCGGTCTATGGCTTACCTGAACTGCACGCCGACGAAATCCGTAAGGCCCGCCTGGTTGGCAACCCGGGCTGCTACCCGACCGGGGTCATCCTTGCGGCTGCACCTCTCGTGCGCCGCGGCGTGGTGACGCTGGGAAGCATCATCGCCGACTGCAAATCGGGAGTGAGCGGCGCCGGTCGAGCGGCGACCTTGACCACCCACTACTGCGAGGCCAATGAGGCCTTCCGGGCCTACAGCGTGGGCGAGCATCGCCATACCCCGGAGATCGAGCAAGAACTGAGCGCTCTCGCCGGGCAGCCTCTGCGGGTGGTGTTCACTCCTCATCTGGTCCCCATGTCACGAGGAATCCTCACTACTCTCTACGCCAACCTGGCGCGGGAGGTGAGTGAGGAAGAAGTCAGAGCGCTCTACCAGGAGATGTACGGCAGGGCTCCCTTCATGCGGATTCTCGACCAGGGCCAGTTGCCCTCGACCATCCATGTACGGGGTACCAATTACTGCGATATCGGCTGGCGGCTCGAGCCTCGCACCGGGCGGATCATCGTGATCAGTGCCATCGACAATCTGGCCCGGGGCGCCTCAAGCCAGGCAGTCTGCAACATGAACCTCATGTGCGGCTTTGCTGAGGAGACGGGACTCAACCTCAGGGTTTGGCAGCCGTAGCCCGGCAAGCCAGGGTAGACGGCCGGTTGCGTCGTGGCAGGGGCCAGGGTGACCTGCGCGGCGGCGGGGTGCAGGAAAAGGGGTGCGAAGGGCCGGAAAACGCCTCCAGGAGAGACAGAGGGTGCCCACGGATGGTGAACCCGTAGCGGGAACGAAGACCAATTACAGGCTCCTCCTGGAGTACGACGGCTCTGGCTACCACGGGTGGCAGCGCCAACGGGGGGTGCTCACCATTCAGGAGGTTGTGGAGACCCGGTTGGCCGTAATGACGTGTGAACCCGTCACCTTGATCGGCGCCGGCCGCACGGACGCCGGCGTTCACGCCCGTGGTCAGGTGGCGAATTTCCTTACTGCGACGGGCATTCATCCACGGAGGCTTCTGGAAGGCTTGAATAGTTTGCTGCCGGAGGACATCGTCGCCCTGGACCTCACTGCGGTGCCTCGGGATTTCCACGCGCGCTACCGGGCGCGGAGCAAACTCTACGAGTACCAAATCCACAACAGCTCTCGATGCCGGGCTCTCGGGCGCCAGTACGTATGGCACATCAGTCAGCCGCTCAAATGGGATCTCATGGAAAAGAGTCTACAGTCCCTTGAGGGAAGGCATGATTTCGCCTCGTTCCAGGCCACAGGGAGCAGTGTGCGTAACACGGAGCGGACGGTTCTTTCCGCCGCGGTCGTGGCGCTTCCCGAGGACCTCTGGTCTATCCAGATGGCGGCCGACGGTTTCCTTCGCCACATGGTGCGCACGATCGTGGGCACCCTGGTGGATGTGGGTCGAGGGAAACTCAGCGAGGAGGAATTCGTCGCGGTCCTTGCCGCTCGCGATCGCAAGCGGGCGGGAATGACCGCGCCGGCACGGG
>Ga0335070_10002540_pt1 | contig 21163 bp, 18 predicted proteins | sample Lox_Sample_13_FD_206722 | JGI IMG/M metagenome (GOLD analysis project Ga0335070, IMG submission 206722) | Soil microbial communities from Loxahatchee National Wildlife Refuge, Florida, United States - Lox_Sample_1.3 | ecosystem: Environmental > Terrestrial > Soil > Wetlands | place: USA...
TAATTCAACAGCATGAAGAAACCGTCGTGCCCGCTGCTGTGGGGCACGGGACACTTGCCACGGTTCTCATCGAAGAGTGCGAGCGAATCCGCCGGAGAGGCGCTGTAGCAGGTCCAGTCCTTGACGTCGCCCATGGTGCCCCCTTCTGAACGTCCGACGATTTGCGGATTCGCCCAGGGGAAGGTAGCTGGCCCACGGCGCCGTGGTCGAATCACCACGGGAAATAGCGCCTATGGCGACTCGTCACTTGCCCGCATCGCCGCGCTGACGACTAATCACGGGACAACTGCAGGCAGCGTGGCCAATAATGGCCGGCAAGCGCATGCGCAGGGCGAACCGAGGGGCGAGAGATGTTGTCCGAGGCCGACCGAACGAAAGCAGCTGATTTACTTCTGCAGGCGGAGCGGGACCGCAAGCCCATGCAGCAGCTCTCGAGCCTGTGGCCCGGGATCGGGTTCGAGGATGCCTATGCCATCCAGAGCCTGGTACAGAGCCGCAAGATCCAGGCCGGGCGTCGCCTGATCGGCCACAAGGTCGGCCTCACCTCCAAGGCCATGCAGCGCTCCTCGCAGATCGACGAACCCGACTACGGGCATCTGCTGGATGACATGATGCTCAGCGATGGCGCGAAGGTGGTGCATGCGAATTACTGTATCCCGCGCGTGGAGATCGAACTTGCCTTCCTCCTGGGCAACCCGCTGAAGGGGCCTGGCGTGACATTGGCGGACGTGCTGCGCGCCACGGAGTTCGTCATTCCCTCTCTCGAGATCGTGGATGCGCGGGTACAGAATCCCCGCAAGATCTTCGATACGATTGCCGACAACGGTGCGGCGGCAAGCATCGTGACCGGTGGGCGTCCCGTACGTCCCCTCGATGTGGATCTGCGCTGGGTCGGAGGCATCATGTCCGTGAACGGCGAGATCGAGGAGACGGGGCTCGCAGCCGGCGTCCTTGGCCACCCGGCCATGGGCGTCGCCTGGCTCGCCAACAAGCTCGGCAGTCTCGGTGTGGCCCTGGAAGCCGGGCACCTGGTACTGGCAGGGTCCTTCACCCGGGTTGTGTTTGCGAAGAAGGGCGATACCATCCACGGAGATTTCGGCCCGCTGGGCACCGTGGCGGTACAGTTCGTCTGACGACGTCAGCCTATGAGCCCCGGCCTGTCGTTCGCGGCAGGCCCACCAGATGGGTGGAGACTCGTGGATATCCAGATCAATGAATTCAAACGGGCGCTCGCACGGCGTGAGCGTCAGATCGGCCTGTGGAGCACGCTTTCCAGTGCCGTGGGCACCGAGGTCATCGCGCATTCCGGCTTCGACTGGATCCTGCTCGATACCGAGCATTCGCCCAACGAGGTCCCTGACCTGGTCGCGCAGTTGCACGCCATGGGCCGGGGTACGGCGCACCCGGTAATCCGTGCCGCCTGGAACGATCCGGTCCTGATCAAGCGGATCCTGGATATCGGCGCGCAGTCCATCCTGTTGCCCTATGTGCAGACGGCCGAGGAAGCGCAGCGTGCCGTGCGCTCGGTCCGCTATCCTCCAAGGGGATTCCGCGGTGTTTCGTCCGTGAGCCGCGCCAGCCAGTACGGCCGCGTCAAGGACTACCTGCGCAAGGCTGACGAGGAAATCTGCCTGATCGTGCAGATCGAGACGCGCTCCGCGCTCGATCAGCTCGAGGCGATCAGCTCGGTGGAAGGCGTCGATGGTGTCTTCATAGGTCCCGCCGATCTGTCCGCATCCCTCGGACATCTCGGTAATCCGCAGCATCCTGAGACTCAGGCCGCGCTGCAGGATGCGGCGCGCCGCCTGGCCAGGCTGAACAAGTCAGCTGGAATTCTCACGACAGTCGAGGCTGATGCCCACCGCTACATCCAGTGGGGTTACACCTTCGTGGCGGTTGGAGTCGATACCGCGCTTCTGGCGAAGAGTGCAGACGCGCTGGCGAAGTCGTTCAAGGGCTAGTGTACGTTCAAGGGCTGGGGTACGTTCAAGGGCTAGTGTACGTTCAAGGGCTGGGGTAGGGTATCGCAGTTCCCGGCTCATCCTTCGTGAGCCAGTCCCACATGCGCTCGAAAATGCGGCCCTGCTGGGTGGCGCGGTCGGCGGATTCCTCGTGGCTGAAGAAAGCACCCGGTTCTCTCGATGCGAGCACATCGAGCTCCACGCGAGCCGAGTCTTCCAGATACCACGCGAGCACACAGGCTTCCGGCAAGGACCGGCCAACAGTCACGGCACCGTTGCCACGCAACACGATGGCGCGGGTGTTCCCAAGGCTGGCAGCCACCCGCGCGGCGCGCTCATCGTCGCGGATCAGTCGCGGATCGGCCCAGAATGGCGGCTGCGGGGCAAAGTAGCTGCCGAAGCCGTGTCGTGCATGCGGAGTGCGCCCAAGAGCCGACAGGCTGACCACCTTGGGTGACTGAAACCGGGCGATCCCACCGACTTCGGGGCGCAGCCGGTACACCTGTTGATGGATCCTCACCTCACCGAGCACATCGGCCGGCAACGGGCCCTGGATCGGCACCCGGATCGGCGCATCCGTGTCGGTGACCATGCCGAGCGGTTTGGAAGGACTGACAAGGAACTCGTGCGCATCCAGGCGCGTGCTGCAGTGTCCGTAGGCATGCGCAAGACCTGCGCGCCCGATTGCGCGCGCGGCCACGCGTACCAAGGCCGTCGCGTCGGGCGCGCTCATGGGAGTCGGCTCAAGTCTTGAATTCCGGGATGTCGGGCCTGGAGCCCCACATGCAGAAGGATGTCGGGCGGAACGGGAACTGCCGGGGCCGGTACCCGGAATCGTCCTTGATCAGGCGCACGCCAGTGGAGTATTCGTACGTCATGCCGTCCGGTCCCTCGAAATACAGGAACATCGCGCCAGAGGTCGGATGACGACCGGGCCCGAACCGGATGTGCACGCCCTGCTCGCGCAGGAAGTAGTACGAGCGCATGATGTCGTCGATGCTCTCAACCTGGTGGTTGATGTGCTGCACGCCGTGGCGCCTGGCCGGAAACAACGCGATCTTGTGATGGACCTCGTCGATGCGCAGGAGTGGGGCTTCGCCGATCCAGTCGCTCACCCGCGCGCTGCACGCCGTGGTCCAGAACTGCTGATCCCGTGCCGGTTGCTGCGTGTAAAGGCCGACATGCGAGAATCCCGTGATCCCGGCCTGACGCGACGGGTGATATTGACGGCCGCTGTGCCAGGGCTGGGCCACCAGATCGATGGTGCCTCCGCTGGGCTCCCGAAAACTGACGAAAGCCTTCACCCGGCGCTGTTCGCACTCCGAGGGTGTGCCGACGTGCACGGCGAACCCGGCCCGCTCCAGTTCGCTGGCAGCCGTATCCAGATCGCGCGGCGAATCGAGCTCGAATCCGACCGTGTGATCGTCCACCGCCGAGTCCAGGTACACGAGCGTGTGATCGCGCTGATCTGAGCGAAGATAGGCCGCGTGTTGATCCTGCGTGTCCAGTTCGAGACCGAGAATCCTCGTGGCGAATCTCACCGCCGAATCCAGATCGGCCGTGCCGATCCGGACGTAGCGGATGTCCTTCAGCACGATCAAGGCATCACCAGGCGGTCGTACCGCCGTCGATCGCGAAATCGGCGCCGGTGACCCAGGAGGATTCGTCGGAGGCAAGATAAACCGCGAGCGGTGCGATGTCCTCCGGTGTGCCTACTCGACCGAGCATGAGTTTGGCCTTCATCGGACCGAACCACTCCGGATTCCCGATGAAGGCTTTCGTCTGCGCCGTCAGCACCAGGCCCGGCGAGAGCGTATTGCAGCGGATTCCGTGTGGTCCGCCTTCCATCGCGATCTGCCTGGACATCGCGATGACACCGCCCTTGGCGGCCATGTGCGCCAGAGCTGGCAGGACCTTGTAGGCCACTTTGCCCGAGGTCGAGCCCACGTTGATGATCGAGCCGCCGCCTCTGCGCTGCATGATGGGGAAAACCGCCTGGCAGGCGTGGAACACCAGGTCGATTTCCTCGCGCAGCGTATTGCTCCAGCTCTCGTACGTCATCTCGGGAAGCCAGGCGAAGTACGCCATCGACCCGTTGTTGTACAAGACGTCGACGCCGCCGTAGGTCTTCTCGGCGAGAGCCATCAACCGGTCCACGTCCGCGCGCTGTGCCATGTTGCACGGCTGCAGAGAGATCATCTCGCCGCCCTCGTGCAGCACCATGTCCAGAGTGGCTTTCCCGGTGGCTTCATTGATGTCGCAGCCGACGACTTTGGCGCCCTCCCTGGCGAACAATCGGGCGGCGGCGCGGCCCATTCCGCTGCCCGTGCCCGTAATGACGCAGACCTTGCCTCTGAGTCGGCCGCTCACAACCGGTTCTTCCGCATGGCCTACAGTTGACTCATGTCGGCGCAGATGCGCAGCTCGCTGATGAGACCCGAGCGGCGGCGCAAGAACGTACCTGGACGAATCGTATAGGTCGATCCGTCAAGGCGCGTGTACATGCACGTCGTCTCGGCTATTCCGATGGCACCATCGTGGAGCGACCAGGCACCCGACACGCTGTGTGACATGGCCCGCAACCGCTTCCAGACCGCACCGATTGCACCTGCGAGCGCATCCTTGCCGTGTGCGGTCGGATAGTTTGCAACCGTGACCGTGACGTCATCCGTGTGCAGGGCCAGGAAGCGATCCATGTCCAGGCTGTCGGCGGTCCTGAAGAACTCGAATATCCAGTGCACATCCCCGCTGGTGTCCGTGCTGTTGCGGAAGGGAATGGCCTCCCGCCCGCGCTCCTCGACCGTGCGTCGCACGGCCGCCAGGGTAGACGCCACGGCGCCCAGATAGGCTCCTTCCATCGGCGCGAAGTGCTTCATTTCAGCCTCGCTGCCGTCCGCGAGCCCTTCCTTGCCGAGCGCGAAGGAGAACGTCAGAGTCAGATTGCCGCTGGCATCCTCGCCGATCACGTTCTCGATCCGGCCGGGCTCGGAACCGGCGATTCGCTCGAAGATCACGCGGTTCTCCGGCTCGAACGTGACCTTCTCGCGCAGCGGTACGTTGTTCACCAGGATGTCGCGCGTCAGCCAACCTGTCCCCCGCTCGACGACCTCGCATTTCTGCATGATCGGCACGAACGGCAGCGCATTGTTCGCCTTCATCTCGAGGCCGATCCAGACATCGTGACGGCTGAGCAGGGGCTTGCCGGCCTCGTTGACGGGGATGGTGCGGGAGAGCTTGTACATAGGTAAACCTGCGTGCCGTTGCTTGTCAGACTGCGAGATAGCCGCCATCGACGGCGATATCCGCACCATTCACGAACGAGGCTGCCTCGCTCAGCAGCCAGGTGACGGCCTGACCGATCTCCTGCGGCTGGCCAAATCGCCCGATGGGATGCCGCTCGCGAACCTTCTCGAAGAAAGCCTGGAACTGTGGATCGCCCACCAGTCGGGAGATCATGGGTGTGAGCACGATGCCAGGCAGTACAGCGTTGACGCGGATCCCCCGGCTGCCGTACTCAGCCGCGGCGGCGCGCGTCAGGCCCACGACACCGTGCTTCGCCGAGACGTATTCGCTCGCGTTCGGAATCGCGACGCGGCCGAGCGAGGAGGCTGTGTTGACGATCGCGCCGCCACCTGTCTCCAGCATTGCCGTAACCTGATGCTTGATGCAAAGGAATACACTGGTGAGATCGATGCGGATGGCCCGCTCCCACTGTTCCAGCTTCAGCTGGTGCAGTGGAAGCGCACACTGTTCGACACCCGCATTGTTGAATGCGCCGTCGAGCCGCCCGAAGATCTGGACGGCCTGAGCCACGAGCGAGCGGATCTGGTCCTCGGACGCGAGATCGGCGGAAATAAAGCGCGCACTCAGGCCTGCGCCGGTGATCGCCGCCGCGGTGTCGCGACCGCGGTCCTCGGCGATATCAGTCACCACCACGTTGGCCCCGGCCTTTGCCAGGACCATACAGGCTTCCCTGCCGATGCCACCGCCGGCACCGGTCACGATGATGGTCCTACCCTGAAGGGCTCCCGACACGAATACGTCCCCCTCCGAGGCCCACTTGTCGATCCATGCAGGTATCGTAAGTGGGCCTGAAACGCGGAGTCGAATCACGTCTGGGAATGACCCGGATACTCCTCGGGAATAATTGGCGCAGCCTCACTGGAGCTGTTCGTGTCGTCGCGCCGTTGACCGCAGCCTCGCACCGTTGGCAGGGCCGTGCCGGCGAATGCTAGCCGTTGACGGCCGGCGCGGGGCCGATGTCCAGGGCCTCGCTGGCGAGCAGCGGATCCGGCACGGCGGCGTCCCGGTTACTGTACAGGCGGCGGAACGTGCCACGCAGCCACTGATTGCCCGGGTCGGCATGGAACCGGTCGTGCCAGTACTGGGTGACCTTGAAGTGCGGGATCTCGATGGGCAGTTCGAGTATCCGCACCGGAACCAGCCGCGCGCAGGCGAGGGCCAGGCGGCTGGGAATGACGACCAGATGGTCGGTATTGGACACCATCGAGGACATCCCGACGGCATGTGCCAGGCGGACCGCCACGCGACGATGCACACCGGCGGCCCAGAATGCCTTGTCGACGAAACTCTCCTGGGATGCGTGCCCGCCACCGGCGGGCTGATAGATCACGTGCGAGGCATGCAGGAACTGCTCGAACGACAGGGTCTCGCGGATCTCGGGATGAGCCTCGCGCACCATGCCGACATAACGCTCCTCGAACAGCACCTGACAGTGGATCGAGCCGTCGAAATTCTCGAAGTACCCGACGGCCAGATCGACATCACCGGATTCCAGGCCGACTCCGCGCATGCGCGCGGTGGGCATCTGCACCGTTTCCAGGTTGACCCGGGGTGCTTCCTGGGCGACGGCGGCCAGCAGGCGCGGCAGCAGCGCCATCTGTCCCGCATCGTTCATGAAGATCCGGAAGGTACGCTCCGAGGCTTCCGGATCGAAACCAACCTGGCTGTCGAATGCGCTGCGCACCTCAATGAGGGCACGATGGATCGGTCCAGCGAGCGCCTCGGCGCGCGGCGTGGGCGCCATGCCCTCCACGGTCCGCACGAACAGCGGGTCCTCGAAGATCTCCCGCAGCCGGTTCAGCTGCTTGCTCACAGCGGGCTGCGTCAGATGCAGAGTAGAGGAGGCGATGGTGACGCTCCGGGTCGTGTAAATGGCGTCGAAGACCCTGAGCAGGTTCAGATCCAGGCTGGCGAAATTCACCGCGGGTCGGGATCGTTGCATGAGGACATCCTACCGTGACCCGCGTGCCAGCACCATCAGGGCCGGGTTGAGCAATCCCGCAGGCGCCGCCGCGGGGCATTGCGCTCATGCATGTCCGTCATGTCGAGTTTTCATTCGACCGTGGGACAGGTGGATCGTAACGTGGCCGCGCTATGTTCAACCTGACGTTCGCGCACTTCATCCGGAACAGGTTCGTTGCGAGCAGCTCCGGACGGCAGTTCGAGAAGCGTTCACCGGTTGATGGCAGCCTGATCGGGATGGTGCCGGAAGCGGGCGCGCCGGAAGTTGACGCCGCCGTCGAGGCCGCGCAAGGGGCTTTGACCGGGCCCTGGAAGCGCATGCCGCTGGCGCAAAGGGTCGCACTCCTGGAGGCCGTCGCAGCCGAAATCGATCGCCGCGCCGACGATTTCATCGACGCTGAGGTGCAGGACACGGGTAAACCCCGCTCGCTTGCCTCACACCTAGATATCCCACGCGGTGCAGCCAATTTCCGTGTGTTCGCGGACGTCGTCAAGAACGTGCCGACCGAATGCTTCGAAATGGCCACGCCCGAGGGGCGCACGGCACTCAACTATGCCATTCGCGTTCCGCGCGGAGTGGTCGCAGTCATCTGCCCATGGAACCTGCCACTACTGCTGATGACCTGGAAAGTCGCGCCCGCGCTGGCCTGTGGCAACGCGGTTATTGTCAAACCCTCCGAAGAGTCGCCTGGCACCGCCACGCTGTTGGGCGAGGTGATGCAGGCCGTCGGCATGCCGCCAGGTGTCTACAACGTCGTGCATGGACTGGGCGATGGTTCGACGGGTGAGCTGCTGACCGCGCATCCCGGTGTCAACGCCGTGACGTTCACGGGTGAATCCCGCACCGGCGAAGCCATCATGAGGGCAGCCGCGACGGGAGTACGTCCCGTATCGCTCGAACTCGGTGGCAAGAACCCCGGCATCGTGTTTGCCGACTGTGACTTCGAGGCCGCCGTGGCTGGGATCAGCCGCGCGACATTCCTCAACTGCGGGCAGGTCTGCCTGGGCACCGAGCGCGTCTATGTGCAGCGGGAGATATTCGATCGCTTCGTGAATGCGTTGCGCGAGAGCGCCGAGGCCATGAAACCGGGCCACCCATCGGACAAGAGTACCGGTATCGGTCCGCTGATCAGCGTCAAACACCGCGACAAGGTGTTGCACTACTACCGGATGGCAACCGATGAAGGCGCGCAGGTAGTGTGTGGCGGTGGCATTCCGAGGATGCCGGAACGGCTTGCCGGTGGCGCATGGATCCAGCCGACGATCTGGACAGGCTTGCCCGAGTCCTCCGCTGTCGTGCGCGAGGAGATATTTGGCCCGTGTTGTCACATCGCCCCGTTCTCCACCGAGGACGAAGCGCTGGCCCTGGCGAACGACACTCCGTATGGTCTCGCCGCGACCGTGTGGACCCGGGATCTCGGCCGCAGCAGGCGCATGGGAGCGGCGCTCAACGCGGGCCTCGTCTGGGTCAATTCCTGGTTTCTGCGCGATCTGCGCACTCCCTTCGGGGGATCGAAGCTGTCGGGGATCGGCCGCGAGGGTGGTGTCCATTCGCTCGAGTTCTACTCGGAGCTTCGCAACGTGTGCGTGGTCGGCTAATGCCCCAAGGTGATCCGCGATGAGTGATGAGGCCGTCAGGAAGAAGACCGAGCCGGCGCTGAAGCTGAAGTTCCTGTCGCACGGCACGCTGGAAAGCGTCGATCTCGAGTACACGCGGCGCTTCTACGAGGAGTTTCTCGGCCTCGAGGTCATCAAGGTCAGCAACATCTCGCTGTGGTGCCGCCTGGGGGGCAGTCACATCTACGTGGTGGTGCTCGTCAAGCCCGGCAAGAAATCCGTCATGCCGTTCCTGAATCACAACGGGATCGATGTGGAAACCGAGGACGATGTCGATGAGTGCCACCGCATCGTCACCCGCGATGCGGAGAAGTGGAAGCTGCACAAGATCAGCCGGCCGGGTGTGCAGCACGGCACCTACAGCTTTTTCTTCTATGACGCGGATGACAACGCGTGGGAAATCCTTGCCAATCCGCCCGGGGGATACTCCTGGATGTTCGAGCGGGGCGACCAGGAGGGCATCGGACACCTGAGCCGCACTTTCGAGCGACCCGCCTCGACGTTGCGCAAGCGCCCGAAAGAGACCTGAGGCCCGGACAGCGAAGGGTGCCGTGATGGGGCAACAGTCATATCGACTGGCGACCTACGCGGGAACCGATGGGGTGCCCAGGGCAGGCCTGGTCATCGACCAGCGGATCGGCGACCTGGACCAGGCACTGCTCGGATCGGGCATCCGGCCGGATGCGCGCCAGCCGCTCTCCGTGCTCCGCATCCTCCACAGGTGGCAGGAACTGGCGCCGCGGCTGCGCTCGATGGCGCAGCGGATCCGCGCGGGCTCGACCGAGTGGTCCGCAGTCCCGCTCGCGTCCGTCAGATTGCTTGCCCCCGTGATGTATCCCGGGACCATCTTCTGCGCAGGGGCCAACTACAAGGACCACGTCGTGGAGATGTCGAAGGCCCTGAATCTGCCGCCCGAGCCGGATCCCCACGAGCTGGGACTCAAACCATGGCACTTCATCAAGCCCTCGGCCGCCTGCGTGCGCGGGTCGGGGGAGGTGATAGCGCTGCCGGCCTACTCACGCCGGGTGGACTGGGAAGCGGAGATCGCGCTCGTCATCGGCAGGGAGTGCCGCGATGTCGGTGTGAGCGAGGCCCTGCGGTACGTGGCGGGGATCACCATCGTCAACGATCTGTCGGCCCGCGATCATCTCAAGCGGGACCAGGTGGCGCCGGACTCGCCGTTTCGTTACGACTGGGTGAGCCAGAAATGTTTCGACGGGGCCCTTCCCATGGGCCCCTGGATCACACCACTCGAGGACATCGGCGACGTCGGCAACCTGTCGATCCGGCTCTGGCTGAACGAAGAAATCATGCAGGACTCCTCCAGCGCCAATCTCGTCTTCTCCTGCGCGGAACAGATCGCTCACCTGAGCACGCGGCTCACTCTGCGCCCGGGTGATGTGATCGCCACCGGAACGCCGGCGGGCTGTGGCGCGGCACGCGGGCGATTCCTCCAGCGTGGTGATCGGATCAGGATCCAGGTCGAGGGAGTCGGTGAGCTGCACAGCGAATTCGCCTGATCCACCTCGCAAGGATCCGCCCTGCTGGCCCGCGATTGAGTTCGCGGCGGGATATTGTTCGCCCCGTCGGCGTCATGATGTTGTGTTGCCGCCAATGATTGCATGTCTGCGGGTGGCTGGGCGAAGTCAGGTTATACAGACCATTCCGAATCGTCATTCGCCGCCGCCGCGTTGACACGCTTACAGTCGCTCCCGGCATACGCGAAAGGGGGCGCGACCATGGCCGGCAAGTCAACTCAATCACCCCGGTACGACTTCGAGCCGATGATTCACCGAACGCCGGTGCGCTTCCCGCGGGGGGAACGCCTGGCGGTGCTGATGTACGTCAACATCGAGCACGTCCCGTTCGGATCGACCGCGCCTGCCCATGCCATCTATCCCGGCACGCTGCAATTCTCGCCCGACATCCTCAATCACGGCTGGCGTGACTACGGCAACCGCGTGGGCCTGTGGCGGATCATGGAAGCCATGGACAGACACGGTTTCCGGGGAACCGTGAACCTCAACAGCGACGTGTGCCGCGAGTATCCGCAGATTATCCGGGAAGGGACGAGCCGCAACTGGGACTGGGGCGCGCAGGGCGACAACAACACGAGTGTCCCAACGCTCATGCCGGTGGATGAGCAGCGCAGCTTCATCCAGCGGAACCTCAAGATCATCGAGGACGCGACCGGCACACGTCCCAAGGGCTGGCTCAGCATGTTTCTGGCAGAGAGCCCGGAGACACCGGACCTGCTGGCCGAAGCGGGCGTCGAGTACGTCTCGAATTACGCGCACGACGAATTGCCCGTCCCCATGAGAGTGAAGAACGGGATCCTGCTGACTATGCCGTACACGCTCGAGATCAACGACGTGCCGACGATCCTTGGGAAGGGCGCCTCCGGGGAAACGTTCGGTGGGATGATCCGTGATCAGTTCGACGTCCTGTACGCGGAAGGCGCATCGCGCCCGCGAATCATGTCCATCTCCGTGCATCCGTTCATAGCGGGGCACCCGTTTCGCATGAAGCACATCGAGGCCGCGCTGGGCTACATCGCTTCGCACCGGGACGTGTGGCTGACGACCGGCGTGGAAATCAATAACTGGTACCGCAAGAACTACCTGCAAGGGTAGAGGGGGCATTCGGTGCAATACAGAATGATCATGACCGTCGCGGCGATCTGCAGCGCCGTGTGCCTGGGCACTACCGCCAACGCGGCGGCCGCGGCTGCGGATTCAGCTGGCTCCGAGGCCCTGGCGGAGATCGTCGTAACGGCGGAAAAGCAGGCCGAGACCCTGCAGAAGACTCCGGCCCAGGTAACCGCCATCACGGCTCAGGCCCTGACCGATTCCGGAGTGACGGACCTGCGGCAAGCCCAGATGATCGTCCCAGCGGTCCGTTTCCAGGCCGAGGGCAACAACACGCAGGTATTCGTGCGTGGTGTAGGTGCGAACCTCGACTTCCCGAACGTCGAACCCAATGTGGCCTTCAACTTCGCGGGCGTCTACCTGCCGCGCGAGGCCACCAGCGCCGCGTTCTTCGATGTGGCTCAGCTGGAAATCCTGCCGGGCTCGCAGGGCACCCTGTACGGGCGAAGCGCGATTGGCGGCACGATCGTCCTCACGCCCTCGAAGCCGGGCTTCAATTTCGACGGCGGCACGATGCTCGAGATCGGCAATTACTCCGCCGTCCACGTGACCGTCACCCAGAATGCGAAACTCGGCGAGACGGCCGCGGTCCGGGCGGCGGTGGACTACGCCTACAACGACGGATTCATGGTCACCGGCGCTGATTCCAAGAACGACATCAGTGCCCGGCTCTCGACCATCATCAAGCCCATCGACAATCTGTCGATCTATCTGTACGCCCAGGAAGCCCAGAAACGCGGGCACACCGAGAATCTGGTGAACAAGGGAACGGACCCCGTGACGGGTGCGTACTGCGAGACATGCTTCCTGCACGCCGATGCCTGGGACGACACCCGTACGGGTCAGTTCGCCGCGCCGTTCGGCACCACTGCCGCGGAGCGCAACCATTACAAGACCAGCCTGGTGGGCGGCGAGATCAGCTATGACTTCGACGGAATGACCCTCAGCTATATCCCATCCTACCTGTACCTGGACGCCCGGCCGCTGTACTGGTTGAGCGCGATCCAGTCCACGAACACCGCGCACTACAACCAGATCGAGCAGGAGCTGCGGCTGGCAAGCAATGGCAATGGCGCGTGGAAGTGGCTCGCCGGACTGTCGTACTACAATTCCCGCAACAGCGGCTCGGAGTACCTGTTTACCAATCTGCCGTTCAGCTTCTACCAGACCAATGTGGAAGCGGACCGGCTGCTCGGTTACGCAGCCTTTGGACAGGTGACCTACAGTCTGACCGACACTCTGCGGATCACGGGCGGCGGTCGAGCCAGCTCCACGCAGCGCACGGCGCGGGGATTCGAGGTCGTGGCGCTGGGCGGAGAACCCTACACGTTCGACAAGACCTACAGTCACATCGACTGGAAAGTGGGTCTGGAGTACGACGTTGCCCCCGCCGTCATGCTCTACGGCGTGGTTCAGACTGGCTTCCAGACTGGTACGTTCAATGCGTTGCCGAACACTCCCCAATTCAGCAACGAAGTTAAGCCTGAACAGCTGCGCTCGTACACCATCGGCATGAAGTCACGCTGGTTCGAGGACCGGCTGCAGGTCAACAACGAGATCTACTGGTACGACTTCCACAACCTCATCATCCAGGCCTACGACATCTCTGCGCCCTACAATCTGATCTTCAACGGCAGGAAGGTCGTGGTGAAGGGCGACCAGCTCGATATCCTGGGCCGGATCACGAGCGCCGACGAGTTCAACGTGGATGTGAGCTACTCGCGCGCACGCAACGTGGACGTGGTCGATACGAACGGCAACAACTACAACGGTCTGGCGCCGGCCTATACCCCGGACTGGGTCATCCAGGCCGGCTACACCCACAGCTTCCCGGTGGGCAGCGCGTTCCTGCGTGCTCATGTGAACTGGCGGTATGAGAGCAAGTGGTGGGCGGACTACGTGCACAACCTGGGCACGGAGCAGACCGCCGACAACAAGATCGACGCCAATCTGACTTACGATGCCGACACATGGACCGTGGGGGCGTGGGTCAAGAACGTGGCGAACAAGGCGGTCATCGCAGCAACGGCCGCAGCCGGTATCCCGGGACCGGCGACCGCCTACCTGGAAGATCCCCGAACCTACGGCGTGCGATTCACCATCAAGTACTGACGAAAGGACATGCCTGCCACAAACGAGATGATCGAGACCCTCTGGGCGCGCTCGCAGGTCGAGGCAGTCATGCTCAGGTTCGGGCGTGCGCTCGACCTCGGCGACTGGAAGGCTTACAGAGCCTGTTTCGCCGATCGATTCCGGGTGAACTTCGAACGTCTGACCGGGCAACCCGAGGTCTGGGTGAACGCGGATCTGTGGACGCGGTTCGCGGAGGTGATCCTGAGTCCCGTGCGCCGGCACCATCAGTACTCGAACATGAACGTGACGCTCCAGGGAAATACCGCGCAGGCCATCACCTACATGGTGGCCCGCCACTGGAAGGCCACCGACGGCGGCTCCGCGGAGTACACGCAGATTGGCTGGTACGACAATACGTTCGAACTGATTGGGGGAGAATGGAAGCTCGTTCGACTGCTGCACACCTATCAATGGGTGAGCGGCAACGGTGGATTGTTCGACTTCAGCGATCCGGAGCTGATCAAGGTGATGGGGCAGGTGTTTGCCACCGAGAATCGCGTCAACAAATAGGCTACCGGAGCCCGGGGGGCGCCAGTCCCCCGCGCCAGCCTCAGCGCGCTGTCAGCCTGGCGGCCGTCTCAGCAATCAATTTTCCCTGGAAGTGAGCTCCGTCGAGCTCGTTCTTGCTGGGCTGCCTTTGCCCCTGAGCGCCGGCGATCGTGGTGCTTCCGTACGGGCTGCCACCCGTCACCTCATCGAGCTGCATTTGCCCATGAAAGCTGTACGGCAGCCCGACGACGGCCATTCCGAAGTGCAGCAGGTTGGTGATGATCGAGAACAGGGTGGTTTCCTGTCCTCCATGCTGTGTCGCCGTGGACGTGAATGCCCCGCCAACCTTTCCGTTCAACGCCCCTCGCGCCCAGAGTCCACCGGCCTGGTCCAGGAAGGCCGCCATCTGCGAGCACACCCTGCCAAAGCGGGTCGGGGCGCCAACGATGATGGCATCGTAGTTCGGCAGTTCATCGATGGTGGCGATGGGCGCTTTCTGATCCAGCTTGAAGTGCGCCGCCTTCGCGACGTCCAGGGGCGCAGTTTCAGGCACCCGTTTGATCTCGACAGCCGCCCCCGCGGCGCGCGCGCCTTCCGCTACCGCATTCGCCATGGTTTCGACGTGTCCGTACGACGAGTAGTAGAGAACCAGCACGCGCGTCATGGCATCTGCTCCGCTCAGCCGAGAATGGTGAGTCTAAGCATGTCATCGGCGGCTCACCAACGAAATGCACGGATTGGAATGGACCGGATGCGCGTGAGGAATGTCCGCGTCCGGCGTGTGATCATGAAGAGGTTACCGGTCAGATTGATGTATCTTCGGCGCACAACTCTGGCGTGAGCTAAGGTAGACACTCGTCGCCTGGGGCCGGCGATTCCTGTGAACTCGCCAGGAGCGGGGACTCGCACTTGGCTGTGCAGTATGATTGCCGGCGCAAAGGCTCATGATCTGGTTCTGTGACTCGAGGGGGTCTCGAGATGCATACCGCGAACGCAGAAGTCGCGCCCGCAGGATCGCGCCAGCCGGAAGGGCGAACCTCGGGGTTGCGGGTCATCCTCGGCTCGAGCCTGGGGACCGTATTCGAGTGGTACGACTTCTTTCTGTACGGCTCCCTTGCCGCCATCATCTCCAGGCAGTTCTTCGCCGGGGTCAACGAAACCACCGGATTCATCCTGGCGCTCATGACCTTCGCCGCGGGGTTCGCCGTGCGGCCGCTGGGCGCATTCGTGTTTGGGCGGCTGGGTGATCTCGTCGGTCGCAAGCGCACTTTCCTGGCCACCATCGTCATCATGGGAGCGGCCACCATTCTGGTCGGCCTGCTGCCGACCTATGAGCAGATCGGGATCGCAGCGCCTGTCGCCCTGGTGTGCCTGAGGCTCCTGCAGGGACTGGCCATCGGTGGCGAGTACGGCGGCGCGGCCGTTTACGTTGCCGAACACGCACCTGCTGCGAGGCGCGGCGAATACACGAGCTGGATCCAGTCCACGTCATCTCTCGGCCTGCTCTCGAGCCTGCTCGTCATTCTCCTGTGCAGAGGCCTGATGGGACCTGCCTTCGAGACCTGGGGCTGGCGAATTCCCTTTCTCCTGTCGGTTCTGCTGCTCGCCATCTCCGTCTATGTGCGCGTCCAGCTGGCGGAATCACCGGTGTTCGAGCGGATGGTCGCAACGGGCAACCGGTCCAGGGCTCCCATTGCCGAGTGCCTGGGAACCCGTGGCAACGTGCGTCTGATGGTAACGGCGCTGTTCGGCGGCTGCGCCGGCATGACGGTGGTGTTCTATTGCAGCCAATTCTATGCGTTGTTCTTCCTGACGCAGATGTTGAAGGTGGACCCGCAACACGCGAATCTCCTGGTCGCGGCGGCGATACTCATTGGCGCACCGTTCTACGTGCTGTCCGGCTGGCTCGCGGACCGCATCGGCAGGAAGACCGTGGTCGTGCTGGGCTGCCTGCTCGCTGCGACAACCTACTTCCCGCTCTACCGCGCCATTACCCACTATGCCAACCCCGCACTCGAGGCTGCGGCGCAACATGCGCCGATTACCGTGGTCACCGACCCGCGCGGCTGCAGCTTCCAGTTTGACCCGGTGGGCAAGAAGAAATTCGTCACCCCGTGCGACATCGCGAAAACCGCTCTGACCAGGGCCGGTGTGCCGTACAGAACACAGGCCGGTTCACCCGGCGCGGCCACGCTCGTGCAGATCGGCGCGCCGGGCCCGGCCGGTACGGTCCTGCAGGCTTTCGATGGCAGCGCCATGTCCGCGGCGCAGTTCAAGAGCGCGGGGGAGAGCTTCTCGAAGCAATTGGGCAATGCCCTGCAGGCGGCGGGCTATCCGTCCAGGGCGGATCCGCAACAGACCAACTACCCGATGTTGCTGCTCATCCTCAGTGTCATGGTGATCTACGTCGCCCTCGCCTACGGACCACTCGCCGCCTGGCTGGTCGAACTGTTCCCCGCGCGCATCCGCTATACATCGGTCTCGGTCCCGTATCACATGGCGGTGGGTTGGCTCGGCGGCTTCCTGCCGACGGTGGCTTTTGCCATTGTCGTGGTCACCGGCGATCTGTACGCCGGACTCTGGTACGCCGTCGTGGTCGCGGGATTGTCAGCGCTGATCGGCGCAATCTTCCTGCCGGATACGCTCAACAAGGCACAAGGGATCGACGCGCCTTAGCGCGGCGCTGACCCATTGCGCAATCGCAACAGAGAACCGGGTCCGTCAGTCGAGTCTCAGGCGGATGCCCGCCCAGATCGCCAGGGGCGCGCCGGGTGATACCGCATTCTCGTTGGTCCACTCGTCCGGATCGTAGCGATAGGTTCCGTCCGGATTGAAGGTGCTGGTCGTCAGGAAACCGGCCGTGGCGTAGAAACGGTTCAGCAGATTTGCGCAACTGGCGAAGATGTCGAAGTGCGGCGTCACATGGTAGGTGCCTTGCAGATTCACGACGGCATATCCGCCGATCCGGCCGGTACCCATGATCAGATCGCCCGCGGCATTGGTGGCGCCTGCCTGGTTGGCATTGTTCTCGTTGCCATGCAGGAATGAGACGGAAGTGACCACGACGTTGCCGCCGACGTCCAGCTTCGGCGTGAACTGGTAATCGAGCGTCAACTTGCCGGTGTGCCGCGGAATCAGCGGCAGCCGATCACCGGCCCGCACCAGGATGTCACCGGCGGTATTGGCCGTGCTGTTGGACTGCGCGCTGACGACGAAGTCCGACTGAAAGGTGGCATCCACCAGCGAGTAGTTGAAGTTCCAGCGCAGCTTGCCGGCCTTGCCGCCCAGGGCCAGATCGAGGCCCTGGCGCCTGGTGTCGCCCACGTTGGAGAAATATCCGGAGTTGGTGGTCGTCGCGATGAATTGCAGATCGTTGGAATTCACCGTGCGGAACAGATCGGCGCTCCACACCAGGCGCTGATTCCACTGATTGCCGCGGATTCCTGCTTCGACCGTGCGCGCAACGACCTGCCGCAGGTCCGGATCGCTGGCAAAGTCGTTGGGCAGGCCGCAGGGCCGCTGCGGATCGGAGCAGCCGAGTTCGATGATGGTGGGAGCCCTGCTCGCTTCGTTGTAGGTAGCGTAGTAGGTGATGCGTTCGGTGGGGGTGAACGTGAACCCCGCGGCGGCGTTCAGGCGGCTGTAGGTGTGGTCACCGGTCACCACCGAGGCCTGGTCGTAGCCGTCCCCGAAGTCGCCGAGATCCGTGTCCACGCTCTGACCGTCCAGTTTCTCCGTAGCGCGGTTGTATCGCGCCGATACGTTGAAATGAAGGGTCTTCGACGGCGAGAACGTATCGGTCAGATACAGGCCGAATATCCTGTTGCTGCCCGCGATGGAGATGATCGTCGGGTTGTTGAAGGGACTCTGCGCGGGCACCAGCAGGTGCCGGGCATCGAAGAGGCCGTACAGGAACGACTGGACGAAGGAATTGGCCGCATCGACATAGTCCGCCCCGACGATGAGCTGATTCTCGTGCCCCAGCCGATCGTGGGTATCAGTCAGCTGCACCCCGACTCCGCTGGTCCGCTGCAGCGTTCTCGAGATCTCGTTGGCGGCATTCGTACAGTAGGCGAGCGCGGCACGATCGGCGAAGGGCGCGGTGCAATCGATGGGCGGCCCCGGATAGTCCTCGTTCAGGTAGTTGTCATTGTCGCTGCCGTTGTTGCTGCCGGTTATCAGGCGGCGGTAGAAGGCATTCCCGGACAGCAGCAGGTTGGCGGACAGGCTCTGCGTGCCGGTCAGGTTGACGAAGTGCAGCAGGTTCTGCGTGATGTCGGGTGTGTAGCTCTGCTCCCGCCGGTAGTCGTACATGCTGAGCGGAATGGCGCCATTGCCGAACAGGTCGGTGTCGGCGTAGGTGTAGCTGAGGTCGAGGTCGGTGCTTTCGGTCTGGTAGCCGGCCTTGCCGAACAGCCGGTAGACCTGGGATGTGGAGATGTCGCGCCAGCCCGTCTCGTAGAAGTAGTCGGCCGCCACGAAATAATCCAGCGCATCGCGTGCGCCCCCCGTCTGCAGTTGCACCGAGCGCCGCCCGAATGAGCCACCGTACGCCTCGAGTTCCGTACCAGGATTGTCATGGCCGCTCTTGGTCTGGATCGAGAGCGCGCCGCCCAGGGTGTTCAGGCCGAAGACGGGGTTCGAGCCCGAGATGAGCGATATGGTGGAGATGGCGGACTCGGGAATCAGGTCCCAGTTGACCGTGTCACCAAACGACTCGTTGACGCGGACTCCATCCAGGTAGACGGAGATCCCCTCGGGTGTGCCAACGAGCGGAGATGCCGTGAAGCCGTGATAGTTGATGTCGAGCTGGAACGGATTGTCGGCACTCTCGCTCACGTTCACGCCGGCAAAGCGCTGGCCCAGGTAGTGGGCGACATCGTTGACCTGTGCGTCCTGCAGATCCTGGCTGGTCGCGGTCTGAACGTTGGACGGAATCTGGTTCAGCGGCAGGCCGAAGCCCGGCAAGGGAGCGTTGCCGATGACGATGACCTGGGGCAATTCCTGCGCGGTGGCCGGATTGTTGGTTGCGGTGTTGTCGTGATCCGCGCCCAGCGCCGCGTCGAAGCCGTTTACGAGCAGACACGCCAGTACCGGGATGCCGGCTGACCTCCGGGATGACACGTGCTGAACCCCCTGCAACGAAACTCTGAGATGGAGCCACGCGAGGCAGCTCGCAAACCGTGCAAGGGAAAATATCTCGACAGGGTCGGGATTGTCCCGACGTTCAGCGTCGCCACCCCACCGTAGAAGGTGTCCCGAATCCGGCACTGAGCTGACAGCCCGGCGACGATCCCATGCCGTGCGCGGAGTGCCCTGCACTGCGGCTGCTCCAGGCGGATTCGCTAAGTCTTTGATTTAAATGGCGCTCCCAACCGGATTCGAACCGGTGTACTAGCCTTGAGAGGGCTATGTCCTGGGCCTCTAGACGATGGGAGCGCGGCTTCTGGCGGACCGCCTCACGCGGCGGCCCGGAAGTATACAGATTTCCGCCAGGGGTTCGAGACGCTTCGGCAAAACGGCTTTCCGGGGCCGCTGCGCCGACATCGATTCCCCGGGGTTCGGAAGCCAGGGTCGAGTTCCCTGAGGAGCGCGGCCGCAAGGCCATCTGGTTTCAGGGAAACGATCACGCGACAGCACGGGTACCGGATTGAGCAGGCGAGCGTTCCGAGAGTTTTTACCGGCTCGTCGCGCGCCCGAGAGCGCGCGAAGCGGCTGATCGGGCGAAATACCTCCTGCATGGCTGGAGCGCGACCGAGTAACTCGGAGGGTCTTCGAATGCTGCCGCAGTGATGACCGATCGTCCGGTCCGCGCGCAGCAGCTGGTGAACAGGCCTTCCCATTGGTCGCGTGGATTGCACTATGCGCCCGGCGGGTGACCAGGGCGAAAGCCGTCTCCTGCTCCGCCCAACTGATCGGGTAGATGCAACGTATTGCAGATAGCGGCTATGATCCGGAGCGGCAAAGCCCGAGCGCGTTTCAATTGGCCAGTGCGCGCGCGGCAGGCACGCGATTCGGAAGAAGGGAAGATAATGGCGGCGATCAGATCTCACCTGACCTCAATGGATGACATTGCGAGGCTGGCGAACGTTGCGAAGTCGACAGTTTCGCGAGCCTTCAAGGACAGTCCTCTCGTCAATCCTGCGACCAAGAAGCGAATTCTCGCCATCGCGCGTCGTCATGGCTACACGGTCAATTCAAATGCTCAGAAGCTGCGCACGAACCGGACAAATGCTATCGCGGTCGTAATGCATATTCCGTCACACGGAACGGAGGTTGCGTCAGCGCCCTTCTTCTTTCAGCTGTTGAACGATGTCGCACGGGGTCTGTGGGTGCGTCATCATGACCTTTTGTTGTGTTCGCCCGAGCCGGATGAGGCGTATTACTACGAGTCGTTGATTTCCTCGAAACGCGCTGACGGCATCCTGTTTCTCGGTCAGGGGCCGGGTGATAAGTGGCTCAGGGAGCTCGCCAGGACGCGGGTGCCATTTGTGGTGTGGGGCGCGGCGGATGAGCATGCAACGTATTGCACCGTGGGCAGCGATAACAGAAGAGGGGGGGGACTTGCCGGCGAGCGATTCGTGGAGCTGGGCAGAAGGCGCATCCTGTTTATCGGTAACCGTGCGCATCCGGAAATGGAACAGCGACGCCAGGGCCTGGAGGAGGCAGTTCGAGCGGCCAGGGTCCGTACTGACATCACGGACCTGGAGATCCCGGATTTTACGTTCGAAACCGGGCTCGCGGCGATGGAGCGCTTCCTGGCCACCCACGATACGCTGCCGGACGCGGTATTTGCCGGGAGTGATTCGGTTGCCATGGGCACGGTCGTTGCGTTGCGCGCCGCCAACTTGCAGATCCCGTCCGAAGTTTCGGTCATCGGCTACAACGACCTGCCCATCGCTCAGCACTTTCAGGTGCCCTTGACCACCATCCGTCAGGACACTCAGCAGGCCGGCGGGTTGCTCGTGGAGAAGTTATTTCAAATACTGGACGGCGGGAAACCTCGATCCGCCAAGGTGCCAACCCAACTCATCATTCGCCAGACCTGAC
>Ga0335070_10002541_pt1 | contig 21153 bp, 20 predicted proteins | sample Lox_Sample_13_FD_206722 | JGI IMG/M metagenome (GOLD analysis project Ga0335070, IMG submission 206722) | Soil microbial communities from Loxahatchee National Wildlife Refuge, Florida, United States - Lox_Sample_1.3 | ecosystem: Environmental > Terrestrial > Soil > Wetlands | place: USA...
TCGCTCAACCGCACACGATCAGCGATCGGCTGGCTGTTGACGAAGATGACGACGTGGCGACGCACGGCGCCCTGATCGTCGAGCACGTAGCCGCGCAGCGCCGGGCGCTCGGCGAAGACCGCGGCGAGCGCCTCGTTCACGGTGGCGCCATCGACCTGGGCCGACGGCGCGGGCAGGAAGCGCTGCAAAGCGGAGGTAAAGGCAACGGTGGGCATGGGCGAAAATGCACGTATGGCGCTTGCTTAATTAAGTTGATATCAACATAATAGATGGATGTCGAGTCGAAATCAGGCGCCCGTGAAAGAACTTTCGTACGGGGTCACGATCCACGTGCGCGACACCTGCCTTTGCCTGCACCTGCAGCGTGCGGCGCGTGCGGTGGCCCGCCGCTTCGACGAGGCGCTGCGGCCGGTCGGGTTGACGAACGGCCAGTTCTCGCTGCTGATGTCGCTCAACCGGCCGGAGCCGCCGACCATCGGCAGCGTCGCGGCGTTGCTGGCGATGGACCGCACGACGCTCACCGCCAATCTCAAGCCGCTCGAACGTCGCGGTCTTCTCAAGGTCGCGATCGACGAGGCCGACAAGCGCAGCCGCCGGCTGCGGTTGACCGCCGCCGGCCGCGCGCGCCTGACCGCGGCGCTGCCGATCTGGACCAGCACCCACGCCGAGATCGAGCGCGGCCTGCCGCGTGCCCCGTCCGATAGGGAAGCGGTGGACGGGCTGCGAGAGGACCTGCGGGCTCTGTCCTGACAGATTGTTGCGACGGAACAGGCCACGACGACGTCGAGCATCCGGATTTGCTGACCTTCGACCTCGACCCCGGCCCTCGTGTCGATTGGGAGTTCGTGCTCGACACCGCACTGGCGCTGCGCGACGCGCTGACGGCGGACGGCTATGCGCCCTGGCCGAAGACCAGCGGCGGCAAAGGCCTGCACGTCATGGTTCCGCTGCCTGACCGCTCCTCGGACTGGGATCGCGCGCGGAGCTGGGCGAAGCGGTTCGTCGAACGGTTCGCCCGGCGCGACGCGCGCTACACCGTCCAGTCGACCGTGAAGCGCGAAGGCCGGATCTTCCTCGACTATTTGCGCAACGGCCGCGGCAGCAGCGCGGTCGCCGCGTATTCGCCGCGGGCACACTCCGGTTTTCCGGTGGCGATGCCGGTGACGTGGGCCGAAGTCGAGGCCGGCGTGAAAGCCGATAGTTATCGGCTGCGCGATGTCATATCGCGCGCGCATCCGCGCCGGCGGCGCCGGTGATATTCACCGATGCGGCCGGCGCCGGTGCGTGTCTTGACGCGGGTGCCAGCTGACCGCTGGCCGGCGATAGCTTTACTGCATGCCCTTGCGCTGCGAGCGCTGGAACATGCGGTCGGCGCGCTCGGCCGCGGCCTTGGCGTCGGCTGCGGCCGCCTGCGCAGCGGCAGCGCTCTGGGTCGACGCCGACGCCGCGCGGTTCGCGGCATCCGCCGCCTGCTTTGCCGCCGCCGCCGCGTCGTTGGCCGAACGGGTGGCGTTGTCGAGCGCCGCCCGGTCCTGGGCGCTGAGCTCCGTGCACGCGCCAACCAGCAGCATCGGCAGCACCGCGGCCACCGCGAAAAGCTTGGAACGAGTCATGAGCAGAATCTCCTGAGTGGGTGGGAGGCGATGTAATCTGCGTCGCAGGCGCCGGTGCCGCCTTGATTCAAATCAAACCGCAGGGGCGCCGCTTGTGATCTACATGCCGCCATGGACGCCACTGCGCCGTCGGGCACCCGATCCAAAGCGTACTGGGAGCATTTCCCGCACGCCGCCGATCTCGGCGTCCGCGGTGTCGGTTCTACCGTCGACGAGGCGTTCGTCCAGACGGCGCTGGCGCTGTTCGCCGCCGTCACGCCGCTTTCCGCTATCAAGCAGACCGCGCTCGTCACCGTCGTATGCGACGCGCCGAACCCGGCGATGCTGCTGGTCGACTGGCTCAACGCGCTGATCTATCAGGCGTCGGCGCGCCATCTGCTGTTCAGCCGCTTCAATGTTCGGATCAAGGACGGCGAGCTCCTCGGCGAAGCCTGGGGCGAGCGCATCGATCCCGCGCGCCATCATCCGGCGGTCGAGCCGAAAGGTGCCACGTTCACCGAGCTGCGCGTCGAGCCTGCGCCGAAGGGCGGCTGGCGCGCGCAATGCGTGGTGGACGTCTAGGTCCGGCGCCGCTCCCGTCATGGACCCGTCCCGTTTTACCCGCGAGTCCGACACGATCTGGCGGCTGCCGCCGTTCGGCGCCATGCGCGTGCCCGCCGTCGTCTTCGCCGACGAGGCGCTGATCGAGGCGATGGACGACAAGGTCTTCCAGCAGATCGTCAACGTCGCCGGTCTGCCGGGCATCGTCACCGCCGCCTACGCCATGCCCGACGCGCACTGGGGCTACGGGTTTCCGATCGGCGGCGTCGCCGCGTTCGATCCGGAGGAGGGCGGCGTCATCTCCGCCGGCGGGGTCGGGTTCGACATTTCCTGTGGCGTGCGCCTCTTGACCACCGGCCTTAGGCGCGGCGAGGTCGAGCCGCTCAAGGCCACGCTCGCCGACGCTCTGTTCACGTCGGTGCCGGCCGGCCTCGGCAGCAAAGGCCGTATCGAGCTCGGCGCCCGCGAGATGGACGCGATGCTCAGCGGCGGCGCGCGCTGGGCGGTCGGCGAGGGCTACGGTACAGCAGCCGATCTCGAGCGCGTCGAAGAGCGCGGCATGATGGCCGGCGCCGATCCCGAGACCGTGTCCGAGCGCGCGCGCGAGCGCCAGCGCGCCGAAATGGGTACGCTCGGCTCCGGCAACCACTATCTGGAAGTGCAGGAGGTCACCGCCATCCATGACCCGGCCGTCGCCGAGGCTTACGGCCTGCGCGCCGGCGAGATCGCCGTCAGCATCCATTGCGGCTCGCGCGGCCTCGGCCACCAGATCGGCACCGAGTTCCTGCGCGAGATGGCGCTCGCCGCTCCCGGTTTCGGGATCGCGCTGCCCGACCTCGAACTGGCCTGTGCGCCGATCCGCTCCGAGCTCGGCCGGCGCTATCTCGGCGCCATGCGCGCGGCGGTGAACTGCGCGCTCGCCAATCGCCAGATCATCACCCATCTCACGCGCCGCGCCGTCGCCAGCGTCTTTCCCGACGCCGACCTGCGCCTCGTCTTTGACGTCTCGCACAACACCTGCAAAGAGGAGACGCATCGCGTCGGGCGCCACGACCGCCGTCTCTTCGTCCACCGCAAGGGCGCCACGCGCGCCTTCGGCCCCGGCCATCCCGATCTGCCGGCCGACTTGCGGGCTGTCGGCCAGCCGGTACTGATCGGCGGCAGCATGGGCACGATGTCGTACGTCATGGCTGGAAGCGGCGGCGGGGCCGAGCATGCCTTCGCGTCGGCCTGCCACGGGGCGGGCCGCAGCCTGTCCCGCCACCAGGCGCTCAAGCGCTGGCAGGGCCGCCACATCGTCCACGATCTTGCCCGCCACGGCATCATCATCCGCAGCCCGTCGGCCCGCGGCGTCGCCGAAGAGGCCCCCGGCGCCTACAAGGACGTCACCGCGGTCGTGGACGCCGCCCATCGCGCCGGTCTCGCCCGCAAGGTCGCGACGCTCAGCCCGGTCGTCTGCATCAAAGGCTGACCGCAGCGGCCGCTTGGCCGTTGATTCAGGTCAACGCGAACGCTTTGGCGCTGCGGCACTCTCCGACGATGCCCGCCCTCCGTCCCGCCACCGCCACACGGCCACGTCCCGGTCCCGCGCACAACGCCGACATCGCGGCGGCCTTCAACGAGATCGCCGACCTTCTCGAAATCGAGGAGGCCAATCCTTTCCGCGTCCGCGCCTACCGCAACGCCGCCCGCATCGTCGGCGGGCTCTCAGCCGAGGCGGCGGCGATGGTCGCACGCGGCGACGACCTCTCCGAGCTGCCGGGCATCGGCAAGGATCTCGCCCAGAAAATTACCGATCTCGCCCAGACCGGCAGCACGCCGCTGCTCGACAAGCTGCGCAAACAGCTGCCGCCGGCCTTGATCGAGCTGCTGCGGCTGCCCGGGCTCGGGCCCAAGCGGGTGAAGATGCTGCATGACGAACTTGACATCGAAACCCCGCCGCAGCTTCACCGGGCGCTGATCGACGGCCGCGTCGCCGGTCTCCCCGGGTTTGGTGAAAAGTTGACGCAGCAGCTCCTGCAGGCGGTGACCGCCAAATCCGCAGCGCCGTCGCGGATGAAGCTGGCGGTTGCCGCCCAGTACGCCGAGCCGCTGCTTGCCTACCTGCAGAAGCTGCCCGAGGTCGACAAGGCGGCCATCGCCGGAAGCTACCGCCGCGCCCGCGAGACCGTCGGCGACATCGACATCGTCGTCAGCGCGAAACATGCGGCCCCGGTTGCCACGGCATTCCAAACCTATCCCGAAGTGGCGCGTATCACCGCCAGCGGGGCGACGCGTAGCGCCGTCGTCCTGCGCTCCGGGCTGCAGGTCGACCTCAGGATCGTGGAGCCCGACTGCTACGGTGCCGCGCTCGTCTATTTCACCGGCAGCAAGGCGCACAATATCGCCATCCGCCGCATCGGCCAGGAGCGCGGCCTCAAGATAAACGAGTATGGCGTGTTTCGCGGCAAACGCCGCGTCGCCGGCGGCACCGAAGAATCGGTGTATGGGGCGATCAAGCTGCCGCCGATCCCGCCGGAGCTGCGCGAGGATCGCGGCGAGATCGATGCCGCCCGCGCCAACAGATTGCCGGCGCTGGTCAGCCTCGCCGACATCCGCGGCGACCTGCACGCGCACACGACCGCGACCGACGGCCGCGCCAGCCTGCGTGAGATGGCGCTGGGCGCAAAGGCGCTCGGCTATCAGTATCTGGCGATCACCGAGCACTCGCGCCACGTGACCGTGGCACACGGCCTCGACCCGGCGCGGCTCCGCCGCCAGATATCGCAGATCGATGAACTCAATGGCGAAGGTCTCGGCATTACGGTGCTCAAAGGCATCGAGGTCGACATCCTCAACGATGGCCGGCTCGACCTGCCGGATGCGATCCTCGCCAAGCTCGACCTCGTCGTCGCCGCCGTGCACAGCCGGTTCAGCCTCAATCGTGACCAGCAGACCGAGCGCATCCTGCGCGCGCTCGACAATCCGTATGTCACGATGCTGGCACACCCGAGCGGCCGTCTGATCGGCGAGCGCGAGCCCTACGACGTCGACATGGCTGCCATCCTGAAGAAGGCGCGGGCTGTCGGCGCCTTCGTCGAGCTCAACGCCGATCCCGACCGCCTCGACCTGCTCGACACCCATTGCCGGATGGCCAAGGAGCTCGGCGTTCTGGTCAGCATCAATACGGACGCACACGCGGTCAGCGACTTCGCGCATATGCGCTTCGGCATCGGCCAGGCGCGGCGCGGCTGGCTCGAAAAGAGCGATGTGCTGAACACCCGGCCGCTGGCGCAGTTGCGGGAGCTGCTGGCCCGGCGCCGCCGGCGCTAGAGAACGCGCGATGTTCCGCCTCGATAGCCTGCTGCTGACCGACCTGTATCAGCTCAACATGCTGCAGGCCTACGAGAAGAGCGGCTTCACCCAGACGGCCGTATTCGAGTTCTTCGTGCGCAAGTTTCCGGCACGGCGCGGCTTCCTGATGGCGGCCGGCCTGGCGCAGGTCGTCGACTTCCTCGAGAACCTGCATTTCACGCCCGACGATATCGGTTATCTGCGCCGGAGCGGCCGTTTCGAGGACGCGTTCCTCGATCACCTGGCGAAGTTCCGCTTCACCGGCGACGTCGACGCATTGCCCGAAGGGACCATGTTCTTTCCCGACGAGCCGGTGGTGCGCGTGATCGCTCCGCTGCCGCAGGCGCAACTGGTCGAGACCCGCATCATCAACCTCGTGCATTTCGAGACGCTGGTCGCGTCCAAGGCGGCGCGGATGGTGCTCGTGGCGCCCGGCAAGCAGCTGGTCGATTTCGGCCTGCGCCGCGCCCACGGCGCCGAGGCGGGGTTGCTGGCGGCGCGCGCGAGCTATCTCGCCGGCTTCGCCGGGACCGCGACAACCTTGGCGGAACCCGTCTTCGGGCTGCCGGTCTACGGCACCATGGCGCATTCGTTCATCCAGGCGCATGACAGCGAAAAGGCGGCCTTTCTCGATTTCGCCCGCGCGCGCCCGGAAGGGCTGATCCTGCTCATCGACACCTACGACACCGAAGCCGCGGCGGCGAAGGTCGTGGCGCTGGCGCCGCAGCTCAAGCGCGAGGGCATTACGCTGCGCGGCGTACGTCTCGACAGCGGCGATCTCGCCGATCACGCGGTGAAGGTGCGGCGGATCCTCGACGAGGGCGGCCTGAAGGACGTCATCATCTTCGCCAGCGGCGGCCTCGATGAGGACGAGCTTCTGGCGATCGAAGGCAAGCACGCGCCGATCGACGGCTATGGTATAGGCACCAGTCTCGTCACGTCGTCCGACGTGCCGGCCCTCGACTGCGCCTACAAGCTGCAGGAATTCGCCGGCGTCGCACGGCGCAAGCGCTCCGAAGGCAAGGCGACATGGCCCGGCCGCAAGCAGGTGTGGCGGCAGTATGGCGCCGACGGGACGATGATCGGCGACACGCTGACCATCGAGGGGGACCTGCAAACGGGAACGCCGCTGCTGAAGCTGGCGATGCGCGGCGGCCGCCGCGTCGGCGATTTGCCAAGCCTCCAAGAGTCGCGTCGCCACGCGGCGCAGGAGCTCGGCCGCCTGCCGGCGGCGCTGCGCCGGCTGGAGCGCGCACCGTATCCGGTCGAGGTCGCGCCGGCGTTGCGCAATCTCGCCGCGGAATGCGACCGCCGCGTCGCAGGCCTAGATTAAGTCCCTGATCGGACGGCTTGATGTCGATCAAGGCCGGCCCTGCGGCGCGGGCCTAGTCTCGCCGCTATGCGCGCCATCGTTCTTGCCGTCGTCATGCTGTTCGCCGCCGGGCCGGGGCTGGCGGCCGACCGGCCCGGCCTGATCACGGAGTACACCGCGGTCGACAGCGACACCCTGCCCGATATCGCGATGAGCAACGATCTCGGCTATGTCGAGCTGCGCGCCGCCAACCCCGACGTCGATCCCTGGCTGCCCGGGGCGGGCACCCGCATCGTGCTGCCGGCACTGCACATCCTGCCGGCGGCGCCCACGCGCGGCGTCGTCATCAATCTCGCCGAGCAGCGGCTGTATTTCTTTCCGCCCGACCAGCCGGTGCAGACCTATCCGATCGGCGTGCCGGCGGTGGGCACCGATCTCCGCACCGGCACCACGCAGATCATCGCCAAGCGCCCGAACCCGACCTGGTATCCGCCGCCCTCGGTGCGCGTCGAGGATCCTGAGCTGCCGCTGTCGATCCCGCCCGGTCCCGACAATCCGCTCGGCGAGTTCGCGCTCTATACCGGCTGGACCGACATCGTCATCCACGGCACCAACCATCCCTACGGCATCGGCCGGCGGGTCAGCCACGGCTGCTTCCGGCTCTATCCCGAGGATATCGCGCGCCTCTACAAGCAGGTCGGCGTCGGCACGACCGTCACCGTTGTCGATCAGCCGGCGAAGCTCGCTTGGATCAACGGCGAGCTCTATCTCGAGGTGCATCCGACCCTGGCGCAGGCCGACGAGATCGAGGTCAGCGGCCGCTTCACACAACAGCCGATCGCCGGCCTCGACCGGCTGATCCTCGACGCCGCAACCCCGTATCCGGAGCGGATCGACTGGCACATCGTCGACCAGATCGCGCGCGAACGCTCGGGCATTGCGACGCCGATCTTCAAGCGCGATCTCGCGGCGAGCCTGGCCGGCCCCGGATGACCCCGTGGCCGTCTGTCACCCGGCGAGCTCTGCTCTCCGGCGCCGTGGCGCTGCTCGTGCGCCCACGCAGCGCGTCCGCCGCCGGCCGCAAGGCCGACTATGTCGTCGTTTACAAGGCGGCGCGCCGCCTCGATCTGTTGGCGCACGGCGAGGTCGTTGCCTCGTATCCGATCCGTCTCGGCGCCAATCCGCTCGGGCCGAAGATCTTCGAGCTCGACGGACGCACGCCCGAAGGCGTCTACATGATCGACCGGCACAGCCGCAACACGCCGTACCATCTGGCGCTGCACATCTCCTATCCGCAACCGGAGAACCGCGCGCGCGCCGCCCAGTACAAGCTGCCGCCGGGCGGCGCCATCTTCATCCACGGCACGCCCGGAACCGGCAAGCGCTTCGCGCGCGACTGGACCGATGGCTGCATTGCCGTGAGCAACCGCGCCATCGAGGAGATCTGGGCCGCCGTCGTCGACGGCACGCCGATCGAGATCCGGCCCTGACGGCTGCTCACGGGCGGATTGACGTGGATCAATGCGCGCGATGGGGCCGCCGACATAAATAGGTAGCCGATTTCGCGGACACTCGATTCCGCAGAACTGTCCCGCATATGCTGATAAGGAGCCATGGCCATGGACGACATCACAACCAAGACCCCGACCAAGAGTGAAGAGACCGCGAAGACCCCGGCTCGGCATCCGTTTGAGGCGCTGCGCCAGCAGGTCGACACCCTGTTCGATGAGTTCGGCCGCGACTTCTGGTCGGCGCCGTTCCGGCGCTCGGTGTTCGATATCGAACCGTTCTGGCGTCGGTCGATTACCGGTGTCGCGGTACCCGCGGTCGACATCGCCGAGAAGGGCAACGCCTTCGAGGTGAAGGCCGAGTTGCCCGGCCTCGATGAAAAGGACGTCGAGGTGAAACTCTCCGAAGGCACGCTGACCATCAAGGGCGAGAAGCAGGAAGAGAAAGAAGAGAAGAAGCAGGACTATTATCTGCACGAGCGCCGCTTTGGCGCTTTCGAACGCTCGTTCCGCGTGCCCGAGACCGTCGATGCCGACAAGATCGAGGCGCGATTCAATAAGGGCGTGCTGACGGTGACCCTGCCGAAGAAGCCCGAGGCCCGGAAGCCGGAGAAGAAGATCGAGATCAAGGCCGGCTGAGCCTGACCGATCTCTTGACCAGACAAAGGCCGGCGGCGGAAAGCCGCCGGCCTTATTTTTTTTCAATGGCTTTCTTTGCTGGCGCCGATACGAATCGCGGTCGCGCCGGCGTCTCCGCGGTGATCGCCGGAACCGCCGATGTGCGCAGAACCGATATCGGCGGCAAAGAGCTTGAGCCTATAGGCACATGACCGGCGGGTAGGCTTTTCTACCGTGCTGTTCCGATCTCTGTGGCTGGAGAATGTCTGTGTCGCGAATCTGGCCATGAATGTGACGTACACCCGGATACTCGCATCGGCGCTGGCCCTGTTGGTGATCGCGCCCGGGGTCGTGCTAGGCCAGACGGTCACGCCGGCTCCGGCGTCACCCGGGCCGGCGCCCGCCGCGGCGGCGCCGGTCTTCAGCGCCGAACAGCTCGAGCAGATCACGTCGCCGATCGCGCTCTATCCCGATGACTTGATTGCGCAGATCCTGATCGCGTCGACGTACCCGCTCGAGGTCGTGCAGGCGGACCGCTGGGCGTCGGCCCCAGAACACGCGCAGCTCAAGGGTGAGGAGCTGTCGGCGGCGCTGCAAGAGCAGACCTGGGATCCGAGCGTCAAGTCACTGGTGCCGTATCCGCAGGTCTTGAAGATGATGAGCGAACAGCTCGATTGGACGCAACGGCTCGGCGATGCGTTCCTGGCGCAGCAGGCGGATGTCATGGCGTCGATCCAGAAGCTGCGGCAGCGCGCCCAGAGTGCCGGCACGCTGACGTCGAACAGCCAGCAGACCGTGATCAACCAGGGCGATACCGTGATCGTCCAGCCGGCCAATCCGCAGGTCGTCTACGTGCCCGCGTACAATCCGACCGTCGTCTATGGGCCGTGGCCGTATCCCGCGTATCCGCCGCCCTATTATCCGCCGCCGCCCGCCTACTATCCCGCGCCGGGCGATGCGCTGCTCACCGGTATGGCGTTCGGGCTCGGCGTGGCGGCCATCGCATCGCTCTCCGACTGTTGCCACAGCGACTGGCATGACGGCGGCGGCAGCGTCAACATCAACAACAACAACTACAACAGCATCAACTCCGGCAATATTCGTTCCGGCCGTGCGACCCAGCTGCCGGCGAACGGCAGAGGCGATTGGCGCCACGATCCGGCGCATCGCGGCGGTGTCGCTTATCGCGACCAGAGGTCGCGACAGGAGTTTCAACGCCAGGCCCGTCCGGTCGCCGCGACCCGCGATGCCCGCGGCTACGGCGGAGCTCAGGGCGGTTTGAGCCAGGCGGCGGCGCGTCCGTCCGTTGGCACGCGACCGGCGCAGGGCGCGATTGGCCAGGGGCAGCCGGGCGTCGGCGGCAACCGTCAGCCGGGCGGGTCCATCGGCGGCCGCGTCGGCGCGAGCGCGCCACAGGCTCGGCAGCAGCCGGCCGCATTCGGCGGACTTAGCAACGGCGGGCAGGTGCGCGCACAGGCGGACCGCGGGCGTGCGAGCCGGCAATCCTTCCAATCGAGCGGCGGCGGCCGTGGTGGTGGGGGCGGTGGCGCCCGCAGCGGCGGCGGTGGCGGTGGTGGTGGCCGCGGCGGCGGAGGCCGGCGATGAGGCCGGAGGATAGCGCATGAACCAGCAACGCAAGCTCCGTCTCCGCGCCATCGCGGCCATTTTGGTTGTGCTGTCGGCGGCTTCGACCGTCTCTGCGCCGGCACGCGCCGCCGAGCAGAAGCCGTCGCCGCAAAAGACGTTTGCCACGCCCGAGCAGGCGGTCGACACGTTGGTCGCGGCCCTGCGGGCTGGCCGGACCAGTGAGATGTTGCGGATCCTCGGACCGGGCAGCAAGCGGCTGGTCAGCTCCGGCGATGCGGTCGCCGATGCGCAGGCCCGCCGCAGGTTCCTTGCCGCCTATGACGTGGAAAAACGGCTCGAGCACGACGGTGACACCCGCGCGACCCTGGCGGTCGGCAAGGATGACTGGCCGTTTCCGTTCCCGATCGTCAAACGCGGTAACGCATGGCGGTTCGATGCCGCGGCCGGGGCGGAGGAGATCATTGCGCGGCGCATCGGCGCCAATGAGCTCTCCACAGTCGAGGTGTGCCGCGCCTACGTCGACGCGCAACGCGAATACGCCGAGCAGGACCGCAACCACGACGGATTCATCGAATATGCCCAGAAGTTCCTGAGCAGCCCCGGCAAGCGCGACGGCTTATATTGGCCGGCGGTGGCCGGCGAGGAGGAAAGCCCGATCGGTCCCCTGGTCGCGAGCGCCCGGGCCGAAGGCTACAGCACCGCGGCCAGGCAAGGGCCGCGACCTTTCCACGGCTACTTTTATCGTATCCTCAAGGGGCAAGGCCCGGCCGCGAAGGGCGGCGCCTATGACTACGTGCTGAACGGACACATGATCGGCGGCTTTGCGCTCGTCGCCTTTCCGGCGCAGTACGGCGTCTCTGGCGTGATGACCTTCATCGTCAATCATGACGGCGTCGTCTATGAGAAGGATCTGGGGCCGCGCACCCGCGACTTGGCGCGCAAGATGACCCTGTTCGATCCCGATTCCGGTTGGAAGCCGCTGTAACGACGGCCAATCCTGCGAGCCGCAGCGGGCGCAGCGTTAACGGCGCAGCGCAGATGCCATGCTCGCGGCTGCTTTGCGCGGCGACGTCAGTCCGCATTCGACGTCGTCGCTGCGGGCACCGCCGCCGATATGCAGCGCCAGCAGCTTCGCGAACAGCCAGGGCGACGCCGCGAGACCGCCGATTGCCCAGCCGCGGATAGTGTCGTGGGCACCGAGCGTCGTGAGGAGGCGCCCCATCAGGCGCGGCAGGCGGCAGATCCGCCGGTGTGCCGCTTCGTAAGCCGGCATATCCGCGGCCGCGAGCGCCGCCCCCAGGGCCCCCGCCTGGCGAAGGGCCAAGGCCAAGCCTTCGCCGGTCACCGCATCGACCGATCCCGACGCGTCGCCGATCAAAACGACGTTTCTGCGCGTGACCGCCGGAAATGTCGCCTGGACCGAGAGCGCGCCGCGCGGCGGCCCGCCGGCCGTGGCGTCGGCGAGGCGGCGAGCGAGCCGCGGAAACGACAGGCCGAGATCGGCGAAGCTGGGGGCTGTTGGAGCGCCGACCAGGGCCACACAAACTTCATCACGGCTGATCGGCGTGACATAGGCCTGGCCTTTGCTGTGCCAATGAACTTCGACCATGTCGGTCCACGGCCGCACCGTGTAGTGGCGGCGGAGCCCGACCCGTCGTAACGCCGTCCGGCCGGGCGCGAATCCCGCCCATTGGCGGACGCGCGAATGCAGCCCGTCGGCGCCGACGATCCAGCGGCAGCGGATCACACCGGCGCTGGTCCAGATCCGGTCTGCGTACAGGCCTTCGGCGCGCGTGCCCCAGCACATCGCGATCCCTGCGGCTTCGGCCTCTGCGACCAGCAGCCGGTGCAAGGCGGTGCGCCGCATGCCAAGCCCGGGCGCTGCGTTCGCTGAGGGACCGAAATACGCCTCGGCGCTGCGGCCCTTGTCGATGAAGCGAATGCCCCGGAACGGAGCACCAGTGTCGGGGGCGATCGCGACGCCGAGCGTCCGCAGCGCCGCGACCCCGTCCGGCATCAGGCCCTCGCCGCAGGCTTTGTCGATCGGTGGAATGGCGCGGTCGATCACCGCGACCGAAAATCCGTGCCGCCGGGCCGCGAATGCCGCGGCGACGCCGGCGGGGCCGCCGCCGATCACCACGACGTCGGCCGCGGCGGGCAGTGCCGGCATGCTCACCACCTGAGCAGGATCAGCTCGGCGCAGAAGCCGGGGCCCATGGCCAGCAGCACGCCGAGCGTGCCCGGCGCCGGCGGATCGTCGGCGATCACGTTCTCCAGCACCATCAGCACCGAGGTCGATGACAGGTTGCCGACGCGGCGCAGCGAGTCCCACGACGGCGCCAGGTCGCGGTCGGCGAGCCCGAGCGTCGCCTGCACCGCATCGAGGACCTTCGGGCCGCCGCTGTGGATCACCCACGAGCCGATGTCGGCCCGGGCCAGGCCGTGCCGGGCGAGGAATGCGTCGACGTCGTGCGCCAGACGGCTGCGGATGAGCGCGGGCAATTGCGGCGACAGCACGATCTTGAAGCCGTCGCCAGAGATGTCCCAACCCATGATGTGTTCTGTCTCGGGGAAGAACACGGAGGAAGAGGCGAGGATCTGCGGCTCGCGTACGCCGCTCGCGGCATGGCCCGGACCCGCGCCGCGCGCGACGTCGGGCCCGGCGACGATCGCCGCGGCGGCGCCGTCGCCGAACAGGCCGGTCGCCACGAAATTCGTCGTCGACACATCGCCGCGCTGGAGCGTCAGCGAGCACAGCTCGACCGACAGGATCGCGGCGATCTGTCCTGGATAGGCCAGCGTGTGATCCGCGGCGCGGCTCAAGCCCAGCGCGCCGCCGACGCAGCCCACGCCGAAGATCGGCGTGCGCCGGATATCAGGACGCAGCCCCATGCGGTTGATCAGGCGGGCGTCGAGCGACGGGCTGGCGAGCCCCGTGATCGACACGACGAACAGCGCGTCGAGCTCGTCGCGGCGCAGGCCGGCATTGGTCAGCGCCTGGCCGAGCGCCTCGGCGCCGAGCTCCTGCGCCGCCTCGATCCACGCCTGGTTCATCTCGCCCCACGATTTGAACTCGCCGTAACGCTCGAGCGGCAACGCCAGATGCCGATGCTCGACGCCGGTGCGGGCATGCAGCCGCTCGAGCAGCTGCAACTCCGGCCGCTCCAGGCGGCCGCCCCACAGGCGTTTCACCGCCTGGGTGATCGCCGCCTGCGGATAACGGTGCGGCGGCAGCGCGCTCGCCATGCCGGCGATCCGCATCGGCCGCGCGTGCAAAGTGGGACTCGGCCGGGGCTTCAATGCGACGAAATTCATCCGTATCTCCTGTGTGGTCGCCGGCGGTTACAGCAGCGGCAGGGCGCGGCGCATCAGGGAGAGACCGTCGCTCCAGAACGATCCGGCGCCGTGCAACGAGTCCACGACCTGGCCGATCGCCGCCACATAACGCTCGATCAGCGCGTCGTCGACGACCAGCGGCGGCGAAACCTTCAGCACCATGAAGTCGTTGCCGCACACCTGGCTGAGGATTCCGTGATCGCGGAACAGCCGCATCACCACCATTTGGCCGAACACCGCCGGATGCAGGCGCGCCAACGCCTCGAACGACAGCCTGAGCCGGATCGAGCGCGGCGCTCGGAAAGCGATGCCGTTGAGCAGCCCGAGGCCGCGGATGCCGTCGACCATCTCGAACGACGACAGCCGTTCTGTGAGCTTCCCCCGCAGACTTTCGCCGGCGGCCGTCGTGCGCGCGCCGAGCCTCTCGTCGGCGAGGATGTCGAGCGTGGTGAGTCCCGCCCGCATCGCCAGGCCGTTCTCGCTGTAGGTCGAGGTGTGGACCATCGCGCGTTTAAGCGAGCCGTAGACTGAGGCATACACCTTCTCGGTCATCAGCACCGCACTCGACGGTACGAGGCCGCCGCTCAACGCCTTTGCCAGCACGACCATGTCGGGCTGCACGCCGAAACGATGGGCGGCGAGGAACGGCCCGGTGCGGTGGAGGCCAGTCTGCACCTCATCGAGCACGAACAAGGTGCCGTGCCGGCGGCACAGCGCTTCGGCGCCACGGAGGTAGCCGGCATCCGGCACCAGCACGCCGCCTTCAGCCTGGATCGGCTCGACGATGAACGCGGCGACGGAGTTGGTGTTGAGCTTCGCCGCGAGCGCATCGAGATCGCCGAACGGCACGCTGTCGACTCCGGGCAGCAGTGGCCCGAACCCTTCTTTCCAATAGGGATTGGTCATCAGCGACAAGGCGCCGCAGGTGAGGCCGTGGAAGCCGTTGGCCGCGCATAACAGGCCGATGCGCCGCGTCTGCGCGCGGGCGAACTTGATCGCCGATTCGACCGCCTCGCTGCCCGAGCTGGCGAAGTAAGCCTTGCTCAGCCCGCCGCCGGCCAGTGCGCACAGCCGCGCCGCCAGCTCGCCGGCGAGATCGGGCACGTGGCTCTGCAGCATCGCCGGGCCGCCGCGCTCGAGCTCCTGCTGAAGTGCCGCCACCAGGCGCGGGTGATTGTGTCCGACGTTGTGGACGCAGTAGCCGGCGTTGAAGTCGAGGATCACGCGGCCGTCGGCCGTGTGCAGCTCGGCGCCGCGGCAGCGGACGTACCGCACGTTCATCTGCAACACGTCGAGCAGGTTCACCCATTGCGGGTTGACGTGTTGCGCGTAGAGGTCCGCGGCCTCGTCGATGCCGCGGTCAACGGCCGGTATGGCGATCATCGCTACTCTCCAATTTCGGGCGCGGCCTTAGCGCTCGCTGAGCCGTTTGTCGCCGGCGCCATCCGGCGCGGGCTGCAGGGCGAAGCGGCGCTCGATCAGGTCCGCATCGTCGAACTGGCGGCGGCCGACCAGCGCCGTCGCGTGCCGTCCCCATTCGCGCATCGAGCCGGCTTCTTCGATCCCGAGCGGCCACACGGCGAAGCGCTCGCCGCGGTCGGTGCCCGGCACGATGCCGGTCGGTCCGTAGATGCTGCGGGTCCCGGTCGCCGTGGGCAGGGTACGCAGCTCGCCTTCGTCGGCCATCGTGTAGCGCGTGCGCGCCGTATCACTCGGCGTCTCCACTCGGATGCCGGTGAGATAGTGACTGCGGCTGGTCAGGCGCAGCACCAGGCGCTCGGGCGGTGCGATCTGCGGCAAAGTCCGCGGGATGAAGGCCCACTCCACGCGCGGGTCGGCGGGCGGCAGGGCGCGGGCGAGCGGCGTCGGGAAGAACATGTGATAGCAGCCGCACGGGTGGATCGTGTCGTAGACCAGCGGCTGGCCGGTCGCATCGAGCGTGACGCGGAAGAAAAGCCCGTCGAGATTCCCCGACAGCGGATCGAGCCAGCTGTCGCCCGGGCGCTCCGAGAACCAAATCAGGTAGACGACCTGGACCAGGGTCTCTCCGCCGTAGCGCGTGAACGCGAGGCGCCGGTAGACGGTCGGACGCGCGGCATCCAGTGCCGGACCGGTCCGGCCATTGGCCCAATGCAGGGCGCCAAGGCGGTCGTAATCGCCCGAGGTCTCGACGTCGTAGACCGGCGCGAAGCTCGCGAAGAGGAGCTCGGCGTCGGCAGGGCTGAAGTCCGGGATGCCGAGCGTGTCGAGCTTGGTGCGCGCGAACAGCGCTGCGATGTCGGCGCGCGACGCCGCCGGCGTCGACGGCGCATAGCGCACGGCGTCATGCGGCGGCGCCTTGCCGGCGTCGACGGCGTCGAACATCTGGCTGGCTTCGTTTTGCCAGCTCTTGGCGAACTCAAAGAAGGGGATCCGCACCAGTGGATAAAGGCCGACCGTGCGCTTCCAGTCGGCATAGTCGTCCGGCACCTGCGCGCGCTCGATCAGGATGGCGCGCCGCGCCGGGTCGGCGGCGTCGCGGCCGGCGAGCACCGTCGCGCACGTGCCGGTGCGTTCCGCCGCTGCGGTCCGGTCGGCGACGCCGAGCGCCGCCACCGCAGCGGTCGGCAGGTTCTGGATCTCATAGCCGCGGCTCCGCGCGTCGAGCGCCTGCAGGCGCGCTTCCCAGGCGGTGAAGGCCGCGTCGTCGCTTTGCGCCCGCGTCCGGAACGACGCCAGGAAGCGGTTCACGCGCAGATAGGGAAAGCCGGCGATCGGGTGCGCCTCGGCATCGCGCACGCCGGCGTCGGCGATGGCGGCGTCGAGGGCGGCGAACCATGTCGCGCAAGTCCGGATGTCGGGCGACGGCGAGGCAAGATCGGCTTCGAGCGGCTGATCGACTGTCGAGCACGATGCTGACAGCACGAGCGCCGCCGCGGCGAAGACGGCGGCGGTGGTACGCCTGCGGCTCACGACGCGCCCCGTTCGGTCGCTTCGTCATTGAGCGACCAGTCGTAGTGGTGACTCGCGATCGTGGTCATGGTCGCAAGCGCCGCCGCGAGGTCGGGTGTCGCGTACCGGCGCAGATGCGCGATCACGGCGGCATCGGTCCCGCCGAAATCGGCCTTGTACCAGACGTAGATCGAAGAGGTGACGAGCTTGCCGTTCTCGATGCGCACGCCGCGCGGGTGATTGACGTACTCGCGGGCGCCGCGCTCGAGCAGCGCGTCGGTGTTCTGAGCGGTGTAGGCCTCCGGCTGCAGGTTTGGGCAGCCGAGCGAGGCGCAGTTCAGCGCGTAGTGGATGCGCGGGTCGTGCCAGCCTGGGCGCAAGATCCGGTGCTCGATATCGTCGAGGCTCAGCTCCTCGTGCTCGACGGTGATCAGCTTGCGGCTCCACGGCGTCGCCGTCAGAAAGCCAGACATGAACGACGCCGCCTTGATGCCGGTGAGCGGATAATGGTCGAGCACGAACTTGACAGTGAGCTCGTTGTAAAGGTCGATCCAGTAGGCGAGCTGCTCGGGGCGGCTGTAGCTGCTGATCGGCAGGCCTGAGAGGCGGGCGAGGTCCTGTGCCAGCGCCTCGTGCGTCGCTTTGTCGACGCGCGCGTAGGCGACGCGCACGATGCCGTCCCGGGCCGGATGCGCATAGTCGCGTAGGAAGCGATCCCAGACGCCGTGGTCGATCGTTGCCGTCGACGCGTCGTCATGCGCCTCCCATTTCGGCCATGGCTGCGCTTCGGGCGCGGCAAAGGCGGCGGAGATCGAAAGCGTCGCGACGAGGATGAGCGCGGGAAGGAGGCGAGCGAGGAACGTCATGATGGACCTGCTGGATCATCGACACGACATGCGCCAGAAGCCGGCGTGTGCCGGAAACGCACGAAGTGTCGCTGGATGGAGTACCCTTGCGCGCCTGACAAAACGCTGACGCCCGCTATGAATTTGCCGCGCAACTGCGAGCGAGTCGCGGCCGTCAGGTGCGCGTCATAGCGCAGCGTTCCGCGCGGCGGAATGAGAGATCGGCGCTTATCGGGATAGGGCGGTCAGCGGCGGCGCTTCGGCCGCGGGCGCGCCGGTTTCGCTCGGCCGCGGCGCCGGTCCGCTGGCGGCCGCGACGAAGCGCATCTCGACCGACGCGCCGCCCAGCTTCGAGCGGGCGATGTGCAAGGTGCCGTTATGGGCGGCGATGACCTTGCCGATGATGAAGAGGCCGAGGCCGGCGCCTTCGCCGGAACGCTTGGGCGACACCCAGAGACGCTGCTGTGCGCGCAGGCGTTCGGCGGCCGGGATGCCCGGTCCGGCATCCTCGACGACCAGCCGCGGTCCCGGTCCGACGGTGATCTGGATGACCGAATCCGCCGGCGCGTGGCGGATCGCATTCTCGACGGCGTTGCGCAGCGCGTCGGCGATCATGTCGGCGTCGCCGCGGCACCGGCCGTCGCCGCCGTCGACGAGCTCGAGCGCCTTGCGCTCGGGGATCGCGAGCGGTGCGATGCGCGCGATCACCGTTTTTGCCGTCGCGGCGAGATCGACCTCGTCCCAGGCCGGCGCCGGCAGCGCGTCGAGGCGCGCCACGAGAAGAAGCTGGTTGACCAGACGGGTCATGTGCTCAACGTCGGCGCGCAAGGCGGGAAGGGTCGGGCCCGACAGCCGATCGAGCTCGAGCGTCAGGACGGCGAGCGGCGTGCGCAGCTCGTGCGCGGCGGTCGCGAGGAACTGGCGCTGGCTCTCGAAGGTCTCCTGCAGGCGCGCGAGCGACTGGTTGACGGCGCCCACCAGCTCGGCGACTTCCGTCGGCAACGCGTCGGCGGGGAGACGCATCTGGTGGTCGCGCGGGTCGAGCTTCGCCGCGGCGGCGGCCGCCCGCGTCAGCGGCCGAAGCGAGCCGCGGATGACGACGAACGCGACGAGCAGCATCAGCGCGAACAGCGGCACCATCGGCTCGACCACGTGATCGAGCATCTCGTCGATCATCTGGCTGGCGTAGAGGTCGGCCGGGTCGTGGCGGATGGCGAACGTCACCCAGAACGACGTCGTGCGAAGGTCGAAGCGCTTCACCGTCACGCGGAACCGCTCGGACCCGCGGAACTCGACCTTCGTCCATAGGTCGGGCTGGGCGTCGAGGTCGATCTGCAGCCCGCTCAAGAAGCCTGCATTCAGCGCATAGACGGCGCGCCCCGTCGAATCGACGACCTCGATCGCGTAATCGGACGGGTATTCGGCATAGTGCCGTTCGAACGCGGGGTTGGGGTCGACCGACAGAGCCCCGTCCGCAGCTTCATGGACGCGTGCGGCGACCTGCTCGGCCTCGTGCAGCGCGATCAGGATGCCCGTCTTCTCGTCCTTGCTCGTGTAGTAGATGAGGATCGCGACCATCTGCGCTATAGCCGCGATCACGGCGACGACGACGAGACGCAAGGTAAGCGTCCGGGTCAACGATGCGCGCCGCATCAGGCCTGGTCCTCGAGCAGGTAACCGACGCCGCGCACCGTCTCGACGTTGACCGACGAGCGCGCGGCGATCAGCCGGCGCCGCAGGCGCGAGACGATCGCCTCGATGGCATTGGCGCCGACGTCGCGGTCGCCGCGCAGCGCTTCGTCGAAGCTCTCGCGCGCCACCACGCGGCCGGCGCGGCGCATCAGCAGGACCAGCGCGTCGAGCTCCCGCGGCGGCATGGCGACCAGCTCGTCGCCGATATGCAGTTCGCCGCTGTCGACGTCCAGCACGATATTGCCGACCGTCAGCTGCCGGGCCATGGCGCCGCCCGGCCGGCGGAGGATGGCGCGGCAGCGGGCCATCAGCTCGCTGACGTGAAAGGGCTTCACGAGGTAATCGTCGGCCCCGAGCTCGAGCCCCTGGATGCGCTCGTTGATGGTGCCGCGTGCGGTGGCCACCAGGATCGGCGGGCCCTGGCGGCGCTCGCGCATCTCGCGCAGGAGAATGGAGCCGTCTTCGTCCGGCAGGCCGAGATCGAGGATGACGAGGTCGTAGGGCGACATCGCGAGGTAATGCCGCGCCTCGTCGGCAGTGGCCGCGGAATCGACCGTATGTCCTACCTGCTTCAGCGAATCCGCGATCAGATCGGCGAGCCGGAAATTGTCCTCGACCACCAGGAATTTCATGGCCAGCGTCGTTCTATAGCGTGGTTCTATATGGGCCGGCTGACAGCTTGCTTACACGCGCTTGCGGCGTCGCTGCATTGCCGCATCGCTAGCGGCGATGCCCGCGGTCATGGCCGCCGGAGTCGCGGATGATCGGGTCGTGTCCGCCGGTATCGCGCCCGCCGGAAACGCTGCCGCTGGAACTGCTGTAGGGGATGCAGTCGAATTCCCAGTGGCAATTGCCGGACTGATCGCAGACACAGCGCGGCCGCAGGCCCTGGCAGCCGGGCGGCGCCACCGGCGTCACAGGGGCGACGCCGCAATCGGCCAGAACCTCGGCGGTCGGTAGAACCGCGGTCCACACCATCATGGCCACCAGCATTGCGCGCATGCGTCTCTCCGCGAGCAGTCGTTCTGAAGCATTCGTATCTCGCGGGCCCGCCAGACGCTTTGACTTGCGTCAAGCCCGGCCGCTACCCCGGCTTCGACCCGCCGCACACGTGCTGGTTGTCATGGCCGACGGTCGCGCTACAGTGCCGCGCCGCAGGTCTGTCGAACGGCGGTCGCTGCGAAAAGGGGGGACGCATGGCGCAGGTCACGGAGCCCGTCTGGACGCTTCCGCTCAATCCGCCGAATTTCCAGCCGTTCTATCTGCGATCGATCGTCGCCAAGCCGCCGAATCTCGTCTATTACACGAAGTACATCGTCGACATCTTCGGCGAGCTCGACGTCGCCAAGAACCAGATCCGCGAATGGCGGATTCCACCCGCCGTCTACAAGCCGAGCCCTGTCGGCTCGCTCCAAGGCATTTGCCTCGGACCCGGCGGCACGGTATGGGGCGCACTCACCAGCGTCGGCTGTCTGGCCGAGCTCCGGCCCAAGGATGGCCGTCTCAGGGTGTTCGGCACCGGCGTCTCCGGGCCGATCGGTGTCTGGCCGCGGCAGGTGCAGTTCGACGGTACCGGCAAATGCTGGTTCGCCGGCGCCGGCAAGACCGGGCCGCGGGTCGGCCGCCTCGATCCGCAGACCGGGACGGTGCAGACGTGGGATCTGCCCGGGATGGCACTGGACAGCGCATGGGACCTGTACGTGGAGCAGACCGGCAAGGCGGTGTGGTGCACGCTTTACAACACACAGTCGCAGGCGACGCCGGTGATCCCATTCCTCGCCCGCCTCGACCCGGCAGCGAGCATGTTCGAATATTACACGTTACCCGAGCCGATCCTC
>Ga0335070_10002543_pt1 | contig 21145 bp, 23 predicted proteins | sample Lox_Sample_13_FD_206722 | JGI IMG/M metagenome (GOLD analysis project Ga0335070, IMG submission 206722) | Soil microbial communities from Loxahatchee National Wildlife Refuge, Florida, United States - Lox_Sample_1.3 | ecosystem: Environmental > Terrestrial > Soil > Wetlands | place: USA...
CCGGGCTCCGAGTAGGTCCCGACGCCAATTACGACGGTGTCTTCGTTTCCCGCCGTGCTCATCGCGGTCGAGAGCGCGCAGGGCGATTCGGCGCTGCAGGTGGCGCCCAGCGCTGGGCTCGGAGTCGTGTAGAGGCTTTTCGCCGACGCGGCGGCGGGAGCCGCCGCCAGCCCGAGCACGAGGAGAGCAACGCCGGCGCTTCGGTTCAGCCTGAGCATCCGAATCGACATAAAACAGGATTTCCTATCTGGTTGCGGTGCTGAGCGCCGAGGGGCTCTTCTAGCCGTCGCGCAGGGTGAAGTCGAATGGAATCTCGCCCGACGCTGGGTCGATCCGGTACTTGTCCGGGTCGTCGTGGTCGTAGGGGTGGGTCGGGAAGTTGATCACCCGACACTCGACGTCGCCGAAGTTCTGGTCGGCGTGCCAGACGCCGGGCGGGATGCGGATGAACCCCGCTGCCTGGTCGCCGAAGGAGAACTCGGCGACCTTGGCGAAGGTCGCCGAGGCGGGCCGCCCGTCGTAGAGGACCACGCGCAGCGGTCCGGGCATGACGACGTAGCGGTCGGTCTGGAGCTTGTGCATCCCCCAGCCCTTGATCCGGCCCGGGGCGACGGTGAAGGTGTAGGCGTAGACGACCGGCTCCTGCCAGAAACCGTCTTCGCGGTTGACGACCTCCATCAGCGAGCCGCGGTGGTCGGAATGGATCATGGCCGGAACGGCGAGGACGCCATCGATGCTCGGCCGCCGGCGCCCGTCCTCGAAAACCGTGGGGGCGTCGCGGACACCGGCCGGCACGACCTCGGGCTCGGGGCTCGAAGAAGGCGTGGTCGACGACGGCGAGCGGTGCACCGGACCATGATATGAAGCACTGCCGTGCCGGTCGACTTCACCGTGGGGATTCCCACCCACAACCGTCGCGAGACGGTCCTCCTGGCGGTGGCCAGTGCGCTCGAGCAGACGCGCCAACCGGCGCGGATCTGCGTCGTCGCAGACGGCTGCACTGACGGCACCGCCGAGGCCCTGGCGGCGTTGGGCGAGGACCGCGTGGAGGTGATCGAGCGCCCGAAGGGGCGCGGCTACGGATATGAGCACCGCAACGAGGTCCTCGAGCGCGCCGGCGACGGCGCCGTCGCCTGGCTCGGCGACGACGACCTCTGGCTGCCCGATCACCTGCAGCGGGCGGGGGAGCTGCTCGATGCGGGACTCGCCGCAATCGTCAACTCGATGGCCTGCCTGGTGCGCGAGGACGGGTCCCTGCTTCCGTTCGGGCTCCACTGGCGGGCGCCGAGCTACCGCGAGCGCTTCTTCGGGGCCGAGAACCGCACCCCGGCCGGTGCGATCAGCCACCGGGCCGACGTCGCCCGCGCGGTCGGCGGCTGGTCCACCGAGGTCGAGCGGGCGGGAGACTGGGACCTCTGGCAGCGGATAGTCCGCTCCGGGGCACGCTCGGAGATGGTCCTCTCGCCGACCATGCTCTTCTTCCAGGCGACCGGGCGCGAGCAAAGCTGGCGCGACCGCGTTGCCCAAAACGCCGGCTTCCTCGCCCGCATCCGGGACCCTGCCGAGCTCGCGCGATTGCGGGCCGAGATGGCGTTTGCCTGCGCGGCCGAGAGCCACGGCCGGGAGGTCGCCCTGGTCGATGCCAACGACCGCGCCGAGGCGCTCGAACGCGAGCTGGTCGCCTCCCGATCGCAGGTCGAGCGCCTGCAGGCGGAGCTCGCCGGGGTCCTCTCTAGCGCCTGGTGGCGGATGCGGCGTCCGTTCGAGCCGGCGCTGCGGTTGAGGCGTCGCCTGCGGGCGACCCGGAAGCGTGATTGAGCCCTGCCTCCCCGATCGAGCCGTACGCGAATTCGCGTAGTACTTGGCCCGCCTCCAGCACCGAGTCAAATAGCGTTGCCGCCGTGCTTCGCCTTCCTCTCGTCGCCGCGACCCTCGTCGCGGCCGTAATCGCCGTCGGGGCGATGGCTGCCGTCGCGGGCGCCTCCTATCTGAAGCCGCCGCTCGGCGCCTGGTCGCTTGGCAGCGGCAGTGGGTTCACGAGAAGTGCCAGCGGGTTCACGCTGAAGAACGGCAAGGGGAGCAAAAAGCGAGAGATCGTGCTCAGTAATTTCCATCTCAAGCTGAACGCCGCATCTGAATGCGAAGTCGCTCCCAAGGCGATGGTCAAGATTCCCGCCCCCATCGCCCTGAAGCAATTTCACCGCGGTGGCTACAGCGCCTGGGGGATCGGCAAGAACGTCGGCGGCGAACCCTATTACGCCCCGACCAGAGTTCTCGTCGAAGGCAAGTCCACCAAAGGCTACTTCTACATGCTCTGGAACTATTCGGACCCGAGCGTTGTGACGAGGGGCGGCGTCGCTTTCGGCTCCTGCACTCTCGAATTCAACGGCGGCGCGCCCAAGTAGCATCGTTAGAGGGGCTTGTCGGGGCGGCCGCGCATTAGGCTGGACGGGGATGAGGAACGCGCGCTGGGGATTGGTGGTGACGATCGCGGCGGCGACCGCTCTAGCGCTGCTTGCGTCTCCCGCCCTCGCCAAGCGCCGCGGCGGGGCCGACCTGGTCGTCGCCGGCGGCAAGCTGACCGGCGACCCGTTCGTCTTCTACGGCGGCGCCCATCAGCCGCATTTCTCATTGACGGCCGTCACTTCGAACCACGGGGCCGCCGTCGGCCCAACCGTGACGACCGTCTACCTCGAACACCAGAACCGTCGCTGGCGTTTGGCCGACCGCAGCGTGCCGGCGCTGGGACCGGGGGCGAGGGACCGCGGCCGTGCGACCGTCGTCCACGAGCCCCGCTTGCCGCTCGGCGGCTACACCGTCACGATCTGCGCCGACGCCAAGAGCAAGGTGGCCGAGGCCAACGAGCGGAACAACTGCAAGCACCTCGGCGACCACTTCTACGTGGTCGCCACGGATTGGACCGGAACCGTGAGCGGAACCAACACGCTCGGTCCCCTCTTCGACGAAGGCCCGGCTCCCGGCGACAAATCGCTCGAGCGTTGGCAATCGAGCGACGCCGACTACTTCTTCGACGAATACCGCGGCGATGGCGTCTTTCGCTACGACCTGGTCGGCGCTCACTTCTCCTTCACCGACGGTGGGACCGACGAAGCAGGCTGCAACTACTCCGGCGGCGGCAGCAGCGGTCGCGCTAGCGGCTCGGTGCAGCTCGACTACTTGGGCGGTGCTTACAGCGCCGACGCCGGGATTCCCGAGTTCTACCCGATCCACGTCGTCTGCCCGGCGCCCGAAGGGCACCACTCCGAAATCGACCTCGAAGGTCCCTACGAGAACCTGCTCCTCCTCGATACCGAAGCCTTCGGGGGCGCCTTTCCGCGCCCGCGCCGGCTCGCGTTTGGCGCCTTCAAGCTCGCCGGCACCAACGCGGGTCGCGAACTCGGGGCGAACTGGGCCTGGAGCCTCGAGGCGGCGAAACCCTGAGCTGGCGGCGGCTCAGCCGGAGATTCGGATGAGCGCGCCGTGTTCGCCGTTGCCGTTGACCGCGGTCGCCCAGACGTAGGGCCCCGGGCCGGCGGCAATCGCGGTGCCGAACTGCCAGCCTTTCGGCGCCGTCACGTCGGTCAGCTTGCCGTCGGCGTTGACCCGCGCCAGCGTCACCGACCTCTTTCCCTGGTAGACGACCCACGGCTTACCGTCCGGTCCGCGCAGGAGGTAGGCGATGCCGCCCGCCTGGGCTCCGGGGAGCCGGTAGGAGGCCGAGCTGCCCCATTTGCGCAGCACGGTCGGGCGCTGCGCCTGTCCCGGCTGGAAGCTGCCGATGTCTTCGTCGAGGTACCAGATGCCCGCCGCCGTCTGCACGGGCCACGCCGCACCCCCGTGGCCTCCCACGGGTGCGCCTGGGATGTGCTGGAGCGGGACCTTTACTTCGACTTCGGTCCCGGGTGCTGCGTAGGTCCCGGTCGGGATGTTGACGTACCCGTATTCCGGGCTGAACTCGACCAGCCCGCCTTTCATCACGTATGGGGCGGTGAGGAATTCGGGCTCGGGGTTGGGCACGATGTTCATGTAGCCGAAGCCGAGGTTGTCGCGCGTCGTGGTGGTGCCGGTGTAGCCGACGCCGCCAAAGGAGATCAGTCGACCCCAGACAGCTTCCTGGGTGGGATGGAGCTTCAGTGAGGATCCGGTGATGACGCCGAGGTGCGGTTCGCCGCCGTGGACGCTCGCCGAGACCCAGGCCTTGCCGTCCGCTCCGACCCCGATCCCTTCCCAGCGCGCGTTCGTCGGGTGCAGGCTGTCCTTGATCAGCTTGATGTTGCCGCTGGCGGTGAGCTCGGCGATCGGGGCGGTCTTGTAGGGCGGGCCGTGCCGCAGGGCGGCGGCTTCGGCTTCGATCGTCGTCACGTAGAGGTGCCCGTCTGCACTGGCGAGCGGCCTCGATTCCATGCCTCCGCTGTAGGGCAGCAGGTTGTGCGGCAGTTCGAAGACGGCCGAGACATGGGGGCCTTTCCCAGGCTTCTTCTTGGCCCCGGCCGGGGCGCTGAAGACGACCAGCGAAAGGGCGAGCAGCGCGAGCCCGAGGCAGGCGGTGCGAAGGCGCGCCGGAGGGCTCATGCGCCGAATCTAGCCGGCCCGCGCCGATCGAGGGCCGCCCCTAGCCATAGCGCTACGCGGATTCGGCGTAGCCGGAAGCCAACGGTGCGACCCCGTTGCGCCGCGGCCCGCGGGGGTCTACGATCATCCAGTCGTGCGTTTCTCGTCCACTTTGGTCTCGCTCTGTGTCGTCGCGCTCTTCCTCTGCGGAGCCTCGTCCGCTGCTGCCAAAGTGGCATCGCCGTTGATCGGCGACTGGCCGCTCGAATCCTCGACCGTCGCGGGTACCACCGAAAACACCCCCGACTCATCCGGCCACGGCCTCTCGCTTGCCAGCCCCATGGGCACGATGCATTTCGGCACCGAAGAAGGCAAGTTCGGCGGCTACCTGGCGGGCAACAGCGCGACGACGATGCAGGTCACTTCCGCTCTGCTCGCGCCCCCGCAGCTGACCCTGCTGGCCTGGATCAAACAGAACGGCTACCCCGGCCTGCTGCGCTACATCGCCGGTCGCGGCAACGACGGGCCCACCTGCAGCGGCTCCTCCTACGCGCTCTACACGGGCTACAGCGCGGTTGCCGGGCTCCACTTCTACGTCCGCCAGCCGGATGCGGCCGCGACCGGGGTCCTCTCCGACTCGCCGCCGGACTCCGCAGTATTCGATGGCAAATGGCACCTCGTCGCAGGCACCTTCGACGGCACCAACATCCACCTCTACGTCGACGGCGTCGAAGCCGGCTCGCCGAAGCCGGCATCCGGGATCGGGTACGGATCCCCGATCAACGATCCCGCCTTCTACGTCGACGGCTACCCGCCGCAGGCATCGTGCCTCGGCGCCTCCGACTTCCCCGGTCAGATCGACGAGGTCAGGGTCTACAGCCGGGCGCTGACGGCGAAGGAGCTCCAGCACCTCGCGGCGGCGACGGGGCCGGCGCCTCCCGACCTGGTGCCGGAAGAGTGCCTGCCTCCCGCGAAGGACTCCGACCACGACGGGATCGCCGACGCCTGTGACGAAGATCCCTCGATCCCGGACAACTGCCTCCTGCGCGTAGCCCGCTCCCGCGTCTTCGTCTACAAGTCCAAGCCCAAAGCCCGCCTCGTCGTCAAATACAAGACCCGCGCTCCGGCCAAGGTCACCACCACCTACAAAGCCAAGCTCGCCGATGGCAAGACGCTGAAGCTGGGCTCCCTGAAGAAGACCTTCAAAGACCACGGCACCTTCAAGCTCCCGGTCTCCCTCTCCGAGGAGGACGCTGGCAAAGTCCGCTCTGCCAAGTCCTTCTCCGTCTCCTTCAAGATCCCCCGCACCCCCAAGGCCTGCGCCCGCGCCTACTCCAAGGTGCTGACGAAGAAGGAGAAGGTCGCCAAGCAGACGGTCTGGTTCCAGTCCGACGCGCTGCTGGGCGGAATCTTCTAGATCTGCGCTCTGGCGCTAGCACCCCGCGACCCTGTAGGTGACGCCGTCCAGGCCGAAGGTCAATTCCCCTGACGATCCGTAGAAGCCGACCTGGACGGACCCGTTCGCGTGCAGTTCCAGATAGCCGGGACCGACCCCGGTCGGAATCGAGGCGAAGATGTCACCTGGGGGACGGAACCCTTCGGGAAGGACGAAGGCGATTTGGCCCGATTTCCCGACGACCGATCCATTTAGGTGCACCTCGCACTGGCGGTCGAGGTAGTAGCCGGCTTTCTCCAGGCCTTCGCCGTTGTTGTGGAACCCGTGTTCGAATTCGGTGACCAAATGCACCTGTTCTGGTGCAGCGAGCGCGCTGGCCGAGTCGGCGTGGGCGGCGTTGGGAACCTGGCCGAGGCCCTTGAGGTCGATCTTCGCTCCGCCGATCGCTCCGTTCTTGATCTTTGCCGCGGTGATTGCGTTGTTCTTGATTTGCTTGGTCCCGACTGAGTTCTTCGGCAGCTTGAAGGCGGCATAGCTGGCACCCCCCAGTGCGATGAAGACGGCGACGGTCGCCATCACGTTGGCGTAGGTCAGCTTCCCCACGATGCGTTTCATAGAGCCTCCTCGAACGGCGCGAACGGGCGGTGAGACGCCGCAAGAGTGGCAGGGAGGCGCCGTTAACTCAACCCCGGCGGCTGGGGATCAAGCGCTCGCGGTCAGAGCGAAGGCCCCTGAAGTCCTAGGCGAGGTTCGGGCCTCCGTTGGGGTCCTGGACCGTTCCGAGTTCCGACTCCTGCTGAGCGTTTGCTCGGGGAGCTCGGCCGCTACTCGAAGCCGGTGAAACGCAGGCGCTTGCCGGCCGCCGTCTGCGGCAGGTCTTCGGCACGCTTGACCGCGGTGACCGAGGCGCCGCCCAACTCGCTCGCGAGCAAGCCGAGGGAGCCGGCGTCGAGCGGCTCGCCGGGAGCCCAGACCTTGACCTGGAGCTCGTCTGGGGTCTTCGTTGCCGAGTAGTCGACGATCGCGGGCGTCGCCGCCAGGGCGGTGGCGATCGGCTCGCACTCGCGCCAGCCTCAGCTCGGGATCGGTGGCGATCCCGTCCCAGTGCGCCATCAGGTCGCGCTTGTCCATTGTCGGCAGGGCCGCCAGGCCATCGCCGTCGAGCATCTCGGGGTCGACTCCGGCGAGCCTCTCCGCGTGCCACGGCGAGTGCTGCTTGGCGTGGGCGACCAGCGCTCGCAGGCGTTCGTCGCGGAGCGCCCAGAGGCGCTCCAGCGGCCATTCGAGCTTGCCGATCTCACTCTCGTCAACGAGCATGAGAGCGGGAATCCTATGCTGACTGAGCTCGGGAGCTTGCCGTCCGACAGCGCCGAGATGCGACTGCGGAAGTCCGTGCTCGTTCTCTCCTCGACCCTGATGGCCACCCTCTCGCTGGTCTGGGTCGGCACCTACGCGGCGCTGGGGCTGTGGCTCTCGGCGGCGATCCCGCTCGCCTACCTGCTGGCGACGGCGGTCAGCCTCTACGCCTTTGCCCGCAGCCGTCGTTTCCGGCTCTTCCGCGTCAGCCAGCTGCTGATGAGCCTGCTCCTGCCCTTCGCCCTGCAGTGGAGCCTTGGTGGCTTCGCCGCCTCCTCGGCGGTCTCGCTCTGGGCATTCACCTGTCCGGTCGGCGCCCTGCTCTTCGTCGGCGCCCGCCAGGCGGTTCCCTGGTTCGTCGCCTTCGCCGCGCTGGTCGTCGTCTCGGGTGCGATCGACCCCGTCCTCTCGGCCTCGGCGCCGGACATCCCGAGCGGGGTCGAGGTCTCGTTCTTCGTCCTCAACGTGCTCGGCGTCTGCGTCACCGCCTACGTGCTGCTGCAGTACTTCGTCCGCGCCCGCGAGCGCGCCCTCGCCGAACTCGGGGTCGAGCGGGCGAAGTCCGAGCGGCTGCTGCTCAACGTCCTGCCGGCCTCGGTCGCCGAGCGGCTGAAGGAGTCCGACGAGGTGATCGCCGACGGGTTCGGCGCCGCGACGGTGCTGTTCGCCGACATCGTCGGCTTCACCCCGCTGGCGCAGGTGCTGTCGCCGGCCGAGGCGGTGGTCATGCTCGACAGGGTCTTCGCCGGCTGGGACCGGCTCGCCGACCTGCACGGGGTGGAGAAGATCAAGACGATCGGCGATGCCTACATGGTCGCCGGCGGCATCCCCGTCCCGCGCCCGGACCACGCCGAGGCGATCGCCGAGATGGCCTTGGGGATGGGTGAGGAGGCGGAGCGCTGCGCGGGGGAGAGCGGGGTGCCGCTGGAGGTGCGGATCGGGATCGACAGCGGACCCGTGGTCGCCGGCGTGATCGGGCGCGCCAAGTTCACCTACGACCTCTGGGGCGACACCGTCAACACGGCGAGCCGGATGGAGTCCCACGGCGTGCCCGGTGCGATCCAGGTGACCGAGCGCGCCTACCAGCGGCTGCGCGGCAACTATGAGCTGTCCCGACGCGGGACGATCGAGGTCAAGGGGAAGGGCCCGATGACCACCTACCTGCTGCTCGGACGGCGCCCGGATACGTAGGTCGCCTCGCGCGTTGCCCTTTGCCGGCCGCCGGGCTACCTTTCCTCTCGTGTCCGTCCCCGTCCTGCTCGCCGTCGATGAGGACTCCGCTGCCCTGGGCGAGATCGAGCGTGAGCTCGTCGACCGCTACGCGCGGAGCTACCGGGTTGTCTGTGTGACCTCGGCCGAGGAGGCGAGGGCCGAGCTCGAGGCTCTTGCCGCCGCCGGCGAGGACGTCGCCCTCGTTCTCTCGGCCCAGCATCTCGGCGGGATCAGGGGCGGAGAGCTGCTAGGACGGGTCCGCGAGCTGCATCCGCACGCTCAGCGCGCGCTGCTGATCGAGTGGGGGAGCTGGGGCGCCGGCGAAACGGCGGAGGAGATCTTCCAGGCGATGGCGCGGCGGCAGATCGAGTACTACGTGATCCGGCCCTCGCAGACGCCCGACGAGCTCTTCCACCAGTCGGTCTCGACCTTCCTCTTGGAGTGGGCTCACGCGCGGCGCGTCTCGCCGCATACCGTCCGCATCGTCAGCGAGGAGTGGGCCGGCAGGGCCAGCGAGCTGAAAGAGGTCCTCGGTCGCTGCGCGGTGCCGCACGCCTTCCTACTTGCCGATTCGCCGGACGGGCGCAAGCTGGTCGATGGCTCCGACGGCGAGCCGCTGCCCCTCGTCGTCTTCCCCAACGGCACCGTCCTCGCCAACCCGACCAACCTGGAGCTGGCGAGCGCCGCCGGGGCGACGATCGACCCCGATCGGCGTGAGTACGACGTCGTCATCATCGGCGGCGGCCCGGCCGGTCTATCGGCCGCGGTCTACGGTGCCTCGGAGGGCCTGCGGACGCTGGTCGTCGACGACGGCGGCATCGGCGGCCAGGCGACCTCGAGCTCGCTGATCCGCAACTACCTGGGCTTCCCCCGCGGGGTGAGCGGGCGGCGACTGGCGGAGAGCGCCTACGAGCAGGCCTGGGTCTTCGGCGCCAAGTTCGCCTTCATGCACGACGCGACCGCGCTGCGGCGCGAGGAAGACCGGCTCAGACTCGCGCTCTCCGACGGCGGCGAGGTCAGCGCCCGGGCGGTGATCCTCGCCACCGGTGCCACCTACCGGCGACTCGAGGTCCCCGAGATCGAGGCCCTGGTCGGCGCCGGCGTCTTCTACGGCGGTCCCGCCTCGGAGGCGCCGACGACCGTCGACGAGGACGTCTACGTCGTCGGCGGCGCCAACTCGGCCGGCCAGGCGGCGCTGCACCTCGCCGAATACGCCCGCCAGGTGACCCTCGTGGTCAGGGCGGACTCGCTCGAAAAAGGCATGTCGCACTACCTGGTGACCCAGGTCGAAGGCACGCCCAACCTCGAGGTCCTGCTGGAGACGGAGGTGGTCGGCGGCGGCGCCGACGGGGAAGGCTGGCTGGAGCACCTCGTTCTCCGCTCGCGCGCCGACGGGACCTCACGGACGGTCGACGCCCAGGAGCTCTTCCTGATGATCGGCGCCAAGCCGAATAGCGGCTGGCTGCCGGAGGAGCTGGCGCTCGGGGAGGGCGGCTTCATCCGTACCGGCAGGGACCTGGAGCGCGACGGCGTATGGCGCCACGACGATCGCTGCCCGTTCTCGTTGGAGACGAGCATGTCCGGCGTCTTCGCTGCCGGCGACGTCCGCGAGGGCTCGATGAACCGCGTCGCCTCTGCAGTCGGCGAGGGATCGGTCGCGATCCGCCTCATCCACGAGATGTTCGCGGCCGAGCAGCTGGCCCCGCAGGGGCCGGCACCGCGTTGACCGGGCGACCGTCACCTGAGAGGCTCGATCTGCGAGTCGAGAGCACCACCGGAGGAGAGCGATGAACGCCAACAAGGAACTTTGGGAGAAGGGCGACTTCACCCGCATCGCGGAGACGATGCGGGGGAGCGGTGAGGCCCTGGTCGCCGAGCTGGGGATCGGTGCCGGGATGAAGGTGCTCGACCTCGGCTGCGGCGACGGCACCAGCGCGGTGCCCGAGGCCCAGCTCGGGGCCGACGTGCTCGGCGTCGACATCGCCGCCAACCTGGTCGCCGCCGGCAACGCCCGGGCGCAAGCCCTGGGCCTCGACAACCTCCGCTTCGAGGAGGGGGACGCGTCCGACCTGAACGGCCTCGACGACGAGAGCTTCGACCTCGTCGTCAGCCTCTTCGGGGCGATGTTCGCGCCGAAGCCCTTCGACGTCGCCCGCGAGATGGTCAGGGTGACGAAGCCCGGCGGCCGGATCGTGATGGGGAACTGGATCCCCGGCGACTCGACCCTGGTCGCCCAGGTCCTGAAGATCAGTGCCGCCTACTCGCCGCCCCCACCCGAGGGCTTCGTCAGCCCGGTGACCTGGGGGATCGAGGACGAGGTGACCGAGCGCTTCGGCGCCGCGGGCATCCCGGCCGACCGGATCGGCTTCCAGCGCGGTACCTGGACCTTCGAGTCCGCCTCGATGTCGCCAGCGGAGCTGGTCTCGACCTTCAGGGACTTCTACGGACCGACGATGAACGCCTTTGCCGCGGCCACCGCCGACGGCCGCGAGGAGGAGCTGAAGAGCGAGCTCGACGCCCTCTTCGAGGAGCAGAACACGAGCGCCGAGGGAGTCTCGATCCCGGCCACGTTCCTGCGGGTCACGGTCGACAGGTAGCAGCGCCGCTCTCACGCCCCGGGGTGGGGCGAATCGTGCGCGGCTAAATGCGTTCGCGGCGGGTGTCGATCCCGGAGTTGGCTATCCAACCGGACCGTGAGAGGACGCCGCCCGATGATGCACCTGCGCCCAAAGCTGACCTACGCGAACGTGGTCGCGACCGCGGCCCTGTTCATGGCGCTCGGCGGAGGCGCCTACGCGGCGGCCACCCTGCCGGCCAAGAGCGTCGGCACCAGGCAGCTGCAGGCTGCGGCGGTGACCGGTCCGAAGATCAAGAACGGGACGATCACCGGGGCCAAGATCAACGCCGGCACCCTGGGTGTCGTACCGACGGCCGAAAGCGCGCAGCGGGCCGACAGCGCCGCCCTCGCCGACCACGCCGTCAGCGCCGACAAAGCCACCAGCGCCGAAAAAGCAGGCGAGGCGACGAACGCGGCCAACGCCGAACTCCTTGGCGGCAGCCCGGCAAGCGGCTTCGTCTCCAGCTCCCAGGTCGGCTACATCGATCGCAGCCTCAGCGGTTGCACCAACCTCTCCCCGTGCAGCGAAGACGTGCTGACGATCGGCACCGTCACCTTCCGGGCGATTTGCGAAAACGCGGCCGGGATCGCCGGCGTCGTGATCCGCGTCGTCGGCGCCAGCCGCAGCGGCTACTCGTTCGTCTCCGAAACCAACAACGCCCGTCACGGCGCCTTCGAAGGCGAAGGCAACGTGGTCGTGGCGACGACCACCGGCACCAGCGTCGTCGGCGGGACGGGCACTATCGTCGCCCGCACGCCGTCGCGAATCGTCTCGCTCCAGTTCAACGCGACCACGCGAGCGCCGACGATTTCGACCGCCGAATGCACCGTGGCAGCAACCGCGCTCGCCGCCTGAGGACGGGCGAGCGGCTCGCTACTAGCCGCGAGCCCGGCCGGCCAGGACCTCCTAGAGCCAGGACCAGTAGATCGTGCGATCGCCCTCGACGCCTTTCCAGGCCATCAGGGTCGCATTCCCCACCCGGGCGACGCTCGGGCCGACCGAGGTGCCGGCGCCAGGAATCGTCACCTGCCCGCTGAAGGTGTCGTCGCGGAAGAGGCTGAAGTAGATCGAGGCATCGCCTTCGGCCCCCTTCCAGGCGATCATGATGCTGTCGCCGCGCGTCGTTGCCGCGATTGCGCCGGTGGTGCCGATCGCGTTCGATTCGCCGCCCTTGGCATTGAAGGTGCCATAGGTGATCGGTTTGGCGGGCCTCCAGAGAGGGTGGACCTCACCGGTGTCGAGGTGGGAGTAGTAGCCGCCGAAGTCGCCCCGCACGCCCTTCCAGAACATGTAGAGGCTCTCGCCGTAGGCGACGAGAGACGGGGACTCGGAGGTCATCCCGGCGGCGATGCGTTCCTGGGGCATCCAGGTTTCGGTGGTTTCGTCGAACTGCGCCCCCCAGAGGTCGCTGTCGCCGTCGATCCCCTTCCACGCCATGTACACCTGCCCGTTCAGGTTGGCGAGGGTCGGGGCGCGGCTCGAGCCGACGTTCGGGATCGGTCGCTGTTCCTCCCAGCCGTCACTCAGCTTGCGGGTCCAGTAGAGGCCCTGGTCGTCCCCGACTCCTTTCCAGGCCATCAGCAGTCCGGTTTCATCACCCGGGGCGGTCGGCAGCGGCACCTCGGTCAGCGCCGGGCTGTAGGAGCAGCCGACCCCGGGAACCCGGCTTTGCGGGGTCCACTGGCCGTCGACGAACTCGGCCCAGTAGATGCCCGGGTCCTCTTTGGCGCCTTTCCAGACCATCTGCGGCACCGTGTCGATGCCGCCTCCTCGGCGGCGCCCGACGGATCCGACCGTAGCCCGGTGCGTAGTCGCCCGATCCGCGAGGTGTTGCTGGGGCAGCCACCCGTAGATTGCCCTGATCGCTTCGACCGCATCCTGGTCGAGGCTGGTGTTGTCACCCTCGATCGGGTACATCAGGGTTCCGTCGACGCCCGAGTGGGTGAGACCGAGGGCGTGGCCGATCTCGTGCAGGCTGTCCCTGAGCAGGCCGTCGTGGTCCCAGGACTCAGAGGCGTCGAACTTCACCTCTCCGCTCTCGGGTTTGATGCCGGAAGCCCTGACCCCACCCGGCGAGCCGAAGCCGGCGTTGAGCTCGCGGCCGCCGAAGTGCACGTGGAAGTCGGCCGGGCTGCCCGGTTTCACGAATGAGAACTCGAAGAAGCGCTCGGCCGTTTCCCATTCCCGGAAGGCAGCTTCGATCACTGCCGCGGCGGTCTGTGGCTGGGGCGGTGCCGGCGGAGTGAAGTCGGCCCCAGTCGTGTCGATCGCGACCTTGAGCGAGCCCCGGCTCCAGCGAGCCGAGAGGGGGCCGAAGGCGGTCGGGCCGCCGACGCCGGCGTCGCCGTCCTCGGGATAGCCGCAGAAGGGACCGGATGCGGAGGCGAACTTGGGGGCGGCGCCGACGATCGAGAACGGCGGCCCGATGAAGGCCGGGTTGCCGTCTTCGCCGAGGACCGTGGCGCGCCGCACCAGCCGGTGCTCGTCCATCACCCAGAGCTGCGTCTCGCCCGTCTCCGAGTGATGCCAGAGAATGTCGGCCTTGCCGTCGCCGGTGAAGTCGGCGACGGCCACGATCGAGAACGGCGGCCCGATGAACACCGGGTTGCCGTCTTCGCCGAGCACGGTCGCGCGGCGGATCAGCCGGTTCTCGTTCATCACCCAGAGCTGGGTCTCGTGCGTCTGCCAGTGGTGCCAGAGGATGTCGGCCCGACCGTCGCCGGTGAAGTCGGCGACCCCGACGATCGAGAAGGGCGGCCCGACGAAGGCCTGGCTGCCGTCTTCGCCGAGAATCGGCTCGCGCCGCACCAGCCGGTTCTCGTCCATCACCCAGAGCTCGGTTTCGGTGAGTTTTTCGTAGTGCCAGAGGATGTCGGCCCGGCCGTCGCCGCTGAAGTCGCCGACGCCGGCGATCGACAGCGACCCGCCGCTGGGCAGGTGGACTCCATCCACGTCGAGCACGGTCGCGCGCCGTACCAGCCGCTGCTCGTGCATCACCCAGAGCTGGACCTCGCCCGTCTGCGAGTGGTGCCAGAGGATGTCGGGCCGTCGATCCGCGGTGAAGTCGCCGATCCCGACGATGCGGAACGGCGGCCCGACGAAGGCCGGGGCGCCGTCTTCGCCGAGGACCGTGGCGCGCCGCACCAGCCGGTGCTCGTCCATCACCCAGAGCTGCGTCTCACCCGTCTGCGAGTTGTACCAGTGGATGAATGCGGTCTCGGTGGCCATGGCGAGCAGAAGTCTGGGTAGTTGAAAAACCCTAACCGGTTTTTGAGGTCTCCCACAAGGCGGGACTCGCCGCGAGCCGATAGCGGACGTGGGCCGAACTAGCCTCGGGGCATGTGGAAGGTCGAGGAGAGCGAGAGCGGGGTGGTGGTCGCCCGTTTCGAGCGGCCGCCGATGAGCTACTACACCGACGAGGACATCGGCCAGCTCGAGGGGCTGGTCGCGGAGTGGACGCGGCGGCAGGTGCCGGCGGTGGTGCTGGCCGGCGGCGTGGAGGGGAGGTTCATCACCCACTTCGAGGTCGACGGGATCCTGCTCAAGCAGGTCGAGCCGGAGGGGCCGATCGAGTCGCCTGTGCGCAGCCGGCGAATCCACGTCCTCACCCAGGAGATGAACAAGGCGCCGATGCCGATCCTCGCCGCCCTCAACGGCGACGCGATGGGGGTCGGGTTCGAGCTGGCGCTCTCCTCCGACATCCGCGTCGGCGAACGTGCCGACCACCGCTACGGGCTGATCGAGACCCGGCTCGGGATCGTCCCCGGTGGCACCGGGCTGACGCGGATGGCGCGGCTGATCGGGCCCGGGAAGGCGATGCTGCTCGGCGCCGGAGCGCGGGCGCTGACGCCGCAGGAGGCCTACGACTTCGGCCTGGTGGAGCTGCTCGTCGACGATGCGCTTGCGACCGCGGTAGAGGTCGCCGAGCGGATGGCGACGCTGCCCCGCGCCGCGGTCGCGATGGCGAAGAAGATCGTCTACCAGAGCCAGGGAGTGCCGCTCTCCGTCGCGCTCGAGTTCGAGCTCGACAGCGCCTACCGCGCGAAGCAGTCGCCGGAAGCGGCACCGGCGCTGCGCGACTACCTCTCGCGGCCGCTCGAGCAGCGGCGGGCCTGGTTCGAACGATGAGCGCGGGGAGGATGGGCGACAGGGTGGCGGTCGTCACCGGCGGCGGCCGCGGAATCGGCCGTGCGATCGCCCTCGGGCTCGCCGCCGAGGGTGCGACGGTGGTCGTCATCTCGCGGACCGCAGCCGAGCTCGACGCGGTCGTCGCCGAGGCGGAGGAGCTGGGCGGCGGCGGTCTGCCGCTGGTCGTCGACTGCATGGACGGGGCGGCGCTGAAAGCCGCCGTCGCTGGCGTCGGCGAGCGCCTCGGACGCCTCGACGTGCTCGTCAACAACGTCGGCGGCCTGGTCGGCGAGATGGCGAAGCTGGCGGCGCTGGACCACGACGACGAGCTGTTCGAGGCCAACCTCTTCCTCAACCTGACCAGCGCCTACTACGCGACCCGGGCGGCGCTGCCGCAGATGGTCGCCGGCGGCTACGGCCGCGTCGTCAACATCGGCTCCGGCTACGCGACCCACGGCGGCGGCACGATCGCCTACAGCGCCGCCAAGCACGGCCTGGTCGGCCTCACCCGCGCCCTCGCCTACCAGGTCCCAGCCGAGATCACCGTCAACTGCCTTTGCCCGGGCTGGACCGAGACGGCGCTGCTCAACTGGGCCGGGGAGGAGGCCGCCGCCGGCGCCCGCGCCAAGGCCGCGATCCACACCGTCCAGGGCCGGGTCCTGGAGCCGGTCGAGCTGGCGCCGATGGCCGTCCTCCTCGCCAGTCCCGAGGGCGCCGGGATCACCGGCCAGGTGATCAGCGTCGATGGCGGGTACAAAGTCTGAGTGCACCGAGTCGTCGATGCGATGAACGTGATCGGGTCGCGGCCGGACGGTTGGTGGCGCGACCGCCCGGCGGCGATCCTGCGGCTGGTAGGTGCCCTCGACTCCTGGGCGGATGCACAGGAGGAGCGGGTGACGGTCGTGCTCGAGCGCGAGCCAGCCGAGCCGCTGGCGACTGAGCACGTCGAGCTCGTCTGGGCGCCGGCAGCCGGCCGCGACGCGGCTGACGACGAGATCGCCCGCCGTCTACCCGGCTGGCTGGCGGAGGGCGACGAGGTGGTCGTCGTCACCTCCGACCGCGCGCTCGCTGAGCGCGCCCGTGCCGCCGGCGCCGCGGTCGAGGGCGCTGCCGGCTTCCGTCGCGCCCTCGACCCCTGACCTACGCCGTTGCCGCCTCGGGGTCGGGGCGGACGATCACCGTGTCGGCGACCTTGATGATCTCGTCGGCCGGGAGGTCGGCGCGGCTGGCGTGCTCTTCGATTGCCTCCGGGCTGCTCGCCTGGTAGATGCAGACGGTCCCGACCGAGCCGCCGTCCTCCTCGAGGACGTAGCTGCGGATCCAGCGGATGTCGTCGGACATCTCCTCGTCGCCGACCTGGGCCGAGCGGCCGGCGGCGACCTCGAGCTCGGCCGGCGACTGCCAGCCGCTGCGGCGGAGGATTACGTACGTGTCCATCTCGGCTCCTCTCTGTTGTTCCCCCGAGTCGATCCTACGCCCGCGCGGGCGTAGGTCAAGGCAGCTCGCCGGCGCCCTCGTCCCCCCACGGCCAGACCGCCCAGAGCGCGACCACCGACGGGACCAGGGTCAGGGCGAGGCCGCCGATCTCGCCGATCGCGTCGCCGACCGGAAACCCGCCGAGGTGGGTGATGTGGAAGATCAGGTGGGGGACCGAGACGGTGAGGAAGCCGGCGCAGGCGGCGAGGACGAGCATCCGCTGCGGCCGCCAGGCGGCGAGGCCGGTGATGACGGCGAAGCCGAGGTAGAGGCCGCCGACGTCGGTGACGAGGTGCTCGTTGTAAGGAGGGAGGCGATCGACGTAGTGGCCGATGAAGGGGAAGTCGTCGTAGAAGGTGTGGGGCAGGACGGCGGCGAGGAAGCCGACCGAGACGCAGTAGGCGCAGAGGACGACGAGCGCCACCCGGGCGATCTGAATGCGGTTCATGCCGATACCTCCACATGCCGGAGCTTGTCGGGATTGCGGACGATGTCGACGGAGACGATGCGGCCGGCGTCGATCGTCAGTGAGACGACGCTGACCGTGCCGTCGACGACGATGACGATCCCGGTGGCACCGTTGACCCTGGCCAGGCGGCCGTAAGCCTCGCTGTCCTTGCGGCTGCTGACCCGGGCCAGGCCGACCAGCAGGCGGGCGACCTTCTCCGCGCCCACTTGCGGCTCGCGCGCCGCCGACACCCGGCCGCCGCCGTCGGAGCGCAGCACCGCGTCGGGGTCGAGCAGCGCCAGCAGCTGCTCGTGGTCGCCCTCCTGCCAGGCGAGGGCGAAGGCGATGACGATCCGGTCGCGATCCTCGGGCGCGGCCGGGAAGCGCGGCCTGCCGGCCTCGACGTGAGCGCGGGCGCGGGAAGCGAGCTGGCGCACCGCGGCGGGCGAGCGGCCGACGACCTCGGCGACCTCGTCGAAGGGCAGCTCGAAGACGTCGTGGAGGAGGAAGGCGGTGCGTTCGGCCGGGGAGAGGCGCTCGAGGACGAGCAGCAGCGCGGTCGAGACGGCCTCGTCCAGCGTCGGCTGCTCGCCTGGAGCCTCGACGATGGGCTCGGGCAGCCACTCGCCGACGTAGCTCTCGCGGCGGCGCCGGGCGCTGCCGAGGGCGTCGAGCGCGAGGCGGCCGACGACGGTGGTCAGCCAGGCGCGCAGGTCCTCGATCTGCGCGGCGTCGGCGCGCTGCAGTCGCAGCCAGGCGTCCTGGACGACGTCTTCTGCTTCGACGAGGCTGCCGAGGATGCCGTATGCGACCCGGGTCAGATGTGGGCGCAGCGCTTCGAACTCGCCCGCCAGCTCACCCATCGGTGAGCCATTCGGCGAAGGTTTGTCCCGGCGCGCTCGCCCGCGGATCGCAGAGACCGCCGGCGGCGAGCGCTCGGCCGAGCCCGCCCCAGGAGGGGATCCGCAGCGGCAGGCGGCGGCGCCTGCGCGCCTGCGCCCACTGCGCACTCAGCTCGCCGAGCGTCTGTACTTGGGGGCCGGCGAGGTCGGGCAAGCGACCGGCTGGCTCGGCGAGCGCCGCGTCGGCGAGGCGCGTGGCGACGGCCGCCGCCGCGATCGACTGAAACCGCGCCGCCCCGGTTGGGCGCACGCCGAAGCGCGCGGCGGCGGCAAAGGCCCAGTCGAGCAGCTGGTGGAACTGGGTTGCGCGCAGCAGCGTCCAGGGCAGGGGACCCGCTTCCAGCGCCTGCTCCTGCGCGACCTTGACCCGGTAGTAGGGGTAGGGGACCCGGTCGCAGCCGACGATCGAGATCTCGACGTAGTGGCCGACGCCGGCCTCGCTGCCGGCGGCGAGCAGGCGCTCGCTGCCGGCGACCAGGACCTGCTTGCTGCCGCGGAATGAGTTGGCGGCGCCGACGACCACCTCGACGTCCGCCAGCCCGCCGACCAACCCCTCGCCGCTCGACAGATCGGCGCGCCGGTGCTCGACCCCGGCCGGGAGGTCGCCCGGGTCGCGGCGGCTCAGCACCCGCACCGCGGCGCCGCGCTCGAGCAGCTCGTCGACGACCAGCCTGCCCAGCGTCCCCGTTCCCCCGACGACCGCCGCCCTCATCGCATCACCGACCCTCTCACTTTCGCCTTCGGGGCGCATTCGTCCCCAGAGGGAAGAAATACGCCTGATCCCGATTCGGTCTACTTATGAGAGGACGAAACGGCGCCCGCTTCTGTGACATCGCCACGGGCGGCGGCGAGCAGCTCGACCGAGCGCAGCCGGTTGGCGACCGAGTCGGCGTAGTGGACCGTGATCAGCTCGTCGGCGCCGGTGCGGCGCTGGAAGCGGTCGAGGTAGTCGAGCGCCTCGGCGGCGGTGCCGACCGCGGTGTAGGTGAGCATCTCGTCGACGACCCTGACCTGGGGCGAGCGCAGGATCTGATCGACGTCCTCGTCGCTGAGGCGGCGGTCGCCGCGGCCGAAGATCGATTTGGTCCGCGCCCGCCGCGTCTTCTCGTACTGCTCGGCGGCGGCCTCGGCGCTCTCGGCCGCGATCACGCCGACGCCGGCGATCACGTAGGGCTCCTGCAACTGCGCCGAGGGCGCGAAGCGCTCGCGGTAGATCGCGATCGCGTCGTCGAGCGCCTGCGGGGCGAAGTGCGAGGCGAAGGCGTAGGGAAGCCCGAGCATCGCCGCCAGCTGGGCGCCGTAGAGGGAGGAGCCGAGGATGTAGAGCGGAACGTCGGTGCCGCGGCCGGGGATCGCCCGGACGCCGGGGATCGGGCTCTCATCGCCGAGGAACCCCTGCAGCTCGACGACGTCCTCGGGGAAGCGCTCCGAGGCGGTCGGGTCGCGGCGCAGGGCGCGGAAGGTCGCTTCGTCGCTGCCCGGGGCGCGGCCGAGGCCGAGGTCGATGCGGCCGGGGTGGAGGGTGGCCAGGGTGCCGAACTGCTCGGCGATCACCAGCGGCGAGTGGTTGGGCAGCATCACGCCGCCGGCGCCGAGCCGGATCGTCTCGGTGTGGGCGGCGATGTGGGCGATCAGGACCGCGGTCGCCGAGGAGGCGATCGAGCGGATGTTGTGGTGCTCGGCGTACCAGACGCGGCTGTAGCCGCTGCGCTCGGCGGCGCGCGCCAGCTCGACGCTGCCGGCGAAGCTCTCGGCGATCGTCTCGTCGGGACCGACGGCGGCGAGGTCGAGGATCGAGAAGGGAACTGGAGTCATGGGAGTCGCCGGCCGCCAAGGGGCGGCCACCGGCTCCGCATGACTCTAGGGAGTTGCGATCGTCGGTTGCGAGGGCTAGGCCTCGGCTTCGACGACGACCTCGAGCTTTTCGACCGCGACCCGCTGGCCCATGCCGTCGCCGGGAGGGCTCATCGAGCTCAGCGTCGCGTCGCCTTCGGCGTAGTCCGCCTCGGTCTCGAACAGGGTGATTGCGACGGTCTTGCCGGCGGCTGCGTCCTGCAGGATCAGCAGTCGCTTGGCCGGCACGCCGGGCGGCGGCCCGTCGCTCTCCTCGACCTGCTGTCGGATCCCGGCGGCGCTGGCTTCCAGCGCGGCGGCGTCGGCGCCTTCCCATCGCACTACACGAGCGAGCATCTCGACCTCCTTGGTTCGACTCTGGCCAGTCGAGCCTAACCGCCCGCCCGGGGTCGATGCAGGAGCCCCGCCCGACTCCCGCCGCCCTGCGCGGCGGGAGTGGCGTGACCTAGCTGGCGATTTTCTCCTGGTCGTGCTCGACTCGGGAGCTATGCGTGTTGATCCGGCTCGGATCGAGACCCGCGACCCGCATCGCGGAGGGCTCGAAGAGGCGGAAGTGCAGGGGGACGTCCTCCCCCGTGCGGAGCTTGCAACGCGGGCAGCTCCCGGCCGAGGCCGCGGTCGATGCGTTGAAGCTGCTGCCGCAGCGCTCACAATGGAACATCGATCTCTCCTCCGATCCTGTCGCCGCTCGCCGAAGTGCCCGCTTGGCCCTGGGTACGGCGGGCGGCTGCTTCCAGCCTATCCCATTTGTGCTCTTTGAAACTACGGTCTGGACAGGGGTTGTCGGGATCGAGCGCTTTTTCGCCTTGACGGCGCCGAGGCCCGCGTGAGAGCTTCGCGCTGAGAGTCACCAACGAGGGAGAAGCGAGATGGCGGAAGGATTGATCCTCGAGTTCGACGGTGTCGGACTGGAGCAGTACCGACAGGTCAATGACCTGCTCGGGATGAACATGGAGAGCGGCGAGGGCGATTGGCCCGACGGCCTGCTCTTCCACAGCGGCGGTGCCAAGCCCGGCGGCTGGGTCGTCTTCGAGGTCTGGGAGTCCCAGGCCGACCAGGAGGCGTTCATGGCCGACCGGCTCGGCCGGGCCCTGGCCGAGGGCGGTGTCGAGGGTCCCCCGGCCCGGGTCGAGTGGCTCGACCTCGCCGCCCACCACACGGTCGGCGGCTGAGCGGAGGCGGCGCTGCGCCCCGGCCGCCGCGG
>Ga0335070_10002544_pt1 | contig 21145 bp, 21 predicted proteins | sample Lox_Sample_13_FD_206722 | JGI IMG/M metagenome (GOLD analysis project Ga0335070, IMG submission 206722) | Soil microbial communities from Loxahatchee National Wildlife Refuge, Florida, United States - Lox_Sample_1.3 | ecosystem: Environmental > Terrestrial > Soil > Wetlands | place: USA...
CGACCTGGAGGCGGAGATCCGGCCGTGCCCGTAGGGGGGGACGCGCTTCCGGCCGATCGTGCGCGAGCGCGGCGGCAAGGAGCAGTTCCCGTTCCTGGTGGACCCGAACACCGGCAAGGCGACCTACGAATCGAACGACATCATCCGCTATCTGTTCGAGCGCTATGGCAGCGGCCGGGCGCCGTTCCTCTATGCAGGCGGAGCGCTCCACGACGCGACGGCCATGCTGGCGTCCGCGTGGCGGCCGGGGCTCGGCATGCGCGCCGAGCCCTCGAAGGCGCCCGCACAGCCGCTCGAGCTGTGGAGCTTCGAGGCGTCTCCGTTCTGCCGCATCGCGCGCGAGAAGCTCTGCAGCCTCGAGCTCCCCTACCGGCTCCACAACGTCGGCAAGGGAAGCCCGAGCCGCCCCGCCTTCGAGCGGCGCTCGGGCCGCATGATGGTTCCCTACCTGGTGGACCCGAATGCGCAGGTCGAGATGTTCGAGTCGGGCGACATCGTCCGCTACCTCGACGCCACCTACGGCAGGCCCGAGTAGCCGGGCGTGGAGGCGCGCGGCCCCCACCTGGTCCTGGTCCCGCACACCCACTGGGACCGCGAGTGGTACCGCACGCACGAGCAGTTCCGCTTCCGGCTGGTGTCGCTGATCGACGACCTGCTCGATCTGCTCGAGCGCGACCCGTCGTTCCGGCACTTCATGCTCGACGGCCAGACGATCGTGCTCGACGACTACCTCGAGGTGCGGCCGGGCGCGCGGCCGCGCCTCGAGAAGCTGGTGCGAGAAGGGCGCCTCGCGATCGGTCCCTGGCACGTCCTGCCGGACGAATGGCTGGTCTCGGGCGAGGCGCTGATCCGCAACCTGCGGATCGGAACGCGCCGCGCCGAGTGCTTCGGCGGCGCGATGCGCCTCGGCTACGTCCCCGACCAGTTCGGGCACGTCGGCCAGCTCCCGCAGCTGTTTGCCGGCTTCGGCTTCGAAGCGGCGTTGCTGTGGCGCGGCGTCGGGGCCGACGTCGACCGCACCTCGTTCTGGTGGGAGGCGCCGGACGGCACGCGGCTGCGCACCGTGTACCTGAGGCACGGCTACGGCAACGCGGTGAACCTGCCGACCGAGCCGGCCGCGCTCGCGGCGAGGCTGCGGGGCGAGATCGACTCGCTGCGCCACTCCGACGTTCCGGTGCTGTTGCTGATGAACGGGAGCGATCACGAACGGCCGGACCCGGAGCTGCCCCGCGCGCTCGACGCGGCCCTCGCCCGGCTGCCCGGTGCGACGCTCGAGATCGCGTCGCTCGAGCGCTACGTGGCGCTCGCGGCGGGCGCCGGCGGCGCCTTGCCCGTCCACCGCGGCGAGCTGCGCTCGGGCCTGCGCGCGCCGCTGCTGCCGGGCTGCGCCTCCGCGCGGGCGCCGCAGAAGCGCGCCGAGTTCCGCAACGACCGCCTGCTCACGCGCTACCTCGAGCCGCTCGCAGCCTGGCTCGCGTCGCTGACCGGCGAGAGCGACCCGGAGCGCCTCGACTTCGCCTGGCGCGTGGCGCTCGAGAATCATCCGCACGACTCGGTGTGCGGTTGCTCGATCGACGCCGTGCACGAGCAGATGGACGCCCGCTACCGGCGCGTCGAGGAGATCGCCGGCGCGCACCTCGAAGCGGTGCTCGGCCAACTCGCGCGGCGCATCGCGTTGCCGGTCCCGGGCTTCGGCCCGGGGGCGGGCGCGCCGCTCGCCGTCTGGAACCCGAACGCGGGAGGACCCGCCGCGGTGGACGCCGACGTCGAGCTCGACGTGCCGCTCGGAAGCGCCGGGACGCCGCGCCCGTTCCACCTGCGGCGCGCAGACGGCACGCGCATCCCGGTGACGGCCGAGGTGCTGCGGCCCGCCGGCGCGACGCATGGCGGTGTCTTCGAGGCGCGCGCCGTCGCCACGCTGTTGCCCGGGCTGCGGCGCGAGTTCAACGCGCTGTACGTGAACGGGATCGCGACCGAGCGACGGGGCGACCGGCTCGAGGCGCGCGTGCGGCTCGGTGCCACGCCGGACCCGAGCTTCGAGATTGAAGCGGCGCGGCGCGAGATCCAAGACCTGCTAGCGGATCCGGCGCTGCGGACCGTCGCCGTGACCACCTGCGAGCTGCCGCGCCTGCGGCTGCGCTTCGTCGACAAGCTGCCGGGCCACGGCCTGCGCACCTACCGGATCGCGCGCGGCGCGGCGCGGACCCCGGAGCCGCTGATCGCCGAGGCCCTGCCCGGCGGCGGCGGCGCGATCGAGAACGCGAGCTGGCGCGTGGAGGTCGACGCGCAGGGCCAGGTCGCGCTGTTTGCGAAGCGCCACGCCGTGCGCATCGACGACGCGCTACAGCTCGTCTCCGAAGGCGACCGCGGCGACGAGTACAACTTCGACCCGGTCCCCGGCGAGGCGCCGATCTGCACGCCGACGCGCGTGCGCGTTCGCGCGTTGCGGCGCTCCGGCGGAGAGGTCGCGCTGCACATCACCGCTGCCTATCGCGTGCCCGAGGCGCTGCAGGCGGATCGCGATGCGCGCAGTCGGCGCAGCGTCTCGCTGCCGGTGCGGCTGGAGCTGCGCTTGCTCGCGGGCCTCGACCGCATCGATCTTCGGCTGTGCGTGACGAACACGTCGCGCGACCACCGGCTGCGCCTGCACTGTCGCGCTCCCTTCCGCGCCGAGCGCTTCGAGGTCGAATCGGCCTTCGAGGTGGTGGAGCGGCCGATCGCGCCGGCGCCCGACTCGTTCGGTGCCGCGCGGCCCTCCGAGTTCCCGATCGGCGCGGTGCCGCAGCGCGCCTTCGCGACGCTGTTCGGTCCCGCAGGGCTCGCCCTCACGGTGGCGAATCGCGGCGTGGCCGAGGTGGAGGCGCTGCCCGGCGGCGCTGCGAGCTCGGCGCTTGCGATCACCGTGCTGCGCGCGGTCGGCTGGCTCTCGCGCTCGGACCTGCGGCTGCGCCCGGGCCCCGCCGGCCCCGAGCTCGCCACGCCGGGGGCCCAGGTTCCCGGGAGCCACGAGATCGAGCTGTCGCTGCGCCTGCACGCAGCCGAGGACCCGCGCCGGGCTGCGGAGGCGCACGCCTTCGCGTTCCCCGCGCTCGCCTTCGCCGCCGCTCCCGCCGCAGCGGGACCGCTCGGCGACGGGGCCCGCCTCGTCGAGATCGACGATCCGGGCGTCGTCGTCTCGGCGATCGAGCCCGTCCCGCATGGGGGCGTCGAGCTACGGGTCGTGAACCTCGATCCACGCGAGAAGCGGGTCCGGGTGCGCTGGAACGGTGGGGGTGGCTCGGGGCTGCGCGTCGTCGATCTGGCGGGACGGGCCGTGTCGACCCCCGGCTTCGGGTCGGATCCGGGTGATCCGCGCGCGGGTCACCTGCAGCTCGGGCCCTGGCAGATTGCCACGCTTCGCGCCGGTTGATTTTGGCCTGAACTCCGCGGCGTAGTGGTAAGATCAGTCGATTCCGCGGCCCGCGGGGAGGGGATTCCAGCCGACGCATCGCCGGCTCAAATCCACCGGACTCGCCGGGCAGCGGGGGAGGAGCTCCCGTGAAGCAGCTCATCCAAGCGATCGTGCAGGCGCTCGTGGACAAGCCCGAGCAGGTCCAGATCAAGGAAGTGATCGGCGAGCACGCACACGTTCTCGAGCTCTCGGTGGCGAAGGAAGATCTCGGCAAGGTGATCGGGAAGGGCGGAGCGCACGCGTCCGCGATCCGCACCATCATGGCGGCTGCCAGCGGGAAGGAAAAGAAGCGCTACATCCTCGAGATCATCGAGCACTAGCTCGAGCTCGGCGAGGCGCGCGGCGTCGTCCGCGCGCGGTCTGGTATGCTCCCGCGCGTCTCGGCGCGCCAGGGCGCTTCCGAGGTCGGCGGAGGTACCCCCTTGGCGCTCGCGCCCCCGCGAATCGACGCTCCCCCCACCGTCGGCGCGCAGATCGAAGCGCGCGCCGCGCACCCGGAGGTCGCCGAGCGCGTCTTCCTGCGCCAGCACGACCGCACCTGGAGCTATCGCCGCTACCGCGACGAATCGGTCCGCATCGCGCACTTCCTGCTGCGCCGGCTCGGCGCGATCGACGAGCGCCGCCCCGGCCACGTCGCGATGCTGCTCGAGAATCACCTCGAGATGCTCGCCCTCTACGGCGCGTGCGCGTACGCCGGCACGACGCTGTTCGGCGTCAACACCGGCCTGCGCGGCGAGACGCTGGCCGGCGTATTGAACCAGTCGGGCGCCCGCGTGCTGGTGGTCGACGAGCGCCTGCTGCCGGAGGTCGAGCGGCTGCGCGTTCCGCTCCAGCACGTCGCGCCCGAGAACCTGCTGGTGCTGCGCACCGCGGGCGAGAGCGATCTGCGCGGCCGCGACTTCGAAGCCGCGGTGGCTTCGGAGGTGGCGCCGGCGGGGGCGAGCCTGCCCGCGCCGGATCGTGCGGTCGATCCCGCGCACAACCTGATGGTCATCTACACCTCCGGCACCACCGGTCTGCCGAAGGGGATCAACAACAACCACCTGAAGTTCTTCCTGATCGGCAAGGTGGTGGCGGCCAACCTCGGGCTCGGGCCCGACGACCGGGGTTACGCCTGCATGCCGCTGTTCCACTCGAACGCGATGTTCCTCGGCTTCCACCCCGCGCTCGAGGCATGCGCGAGCCTGGCGCTGCGCGAGCGCTTCAGCGCCAGCCGCTTCGTGCCCGACGTGCTCGAGCACGGCGTCACGTTCTGGAACTACGTGGGTGAGCCGGTGCACTACGTGCTGGAGGCGATCGAGCGGCAGTACGGCGGAGACGAGCAGCGCATCCTCGCCGAGGTGGCGCGCCATCCGCGCAACCGGCTCCGCTACGCGCTCGGCAACGGCGCGGCACCGCCCGACATCGACCGCTTCACGCGCTGGCTCGGCCTCGAGGACATGTTCGAGCTCTACGGGTCGACGGAGGCCGCGATCAGCACGTTCCGCAAGAAGGGCGACCCGCGGGGCAGCGTCGGCGAGATCGGCGACCCCAGCGTGAAGATCCTCGGGCCCGACGGGCGCGAGTGCCCGCCGGCCGACCTCGCGCCCGATGGGAAGATCCGCAACTACGAGGCCGCGGTCGGCGAGATCTGCCGGATCGCGGCCGACACCGGACTCTTCCAGGGCTACTACGGCAACCCCGATGCCAATGCCTCCAAGTACCGGGACGGCGTCTACCACTCCGGGGACCTCGGCCACGTCGTGGTGCGCGACGGCCGCCGCTTCCTGTTCTTCGACGGCCGCACGGACGACTGGATCCGCAAGGACGGGGAGAACTTCTCGGCGGCGCAGGTGGCGCGCGTGCTGCAGGAGCACGAGCACGTCGACCTGGCGGCCGCCTATGGCGTTCCCTGCGCGGTGTCCGACGAGCTGGTGATGGCTGCGCTCAAGCTGCGGCCCGGTCGCCGCTTCGACCCGCAGGCGTTCTACGAGTTCTGCGAGCGCCAGGTGCACGAGGGTGGCATGGATCGCAAATGGTTCCCGGACTTCGTGCGCATCGTCGACGACTTCGAGTTCACCCAGACGCAGAAGATCCTGGTGCGCCCGCTCAAGGCCGTCCACTTCGACCGGAACCGGCTGGCCGACGCCGCTCTCTACTGGCGCGAGCGCGGGGACAAGAGCTTCAAGGAGCTGTCGCTCGCCGACTACCAACGGCTGCGTCGCGAGTTCGAGGTTGCCGAGCGCCTGCAGCAGCTCGAGCGCTAGCGAAGCCCGGTCACGAGATCGGTCGCTCGGAGCACGACTTCGTAACCCGGCCCTGCGCCGGCCCGCTGTCCCGGATCCGGTACTCGCCGGCCTGGCCGCCCCTTGCGCTGGCTTCTGCCGGTCCAGCGAGCGGGCACGAGGGTTGCTGCTCCACAACCGAGCCCGGCGACTGGACGCCGGACCGCGCACTGGGGGGTGGGGGAGTTGAGCGCAAACATGGGATCGGAGGAGTCGCTGCGGAAGGGCCAGGAGCTGCTGCGCTCGGGCCTCGAGATGTCGGCACTCGAGCACTTCGCAAACGCGCACCGGCGCGACCCGTCGAACGCGCGCTACCGCTCGTACTACGGCTGGGCCGTGGCGATGCTCGAGCATCGGACCGATCGCGGCCTCGCGCTCTGCAAGTCGGCGCTGCGCGACGCGGCCGACAGCCCCGATCTGTACCTCAATCTGGCCCGCGTCCTGCTCGCGAGCGGCCGCAAGTCGGAGGCGTTCCGCTACGTGCGCCGCGGCCTGATGGTCGATCCCCGCCACGCGCCGCTGCTTCTCGAGTGGCGACGCCTCGGCGTGCGCCGGGCTCCCGTCCTGCCGTTCCTGCCGCGCCGCCACCCGCTGAATCGCCTGCTCGGACGACTGCGCGGGCGCTTGGTGCGCGACTTCATCCCGCGCGGCGAGCTGGTGGCCGGGCTCTCCTAGCGCCGCCGCGCACCCGGCGTCGCGCCCGCCTCGGTTGACTTGGCCGGGGTGAACGGGTACCCATCCGGCCCGTTCCAGCCGGAGGCGTTGTGGGCAGCGTCGTCAAGTGGCGTCGCAAGAAGATGCGCAAGCACAAGAAGCGCAAGCTTCTGCGCCAGCAGCGTCACAAGCGCAAGCGCTGAACGGCTTCCCAGAGCCGCGGCGAACCGGCGGCTTCCTTCGCTGCGTCCGATCCCGCTCTAGACAGGCGTGCGCGCGAGCTCCGGCCGCCGGATGCATCGCTCGCTTCGCGCTCGCTCGCGTTCGCAACGTCGCGAGTCGGAGGCGAAAACGAGCCGTTGCCCCGCAGCTTCATCGCTCATCAGCTTGATTTTTTTGTGTTTCTGACTTGACTCACCCCTGAGAACGGTGTAAGCCTGACTCGCAAGAACGGCTGTAGAGCCGCGGATTGTGGCCCACTACGAAGGCAGATTGCCTTCAAGTTGCGGAGTCCGGCGCCCGATGAGGGCGCACAAAGGTTCGATCAGAGCCTGGGCTGAGCGACGTGGGACACAGGGCAGGTGGCGAGGACGCGACCTGTTCGCGCGGAGACGAGGGCGGAGGCAACCGTCGACCGTCCAGTGGATCCGGGTGACCGCTGCGCTGGAGCCACGACAAGGGGGGTGACCCAGACAATGGCACGACGACGCAAGAAGGCGGCCTCGAAGAAGGCCGGCGGGAAGAAGGCTGGTCGCAAGAAGGCCGGTCGCAAGAAGGCTCGGCGGCGCTCGGCCTAGCCGAGGGCTGCGACTTCGAGGCCTTCTTCAGGGAAGGTCTGGGACCCCGGCCGGCATCGCCGGCCGGGGTTTCCTTCTTCTGGCGCGCTGCTACACCTCTCGGCCGCCCGCGCCCTGCGGGCTCCAGCTCCGGAGGTCTCCAGCTCCCCATGGCGCGCATCACCGTCGAGGACTGCATCCAGCGCGTTCCGAACCGCTTCCACCTGGTCCAGATGGCGGCGATCCGGGCCAAGCAGCTCAAGCGCGGCTCGCGCGCGCTGATCTCGCAGGGGGAGAACAAGGAAGTGGTGACGGCCTTGCGGGAGATCGCGGCCGGCTACGTCAAGCCGGACTACCCGGATCAGGCCGCCGCCGAGTAGCGCGCAGCTAGGCGATCGTCTGGACCGGGACGCGGAAGGTGAAGCGGCTGCCGACGCCCACCTCGCTCTGCAACTCGAGCGAGCCACCGAGCAGCTTCAGCAGGTCCCGCACCAGGGCGAGCCCGAGGCCCGAGCCCCGGTACTTGGTCGAGGCGAGCTCGTCGACCTGGAAGAACTCGTCGAAGATGAACTGCTGGTCGTCGGGACAGATGCCGATGCCGGTGTCCCGCACCTCGCAGACCAGCTCCCCGTTCGCGACCCGCGCCGAGATGCCGATCGTGCCCTGGCTCGTGAACTTGGCGGCGTTGTCGAGTAGCAGGAACAGGACCTGGTTGACCTTCGCGAGGTCGGTCCGGATCTTCGGCAACGGCTCTTCGAAGTGCTTCTCGATCGACACCGGATTGTTGCCGATCGTGTCCTGCACGCTGAAGATGGCTTCCTCGACCACCTCGCGGAAGTTGACGTCCTGCACCTCGAGCGCCATCTCGCTCTGCTTGATGCGCCAGAGGTCGAGGATGTTCTGGAGCGTGCGCAGGAAGGCGGTGCCGTCGTCGAGCGCGCGGCGCAGACACTGCTGGGCCGTCTCCGAGAGCACGTCGTTCTCACCCGCCAGCACCGCGATGATCGACTCGATGATGCTGTTGAGCGGCGTGCGCAGCTCGCGCGACATCTTCTCGATGAAGTCGTTCTTGAGCTTCTCGACCTGACCGAGGCGTTCGTTGCTGCGCAGGATCTCGATGTCCTGGGCGAAGAGCGCCTCGGAGAGCTTGAGCACCTCGTCGCTCTTCTCCTCGGTCGTGCGCGAGGCCTCGGCGAGCTGAGCGCGCGCGGCGTCGAGCTCGTCGGCGCAGCTGGCGTGCGCCATGCGCGCCGCCAGCGCTTCGGCCGCCAGCTCGATCGCCTGCGCGACCGCGCCGGCGGGCGGCGCTGGCGTTGCAGTGGCCAGCACGCCGAGCACCAGCCCGTCGCACGCGAGCGGGGTGAGCAGGAGGCCGCCCGCGCCGCGCGCCCCGAGCGGGGCCGGCGCCGCGATCCGGGAAGCCGTTCCCTGCGCGGCGTTGGCCGCCACGGACTCGGCGATGGCATCGGCAGCCGCGCGCGCCGCGTCGGGTGACGCGACGCCGGCTGCGCTGCGCAGGCGCAGCTCGCTGCCCTCGCCGTCGCGTGTGAAGAGCAGCACGCTGCCTTCCGTGGCCGCGGCGAGGCGTGTGACCAGCGCGCGCAGGGCGGGCGCCACGTCCGCACGGCTGCGGCTCGAAGCCGAGTCGCGTTCCGCCGGGGCGTGCACCGCAGAAGCCACGTCGGCCCCTCCTAGAAGCGTTCGTCGGGCTCGATCTCGAGCCGCTCGAGGGGAGGTTCCTCGATCGCCGAGCCGCCCACGTCGACGGCCCCCTCGAGCGAGAGCCGGGTCTGGAAATCCGTCGGGTTGGAGGCAGCGGCGAGCGCCGTCTCCACCGCGATCTTGTTGGCCCGCACCAGGTCGAAGAGGTGCTGGTCGAAGGTCTGCATCCGCTCGCTGCGCCCGCGCGCCATGAAGTCGGGGATCTCGTGGGTCCGCGCGGGATCCTTGATGCACTCCTGGATCGAGCGCGTGGTGCGCATGATCTCGACGGCGGGCACGCGGCCGCTCTGCTTCTTGTTGACCAGCAGGCGCAGCGACACCACGGCCGTCAGGTTCTCCGCCAAGCGCGCGCGCACCTGGAGCTGCTCCTCGGTCGGGAAGAACGAGACCAGCCGGTTGACGGTGGAGGTGACGTCGTTGGTGTGGATCGTCGAGAAGACCAGGTGACCGGTCTCGGCCGCCTTCAGCGAGGTGTCGACGGTCTGCAGGTCGCGCATCTCGCCGACCATGATCACGTCGGGGTCCTGCCGCAGCGCGGCGCGCAGCGCCTCCGGGAACGAGCCGGTGTCGGTGCCGATCTCGCGCTGCGTGATGATGCTCTTCTCGTGGGTGAACACGAACTCGATCGGGTCCTCGACCGTGATGATCTTGGCCTTCCGCTGGCGGTTGACCTCGTGGATCATCGTTGCGAGCGTGGTGGACTTGCCCTGGCCGGTGGCGCCGGTGACCAGCACGTAGCCGCGGCTGATGTGGGCGATGTCGCGCAGCACGCCCGGAAGGTTCAACTCCTCGAAGGTGCGGATCTGCAGCGGGATCACGCGCAGCACCACGTTGTAGAAGCGCCGCTGCCGCGAGATGTTGACCCGGAAGCGCCCCTCGCCCGGGAGCTCGTAGGCGAGATCGATCTCGTTGAAGTCCATGTTCGCCGCGCGCGGCTCGCCCTCGAGCAGCATGCGCGCGATCTCTTCGGTGTCCTTGGGCGTCAGGACCTTGTAGCGGAGCTCGACCAGGTCGCCGTTGAAGCGGTACAGCGGGAGATATCCGACCTGGAAGTGGATGTCGGACGCCCCCTTCTCGAGTCCGAGGCGGAGGAGGCGGTACAGCTTGTCCCGTTCCATCGGCACGTGTCCTCCCCGGAGTCCGACGCCGCCGTTCGAGTCCGGGTCCGACCGTTCCTATCGGCGTTTCGGGCGCGTGCTTGATCGGGTTCCGCTGGCCGGACGCGCAACTCCCTAGGGCGGGCTCCGCTATACTGCACGCCCCCGCCGCCCCCGCCGGGCGGCGCCACCCTTCTCCGAGGCTCCGCCGGTGCGCCGCTCTCGACGTCTTCCCTGGGTCGCCTTCCTCGCAGCCACGCTGGCTGGCGCGGCGCCGGCCGGCGCGGCCGGGCAGGGCGGCGGGTCGTCCGGCACGACGGCGCCGGCGCCCGCGAATGCCCCCGACCTGAACCACCTCCTCAAGCTGCCCGGCTCGCTCGACTACGGCTTCGAGAAGAAGGGAGGCGCCACCCGCAGCGAATGGCGCGCGCGCTTCCACGAGGCGCGCGCGAGCGTGGCGACGGCCCAGGACGCGCTTGCGAAGGCGCAGCAGGATCTCTCCGCCGCGGCCGGCGAGAGCGACGCCTGGACGCTCAAGCCTCCCGGCATGCCGGTGGACTCGAACTCCGATGCACCGGACAGCTACCGGCTCCGCCAGGAGGTGCGCAAGCAGCGCGGCGAGGTCGAGCGCGCCCAGGCGCGGCTGCGCGACCTGGAGGTCCAGGCCAACCTCGCCGGCGTGCCGGAAGACTGGCGCGGCCCGAGGACGGAACCGAGCACGAAGAACGAAAGCGTTCCTCCCGAGGCCGGACATCCCTAGCGCGCCGCCGCGACCCCCGCGCCGAGATTCCCGCTGCGCCCGCGAGCCTCGCGGCGATCGCCTGCACAGGGGCTGCCGGTCGGCCTCTCGTGGCATCGCGCTTGCTCTCTCTGGGATCCGACGGGAGGGGGAGCGCGCGAGTCGAGAGGGGGGCGATGGTGGTCCGCGTCAGCGGTTCGTCCTCGCGCGCTCGCCGGACTCGCCCGGGCAGGAGGTCCCGGGCGGGTCCGATCTCCCGCGTGCGCCCGCTCCCCGATCGTTCTCGACGCCGTGCGCCCCGCCCGCTAGCTTGCGCCGCTCGAGGGAGGGCGCATGGCGAATCAGGACACGGAGACGCCCCGCGGCAAGAACGACCTGGTCGCGCTCTTGTACGTGATCGGTGGCATCCCCGCGATCGTGGGCTTCCTCTGGCTGGTCTTCGCGCTCGGCGTGCGCGGCTGCGGGATTCCGGCCTGATCCCAGCGGCGCCGCCCGATTCCGTGGGCGGCCTGCACGCGCGCGTGCCGGCAGTGCGCGGCACTCGCGCCCTCGCTTGATCTCGCGGCCGCTCGCCGCTCAACCGGTGCAGCGATTTCGCCGATCGGTCCGCTATGCGTCGAGCGGTTCGATGCGCGCGCGAGATCGCCGTCCTGTCGCTGCTGGCGACGTGTCTCGCGCTCGGATGCGGCGGTGCTCGCGGGCTCGGCATCTCGTACCACTACTTCCAGCCGCCGGCGCCCGACGATCCGTGGTCGCGCAAGATCGCGCGATGGCAGGACCGGGAGCGCGCGCAGGACGGCGTCGAGCCCGGCGGGCCGACGGCCTCGACGGTCGCCGCGGGCCCCGGGGCGCCGGCGCAGCCCTCGCCGGACTCGCTGCGCGCGAAGTACCGCGCCTTCCGCGCCGACCACAAGCGCGCGCTGGCGCGCGAGATGGCGACGTGGGTACAGGAGCAGGCGAAGCTCCATTACATCCCGGACGGGCCGGTCGACCACTGGGCGACCCTCGAGGAGACGTTGGCCCGCAACGGCGACGACTGCGACGGGCTCGAGCTGCTCGCCTACCACTTCCTGCGCGACCTCGGCTTCCGCGACGACGAAGTCTTCCGCGCCATCGTCTACCGGCCTTCGGACAATCAACACCACATGGTGACACTCTGGTTCGAGGATCGCGCCGACCCCTGGGTGATCGATCCAACCGGCGCGATGACGGCCGGCATGCCGCACATGTCCGAGGTGCCGGGCTGGATCCCGCTGAAGCTCTTCAGCGAGGACGCCGAGTACACGGTCGAGAGCCCGGCGGGCGCCCGAGCGCGCGCGGCGACCTATCAGGCGCCGGCTGCGCCGGGGCGCTGAGCGCTCCGCCCCCGCCGCCTTCCTGCGAGCTACCCTCGGCGCCCGGAGGTGCGCGCCGTGGCGATCCGCTTGCTTCCCGAAGACGAGTTCATGCACCCGAACACGGGCGAGTCGAACTTCAACGAGAGCATGTACTTCAACTTCTTCGACGCCGCGCAGCGCCGCGGCGGCTTCGTGCGCATCGGCAACCGGCCGAACGAGGGCTACGCGGAGACCACCCTCTGCCTGTACGAGCCGGACGGCAGCGTGCTCTTCAACTTCAAGCGCCCGGAGATCGCCGACAACGCGCGCTTCGACGCCGGCGGCGCGCGCTTCGAGGTCGAGGCGCCCTTCGAGCGGCTGCGCGTCGCCTACCGCGGCAAGGCCTGCCGGCTGCGCGAGCCGCTTGCGATGTCGGAGCCCGGCCGCGCCTTCCGCGAGAATCCCTTCGTCGCGGTCGACCTCGAGCTCGGGATCCTCGGCGTCGGGCCGATGTTCGGGGGCGAGCCCGAGGAGCACCGCGCCGGCGAGATGGAGTTCGCGCGCGGTCACTACGAACAGCACCATCGGGCGAGCGGCCGCCTCGAGATCGACGGCCGGCGCTTCGCGATCGACGGCCTGGGCCTGCGCGACCACTCGTGGGGGCCGCGCTACTGGCAGGCCCCGGCCCGCTACCGCTGGCTCACCGGGAACTTCGGCGACGACTTCGGCTTCATGGGCAGCCATATCGTGCGGCGCGACGGCGGCGAGACGCGCGGCGGCTTCGTGCACCGCGGCCGCGAGCTGGTGCCGGTGCGCCACCTCGAGATCGACACCGAGTTCGCGGGCCCCGAGCGCCTGCACCAGCGCATCCGCGCGCGCCTCGACTGCGACGACGGGACGCGGCTCGAGGTCTCGGGGCGCGTGCTCTCGATGATCCCGCTGCGCAACCGGCGCGAGGGTCAGACGACGCGCATCAGCGAGGGGATGACGGAGTGGAGCTGCGAGGGTCGCACCGGCTACGGGCTCTCCGAGTACCTCGACCAGCTCTAACCTAGGGCGTCTGGGACTTTGCCGGCGTCGCCTTCCTGGCAGCGGGTGCCGGCGCGGGCGGCTCCGAATCCGGCTCCGGCGCGTTGGCGTCCTCGACGCGGATGTTCAGCGCCTTGCTCTGGGCCTCGGCGCGCTCCTTCGCCTTGGCTCGCTCGAGCTCGATCTCGGCTGCGAGCCGCTTGCGCGTCTCGTCGACCTTCTGCTGCTCGATCTCGACGCGTGCGCGCTTGAGCTCGACCAGGCGCTGCTCCAGCACGCGGTTGCGGCTCGCGAGCAGCGCCTCGGGCAGCGGCGGCTCCTTGGCTCCCGGCGCATACTGGACGCGCACGCGCGCCGAGATCTGCTTGCCCTCGTCGTTGCGCGCAGTCGCTTCGATCTCGTTGCGGCCGGGGTTCAGGGGGACCAGGGCGCTCCAGCTGCCGTCGGGGTTCGTCGAGACCGCGCTGGCCGGCTGCCCGTTGGTCAGATTGCGGACCTGGAGCTCCTTGATGTTCGCGAAGTCGATGTGCTCGACGACGTCGCTGAGCGTGCCCGGGTTGCGCACCGGCGTGAAGACGGCCCCCGTGATCTCGGCCAGCCGCACGATCGAGAGCGGCCCCGAGAGCGCCTCCTCGCCGATGCCGAAGGTGAAGAAGCGGATCCCCGCCTTGTTGGCCCGCTGCGCTGCCCGCATCACGCTGCGCACGTTGCACTCCTCCTCGTAGGGAGCGCAGGGCAGCGTCGGTACGCCGTCGGTCAGGAAGATCGCGACCTTCTCGCTCTTGGGGTCGGCCTGCGAGAAGGCGCCTCGCAGGCCCTTGAGCTCGATGGTGGCCTGGTCGACGCCGGCCGCCATGTGCGTGGCACCGCGCGGGCCGCGCTCGAGCACGCGATCGAGGGCGCGCTGGACGTCCTTGTACTGGGTCGTGAGCGCCACCTCGGTGATCGCCGAAGAAGGTGCAGGACCGGCGAAGAATCCCTCGCTCGGCGGCTCTCCCGAGAAGGTGATCAGACACACGCGCGTGCTGCGCGGATCGAGGTGGGCGATGAAGTGGCGCGCGGCGGCGACCTCGGCCGCGAGGACCGAATCGCCCGGATCGGTGTCGCCGAGCCCGAACAGGCTTCCGACGTTGCCGAGCGGCGCCTTGCCCACGACGCCGTTGCCGTTGATGTCGGCGCCGCTCGGGTCGAGCGTCGAGGAGGAGGTGTCGATCACGAAGCACACGTCGATGTGCCGGTACTCGCCGCGCGGAGCCAGCGCCCGGCCGGCCACGAACGCGCCGACCGGATCGCCGAGGATCGCGTCGGCCTCGGGGTACTCGATCGAGACGAAGAAGCCCTGCTCGTGGACGCCCAGCTCCTGGGCGCTGATCAGGGGCTTGGGAGGAGAATCGGCCTGCGCTTGCTGCGCCGTGGCACGTCCGTTGACTTCGCTCGGCTTCGGCTCACTGCGCGAATCGGCCTGCGGCCGATCCGGTTGCTGAGCTGTGGCACGTCTGTTGACTTCGCTCGGCTTCGCCTCGCTGCGCGCGCTCGCTTCGCGAGCGCTTGCGGGTCCTGCGGACGGAGTCGGTTGCGCCGGAGCCGGCGGAGCGAGGTTTGCGAAGCGCGCGAAGGGGCGCCCGTTGCCGTCGTCGAGGGGGGCGTGGATGGCTTCGAGCACGGCCTCGATCGGGGCGGCCGCCACGCGCAGCGTCTTGCCGCTCGGCCAGGCGGCCTCGAGGACGCCGACCACGCGCCCGTCGTCGTGCGAGACGATCGGCGCCCCGCCCCAGCCGCGCAGGTCGTAGGCGACGTCGAGCTCGACCTCGACGCGGTTCGCGTCGACGCTCCGCACCGTGCCGAAGATGTCGTCCTCGTCGCGCGGGATCGCGGTCGGGATGCCGAAGAGCTGGACGCGCTCGCCGCTCCGCGCCGGAGCGCCCGCGTGCAGCACGCGCACCTCCTGCGGCGGTGCGTCGAGCGCGAAGACGATGTAGTCGTCGCGCAGCGCGGCGCCCGGCGTCGTGAAGGCGACGCCCGGCGCCGTCAGCAGCCGGTTCGAGCGCGCGGCGCGGTGCTTGGTCGTGCCGAGCTCGAAGCTCACCTCCTGCGCAGCGGCGAGCTCGGCGAGGTCGATCGAGTGCGCGGCGCCGACGGCCGCGACGCCCGCGCCCGTCTCGAGGAAGAAGACCGTGCCTCCGGTGTGGTCGGCGCCGTTCGAGTGGTAGCGCGGGCGGGCCACGGCGGGCGCCTCGCGCGCGGCGGGCGCGGCGCCCGCGGAGGCCAGCGCGAGGCACGCAAGCGCAAGAAGGGCAAGTCGGCGCGGCGCGCGCATCGCCGGCCAGCGTAGCGCGCGGCGTTGACCGTGCCCGGCCGCGCCCGTAGCATCGGGACGCCCCCGTCCCTGATTCCTCCGCGAGTTGCACCGTGTCGTTGCCGCTCGGCCCTCGGCTGCGCCGGGTCCTCGATCGCCTTGGCGCCGCCGGCGAGCCGCTCGCCCTCGACGAGCTGGCGCGCCGGCTGCTCGCGCTGCGCGTGCCGCCGAGGCCGCCACTCGCGCGCCGGCTCGTGGCGTCCGCCCTGGGCTGCGGCGATCAGCTGCTTCCGGATCGCCTCGACGTGCGCACGCTGCCGCGCCTGCTCGAGGGGCCCGCCGCCGAGGTCGCGCTCGAGCGGGCGGAGTGGATCGCGGTCGACCTCGAGACGACCGGCCTCTCGGCGGAGCGCTGCGCGATTCTCGAGATCGGCGCGGTGCGCATCGTCGGCCTGCGTTGCGTGGAGCAGTTCCAGACGCTGGTCGATCCGGGCGTTCCGATCCCGCCCTTCGTCACGGCGCTGACAGGCATCGACCGCGCCGCGATCGGCGAGGCGCCGCCGATCGCGCGCGCCATCCACGCGTTCCGCGCCTGGGTCGGAGCGCGCCGCGAGGTCGCCTTCGTCGCGCACAACGCCGCCTTCGACGCGCGCTTCGTCGGCCGGGCCTTCGAGGCGCACGGGATGTCCCCCTGGCCCGGGCCCGTGCTCTGCACGCGCCGGCTCGCGCGCCGCCTGCTCCCGGGTCTCGCCCGCTACGACCTCGACACCCTCTCGGCGCAGCTCGGCATCGCCAACGCCTGGCGGCACCGCGCGCTCGGGGATGCACACGCGGCGGCGCGCGCGCTGCTCGACCTGATCGCGATCGCGCGGACTGCGCACGGGCTGCGCACGGTCGGGGACCTGCTCGCGGTGCAAGCGTCGCAGCGCCGCAAGAGTTCGCCCCGCTCAAGGGCAGCCGCCGGTGGCCCGAAGCCGTAGCGCGGCCGGAGGCCGCGCACGGAGGACTGCCATGCGCCTTCTCGGCCTGGTGCCGGCGCTCGGCCCGCTCGCTGTCGCTGCCGCCCGCCACCCCCTCGACCCGGCGATCGCGAGGTTCCCGCTGCTCGCCGGGATCGGCGTCGGTGGGTTGCTCGGCCTCGCGGCCTGCCTGCTGGTCGCCTCGTTCCTCTTCTACGCGTGGGTGCTGGGACTCGCCTGCCGCCTGTGCGGCGAGGAGAAGCCCGGTCTCGGCCGCGCGCTCGGCATCGTGGCGCTGCAGCTGCTGGTGGGCATCGGGATCGGGATCTCGGAGCTGCTGTTGCTCGGTGCCACCGGCATCGGGAGCGCTGCGGGTCCCGCCTTCCAAGGCGGCCAGGCGCTGCTCGGCTTCGCGGCCAACTGCGTCGTCGTGGCCCGCATGCTCGAGCTCGGCCTCGGCAAGGCGGCCGCGATCCAGCTCATGTCGCTCGCCATCACCGTGGGCATCGCGATCGGGCTCGGTGTGCTGGCCGCCTTCGCCGCGGGCGGCCTCGGCCTGCTGCACGCCGCGGGCTGAGGGCCCTTCCGGACTTCGTTAGAGTCGCGGGTCGGGGGGAGGACGTGCAGCGTCCGCGACGCATCTCGATCGGGTCCCTGGCGGTGGCCGCGATCGCGCTGCTCGCCGCGCCGGCGCCGGCGGCCGAGCGCGATGTCGAACGCTTCGGCAGCGTGGTGATCGACGCCGGCCACGGAGGCGACGACCACGGCGCCGCGGGGCCCGGCGGGCTGGTCGAGAAGAACCTGGTGCTCGACGTCGCGCGCCGGCTCCGCGAGCGGCTGCGCGCCGGCGGTCTGCGCGTCGTCATGACCCGCGACGAGGACGTCTTCGTGCCGCTCGAGCGCCGCACCGCGATCGCCAACGAGGCGCACGCCGACCTGTTCGTGTCGATCCACGCCAACGCGGCATCCGCGCACAGCGCGCGCGGCGTCGAGACCTTCTTCGTCTCGGTCGACGCCAGCGACGACGCCGCGCGGCAGGTCGCGGCGCGCGAGAACGCGGCGTTCCGGGTCGCCGCGCCGGCGGCCTCGGCCGACGACCCGCTGGTCTCGATCCTCGGCGACCTGGCGGCGAGCGATCAGCTGCGCGAGTCGGACGAGTTCGCGCGTCTCGCGATGCAGGAGGTCTCGGGGGTCTATTCCGCGCCGTCGCGCGGCGTGAAGCAGGCTCCCTTCGTGGTGCTGATGGGGCTCGCGATGCCTGCGTCGCTGGTCGAGATCGGCTTCATCACGAACCCGGAGGAGGAGCGCTCGCTCGCGAGCGAGCGCCAGCGCGACCTGATCGCGGACGCCCTGGCGCGCGCGGTGCTCGAGTTCGGGCGCCGCTACGATGCCCGGCGCGGCCTGCGGCCGAGCCAATCGACGCCGCCGGCCTCCACGGGAGGTGGCTGATGCGGCGCGATGGCCGCGCGGGCGATGCGATGCGGCCGGTGCGCTTCCAGGTCGACTTCACCGAGAACCCGCTGGCGTCGGTGCTGATCGAGGTGGGGCGCACCCGGGTGCTGTGCACGGTGAGCGAGGAGCTCTCGGTGCCGCGCTTCCTGTCCGGGACCGGGCGGGGCTGGGTGACGGCGGAGTACTCGCTGCTGCCGGGCTCGACCGACCGCCGCACCGAGCGCGAGGCCGCGCGCGGCAAGCTCTCGGGCCGCACCCAGGAGATCCAGCGACTGATCGGCCGCAGCCTGCGGGCGGTGGTCGACCTCTCGCGCCTGGGCGAGCGCACGCTGTGGGTCGACTGCGACGTGCTGCAGGCGGACGGCGGGACGCGCACTGCCTCGATCACGGGCGCCTATGCGGCGCTCGCGATCGGGATCGGGCGGCTGCGCGGGCGCGGTGCGCTCGCGAGCGACCCGCTGCTCGACTCGGTCGCGGCGGTCTCGGTCGGCGTCGTCGACGGCCGCGTCGTGCTCGACCTCCCCTACGACGAGGACTCCCGCGCCGAGGTCGACATGAACGTCGTCGCGACCGGACGCGGCCGCTTCGTCGAGGTGCAGGGCACCGCGGAGAACGGGACCTTCGCGCCGGCCGACCTGGAGGGCATGACGCGGCTTGCGCTCGCCGGCATCGAGGAGCTGACCAAGCTCCAGGTCGAGGCGGTCGCGCGAGCCCGCATCGAGCGCTGAGTGGGCGCGCCCAAGGCCGAGGTCGTCCTCGCCAGCGCCAACGCCGGGAAGCTCCGCGAGCTGCGCGCGCTGCTGGCCGGGCTCCCGGTCCGCGTCGTCGGGCTCGACGAGCTGCCCGGCGTCGAGCTTCCCGAGGAAGGGGAAGACTACGCTACCAACGCGATCGCGAAGGCGCGCGCGGTAGCCGCCGCGTCGCGCCGGCCCGCGCTCGGCGACGATTCGGGCATCGAGGTCGAAGCGCTGGGCGGCGCCCCGGGACCGCGCTCGGCGCGCTTCGGCCCCGACGCCGCCGCCCGCAACCGGCGCCTGCTCGAGGCGCTGGCCGGGGTCGCGACCGCGCGGCGCGGCGCTCGCTTCGTGTGCGTCGTTGCCCTCGCGACGCCGAACGGTGACGTGGCGACCGCGCGCGGCGAGTGCGCGGGCAGGATCCTCTCGGCTCCACGCGGCGCAGGCGGCTTCGGCTACGACCCGGTCTTCGAGCCGCTCGAGGCCGCGGGCCGGAGCATGGCCGAGCTGTCGCCGGCGGAGAAGCACCGCCTCTCCCACCGCGGCCGCGCGGTGCGCGCGCTGTTGCCGGCGATCGAGCGGGTGCTCGCCGCGCAGCGACCGTGAGCGTGCGGAAGCGCGTCGCGAGCCGTACCCTCTCTCGCCGCCGTGGACCCTCTGACGCTGCTCACGCTGCCGACCCTGCCGTTCAAGCGCCTGTGCCGCGTGCCGCGGGACCTCGCCGGCGCGACGGACCGCGGGACGGAGGACCGACCGCGCGACGTCGGCCTGGCGAACGCGGCGGTGGAGCGCGTGTGGCGCAGCGTCGAGACGCTCTACCGCACCGGCCTCTACCCGGCGGTCCAGCTCTGCGTCTTCTACCGCGGCGCCGCCGTCATCGACCGCGCGCTGGGGTTCGCCTCGGGCAACGCGCCCGGCGATCCCCCCGATGCGCCGAAGCAGCCCGTCACCGCGGCCACGCCGTTCTGCATCTACTCGGCGTCGAAGGCCGTGACGGCGATGCTGATCCACAAGCTCGACGACCGTGGCGCGCTGCACATCGACGATCGCGTCGCCGATTATCTGCCGGAGTTCTCGCGCGGCGCCAAGTCGCAGATCACGATCGCGCACGTGCTCTGCCACCGGGCGGGGATACCGAACATCCCGCGTGGTGCGATGGACCTCGAGCTGCTCGAGCACCCCGACGAGATCATCCGACTGCTCGCCGAGGCGCCGCTGGTCGCTCGGCCCGGGCGCCGGCTCGCCTACCACGCGGTGACGGGCGGCTTCGTGCTCGGCGAGGTGGTGCGGCGCGCGACCGGCGAGGACATCCGAACCGTGCTGGCGAAGGAGCTGCGCGAGCCGCTCGGCTTGCGCTGGCTCTCCTATGGTGTTGCACCCGAGGACGTGCCGCGCGTCGCGATCGACGCCCTGACTGGCATCCCGCTGCTGCCGCCGGTCGCCCAGGTCCTCGAGCGCGCGCTGGGCGCGCCGGTGCCGCGCGTGCTCGAGATTGCGCGCGACCCGCGCTTCCTCACCAGCATCCTGCCCTCCGCCAACGTGGTGACGACCGCGCGCGAGCTCGCGCTCTTCTTCGAGTGCCTGCGCAACGAGGGGAGCTTCCAGGGCGTGCGCGTCTTCGAGCCGCGCACGGTGCGGCGCGCCACGGCCGAGCAGAGCTACTGGGAGCTGGATCTCACGCTCGGGGTTCCGCTCCGCTACGGGCTCGGCTTCATGCTCGGCGGCCGCCTGTGGAGCCTGTTCGGTCCCGACACGCGGCAGGCCTTCGGTCACCTCGGATTCACCAACGTGGTCGGCTGGGCCGATCCACAGCGCGAGCTGGCGGTAGCCCTCATCACCAGCGGCAAGCCCTTCTTCAACATCGAGGCCCTGCGCTTCTATCAGTTCCTGATGGCGGTGGGGCGCGAGTTCCCCAAGGCGTGACGCCGACCGAGCGCCGCGCGATCTGGCTGATCCGGCACGCCGAGAGCTCGTGGAACGCGCTCGGGCGCTGGCAGGGCTGGAGCGATCCGGGCCTCTCGGCGCGCGGTCGCGTGCAGGCCCGCGAGCTCGCGCGCGCGGTCGCCGACACCGGCATCGAGGCGATCGTCGCGAGCGACCTGCGGCGCGCGCGCGAGACCGCAACGATCGTGGCTGGCCCGCTGGGTCTCGAGCCGAGCGTCGACGCGCGCCTGCGCGAGCGCGACCTCGGCAGCTGGTCGGGGCTCACGACGCCCGAGATCGCCGGGCGCTGGCCGGATGCCCTGGCGCGGCTGCGCGCCCGCGACCCCGACCTGCAGCCCGGCGGCGGCGAGTCGACGCGCGACGTGCAGGCGCGGCTGCGGGGATTCCTGGTCGAGCTCGCGTCCCGGCCCGGTCCGGCGCGCATCGCGCTCGTGACGCACGGCGGCGTGATTCGCGCGCTCGGCGCGCCGGCTCCCGTCGCGAACGCGTCGTGCCTGGCCTCGACGCTCGGCGCGCTGCTCGACGAGCTGACCGCGGGGCGCGGCCCGGCCGCGGAGCTCGAACCGCTCTAGCTGGGTTGCCGCTTGGCCACCTGCGCGCCGATCCAGCGCACCACGCTCGGCGCGAAGCGCTTCAGGTAGTAGAAGCTCCAGGCCTCGGGCGAGATCGGGGCGACGGCGCGGTTGCGCTGCACCGCCCGCAACATGTTCTC
>Ga0335070_10002545_pt1 | contig 21143 bp, 14 predicted proteins | sample Lox_Sample_13_FD_206722 | JGI IMG/M metagenome (GOLD analysis project Ga0335070, IMG submission 206722) | Soil microbial communities from Loxahatchee National Wildlife Refuge, Florida, United States - Lox_Sample_1.3 | ecosystem: Environmental > Terrestrial > Soil > Wetlands | place: USA...
TGCTTCAATCGCGCGTACCACGCGGGCGAGAGCGCCGCCGCCGCGGACCGGCTGGTCACCGTCAATCGGATCAATTTCACGATGCCCTTGCCCGTGAACTATGCGGGGCGACTGCGGCAGGTCGATGGCGTCAAGGACGTGACGTTCCAGTCGTGGTTCGGCGGCTATTTCCAGGACCAGCGCCAACCGCTGCTGATGTTCGCGGTGGACCCGCAGAACTACCTCGCCGTCTATCCGTCGATCCGGATGGCACCGGAGCAACGGCGCGCGTGGATAGCAAATCGTGCGGCGATCGCCGTCGGCGCGACGACGGCCGCGAAGTATCACTGGAAGGCAGGCGACCGCGTGCCGATCTCGTCGAACATCTATGTCAGGAAGGACGGCGCACGCGCCTGGGAATTCGACATCGCCGCGGTGTTCTCCGACCCGGACGACACTGCGCGCGAGAACATCGTGCTGATGAACCACGACTACTTCGACGAGTCGGTGACGTTCGGGCGCGACCAGGTCAACATGATCATCTTCTCCACGGTGTCATCGAAGCGCAACGACGAGAACTCCGAGGCAGAAACGACCACCGACACGGCGGCAGCATTCAATCGGGCGTTCATCCGGCAGGTCGGTGATATCGCACTGATCATCACGCTCGTCATCGCGACCGCCTTCGCGGCGATCCTGATGATCGTCGGTAACACGCTGGTGATGTCCGTGCGCGAGCGCACGCGCGAGATCGGCGTCCTGAAGACGCTTGGGTTCAGTGGTTCCACGATCCTCGCGCAGATCCTCGCGGAGTCATTGCTGCTGGCGCTCGTCGGCGCCGTCCTCGGGCTCGCCGCCGCGAGCGGCGCCGCGGTGGCACTCGGCAAGCTCTTGTCCGGCTTCGGCAGCACCATGCACATGACGACCGGCGTGTTTCTCGGCGGCATCGGCTGGGCGGTGCTGCTCGGTCTCGTGACGGGCGCGATTCCGGCCTGGTCCGGAATGCGGCTGCAGATCGCCACGGCCCTCGGGCGGAGGTGAGCTGTGAGCATGATGCTCGGCCAGGTCGTCGCGATTGCCTCGATGAACATCCGCAGCATCCCGCAGCGCTTGTGGATGTCGCTCTCGACCGTTGTTGCCGTGGGACTCGTGGTCGCGGTGCTGCTCGCATTTCTCGCTATGGGCAATGGCTTTCGGCAGGCGCAGACCAGCGCGGGAGCCACCGACATCGCGATCATGGTGCGCGACGGGGCACAGAGCGAGATCAACAGCGCCGTGACGCGCGACCAGGCGGACCTCGTGGCAGAGGCGCCCGGGATTGCGCGCCAAGACGGGCACGCGCTCGTTTCGGCGGAACTGTACGTGATTGTCGATGGAGTCAGCCGGTCGACAGGGCTCCGGGCGAACCTGCCGCTGCGCGGCTTGCCGCTGGCAGGGGTGGCCCTGCGACACAACGTTCGCATCGCGGAGGGACGCCTGTTCCAGGCGGGCACCAACGAGATCGTGGTCGGTCGCAGCGTCACGCGCGAGTTTGCCGGTTTCGAGCTTGGCAAGACGCTCCGCCTCGGGCAGAGCGTTTGGACGATCGTCGGCATCTTCGAGGACGGCGGTACGGTCCGCGAGTCGGAGCTGTGGGGCGACGTTGGCGTGGTGCAGAGCGTCTTCAAGCGTGCGAACTTCTTCCAGACGATTCGAGCCCGGCTCGAGTCCCCGGCGGCGCTGCCTGCGCTCAAGGCCTATGTGGATGCCGACCCGCGGCTGAAGCTGGTGGTCGAGACCGAGGCGCAGTACTTCGCCGAGCAGGCGAAGCAGTCCAGCGACCTGATCCAGAAGCTCGGCTGGCCGCTCGCGATCATCATGGCGATCGGCGCGCTGGCGGGCGCGCTCAACACGATGTACAGCTCGGTCGCGAGCCGCGGCACCGAGATCGCGACGCTGCGGGCGATCGGCTTCGGGCGAGTGCCGACCTTCGCCGGTACGCTCGCGGAGGCGCTCGCACTCGCGGTCGTCGGCGGCATCGTCGGCATCGTGGCGGCGACCTTGCTGTTCCAGGGCTACACGGCGTCGACGCTGAGCGCGAACTTCACGCAGGTGGTGTTCACGTTCAAGGTGACGCCGGCGCTGTGCGTCAGCGCGCTGCTGCTCGCTCTGGTCGTCGGCGTGATCGGCGGCGTATTCCCGGCAATTCGCGCGGCGCGCCAGCCAATCGCCGGCATGCTCGGCGATCAGTAGCGCGGGGACCCGGACAGCGTCCGCCGGGCCAGCACGCGACCGGCGCGCACGAGGCAGAGAGGGGAGCCGATGGCGCGAGCGATGGGGGAGGGGCCGCCGCGCGCGGTCGTCGGCGGCGCGTACGCCTGGTACGTGCTCGGCGTGCTGTTCATCGTCTACGTCTTCAACTTCGTCGACCGGCAGATCATCTCGATCCTCGCCCAGGACATCAAGGCGGGGCTCGGGCTCGGCGATGCACAGATCGGCTTCCTGTACGGCACGGCGTTCGCGATCTTCTACGCGCTGTTCGGCATTCCGCTCGGGCGGCTGGCCGACAGCTGGTACCGGGTCCGCCTGATCGCGCTCGGCCTGACGGTCTGGTCGGGCATGACTGCCTTGTCGGGCTTCGCCGGCAGCTACGCGCAGCTCGCCGCGGCACGGGTCGGGGTGGGGATCGGCGAGGCGAGCGCCTCGCCGGCGGCGTACTCGCTGCTCGGCGACTACTTCCCGCGCGAGCGACGCGCGCTCGCGCTCGCCATCTACTCGGCGGGGCTGTTCGTCGGCGCCGGCCTCAGCCTGCCGCTCGGCGGCTGGGCGGCCCACACGTGGTCGCAGCACTTTCCGCTGCCGAACGCGCCGCTCGGACTGGCGGGCTGGCAGGCCGCGTTCCTGGCCGTCGGCATACCGGGGCTGCTGCTCGCGCTCTGGGTCGTCACGCTGCTCGAGCCGCCGCGCGGGCTCGCGGACGGGGTGCCGACGCCGGCGCGGCGGCCCGACGCCTGGCGCGAGTTCGGGCGCGAGGTCGCCGCGATTCTGCCGCCGTTCACGCTCTGGAGCGTCAGCCGCTTCCCGGGCGCGCTGCGGACGAATCTGCTGCTCGGCGCGCTGATCGCGCTCGGCGCTGCGGCGCTGGCTGCGCTCACGGGCGACCGGCTGCAGTGGGCCACGGTCGGGCTCGGCAGCTACGCGGTGTCGTCGTGGGTGCAGAAGCTGCGCGCGACCGACCGGCCGACGTTCGAACTGCTGTGGGGCACGCCGGCGGTCATCTACGCGCTGGTCGGGTTCGCGTGCATCACGTTCGTGACGTACTCGCTCTCGTTCTGGATGGCGCCTTACGCGATCCGCAGCTTCGGCCTGCGTTCGGACGTGGTCGGTGTGATGATCGGAGTGCCGGCCGGATTCGGGGCGGCCGCGGGTTGCATCGCCGGCGGCCGGCTATCGGACCTCTGGCGGCGCCGCGACCCGCGCGGGCGCATCTACACGTGCATGCTGGCGCTGGTGCTGCCGCCACCGCTGATCCTGGCCGCGGTCACGACCCCGGACGTGCGCGTGCTGTACCTGCTCGCACCGCTCGTGCAGGTGGCCGCGAACATGTGGCTGGGATCCGGCGCCGCGGCGCTGCAGGACAGCGTGCTGCCGAGGATGCGCGGCACGGCGGCGGCGACGCTGTTCATCGCGACCTCGCTCGGGCTCGCGATCGGGCCTTATTTCGCGGGCCGCGTGTCGGTGCTGACCGGGTCGCTGCGGCTCGGGATCCTGTCCATCTTCATCGTCTCGCCGCTCGCGCTGTGGGTCTTGTGGCGCGCCAGTCGCGACCTGCCGGCGGCCGAGGCGGCCAAGGAGACGCGGGCGGCGGCGGCCGGGGAGCCGCCCGCCCCGTGAACGACGCAACACCCGGGCGCGACGGCGCATCGGCCGGCGGCCGGCGGCGCGTGGCCGGGAGGATTCCATGCCCAGCGCTCCACGAGAACGGACCGGCGCCATCGGCGACGTCACCCGACGCCGGGCGCTGGCCTTGCTGGCCGGCACCCTGGCCGCAGGGTCGGGGACAGGTGCCGACGCGGTCGGTAGCGGGCGGCGGGTGACGCCCCGGTTTCGCGTCCGGACGTTGACGGCCGGGGTGCCGCTCGAACGGCTGGACACGCCGGGGCCGGTCGCGGGCGCGCTCGAGTTCCTCGCCAGCGCCAGGCGGCGGGTCGTCGAGGCCGGCTACGAGGTGCAGACGATCCGGGTCACCCTCAATCCGCTGCTACGCGACGCGACGCGCGCGCAGCGCACCGCCGCACTGCCGGCGCTGCATGAGCTCGACCAGCTCGCCGCGGATCACGGCGCCATGCTCGGCATCGGGCCGGTGTTCGGCCGGGGGGCGTGGGATCCGTCGATCGCGCCATGGGCCGTCGAGCTCGTCGCGGCGACACGCGTCACCTGCTTCAGCGTCGAAGTGGCCGGCGAGAACGACGGTCCGCGGGATGGCGCGGCGCGCGTCGCCGGGGCGGTGATTGCCGCGCTCGCCGCGGCGACTGCCGACGGCAGCGCGAACTTCCGGTTCGCCGCCGCGGCATCGATACCGCCGGGCACGCCGTTCTTCCCGGTCGGCTACCACGACGGCGAGCCGTCCCTCGCGATCGGTCTCGAGTCCGCCGGCCTGGTCGGCGAGGCCTTCGCCGGGGCCGCCGATCACGTCCAGGCGACGGCGCGGCTGCAGATGATCATGAATGGCGCGCTCCGGCCGGTCGAGGACCTCGGCCGCCTGATCGCAACCGCGGCGGGACGTCGCTACCTCGGCATCGACGCCTCACCGGCGCCTGGCGTCGACTGCAGCATCGTGCGCGCCCTCGAGGCTCTGGCGCAGCAGCCGTTCGGCGCCCCGTCGACGCTGCAGAGCTGCTCCGCCGTGACCGCAGCGCTGCGGGCGCTCGAGGTCTCGACCTGCGGTTACTCGGGACTGATGCTGCCGGTGCTCGAGGACCCGGTGCTCGCGGCACGCGCGGCCGAAGGCCGCGTGACGCTGAGCCAGCTGCTGCTGTGCTCGAGCGTCTGCGGCACGGGCCTCGACCTCGTCCCTCTGCCGGGCAGCGTCACCGCGACCGAGCTGGCGCGGATCGTCGGCGACGTTGCGACGCTCGCGACGCGCCTTCGCAAGCCGCTGTCCGCGCGGCTGATGCCGGTCATCGGCAAACGCGCCGGCGACGAAGTCCGGCTCGACGATCCGCGACTCTGCGCGGCGCGCGTCTTGCCGCCCGGCGGCTGAGCCGGCTGCCATCCTTGCCGCCGGGCACGCCGCCTCAATCTGCTACGCTCCGTCGCGACGTCACCGCAGGCGTCACCGCAAGCGAGGCCAGACGAATGCGAGCGCTCTTCGCCCCGATCGTCCTGGTCGCGGCTCTGGCGGCCGCCTGGACCTGGCCGCCGTCGGCACGCTTCCTGCGGGGCGGCCTCGAGAACAACGTCGCGTACCTCTATCTGCACGGCATCGTGGTCGGCCAGGACTCGCACCAGGCGATCGCCTGGTACACCCGCGCCGCGCAGCGCGGTTTCGCCACCGCCGAGTACAACCTCGGCTACATCTACCAGACCGGCCGCGGCGTGCCGCCCGATCCGCGCCGGGCGGCGCAGTGGTACGAGCGCGCCGCGGCCCAGGATCACGCGGAGTCCGCCAACAACCTGGCCATGATGTACACGGACGGCTCGCTCGGCGCGCGCGACCTGCCGCGCGCGCGGGCCTGGCTCAGGCGTGCGCAGGCGGCGGCCTCCGGGGAGTCCGCTGCGACGCTCGCCGCGAATCTCGCGGCCCTCGAGCGCGACATGTCCGCCGATCAGCTGGCCCGCAGCGACGCGCTGCTGGGGACGTTGCCGCACGCGCGCTGACGCGACCGGCCGCGAGGCGTGGCCCCGGCGCCGGTCGCCTCCGCCGCTACCTGCCGATCTGCGCGCTGACCGCGTTCTCCTGCTGGTTCAGCGTCTTCAGTTCCTGCCGCGTGATGTGGCCGTTGTTCTGGCTCGCCATCATCCGCTCCTCGTGGCGAATCTGGCGATCCTCCCGGTGGGGCGCGGCCGCCTGGCCCTTCGTCATCTCGCCTTCGGCGACCTCGGTCCGGATCCGCCGGTTCCGGTTGGCGAGGCGGTGATTGGCCTGGTCGCGGCGCGGGTGCTGCCGCTTCCACTGGGTCTCGGCCAGCCCCGGCGCGGCGACACCGCTCAATGAGATCGACATCAGCAGTACGGTCACGGCCGTGCGCGTTGAGGTCAGCATGGATTTCCTGATGGCAGTTGAAGTGCGCCGCGACTGCCGGGGCGGGCGGCCCCGGCGCTTGCGAGGTACAACGTCCCGAGCGCCGCGATGCCGACCCCCGTGAACGACTCCTCACGGATCGACGCCGGCCCAAAGTGTGAAGCCGGTCACGGTTCCCGCCCGGCCGCCCGCACGGGGCCCGTGCGCCGCCGCCACGAGCACTCACGGTGCGGATCGGCTCAAGAAGTGGAAGGCGCGGCCGATATGGGGGAATGCGGGGCACTCCGCCCCGCGGCCTCAGGAGCATCGGCAGCATGGACGTCAGCGGCGCATCGAGCCTCAACGCCTTGATTCAGCTCGGTCTCCAGTCGCAGCAGCAGCCCGCGATGCCGGCCGCGGCACCGGCCACCGCAGCCGCGGCCGCGGCCCCCGCGGGCGACCCCGATGGCGACGGCGATGGCAGCCGCATCGGCACGCAGCTGAACGTCACGGCCTGAATCGGGGCGGTCAGCGTTCGCCGTCGCCGCGCCGGGCGGTGCCGACGGGCGGCGCCTATTCCGCTGCCGCCGGGCCGTGGCTCACCGACCCGGCGGTCGAGCGAGCGAGCCAGACCAGCACAATCAGCGCCAGTACCAGCCAGCCCGAGATCCAGAAGAACTCCAGCGCCGCTTTGGCGTATGCCTGCCCGGTCATCGAGCGGGTCAGCACCGCGAGCGCCTGCGGTGACGAGAGCCCGAGGCTCTGCAGCTTGGCGACGGCGGCGCCGAGCGTCGGATCGAGCGCACTCGAGTGCTCGGCCAGCCGCGCCTGGTGAAATGCGGCGTGCCGGTCCCAGAACGTCGTGACGATCGAGGCGCCGAAGCTGCCGGCCGTGATGCGCAGGAAGTTCGACACGCCCGAGGCCGCCGGCACCCGCTCCGCCGGCATGCGATGCAGCATGATCTGCAGCGCCGCAACGAAGAAGGTCGCCATCGCGATGCCCTGCACGAGCATCGGCGCGACCAGGTCGCCGACGGCCGCGTCGGTGGAGAGCCCCGCGCGCATCAGGTAGGACGTGCCGAACGCCGTCAGCGCGACCGTCACGAACCAGCGCGCGTCGAAGCGTCCGAGCAGCCGGCCGACGAACGGCATCAATAGCACCGCGACCACGCCGCTCGGCGCCGCCACGAGCCCCGCCCAGGTCGCGGTGTAGCCGAGCTGCGTCTGCAGCCAGAGTGGATAGAGGACGATGTTCGCGAAGAACACCGCATAGCCGAGGCACGTGACCGCCGTCCCGATCGTGAAGTTGCGCATCCGGAACAGCGTCAGGTCGACGATCGGGTGGCGCTCGGTGAGTTCCCAGATCAGGAAGGCGACCAGCCCGATGCCGGCCAGCAGCGCAAGCACGACGACCAGCGGCGACTCGAACCAGTCGGCGTCGCGGCCCTTGTCGAGCAGGATCTGCAGCGCGCCGACCCAGACGACCAGCAGCAGGATGCCGATGCGGTCGACCGGCAGCCGCCGCGTCGGCGTGTCGCGTGCGCCGATGTAGCGCCAGCAGATGAACGCGCTCAGCATGCCGACCGGGACGTTGATCAGGAAGATCCACGGCCAGCTGTAGTTGTCGGAGATGTAGCCGCCGAGGATCGGTCCGACGATCGGTGCCACCAACGTCGTGATCGACCAGATCGCGAGCGCGAGCGCGCGCCGCTGCGGCGGAAATATCAGCAGCAGCAGCGCCTGCGAGCCGGGGATCATGGGCCCCGAGACCGCACCCTGCAGGACCCGGAACGCGAGCAGCGACGGCAGGTTCCACGCGATGCCGCACAGCAACGACGCCGCCGTGAACATCGCGATCGCGAGCACCGAGGTGCGCACGATGCCGAAGCGCTGCATCAGCCAGCCGGTCAGTGGCAGCGAGATGCCGTTGGCCACCGTGAACGAGGTGATGACCCAGGTCCCCTGGTCGGTGCTGATGCCGAGGTCGCCGGCGATGGTGGGAATCGACACGTTGGCGATGGTCGAATCGAGCACCTGCATGAAGGTGCCGAGCGCGAGCGCGAAGGCGGTGAGCGCCTTGGGCCACGGCGCGAGGTCGCCGAGCCCGGCGCGCGGCGCCGCGGGACCGTCCGGGCGGCCGCCCGCGGTCACGGCCGCGGCCGCGCCCCGGGGCTCGCCGGGCCGCGGCTGTTGTAGTCGATGATCTCGCGCACGCGCGCCTCCACCGCCGGGTCGTCGGCGACGTCGAGCGATGGCGGGCGCTGGCCGCCGCGCACGTCGGCCGCGACCAGCGGGCCGGAACGGTCCTGCACGTCGACCCGCACGACGGCGGAGAGCCCGATCCGCAGCGGATGGGCGTGCACCTCGCCGGCATCCAGCAGCACGCGGACCGGCACTCGCTGCACGATCTTGATCCAGTTGCCGGAGGCGTTCTGGGCCGGCAACAGCGCGAAGGCGCTGCCGCTGCCCGCCGCGAGACCGGCGACCGTGCCGTGATAGACCACCTCGCTGTCGTAGATGTCCGTGTGCACCGTCACCGGCTGTCCCACGCGGATGCGCCGCAGCTGCACTTCCTTGAAGTTGGCGTCGACCCAGACGGTGTCGAGCGGCACCACCGCGAGCAGTGGCGCCCCGGCAGCCACCCGTTCGCCGATCTGGGCGCTGCGGCGCGCGACGACTCCGGTCACCGGCGCCGTGACGCGCGTGCGCCGCAGCGCGAGCGCTGCGTTGCGCAGCCCCGCCGCAGCGGCCAGCACCCGCGGGTGGGTCGCGACGCTCGTGCCCCGGAGCTGCGCCGCCAGCGTGTCGCGCTCGGCGCGCGCCGCGGCGACCGAGGCCCTGAGCTCGGCGACGGCGTCCGCGGCATGCGCGAGGTCCTCGCTCGATACGGCGCCGTCGGCCAGCAGCGGCGCGCGCCGACCGACGTCGCGTTCGCTGCGGGCGAGGGCGGCCTCGCGCTCGGCGAGCTGGGCGCTCCGCTGCGCTTGCTGCGCGAATAGCGCCGCGACCTCCCGCGTCGCGCGCGCGAGCTCGGCCTCGGCGGCCGCGACCGCGATGCGCGCATCACTGGGATCGAGCTCGACCAGCAGCTCGCCGCGCTCTACGGTCTGCGTGTCGTCGCCGGCGACGGCGACGATGGTGCCGGCGATCTCGCTGGTGATCTGCAGCACGTCGCCCGCGACGTACGCGTCGTCGGTGGACTCGTAGCGCTGCAGCACCACCAGCCAGTACACGGCCCAGGCGAGGGCCGCGACCAGCAGCACGGCGCCGAACGCGAGGAACGCGCGCCGCCGCCCGGCCGGGTTGCCGTTCGGGGCGGAGGGCGGGGCAGCGGAGTCGCTCACGGGAGGACCTTCGCCGAGGCCGGGGGCGCCGCGAGCGCCGGCTGGCTGCCGCCGCCGAGCGCGACGACCAGCGCGACGCGGGCCTCGGCTTCGAGCGCGCGCGCCGTGACGAGGTCGCGGCGGGCCGCGATCACGCGGCTGGTGGCTTCCAGCACCGCGAGCTGATTGACGAGACCGCCGCGGAAGCGCTCGTCGGCCAGGCGCTCGGCCTCGGCGAGCACCGACAGGCGCTCGGCGGCGTCACGGCGCGCATGGTCGAGGACGGCGGTCGTCGTGATCGCATCCGCCACCTCGCGGACCGCATCCAGCACGATCGAGTCGTACTGCGCGATCGCCGACTCGAGATCGGCGCCGGCGCCCCGGTACTGCGCGCGCAGCAGACCCGCGTCGAAGATCGGCAGCCGCACCACCGGCCCGGCACCGTAGGTGCGCGCCGGCGCCGACAGCAGGTCCGCCAGCGTCAGCGCCGCGAAACCCGCGAACGCCTGCAGGTTGATGTCAGGGTACGCCGCTAGCCGTGCCGCGTCCTCGCTCGCTGCCGCTGCCTCGACTCTGGCCAGCGCCGCGCGGACGTCCGCGCGGCGCGCGAGCAGGTCGCCGGGCACGACGCCCGGCAGGGGCGACACGCCGTCGTAGGCGATCGCCGGGCGGCCGATGCCCGCGTAGGCGGCCGGGCCTCCGCCGCTGAGTGCCGCGAGCCGGTGCACGCTGAGGTCGACGGCGGCGTCGGCTTGTTCGCGGTCGGTCCGCGACGCCGGCAGCGCGGCGTCGGCATTGCGCAGCTCGATGCCGGTGTCGAGGCCGGCGGCGACGCGGCGGCGCGTCAGCGCGGCGAAGCGCGCGTGGGTGTCCTCGGCCGCGCGTGCGAGCTCGGCCAGCGAGTAGCGACGATCGAGTTCCAGGTACGCGCTGACGAGTGCCCCCTGAATGGCGAGCGCCGCGGCCTGCGCCTCGAGCGCGCGGGCGTCGGCATGACGCTGCGCCGCCCGGATGCGGGCGCTCTGCCGGCCCCAGAAGTCGAGCTCGTACGACAGCCCGAGGTCGAGCTGGCTGTCCCAGAAGGTGCCGCCGCCGTAGGGTGGCGGAATGATGTACAGAGCGCTGAAGCGCTCGCGCTTCACGTCCGCGGAGGCGTCGACCTTCGGCCCGCGCGCACTGCCGGCGGCGAGCGCATCGGCACGCGCGCGCTCCAGACGGGCGAGCGCGTCGGCGAGCGTCGGATTGTCGCGGGTCGCCTGCACGACCAGCGCGTCGAGGTGCGGATCCCCGAACACCTGCCACCAGCGCTCCGGCAGCGGCGGCGCCGCCTCGGCCGCGAGGCCCAGCGCCGATGCTGTCACCGGCGCCGGGTGCTCGACCCGATGCGGGTCGAACGCGCAGGCGCCGAGCGTGAGTGCCGCCGCGGCGACCGGCAGCGCCATGCACGGCTTCATGGACGTGGCGCCTTGCGAGCCGGGCCCGCCGGCGTTGCGGCGACGCGCTCTAGCCGCTTCGTCAGGCGCCGCAAGAGCCTTGCGAGCGTCGCCACCTCCGCGGCGCTGAAGTCCTGCAGCGCGTCGTTGAGCCGCTCGACGACGATCGGCACCATCCCCTGGACGGCCTGCCGACCCTCCGGCGTCAGGTGCAGGCGCACGACGCGCCGGTCCTCTGCGCTGCGCTCGCGACGCACCAGTCCGCGGCCCTCGAGGTGGTCGAGGACGCGCGTGAACGCGCCCGTATCATGATGCAGGTCGCGGCACAGGTCCCCGGCCGTCAGCGCCGGATCGTCGCGCAGCCGCATCAGCGTCACCCACTGCACGAACGTCAGGCCGTGCCCCTCGAAGGCCTCCTCGAGCCCGTCGCGCAGCAGCGTCGAGCCGCGCCGGATCAGGTAGCCGATGCTGTTCTCGACGGTGTAGGTGCGGGCGTCGTAGTGCTTCATGCCTGCCTCGGCAATCTCTGCCGAGGCAGATTACTTCGCGGCCGGGCCGGCGTCAAGCGACCGCGCGGTGCGCGGCGCGATCGCCGGGTCAGGGGCGTCCAGGACGGGAGTCGCGGTCCGCTGCGTCGGCCCGGCTGCCGGGCTAGGGGTTCGGCGTGCCGCCCATCGCCTTCAGCAGGCCGATGTGCGCCAGCAGCCGGCGGCTCTGCACGTCGATCAGGGCGCGATCGGCGGAGAACGCCGCGCTCTGCACGATCACGACGTTGAGGTAACTGACCGTACCCGCGCGATACTGGTTCTCGGTCAGCCGCAGCGTCTCGCGTGCCGCGACCGCGGCGCGGTTGTCCGCGGCCTCCTCGTCGGCGAGGCCGCGCAATGCCGCGAGCGAATCCTCCGCGTCGGCGAGCGCCGTGAGCACCGTCTGCCGGTACGTGGCGACCGCACGATCGTAGTCGGCGCGCGCCGCGGCGCTCTGCGCGCTGCGCGCGCCGGCGTCGAACAGCGTCGCCGCCAGCGTCGGGCCGAGACTCCAGAACCGGTTCGGCAGAGAGATGAGGTTCTGCCAGGCGGATGCCTGGTAGCCGCCGGTTCCGGACAGCGAGAGCGCCGGGAACCAGGCGCCGACCGCGACACCCACCGCCGCGTTTGCCGATGCGACGCGGCGCTCCGCGGCCGCGACGTCCGGGCGCCGCTCGAGCAGCGTCGCCGGCAGCACGACCGGCACCGGCGGCAGCGCCGGCAGCGAGGTCACCGGGGCCAGCGTGAATTCCGTGGGGGACTGCCCGGTCAGCGTCGCGATCGCGTGCTCGAGGGCGGCGCGCTGCACGGCGAGATCGGCGTCCTGCGCCTCGGCGTTGCCGAGCTGCGTCTCGGCCTCGGTGACGTCCGTGCGCGGCGCGACCCCGGCGGCGTAGCGATTGCGGGTGATCTCGAGCGTGCGCCGGTACGCGACGATGGTGCGCGCGAACAGCTCGCGCTCCGTATCGAGCGCGCGCAGCTGGACGTAGTCCTGCGCCAGCGTCGCCGCCACCGACAGCTGCGCCGCGGCGAGATCGCCGGCGCTCGCCTGTGCGGCCGTGCGGCTGACCTCGAGTCCGCGCCGCAGCCGGCCCCACAGATCGAGCTCCCACGACAGGCTGGCGGTCACCCGGTCGGTCGTATAGGTCGCGCCCCCGGGCGTGACCAGGCCGTTGCCGACGCTGAGCGAGCCGGAGCCGCTGGCGCTGCGGGTGGTCCCCGCGGCGATCGCGACGGTCGGAAACAGCGCCGCGCGCGCACCGCCCACGGCGGCGAGCGCCGAACGATACTGCGCATCGGCGGCCGCGATCGTCTGGTTCGACCGCTCGGCCGCGCCTTCGAGCTGGTCGAGTACCGGATCGCCGTAGGCATGCCACCACGGGCCGCGCGGCAGCTGGTCGCCCGGCGCCGCGGGTTGCCAGGCCTCCTTGAACGCGGCCGGAGCCGGGACGTCCGGGCGGCGGTAGTCCGGTCCGACCGCGCAGGCGGCCACCGCCAGCAGCGGCCCGAGGCACGTCAGGGTTCGAATCGGGATCACGCGGTCTCCAGAGCAGTGGCGGCGGGCAGGGCGCGCCGGCGCGCGAGCCAGCGGACCCGCAGGCGGTCGAAGTAGAGGTAGACCACCGGCGTCGTATAGAGCGTCAGCACCTGGCTCAGCAGCAACCCGCCGACGATCGCGATGCCGAGCGGCTGGCGCAGCTCGGCGCCGTCGCCGCTGCCGAAGGCCAGTGGCACCGCGCCGGCGAGGGCCGCGACCGTCGTCATCATGATCGGCCGGAAGCGCCGCAGGCAGGCCGCGTAGATGGCGGCCTTCGGCTCGAGACCCTGCTCGCGCTCGAGCGACAGTGCGACGTCGATCATCATGATCGCGTTCTTCTTGACGATGCCGATCAGCAGGATCACGCCGATCCCGGCGATCAGCGTGAAATCGAAACGCAGCGCCAGCAGCGCCAGCAACGCGCCGACGCCGGCCGACAACAGCGTCGAAAGGATCGTGATCGGATGCAGGGTGCTCTCGTAGAGGATGCCGAGCACGAGGTACATGACGACGATAGACGCGAGAAAGAGCAGCAGCCAGCCCCTGATCGAGGCCTGATAGAGCTTGGCCGTGCCCTGGAAGCTGCCGCGCACGTTGGTCGGCACGCCGAGCTTGGCGAACGCGCGTTCGATGGCCGCCGAGGCCTGCGACATCGACACGTTCGGCGGCAGGTTGTAGGAGATCGTCGAGGCCGCGAACTGGCCCTGGTGATTCACGGCAAGCGGGGTGTTCGTCGGCCCGTACTAGGCGACCGCCATCAGCGGCACCTGCGCGCCGCCGACCCCCGCCACGTAGACGTTGCGAAGCGTCTCCGGGTTCTGCAGGAAGCGCGCATCGGCCTCCATGACGACGTGATACTGGTTGAGCGGGTTGTAGATCGTGGCGACCTGGCGCTGGCCGAACCAGTCGTACAGCACCGCGTCGATGGTCTTGGCGTTGATGCCGAGGCGCGCGGCGGCGTCCCGGTCCATCGTCAGCGTGGTCTGCAGCCCCTTGTCCTGGGCATCGGTGTTGACGTCGGCGAGCTCCGGCAGCTCCGACAGCGCCGCGCGCACCTTCGGTTCCCAGGCCCGCAGGTCCTCGAGCGAGTCCGCCTGCAGCGTGTACTGGTACTGGGCGTTCGAAGAGCGCCCGCCGGTGCGGATGTCCTGGGCCGACTGCAGGTAGAGCGAGGCGCCCGGCTCGTGGGTGAGCGGGTAGCGCAGCCGGTTGATCACCGTGTCGGCCGTCACCTTGCGCTCGGCGACCGGTTTGAGCGCCAGGAACATGAATCCGCCGTTGCGCTGGCCGCCACCCGTGAAGGCCACCACGTTGGCGACCGCCGGGTCGGCCTTCACCATCTCGACGAAGCGCTGCACCTTCTCGGTCATCGCCTGGAAGGAGATGCTCTGGTCGCCCTGGATGTTGCCCACCAGTCGTCCGGTGTCCTGCTGCGGCAGCAGGCTCTTGGGCACCAGGATGTACAGCGCGACGTTGAGGACGAAGGTCACGCCCAGCACGACGCCGACCACCCAGCCGTGATCGAGGAACCACCGCAGCGAGGCGGCGTAGTTCAGGCGCAGCGCCTCGAACCAGCCCTCGGTGAGCACCGCCATCCGGGTCCGCGGTCGGTGCGCTCGCGGGCGGAGCAGCTGCGAGGCCATCATCGGCGTCGCCGTCAGCGACACCACCAGCGATACGCCGATCGCGGCGGCGAGCGTCACGCCGAACTCGCGGAACAGCCGGCCTATCACGTCGCCCATGAAGATGACCGGGATGAACACCGCGACCAGCGACAGGCTCATCGCCACGACCGTGAACCCGACCTCCCGCGTGCCGCGCAGCGCGGCGGCGAACGGTGCCATCCCCGCCTCGACGTGCCGCGTGATGTTCTCCAGGACGACCACGGCGTCGTCGACGACGAAACCGGTCGCGATCGTCAGCGCCATCAGCGAGAAGGTGTTGAGGCTGAAGCCGCAGAAGTACATCACGCCGAACGTGCCGAGCAGCGACACCGGCACGACGACCACCGAGACCATCGAGGCGCGCCAGTCGGCCAGGAACGCGTACGTGACCAGGACCACCAGCAGGATCGCGATCACGAGCGTGCGCTCAACCTCCCGCAGCGAGGCGCGGATCGTCGGCGTGCGGTCGATCATGACCTCCAGGTCCATGGTTCCCGGGATCGAGGCGCGCAGCTGCGGCAGCACCGCGCGCACCCCCGCCACGGTCTCGACGATGTTCGCGTTCGGCTGCCGGTTCAGGATCAGCAGGATCGCCGGCTTGCCGTTGGCGATGCCGACGTTGCGCACGTCCTGCACGGAGTCGGTCACGGTCGCGACGTCCACCAGCCGGATCGCCGCGCCGCCCTGGTAGGCGACTATCGTCGGCAGGTACTCCGCGGCGGTCCGTGCCTGGTCATTGGCCAGGATCTGCCAGCGCCGGCTGCCGCCTTCGACCGCGCCTTTGGGCCGGTCGACGTTGGCGCTCGCGATCGCGGTACGCACCACTTCCGGCGAGAGGCTGGCGTGCGCGAGCGCGAGCGGGTCGAGCTCGACCCGCACTGCCGGCAGCGAACCACCGCCGACGGTGACCTGTCCGACGCCCTGGACCTGCGACAGCTTCTGGCCGACGATCGTCGAGGCGACGTCGTACACCTCGCCGAGCGTGTGCGTGGCGGAGGTCATCGCCAGCACCATGATCGGCGCGTCCGCCGGATTGACCTTGCGCCACGTCGGATTGCTCGGCAGCGCCGTCGGCAGCAGCGCCCGGGCACCGTTGATCGCCGCCTGCACGTCGCGCGCGGCGCCGTCGATGTCGCGATTGAGGTCGAACTGCAGCGTGATCCGCGTCGAGCCGAGCGAGCTGGACGAGGTCATCTCGGTGATGCCGGCGATCCGGCCGAGCGAGCGCTCGAGCGGCGTCGCCACGGTTGCTGCCATCGTGTCCGGGCTTGCCCCGGGCAGCGACGCCTGCACCGAGATCGTCGGCACGTCGATCTGCGGCAGCGGTGCGACTGGCAGGCCGTAAAAAGCGAGCCAGCCGGCGAGCGCGATGCCGATGGTCAGCAGCGTCGTGCCGACCGGTCGTTCGATGAACGGCCGCGACAGGGTCGCGGCATCCGATGCCGCCTCGGCGGCCGCCGGACCTGGTGCGGGACCTGGCACCGGATCGTCGCTCATGGCGCGGCGGCCTCAGCGGGCGCGGGGCCGGCCTGCTGGCCGAGGCGCCGCGCCAGCGCGTCGAACGCAAGGTAGATGACCGGTGTCGTGAACAGCGTCAGCACCTGGCTGACCAACAGGCCGCCGACCATCGTCAGCCCGAGCGGGTGACGCAGTTCCGCACCGACGCCGCGGCCGAGCATCAGCGGCAGGGCCCCGGCGAGCGCTGCCACCGTGGTCATCAGGATCGGCCGCAGTCGCAGCAGGCACGCCTGGTAGATCGCCTCCTCCGGCGGCTTGCCTTCCTCGCGCTCGGCGGCGAGCGCGAAGTCGATCATCATGATCGCGTTCTTCTTCACGATCCCGATCAGCAGCACGATGCCGATGATGCCGATGATGCCGAGATCGTTGCCGCTCAACAGCAGCGCGAGCAGCGCGCCGATGCCCGCCGACGGCAGCGTCGAGAGGATCGTGACGGGATGCACGTAGCTTTCGTAGAGGACCCCGAGCACGATGTACATCGTCACGATGGCCGCCACCAGCAGCCAGACGGTGCTCGCGAGCGAGCCTTCGAAGGCGAGCGCGGCGCCCTGGAAGCTGGTGGCGATGCTCGCCGGCAGCTTCAGCTCCGCCTCCGCCGCGCGGATCGCGTCGACCGCCGCCTCGAGCGAGGCGCCGGGCGCCAGATTGAAAGAGATGGTCGCCGCCGGGAACTGCCCGAGGTGGTTGACCGACAGCGAGGTCGTGCGCTCGTGGAAGCTCGCGACGCTAGAGAGCGGCACCGGTCCGTTCAGGCCGGCGACGTACAGATTGTCGAGCGCCGGCGGTCCCTGCGCGTCCTGCGGGCGCGCCTCGAGCACCACGCGGTAGGTGTTCGCCTGCGTGAACACGGTCGACACGAGCCGCTGCCCGTAGGCGTCGTAGAGCACGTTGTCGATGGCGGCCGGCGTGACGCCGAGGCGACTGGCGTTGGCCCGATCGATGTCGACGTACAGCTGCAGGCCCTGGTCCTGCAGGTCGCTGGCGACGTCCGCGAGCGCCCGCTCGCTGCGCAGGCGGTTCACGAGCTTGGTCACGTACAGCGACAGCTCCTCGGCGCCCGGATCCTCGAGCGTGAACTGGTACTGAGTCCGGGATACGCGGTCCTCGATCGTCAGGTCCTGCACCGGCTGCAGGTAGAGCGTGATGCCAGGCACCTTGGCCGCCCGTGCCTGCAGGCCGCTCATCAGCGCCCGCAGGTCGCTGTCGCGCTGGCCGTGCGGTTTCAGCTGGATCTGCATGCGGCCGCTGTTGAGAGTCGCGTTGATGCCGTCGACGCCGATGAACGACGAGATGCTGGCCACCGCCGGATCGGCGAGCAGCGCCTCGGCGAGCATTCGCTGCCGCTCGCTCATCGCGCCGAACGAGACCGACTGCGGTGCCTCGGTAATACCCTGCAGCGCGCCGGTGTCCTGCAGCGGGAAGAACCCCTTCGGGATGAAGATGTAGAGCGCGATCGTCAGCAGCAGCGTCCCGATCGCCACGGCGAGCGTGGCGCGGCGATGCCGCAGCACGACGTGCAGCTGCCGCCCGTAGGCTTCGCTGAGCCTGTCGAACGCAGCGCCCACGCGCTTGAGCCACTCCGGCTCAGCGGCCGGGTCGTGCTGCTTCAGGAGCCGCGCGCACATCATCGGCGTCAGCGTCAGCGAGACGACCGCCGAGATGACGATCGACACCGCGAGCGTGATCGCGAACTCGCGGAACAGGCGCCCCACAACCTCGCGCATGAACAGCAGCGGGATCAGCACGGCGATCAGCGACACGGTCAGCGAGATGATGGTGAAGCCGATCTGCCGGGCGCCGCGCAGCGCCGCCTCGAGCGGCGCCACCCCTTCCTCGATGTAGCGCGAGATGTTCTCGATCATCACGATCGCATCGTCGACGACGAAGCCGGTCGCGATGGTGAGCGCCATGATCGTCAGGTTGTTGATCGAGAAGCCGGCCAGGTACATGACTCCGAACGTGCCGATCAGCGACACCGGCACGACGACGCTCGGGATGATCGTGGCGCGCACGTTGCGCAGGAACATGAAGATCACCAGCACGACCAGCGCCACCGACAGGGCCAGCTCGAACTGGACGTCGCGCACGGAGGCGCGGATCGTCGTGGTGCGGTCGGCGAGCTGGGTGACCACCAGGGCGCCGGGCAGGGCGGCCTGCAGCTGCGGCAGCAGGGCATGGATCCGGTCGACCGTGGCGATCACGTTGCTGCCGGGCTGGCGCTGCACGTTGACGATGACCGCGGGCACCGTGCGGCCGTCGATGCCGGCCCAGGCGGCGAGCTTGGCGTTCTCCGCGCCGTCGATGATCTGGCCGACGTCGGTCAGGCGTATCGCAGCGCCGTTCTTGTAGGCGAGCACGATCTGGCGATACTCATCCGCCGAGCGCAGCTGGTCGTTGGCGTCGAGCGTCGAGGCCTGGCTGCTGCCGTCGAAGCTGCCCTTCGCCTGGTTGACGTTCGAATTGCCTATCGCGGTACGGACGTCCTCGAGGGTTAGGCCGGCAGCGGCGAGCGCGACCGGATTGATCTGCACCCGGACGGCCGGTCGCTGGCCACCGGCGATCGATACCAGTCCGACACCCGGAACCTCGGACAGTTTCGGCGCGAGGCGCGTGTCGACAAAGTCCTCGATCGTCGGCAGTGGCAGTGTCTGCGAGGTGACCGCGAGCGTCATGATCGGCGCGTCGGCGGGATTCACCTTCGCGTAGACCGGCGGCATCGGCAGGTCGACCGGCAGGAAGGTCGCCGCGGCATTGATGGCTGCCTGCACCTCCTGTTCGGCGACGTCGAGCGTGATCTCCAGCGAGAACCGCAGCGTGATGACCGAGGCTCCTCCGGAACTCGTCGAGGACATCTGCAGCAGGCCTGGCACCTGGCCGAACTGGCGCTCGAGCGGCGCCGTGATCGCCGAGGTCACGACGTCCGGGCTGGCGCCGGGGTAGAGCGTCGTGATCTCGATGGTCGGGTAGTCGACCTCCGGCAGCGCCGAGACCGACAGCGACAGGTAACCGATCGCGCCGGCCAGCACGATCGCGACCATCGCGAGCGACGTCGCGACCGGCCGCAGGATGAACAGCCGCGACGGGTTCACTGGGTGCCGCCCGCCTGTTCGCGCTTCGCGCGCGGCGGGGCGTTGGCGGCGGGCGCCGCGCCAGGTGCGGCTGCCGGCGTCCGCCCGGCGCCGCGATCGCCGCCGGGCCCGTTCCACGGTCCCTTGCGCTTCGGGGTACCTCCGGCCGGCGCCTCCGCCGGCGTCTCGACCTTCGAGCCGTCACGGAGCTTGTCGGTGCCGTCCACGACGACGCGCTCGCCGACCTTCAGTCCGGCCGCAATAGCGACGGTATCGCCGTTCGTCGCGCCGACCGTGACCTTGCGGATCCCGACGGTGGAGTCGTCACCGACGACGTAGACGAACGTGCCCGGCGTGCCGCGCTGGATGGCGGCGCCGGGGATCAGCGTCTGGTTGTCGAGGGTCGCGATCGTGATGCGCGCGTTCACGAACTGATTCGGGAACAGCGCGCCGTCCTTGTTGTCGAAGATCGCCTTCAGCTTCACGGTGCTGGTCGCGAGATCGACGATGTTGTCGGCGCTCTCCAGGCGGCCGGTCGACAGCAGCGACTTGCCGTCGCGATCGAACGCGTCGACGCGCAGTACCTGACCCGCCTGCCAGCGGCGCGCAATCTCGGGCGCCCGGTCCGCCGGCACCGCGAACACGACGTTGATCGGCCGCGTCTCGGTGAGCACGACGACACCGTTGGTGTCGGCGGCGTGAACCATGTTGCCGTTGTCCACCTGCCGCAGGCCGACGCGGCCCGCGATCGGCGCGGTAATGCGGGTGAAGTCCCGTTGCAGCCGGGCGTTCGCCACGGCACCGAGGTCCGCCTGCACCGCGCCTTCATACTGGTGCACCAGGGACGCCTGGTCGTCGACCTGCTGCTTCGCGATCGAATCCTGGTCCAGCAGCGTCTGGTAGCGCTCGAGGTCGCTCTTGGCGATCGCGAGCATCGCCTGGTCGCGGGCGAGCTGGCCCTGGGCCTGCTCGAGTGCCGCTTCGAACGGCCGTGGGTCGATTTCCGCGAGCAGTTCGCCCGCCTTGACCTCGTGGCCTTCCTGGAACGCGATGCGAATCAACTGGCCGTCGACCCGCGCACGCACGACGACGGTGTTGCGCGCCGTGACGGTGCCCAGCGCGTCGAGTACCGAATCAATCGACCCGCCGCGAGCCGTCGCAACGCGGACCGAAACCGGCATGCCGCCACCGCCGCGCGAGCCGGCGCCGGCACGGCCGCCGACGCCTGGCCCCGCTCCGGCGCCGGGCGCCGGACCCCTCCAGCGCGCGACGTAGATGGCCGACGCCACGGCGACGACGACCACCACAACTCCGACGATCCACAGGATTCGCTTGCTCACCCGACGCCTACTCCTTGCCCGCCGGCGCGCTGGCGCCGGGCGCTAAGACCCTGTTTTCATTCTCCCATGACCCGGGGGAGGGGAGGCGCAAGCGCCCGTAAAGTCGTGTCAAGAATCCCCGGATTGCGACGACGACGCACCCGGCGCTGGCGGATTGGCACCGCGACGGGTGAGCGGCGCATCGGCACCGACACCGCAGCGCGCGGCACCGGCAGCGCTCAGGCTCACCCCGAGAGGAGCCAGCGGGTCATGGATCGCCCATTGGCCTGGGGTCCGATCACCGGGCGGAAGCAGCGCGCGCCTGCTACGTCTCGGTCTTCCGGGACTCGCGCGCCGGAGCAACGGTGCGACGCGGTGCTTCCGGCCCCGGACCTGCAGGTTGCGTGACGACTGCAGCGTTCGAGCTCGATACACGGGAATTCGTGGCGCTGAACGGCGGGCCGCAATTCACGTTCCTGCCCGCGGTCTTCTTCGTCGTCCACTGCCGTTTGCGAGCCAATTCGACGGTCGCTGGGATCGCCAGTCCGCAGGCAGTGCGCCGCAGGTCTGCGG
>Ga0335070_10002546_pt1 | contig 21136 bp, 17 predicted proteins | sample Lox_Sample_13_FD_206722 | JGI IMG/M metagenome (GOLD analysis project Ga0335070, IMG submission 206722) | Soil microbial communities from Loxahatchee National Wildlife Refuge, Florida, United States - Lox_Sample_1.3 | ecosystem: Environmental > Terrestrial > Soil > Wetlands | place: USA...
CGCCGGCGCGGAAGGCGCCTTCGATCGCGGCGTTGGCATCGTCGGCCATCCATTTCTTCGCGGCGACGTACTCGGGGTTGCCGGGCGTGCATTGCTCGGAGGCGACGACACCGCAGATCCCCTCCATATCGACGGAGATATAGACCTTGAGCTTTCTGGCCTCGCGCTCCTGGGCGGGAAGGCGCGCGGGGAGGAGCGCGGAAAGCAGGGCGAAGGCGGCGACGATGCCGATGGCAAGGACGGGGAAGGCGAGGAAGCCGATGCGCGTTTTTTTCATGACTTCTCCTTACGAAAAGCGATAGGCGCTGCCGGGCGCTATGGGGACTGTCCCTCTTTTTTTAATCATATTTTGCCGCGAGCGCCGCATCGTATGGCGCACGCCGGCCCGGGCATTTCTCGCGTTCGCAGAGCCGGCAGGATTGGAATCCCTCCTCGGACGGGAAGAGGATGCCCGAGATGGACTTGCGCGGCACCATGAGCATGCTGTCCGTGAGCCGCACGCCGACGAGGCGCTCGGTGTCGCCGAAGATCGAGAAGAGCTTCGGCTGTTCGGTGATGGGCCAGTCCTCGAGCGAGCCCGGGTCCATGCTGGCCAGGCCGGGGAAGCCCCAGCGCTCCGAGAGGCGCGAGGCGAGCCAGGCGGCGCCCTCGCCCAGGGCGATGTTGGCCATCTCCTCGAGGTAGTACTGCTTGAGGAGGTCGCTGGAGGCGGCGGCCGCGGCCTCGAGCGCCGGACCGGCGGTCATGATGAAGGGGAAGACTTTCTGAGCGCCGTCGAGGTTGCGGCGGAGGATGCGGCTGTGGAAGGTGACGCCGGCTACCTCGACCGTGTCCACCCCTTTCGCGCCCGTGTAGGAAATCTCATAGACGGCGCGAAGGGCGATGAGCGAGCGAGCCTGGTCGAGCAGGGCGTCGAAGCCGAGGGAGGCGGCCCGGGCGGGGCTGACGCGCAGGCGCTCGGCGATGGCCTCACGCTCGAGGGTCACGGGAATCCGGTCGATCGTCTCCATGGCGTTCCCATATGATTACCGCAAACGGAGGGGAGAAATCAATCCTAGCCCAAGGGAGAGTTCCTCCGAGAATTGGATGATTTGGGCCCGCGATTTTTGCGCGATTCTGGCAGAATCCATCGGGCCGCCTCTGGTGTTGCAACCATATGCCAGCCTTCGGGCCGGGCATCTGGGGGCCCCATTCTATTCCAAAGTTAACCCATTCTTGTCAGTTCCAGATGGACTCCTTTGTAAGTCCTGCGCTTATTAGAACTTAGATGAGATCAGCCCCTTTTTATGGGGCAAGCCCTGTAGCCCAAATAGTTCAAATTGTTGACAATCGGCTCGAATTGCGGTATTAAATCCTCCGCGGAGCTAAGGAGGCAGAATCCATTATCTTAGTCTCCCTAATCGTTTCAGTTTTCATACCTTCAAGTTCTCTTGCCTCCTCGAGACCATCGCGGCCGCTTGCTTGGACTTTGGTACATAATTGGTCCTCCTGGAAAAGGCTGGCAGCTAGGATGTCGTCCCGCAATGCTCAGGCTCGTTGTCCAGCCAAACGTAGCGTGCTATGCTATGCTCTGAAGCCACAATTGCTAAGTATCATAAGCGCACAGAGGACTATGCGATGATTGGAAAAGGGAAGGATTAGAGGGCCCATCCGGCAAGCGCCAAGTCCGAAACGAGCGAGAACCAATGCTACGCAGAATCTCGTCGGCCGCGTGGAAGTATCTTTATTGGCCGATCTGCCGGGCCTATGCGCGGCACTTTGTAGGAAACAGGCCTGCCGACCTGAACATGCGCGCCCTATGCGGTCTTTACTTCATCAAGGTCCATGGTTACTGGCCACATTTCCATAATCCCCGGAGCTTCATAGAGAAAACTTGGGCTCGCATGCTTTTCGAGCGCAGCCCGGTCTGGACCCTCTTTTCGGATAAATTACGTGTCAGAGACTATGTCGCAAGCAGAGTAGGAAACCAATTCCTAGTACCCTTGCTTTGGGTGGGAGAAAACCCTGCGGAAATCCCGTTTGACCAACTGCCCGACAAGTTCGTCATCAAGGCCAATCATGGGTGCGATTACAACATCTTTGTCAAGGACAAGTCTCAACTGGATCAAGTCAAAACCAGATTGCTCTTAATGAAATGGCTCGCGCAAAACTATTGCCAGGACTTATTTCTGGGTGCCCCCTGGGGTTACAAGAATATTCAGCCAGCCATTATGGTCGAATCGTTCCTTGGGGACAATGGCCGGGTGCCTCCGGACTACAAATTCTTTTGCTACTCGGGCCGTATGGAGCTCCTAAAAGTCGATTTCAATCGTTTCGAGGACCATTCGGAAGCCTTTTTCGATAGAGACATGAACCGGCTCACTCTCCTGGGACGAGGGATAAGGCCACATCGGGGGAAGATCTCATTTCCGGACAACTATCAGGAAATGGTGCAAGTGGCCGAGTCCTTGGCAAACGGAATCGATTTCATTAGGGTGGATCTTTACAGCGTTTCAGGCCGGGTATATTTCGGCGAACTGACATGTTATCACGGCGGTGGATTAATTCGGCTTTATCCTAGAAAGTACGACTTCCTCCTGGGAAAGAATTGGGATTATAACCACACTCGCCCCAGTCAGGGCAACCGGGTTCCAATTTCCCAAAGGCACTCGCATTATGAATAGCATGGATTCGATCAAGTCTGATCCCAAAGAATTCAATCGTTTGGTTACACTCCAGACCGACGGCCCTTTGAGCAACGCCCAGTATATCCTATTCATCGCCAGGGTCATGGAAAAACTGCATTCCCGAATACCACGAGAGGATTGCGATTTGTCCAAGGTGCCAGCTCCGGTTGAATATAGGGAAGAACGGTTCGATAACGTGAACCACAAGAGGGCAGTCTTATTCTTGCTTTCCAACGGTTGTGAATGGGCGATTAAGAACGGAAACGGCTGTACGATGTGCGGTCATCTCGCGAAGCAAACGCGCTCATTGGCTCCGCTGAACGCTGATGATCTCATCTCGCAGTTCATGGGAGAATTCGGAAGAATCGATTTCGACCAGGCGCCCATATTGAATCTTTACAATAACGGTTCCTTTTTCAATGAACGCGAGATACCAGAACGGGCAAGAATCAGAATGTTGAAAGAAATCTGTAACAATAAGTCCATTAAAATGCTCGTCGTCGAGAGCCGCCCAGAATTCGTCACGGAAAATCTAATGGAACAAACAAAGGCTCTGTTGCCCGATGTTCATGTCGAAGTGGCGATGGGGCTCGAGACGATGGATGACAAGAAAAGAATGATTTCCGTAAACAAAGGCTTTACCCTTAAGCAATATGACCGGGCGATTCAAATCATCCGTAAGTGCCACCTCTATCCAAGATCATACGTCCTCCTGAAACCCCCGTTTTTCAACGAGAACGAAGGCATCGAGGAAGCGATAAAGACCACGAAACATGCGTTTGAAATAGGAGCCACGACCGTCTCGCTCGAAGCCTGCACATGTCAAAAATACACGCTCACGGAGTATCTCGCGAATAGCGGCCTTTATCGAATGCCGAGACTATGGTCTATAATCGAAGTAATCAAAAGGACTCATAGGCTGGGGAATCTGATTGTCGGATTATTCCAGTTCTTCCCGTCGCCCGATAATGTCCCCTACAATTGCAGCAAATGCAGTGATCGCGTGCTCGAGGCGTTGAAGGATTACAATAGGACTTTGCGTATCGAGAGGCTCGAGGATCTCGACTGCACCTGCAAACAGCATTGGTCGGATGAACTTCTCCATGATCATGAAACGTACGAACAAAGACTGGGAACGTTCGTAAGAAGAGTGCTTGACGATGAGATGTTGAATTCCTAGCCATCTACTGTATGGATCATTCGCTCATGGATCCTGGAGAAACAGGCTTTGCGAGAAAAGTCATGAGCTTATAAGAGCGAAAATGGTTTCCATAAGAAATTTGATAAGCTCTCTGTTTCACGCCTTGACATTCAGGGATTGCTATATTCGCTTTTTTCTACGATACTCGTCCTTGGGGAGAAAATTATTCTATAACAGCGTCTGGCTCACGCGCGGGAGCCCGGGTCTTCAAACAACAGAGGCAACTGCATTCTTGCGCGGACTCAACATAGGATGAATCTCGTAGCACTAGGGATCAGTCATAAAACGGCCCCAGTCGAAATACGCGAAAAGTATTCCTTTAATGAAGGCGAACTCCCCGAGGCGCTCCTAAGGCTAAAGGAGGTCGAAGAAGTTCTGGAGTGCGTTATTCTTTCGACATGCAATCGGGTCGAGCTCTATGCGCTTATGTTGGGCAACGAAATCGATGCCTTATCAGACTTCATATCCGAAAAAGGCAAATCCGAAGGACATTCGATCGATCAACTCCGCCCCATGCTTTATTCTTACGTCAATGAAATGGCCCTCGAGCACATCTGCCGAGTTTCTGCAGGATTGGATTCCTTGGTTGTCGGGGAGCCGCAGATCTTCGGCCAGATGAAGGACGCATACAATATTGCTCAACAGGCGGGCACCGCGGGCCCCGTGTTCCGAAGTCTCTTCCCCCAGGTGTTCAGTTTGGTGAAGAAAATCCAGACGTCCACGAGTGTCGGACGCAACAATGTTTCGGTCAGCCACGCTGCCGTCGGCTTGGCCCGCACGATCTTCGGCAGCATCGATGGCCAAAGCGTGTTGATCCTCGGCGCGGGCGAGATGGCAGAGCTCACTGTCAGGAACCTGTTGGGCCAGGGCGCCAAGAGACTTTATGTCACGAACCGCACCTTCGAGAAAGGGGTGAAACTCGCGGAGATATTCCACGGCATCCCGCTCATGCTTTACGAGCTTCCTGAATATCTTCCGCGCGTGGATATTGTCATCAGTTCGATAAGTGCGAATGGTTTCATTATCAACAGTACTCATATCCTCAAGGCACAGCACTTGAGGAATGGAAAACCTCTCATTCTCATAGATATTTCTGTGCCTCGGACGATCGATCCAAGAATCGCGGAAATCGAGAACGTCCATTTATACAACATTGATGACTTGAAATCAGTCGCGGAGTCTGGCCTTGCATTCAGGATCGGAGAAGCTCAAAAAGCAAATAAGATTATCGAGGGCAAAGTCCAGGCCATGCTGAATCAGCTTCGGGCGGATGATATCGAGCCGGCCATCTCCTTTCTGAGCAACGCCGTGGAAGAGATTCGCCGGAGGGAATACGAAAAACTCATGAATTCTCTGGCTATTCCCGAAGATCAAATGGGCAGAGTGGAATCCTTCAGCAAATCCCTGGTTGGCCAGATCCTCCATCAGAGCATCGTCAAGATGCGGGAATACGTCAATACTATGAAGTTCAAATAACAGAAAGCCCATTGTCATGTCAAAAGAGAGATGCACATCAAAAAGACTTTACGATAAGGCGACGACCTTGATCCCGGGTGGGGTCAACAGCCCCGTCCGTGCCTTCAAGCACGTGGGTGGGACGCCCCTTTTCATCCGGTGCGGGTCCGGAAGCCGTATTGAGGACGTTGACGGTAACAGCTATGTCGATTTCTGCCAGTCCTGGGGCCCGCTCATCCTTGGGCATGCCCATCCTGATGTCGTAGAAGCCGTCACGCGTGCCGCCAAAGATGGCCTCTCGTACGGCGCCTGCCATGAGAGAGAGGCGATACTCGCCGAACTTGTCCTGTCGGGATTTAGGGAATTCGACCGCGCCCGTTTCATGAGCTCCGGAACGGAGGCCGTTATGACGGCCTTACGTATCGCCCGTGGAGTGACGGGGCGTAACCTGGTTATCAAGTTCGAGGGGGGCTACCACGGCCATTTTGACGGCATGCTGGTGAAGGCCGGCTCGGGACTCGCCACACTCGGGATCGCCAGCTCGGCGGGGGTCCCGGAAGGGATCGCTCATACAACGCTGGTCACGCCGTTTGACGATGAAGAGAGGATCCAATCCCTCTTCAAGCTCCATGGAGACCAAGTCGCGGCCGTAATTATCGAGCCCTTGCCGGGGAACAACGGTCTCCTCATCCAGAGGCGGGAATTCTTGGAATTCCTAAGAGAGATCACGTTTAAGTACGGTGCCCTTCTCATTTTTGATGAGGTCATATCCGGGTTCCGGCTACGTTTCGGAGGATACGGGGAGGAAGTCGGTATCGAACCCGACCTCATCACTCTAGGGAAGATTATTGGAGGGGGAATGCCTGTCGGCGCGGTTATCGGCAAGCGCAAAGTCTTGGATTCCCTTTCTCCCGTCGGCCCTGTTTATCAGGCCGGGACCCTGAGCGGCAATCCTGTCTCGCTCGCCGCCGGAATTGCCACGCTGGACATTTTAAAGACCCATCCCGTCTATGAAGAACTCGAGAAGCTGGGCGGCATTTTGGAGACGAGCTTGGCCAAGTCCGGGATGTCTATTGCCAGGATCCGGCGCGCCGGTTCTATTGTCTGGCCCTATTTTGATAAAGGAGCCTTCCCCCGTAACGCTGGAACGATTTCAGGCCAGGCCGTGGAGCGTTTCAAGCAACTTTACTGGGGGGTGATGGACGACGGCTTTTACTTGCCCCCCTCGGCCTATGAGGTGATGTTTATCAGCTATGCCCACTCGCGGGATGATATCGAGGCCCTGTCTGTCAGTCTCGTTAAGAACCTCCGCCAGCTGTCAGGTGACCTTGCAGAGGAAACGAAATGAAGAAATACTCGAGATTCGTCTTCGGCCTTCGGAAGTATTTTAAGAATAGAATAACCCCTAAGGAAGCCATCACCCAAGCGAGGCAGGCGCTCAAAGAGCGGCTATTGAATCGTGAGGAGAACTTCATCAATCTCATGGATCGAGGCGTCTTCGATTATCCGCAAAGTCCATACCTGCCTCTGCTCAGGAACCAGAAGATCGTCCACAGAGATATCAAGAGCTGGGTGGAGAATGACGGCATTATGCAAACGCTCGTCAGGCTTCAATCGGAGGGCATTTATTTCACGGTCGACGAATTCAAGGGCAAGACCAGGGTTGAAAGGCGGGGTTTATCATTCGAAACCTGCGAGAAGGCTTTCGATAATCCGTTTATTTCTGAAGCTTATGAAGTGCGGAGCGGCGCTACCAGGAGCGCGGGGACACGGATTCGGATTGACTACGATTATCTCACCCAAAGGTCCCTCTACGACGCGTTCATCCTCAACCTCCACGAATCCCTGACCAGCCCGATCGCTAACTGGTTCCCGGTGTTCCCCGGGGCCCCGGGCATCAATTCATCCCTGCGTTTCGCCCGTATCGGCAATCCCCCGAACAAGTGGTTTTCCCAGGTCGAAAAAAGCAGACTCAAGGTGAACTGGGAAAAGCGCTGGGGCGTGAACTACATCTTCTTCATGAGCCATTTTATGGGTGTTCCGCTAGCAAGGCCTGAATACGTAAGCTTGAACAAAGCCTATGATGTCGCTAGGTGGGCCTTCACCATGCTCCAGGAGCACCCGAATTGCGTGATCTATACGTTTGCCAGCTCGGCGGTAAGGGTCTGCATGGCAGCCCAGGAAGCGGGTCTCAACATCAAGGGCACTAGGTTCTTTGTCACGGGCGAGCCCTTGACACCTCAGAAGAAGAAAGAGATCGAGGAAGCGGGATGCCGCGCGGTCCCGATCTACGGGATTTCCGAGGCGGGGGTCATCGCCGCCGGCTGCCCGCAGCCATACCCCGACAGCGACAGCTGCCATTTCCTCAAGGATACCAACGCCGTCATCACGCATAAGGTCACTCCCTCGCATTCTGATATGGACGTGGATGCCTTTTTGTTCACGTCACTCCTCTATGAATCCCCCAAGATCCTTCTCAACGTGGGAATGGGAGATTACGGCAAGGTTTGGATCGAGCCATGTTCCTGCGAATTCGGAAAGCTGGGCTTCAACTTGCATGTAAGCCAGATCCGCAGTTATGAAAAGCTTACGGGCGAAGGGGTTACGTTCGTCGATACCGATTTCGTCAACATCATCGAGAACGAATTGCCCCGTAGGTTTGGCGGAAAGAGCACGGACTATCAGCTCGTCGAAGAGGAGGATACCCGCGGACTGACTCGGCTGCGACTTCTCATCAGCCCCAGGGTGGGCCAGGTGGACGAGCAGGAGATCGCGGAAGTCTTCATCCAGCTCCTTAAAAAGGGCGCGTGCAGCCCGGAGTCCTGGACCCAATCCGGCTCAGACATCTGGGCCCAGGCGAGGACGCTGCGCGTCAAACGCGATTACCCGATCCCGACAAGAAGCGGCAAGATCTTGCCCTTCCATATCATCAAGCCTTGATGATAAGATAATCGTCAAAGGAGGATGCCATGAGTTTTCCCATCCAGAGAATGCGGAGATTGCGAGGGAATCAGATAATAAGGGGTATGGTCCAGGAAAGCCGGCTTTCTGTGTATGACCTTATCTACCCGATGTTCGTCGTCCACGGCAAGGGCGTCAGGAAAGAAATTGCGCCGCTCCCCGGAAACTACCACCTTTCCGTTGACCGCCTAGAAGAGGAAGCCAAAGCGGTCCGCGACCTCGGGATCCCGGCCATTATCCTCTTCGGGCTCCCCGAGAAACGAGACGAAATGGCTTCGGAAGCCTACAACCCGAAGGGCATCGTCCAGCAGGCTATCCGGAGCCTAAAGAAGAACGTCCCGGGCCTCATTATCATTGGGGATGTTTGCTTGTGCGAATACACGCCCCACGGCCATTGCGGAATCATCAAAGACGATTACCTCCAAAACGACCAGAGCGTCGAGCTGCTGCAAAAGGTGACGTTAGCCCAAGCTGAGGCAGGAGCCGACATTGTGGCGCCCGCGGCCATGCTGGACGGCCAGGTTGCGGCCATGCGCTCTGTGCTCGACGAGAGAGGATACATCAACACCTTGATCATGGGCTATTCGGCGAAGATGGCCTCTAAGCTCTATGATCCCTTTTTCAAAGCCGGTACCGAATCCGTGGTCGCTTTCGGCGACAAAAAGTCACACCAGATGAACTATGCCAACGCCAATGAGGCTTTGCGCGAGATAGGCCTCGATATCGAGGAAGGTGCGGACATCGTCATGGTCAAGCCCGGGATGTTCTACATGGACATCATTTATCGTGCGAAGCAGAAGTACGGCGTGCCCGTGGCAGTCTATAACGTCAGCGGCGAGTACACCATGATCAAGTCAGCCGCCCAACTGGGACGCATCAATGAACAGGAGATCACCATGGAGCTGCTGACGAGCTTCAAGCGGGCGGGCGCGGATCTTATCTTGACCTATGCGGCACGCGATATCGCACCGCTACTCAAATAAGATCTGTGGGCAATATTAGCCTACGATCACGTCAACAAGTTCATGTCATCGTGAATATTAGGGCAGGTGGTTATTAGTCCATGCCCGGATTGCGCGACTTTATTTCGGTCCTCGACAGAAGGGGAAAGCTCAGACGTATACATGGAGAGGTTGATTGGAAGTATGAAATAGGTTCAATCGCGCGCGAAAGCGACTCTCCACTACTTTTCGAGCACATTAAAGACTACCCTGGCAAACGATTGTTCACCAATGGGCTATCAGACTGTGGGGCGATCGCGCTCGCGCTCGACTTCAAGAAAGAAGATGTCGGAGTCGATGATTTAGCACGATCAATCGAGAGGTGTCTTGAGTCGCCGATAAGCCCCGTACTAAAGGATGCCACGATTGATTTGGGGGACTGTGCAACAAATGATATTGACCTAGGAATTCTCCCTGTCCCACACTGGAGCAATAAGGATGCCGGCAGATATATTGGGACGTGGCACCTCAATATCAGCCGTGATCCGGAAACGGGCGACCGGAACGTCGGCGTATATCGCATGCAGATAGTTGGTCCTAGCCAAACGACTGTTAGCGTTTCTCCCCGGAGCCATCTAGCCCGCCAGATTTCGATCGCAGAAAAAAGGAATACTGCGCTTCCCATGGCTGTTGCCATCGGAGTTGACGAACGGCTCGTTATCTGCGCTGCTGCTTCGCCCCCTTACGGAATTGACGAGTTAGCACTCGCCGGTGGCCTTATAGGAAAGCCCGTAGAGCTTGTCAGATGCAAGACGCAGCCTCTCGAGGTCCCATCCGATACGGAAGTCGTCCTTGAAGGTTTCATTAGACCGGGCGAAAGGACCCAGGATGGTCCATTTCTGGACTATGCGGGAGTCCCGAATACAAATTTCAAAGCTCATCTTTTTGAGCTCACCGGGCTTTTGTTCAGGAACGATCTGATTTTTAGAGGCACGGCGGTCGGCAGGCCGGGAGCGGAAGACCATCAGATCTACTCCGTCCTATCGCGCATCCGTCTGGCAGATTTTCATGGGTCGAGGATAAGGCATACGATTCAGACCTTTCTGCTCAGATATCGCGCTTTTAGACTTTTTCAATTCGCTGGGAGAATCGGCGGATTTATAAGAAATAAGAATGGAAAGGCACCATAATTAATGAAAAAGAAGCCACTAGTCATAGGGATCTCGGGGGCATCGGGGATTCTATTTGGCATTAGACTATTAGAAGTGCTAAAGGGAAAACAGGAAACGCACCTGATAATGACGGAACAGGCAAAGCGGACGTTGTCTTTAGAAACAGAATCGTCAATTAAGGCGGCAGAATCCCTTGCCTCTTTCGTGCACTCGAACGACGATCTTTCGAGCCCTATTTCCAGCGGCTCATTCCAGACATCTGGAATGATCATCGCTCCTTGTTCCATCAAGACGCTTTCGGCAGTCGCCAACTGCTATTCTCACTCTCTTATCGCCCGCGCAGCTGATGTAAATCTAAAGGAGCGCCGCCGTGTCGTGTTAGTGGTAAGAGAGACCCCGTTGCATCTTGGACATCTCAAATTGATGATTCAGGTTACCGAGATGGGGGGAGTTATCCTCCCGCCTGTGCCCGCGTTCTACTATAAGCCAAAAAGCATCATGGAAATCATCGACTATACGATTGGGAAAGTGCTCGATCAGTTTGATATAACGCACCATCTATTCCGCCGCTGGGAAGAAAGCGATCCGCATGTTTCCTAAACCCAACGGCGACCATCACCGGGTAGAACCTCTTTTATATTATTGCGCTAAGCTGAAGATCACCAAAGAATGGGCTGTCCTATAGATGGCTATCGACGTCCTCCTTCTTTTCCCGAGAATACGCAAGACCTCAACGAGTTACCGCAGCCAGGGCCCTCCACCCATAGGCTTGGGATATATCGCCGCAGTTTGTGAAGCGAACGGATACTCTACGAAGATTGTTGATCTAAATCATAAAAGACCGTCGAGGTCTCAAATCAAGGATATTATCGGGGAGTATAAGCCTAAGTTCTTAGGCGTGTCGTTCGTTACAGAAGCTCGCCACGAAGCTTTTAACATATTCCGCACGGCGAAGGCAGTTGATCAGTCTATCATAACAATTGCAGGCGGCCCGCACCCTTCATTGACGGTCGCGGACACTCTTTCTCATATTTCAAGCATAGACTTCATCGTCCTCGGCGAAGGCGAAAAAACTATAGTTGCCCTTCTGAATTCCTTATCAATGGGCGAGTCGCCCGATAAGATCCCGGGGCTTGCTTTTCGTCACAAAGGAGAGATCGTCCAACTCCCCAACCTTAATTTTATTAATGACCTTGATACTCTGCCATTCCCGATCTTTTCTAGCCTGACCAGAAACAACTACGATTTTTATACACACTATCAGGGATACCCGGCATTAAGAACCATCCCGATCCTAACGAGTCGCGGATGTCCATTTCATTGCAATTTTTGCGCCACAACCATGGTCTGGGGATCGAAGTGGAGATATCGATCACCCGCTAATGTCATGAAAGAAATTGAGCATAATATCAGTTATTATGGCGTTGAGGCAGCCTGGTTCGTTGATGACAATTTCAATAGTAGTCCGGCGCGAATGCTCCAGATATCAAGACTAATTAAACAGGAGTTCCCGCGCCTCAAATGGATCTGCAATGTACGGATCGACAATCTTACGGAAGACCATGTGAAAGCCATGGCGGAAAGCGGCTGTATATCAGTCGAATTCGGAGCTGAATCAGGTGCTCAACGAATCCTCGACGAGGTCGTCCATAAAAAGATCCGCGCCGAGAAGATCCTCGAGGTGGACGATTGGTGTCACAAGCACGGAATCATTATTGATGCTCAATTTATCGTGAGTCACCCGACGGAAACATATGACGAAGCAGATCAGACAATTGACCTTATCAAGAAACTAAAAGGCCGCTCGACACTTCAGATCCTCAAAATCTACCCGGGAACCGAGGTCGAAGGCATCGCCAAAAAGAACGGCATAATTAAGAACGATTTTTCCTGGGCGTTGATGGAAGATCAGACAAGTCCAATATCATCGATAATCGGTGATGCACCGCTGTATCTGGAAAGAATGTCTTTGGCCCAAGTCATGGGGCTAATGTCTCAGGCTTGGACGGATGTAAGAGGATTAGGTACCCTGACCATCTTTAGAAAGGTACTAGCAAAAATAACTTCACCTAAAGAGCTCTGTACATATGTTGCATTAGGCCTTCCGATATTAATAAAAAAGATACGGAGCAAATTAAGTGGAAAGTGAGTTATTCGGGCGGGCAAGAGGGCTACTTCTTTGCCTAACGATAATGCTGGCAGCCATTAGCCTGTATTTTTCACACGCATATTTCCTCGAAGATGCGCACATAACTCTAAGGTACGCCGATAGGCTTATCCATGGTAAAGGCCTGACCTGGAATGACGGCGAGCGCGTAGAGGGCTTTAGTTCACCCCTGTGGCTCGCCCAAAACGCCATCTTGGGAAGAGCAGGCATCGATTTGGAACTGAGTTCAAAATTGCTCGGCCTTGCTTATTACGTAGGCCTTATTGGACTTTTCTTTGCCTCAGGCATTCCTTTTTTGCTGTTGATTCCTTTGGCGACTCTGCCTTCGTTGACAATGTATGCCATGTCGGGCATGGAAACAGTCAGTTATTGTTTTTTACTTCTTGCCGGAACAATGTTAATCGATCGTGAGACCCAAGCCTCGCAAGCGAAGGCGGTGAGCGATACGGTTCTGCGCCCCAATCGCAAGCGTTCAATTCTCGCCGCATCAGGCCTCCTTTTTTCAGCCGGGGCGCTGTCTCACCCGGAAGGAGCCCTCTCCGGGCTTCCTCGTGCTAGGCTTCTTAATGTTTAAACAAGTAAACGGAGCTAAATGGTATGCTCTCGGCTTCTTTCCGCCAGTCTTAGCCTATCTGCTATTCCGAATCTATTACTTCAGTGATGTTCTCCCTAACACGTATTATGCGAAAAGCGCCTTCGTCTCTAAAGTTATCTTGCTTAAGAGTGCAGTATTATATCTGGGCAAATGGAGCATCGAGTGGGTCCCCGTGGCGTTGCTCATTTTCCTAATCCTCATGAATTCTGACCAATCAAGAGCAGTGTTGCCGATCATTATCTCAATCCCGGTTATTGCAACTGTCTTTCTAGGCGGCGGGGATCATATGAAGGGGATCAGGTTAATGTTGCCGGCTCTTATCCTCACCGGCTACGGATCCGCAATGGCGATGAAATCGAGGTTCCGACGGCCCTCGGTTCTAATTGTAATTCTCGCAGTTATTGTCGTTTCGCTTCAACTGTTCTCGGCCACCGTGCACTGGAGTTTGCCCCTGTTCCCGATGACGTTTGGACTCAAACCGCGCTCCTTCGCTGCTGCACACGGTGAGATCGTCGGCCGGTTTCTAGAGAATAACCTGCCGCCTGGCACTCTTGTGGCCGTGAATTCAGCTGGAGCTCCCCCGTACTTCGGCCGCTCACTTAGCTTTATCGATATGCTCGGCCTTAATGATCGAGCAATCGCCAGGCGGAGGATCAACAGAATTACAACATGGTATCAAAGAAAGCCTGGCCATTTTAAAGGAGACGGTCGATATGTTCTGTCGAGGCGTCCTGACGTCATTATGATCGGCCTCACGTATGGTTTTTTAACGGGAACAAAGGACAATCTATTTCTTTCTGACTATGAGATCGTGAACGATCCTAGTTTTAAGGAGAATTATCGTCCTTTTAAAATCGAGGTTCCGATTACTGACCGCCAACGCAACTGGTACGAGGTCAGACAATACCTCAAGGAGGGAAGATACTTCATTATCGTATGGCTGAGAAAAGCTTCTGAGAAAACAAATAAGCTGCGGAATTTGGGAACCCAACTCGGCATCGAGAAGGCCGTTGATTAAACCTTCGCATTATTAGGGGCTAATTTGACTAATTCATCAAAAAGGATCAAGGTCACTTATGTTTACAAGGACTTTGACATCTACAACGGCCTTATAGAAACTTTCTTGATTCTAGCTAGGAAGAAGAAAACCCTGCCATTTGATTTTGAGGTGTGCGTTTTCCAAAATGAAGATAACGAGCATTCTAGAGAATTCAAATCACTTGGCTGCGGGCTGGTCAACCTCAACAGCCGATGGGGAAGCAATCCCGTGGTCATTTACAAACTTTATAAACTCTTCCGGAATAGTCGGCCTGATATCGTGCAGACGTTCGTTTTGAAACCAAATCTCTTTGGCATCGCCGCCGCTCTGCTAGCGAGAGTCCCCGTATCTATCGCAACTGATTTAACACTTAAGGATCAAGCGCCGACACGGATGCGGAGACTTAGAGATAAGTTTTTGTACAGGATTTATGCTGGGGTAGCGAACCAGGCCGACCAGGTCATCTCTGTTTCCGATGCCAGCAAAGAAGAACTGCGGGAACTGGGAATAAAGGTCGGTATTTCCGTAATCCCTCCTCCCATCGATACCAACAAGACAGATCTTGACGCAAGAACGGAATCTAGAGGCGAAAATGGGTCCCAAGAAGCGGTCGTTATAGGTATTGTTGCCCGCTTAAGCGAAGAAAAACGGCATCTCGATCTTCTCGAGGCCTTTTCTCGCACCCTACAGGCATTTCCAAACACATGCCTAGTTATCGTGGGCGATGGGCCTCTTCGGGGTCAATTGGAAGCCCGGGCTCAAAAGCTGGGAATGCATGAGAAGGTCAGTTTTGTTGGTTTCCAGAAGGATGTAAATAAATACCTCCGCATGATGGATATTTTTGTCTTGCCTTCCCGAACAGAGGGCATGCCCATAGCCATTATGGAGGCTATGGCATGGCAGCTGCCTGTTATTGCCAGCCGTGTAGGCGGCATTCCCGAGATCGTTGATGATCAAGCGACGGGGATCTTATTTGACCTGGGGAATATCGACCAACTAACAAACGCGTTGACACAGCTTATTTCTGATCCTCAAAAAAGAAAGGCCTTCGGAGAGAGCGGGAAGAGAAAAGTATTCACCACTTTTCATCCGGACAAGTTTGTTGAAAGCCATTACGAGCTCTATCGCGCCCTTCTTAAGCAAAGGAAGGTTAGTTGATTCTTAATAAGCCGAACCTACATCCTAACGGTTCTTTGCCGCGCGCTGAGAATAGCGCGGACCTCCTCGCCCTGGAGTTCCTCGAGTGAATGTGGCTATATTGTTACTTGCTGCACTAGTGGCGATCATTGGCGCGGCGTTAGTGCTTATTAACAGACATCCGATAACTATCACAACTGAGAACGACTGGGCAATCGGCATCTATTCTGGCGGTTCTTTTTATGACCTCAATCCCATGCCCGGAATACAAAATCCGGTTATTAGGCATACGGATGTGACAGATGTCAAGGCCGATTCCGTTTCGGATCCATTCATGGTCCGAGTAAACGGTAGATGGCATCTGTTTTTTGAGGTCATAAACGCCTTGAGGCAAAAAGGCGAGATCGGATATGCTGCTAGTGATGACGGCCTAAACTGGAAGTACGAGAAGATTGTCCTTCGGGAATCTCATCACCTATCATACCCCTATGTTTTTCATTGGGACGGCCAATTCTTTATGATACCCGAGAGTGCGGAAGCGCAAGCCGTCTCGCTGTACAGAGCTGATCCCTTCCCATTTTGCTGGACTCTTTTGACACGTATATTAGAGGGGCCGTTCGTTGACACGTGTGTTTTTCATGCTAAGGAGACTTGGTGGATGTTGACATGCAGCAAACCCACGACACATGATGAGTTGCGACTTTATTTTTCCGACTACCTCGCTGGCCCCTGGAAAGAACATCCCGTGAGTCCAATCGTTCAGGGAGATCCTTCGAAGGCGCGCCCCGGAGGACGCGTTCTCCAGGACAAAGATCTCATCATCAGATTTGCGCAGAATGACCGCAGAACCTATGGAAGGGGTGTCCGTGCATTCTTCATACGTGAACTCACCCGCACCTCTTATATTGAAGAAGGGTTCAAGTTCAATCCTATTGTCAGTGCGCAGGGAAGCGGCTGGAACAGACACGGCATGCATCATGTTGACGTGCACGAGATTTCAGCCGGGAAATGGATCGCAGCAGTTGATGGTTACAGGAAACGGAAGAATATCCGAATCGAATATTGAGCCGACTCTCATTTAATCAATACCATTGCTTTTCTTAGAAAAACCGCTATATTTGAACAGGTGTTCATCAAGTATCCTATGGGGTAATTCCTAACATGAATATTCTGAATGCTTATTATCATCTAAAGCCTATCATTCCAAGGCGCATTCAGATACTCATCAGAAGAAAGATCGCGACGTACAAAAGAAAAGCGGCAAAGAACATATGGCCCATCCACCCCGAAGCATCTCGTAGGCCATTCCGGTGGTCTGGCTGGCCAAGCCAGAAACAGTTTTCCTTAGTTTTATCCCATGATGTCGATACTCGCAGGGGTTTAGATCGATGCGCTCAATTATTAGCGTTAGAAAGTGAACTAGGGTTCAAGTCGTCCTTTAATTTCGTCGCTGAGGACTACGAGCTCCCAGACGGGCTTCTCCATAAAATTAATCAATCCGGTTTCGAGGTCGGATTACACGGACTCGCACACGATGGGAAGCTCTTCAGCAATAGAAAGGTTTTTGATCGAAGCAAGCCCAGAATTAACTATTATCTTAGAAAATGGAACATTTATGGTTTCCATTCTCCTTCCATGCATCGCAATCTCGATTGGATTGCAGACCTAGATATTCAGTATGATAATTCGACTTTCGATACCGATCCGTTTGAACCTCAACCTGATGGCGTTAAGACCGTTTTCCCGCTTTGGATTACAAACGAGTCAAAGACACGTGGGTACGTAGAACTCCCTTATACTCTGCCTCAAGATCATTGTATCTTTATCATCCTGAAAGAGAACAACATATCCATATGGAAGAAAAAGCTAGATTGGATCGCAGAAAAGGGAGGCATGGCATTTCTTAATACCCATCCTGACTATATGAATTTTCGAGACCATAAATGCCGCCTAGAAGAATATCCTGCAAGATTCTATCGGGAATTTTTGGAGTATGTTAACAAGAAGTATGCCGGTCAGTATTGGCATACCCTTCCTCGAGACGTTGCGCGCTTTTGGAAAGAAACAGTGATTAGGTCAGATAGGGCGGTTATATCACCGCCAGGAACTGACCGAGTTCAGGCAGATTCCGCCAAGGTCAATCCAGACGGTCCTCCAACACCCACCGGGGTCAGAATCTGGATTGATCTAGATAATACTCCTCATGTTCCGTTCTTCATTCCCATTATTCAGCAGCTCGAAGGCCGGGGGCATCAAATAGTGCTGACGGCGCGAGACGCCTTCCAAGTGTGTGAACTCGCCGACGAAAAGCGGCTCGCATACATCAAAATTGGCCGCCATTACGGAAAGAGCCCTTTTTTAAAGCTATTTGGGCTGTTTTGGCGCTCAATCCAACTCGGCTTGTTTTTCCTTCACAATAGACCTTCTATCGCATTATCACACGGATCTCGCTCACAAATATTCTATGGGAACCTCATGCGTGTGCCCACGGTCGTCATCGCTGACTATGAACATGCGCAGACTATTCCATTTGCCCATCCTCGGTGGTCAATTGTTCCTGAGTCGATTCCGGTTGTGGGCCTTTCATCCAAGGTCGAACGCGTTCGGCATTACAGAGGAATAAAAGAAGATGCTTATGTCCCCCAATTCGCGCCGAATGCTTCGATTCTCAAAGATCTCGGTTTGTCTGAGAACGGCATCATTATCACCGTCAGGCCCCCTGCGGATGAAGCTCATTACCATAATCCGGAAAGTGACGTTCTCCTAGCTGAGCTTATGAAGCGGGCGGTGCAAACCAAAGAAGTCCAGATCGTCCTGCTCCCACGCAACATCCAACAGGAGCATGCTTATCGGTTACACAATCCTCTGTGGTTCACAGATGGTAAGACGATCGTTCCGCCTAAGGCCATTGATGGACTAAACCTATTATGGTCCTCTGACCTCGTCGTTAGCGGAGGAGGGACCATGAACCGCGAAGCCGCGGCACTTGGCATCCCTGTCTATAGCATATTTCGCGGGAAAACTGGCGCCGTAGACCGCATGCTTGAGAGGGCAGGTCGATTAGTCATGATACATACCCCTGAGGAGATTTGGACCAAAATCAAGATCGTTCGCCGCGATAAACAGTTATCTATTGACCATAAGCCGCGCCCCGCACTCGAAGATATTGTCAACCATATCGAGGACATAATGAATATCGAGCAATTGCGCTCCCAAGGGTAAACAATAGAGTGAGACCTCTCAAACTGATCATTGTTGCGGGGGCCCGCCCGAATTTTATGAAGATCAAACCGATCTTGAAGGAAATCGATAGAATTCACTCGTTCGGAAGTCCAAGCTCGATAAGCATCCGGGCTATTTTGGTTCATACAGGGCAGCATTACGATGAAAACATGTCCGATATCTTCTTTCGCGAATTGGAGATCAGACAGCCTGATCTAAACTTGGAGGTTGGCTCTGCATCGCATGGCGTTCAGACCGCGAATATCATGATTAAGTTCGAGGCTGTATGCGATCAGGAAAGGCCGGATTGGGTCGTGGTCGTCGGCGATATCAATTCGACCTTGGCTTGCGCGTTAGTCTGTGCAAAAATGGGCATCCGGGTCGTTCACATCGAAGCCGGCCTGCGAAGCTTTGACAGGAAAATGCCTGAGGAAATAAACCGGATTGTAACCGATGCTTTAGCAGAACTCCTTCTGACCCCTTCCGAAGACGCCAACGAAAACCTACGCCGAGAAGGTATTTCTGAGGACAAGATCAAGTTCGTTGGAAACATAATGATCGATTCGCTGGTTGAAAACCTGCCTAAGGCGCGCCTCAGCGGCATCCTATCTCGGCTCTGTCTCGACCGCGGCCGGTTTGCATTTGTTACGCTGCATCGACCTGAGAACGTGGACGTCCGGGAGAACCTGTCGGCAATCATGGCTAGCATGGAGGAATTGTCCAAACGCATGCCCGTCGTTTTCCCGATTCACCCCCGGACCCACAAAATGCTCAGAGAATTCGGCTTGATGTCTCCTTTGAATGACCGTCTGCTCTTGCTCGAGCCCATCGGCTATCATGCGTCGCTATCCTTGACGGAAAACGCTAGACTCGTGCTAACTGATTCGGGAGGCCTCCAGGAAGAGGCAACGTTTTTTCGGACACCTTGCTTAACTCTGCGTTCCAATACAGAAAGGCCGATCACAATCATCCTGGGTAGCAACAAGCTCACCACGCGTGAGCGACTTCTAAACGATGCCTACGAAGCTTTCGATGGGCCGGAGCACAGGGGCCAAGTTCCTCCCCTTTGGGACGGCCGTACGGCTGAGCGGGTCATGGGTTGCATTTTGGAAGCTTCATCGATCTAACCGGATGCCAGCGACAAACCACCGCCCGGAGGAAGCGGCGCTCGCAAGAGCGACCGCTCATAAGCTCCTGGAATATTGCAGGGCGAATAATTGGGCAGGCTATGACCCCTACGACGCGCTAAACAGCCGCGTTTTCAGGGCCCTCCCGTTTCTGAATTTCAAAACGGCCCGCCTTGTCTTGACCCAAGGTGTTAAGCGGTGCCCGATCAATCTTAGGCCGCTGCTCCTTGTACCCAAGTCCGCCAATCCTAAGGGGATCGCTCTTTTCCTTTCCTCTCTTATCAAGTTGACAAGGATCGGCTATTTAGAGGATGGCAGTGAGATCCGAAGGATGGCGGACATGCTTCTGTCCTTGAGGTCGCCGCGTATCCCATATTTTTGCTGGGGTTACAATTTCGATTGGCAAACAAGAGGTGAATTAGTCCCGAGGGGAACTCCCAATATCATCTGCTCGACCTTCGCCGGAAATGCCCTGCTCGATGCTTACGAGCATTCGAGGGATCCCTCTTGGCTGGACGCAGCCGTCAGCGCCGCGGAATTCATATTGAATATCCTCTTTTGGCGAGACGACAGCGGCGGGCCATGCTTCAACTATACGCCAGGCGGTAGAACGGAGATTCACAACGCGAACCTGCTCGGCGCGGCCTTCCTTTGCCGCATCGGTCGGATATCAAATCAGAGCGAATATTCCGAGCCCGCCATCGACGCCACGCGTTACTCTGTCTCCAAACAGCATGACGATGGTTCCTGGACCTATGGGGAATCTCCCACTCAGCGATGGATCGACAACTTCCATACGGGCTACAACCTCGTTGCTCTCAAGCGCATCAGAGAATTCGGGGAATCTGCCGAGTTTGACAGTGCCATTCATAAGGGTCTGCGGTTCTACAAGGAACGTTTTTTCCGGCCAGACGGCGCACCCAAGTATTTTCATGACAAGACTTATCCGATCGATATCCACAGCGTCTCTCAGAGCATCCTTACGCTTCTCGAGTTTGGGAGTTATGATGAAGGAAACGTGCGTCTGGCCCGCTCAGTATTCGCTTGGGCCAGGGACCATATGCGGGACGATCGAGGCTTTTTCTATTTCCAGAAGCGCCGGCATTATACAGTTCGCACTCCGTTCATGAGATGGGGCCAGGCCTGGATGCTCTTGGCTTTGGCAACCCTGTTGGCGACCGGGGAGCCAGCCGGATCTGGAAACACCGAATCAACCGAGCGCTGAAAAGAGCTGCCAGGTCGTCAGCAGACTCTTAATAAGCCTTGCTTGCACCCTTATCTCGGCACGAAGTATCTAGCCGGCATTTCTTATTATGGGATGTTAATACTTTGAGGGAGGGCCGTGCGCAACGAATCGAGGATACGGAACGTCGTCGCGGTCGTATAGAGGATCGATTCGAGCGGAATGGGCGACGGGCTCCCCTCTCGGATCGACCGGATGAAGAGAACGACT
>Ga0335070_10002547_pt1 | contig 21129 bp, 17 predicted proteins | sample Lox_Sample_13_FD_206722 | JGI IMG/M metagenome (GOLD analysis project Ga0335070, IMG submission 206722) | Soil microbial communities from Loxahatchee National Wildlife Refuge, Florida, United States - Lox_Sample_1.3 | ecosystem: Environmental > Terrestrial > Soil > Wetlands | place: USA...
ATACTGGCCACGGATTTACGCGGATGGACACGGATTAAGGAGAAATAAACGAGCTTGGCCTTCGAAATCGGTGTAGATCGGTGGCTCGCCGATTATTTGGGAACTTCGAAGCGGTAGCCGATGCCGCGCAGGGTTTTGAGATATTGCGGATGGCTGGGATCAGGCTCGATTTTTTCCCGGAGCCGCCGAATGTAGACATCAATGGAACGTGGCGTGACGAATGGTGTTTCCTTCCACACCGCATCGAGCAACTGATCGCGAGTGAGCACACGGCCGCGATGGGCCGCCAGGTACTCGAGCAGCCGAAATTCCCGAACAGTGGTCATGACATTCCTACCTTGCGCTTGCACCGTCATCGATGACACATCAATTTGTAAGCCGCCCAGGCGCAGCACTTCCGTCGGCGTAGGAGTCTGGCCTAACCCGCGAAGCACGCTGCGGATGCGGGCCACGAGCTCACGCGGACTGAATGGCTTGGTGATGTAATCATCGCCGCCGAGCTCCAGTCCCTTGACCCGGTCGGCCTCGGAAGTCTTGGCGGTAAGAAAGATGATCGGCACGGTGGACAGGGCCGGAGTCTGGCGGATCTGGCGGCATAGTTCGAATCCGTCGGTCCCGGGCAGCATGATGTCGAGCAGAATCAGCGAAGGCAGTTCACGGGCGGCCTCGGTCAACACTGAGGCGCCGCTGACGAAGCTCTGTACCTCGAAACCCGCGGCCTGCAGGTTGTGCGAGATCAGCCGGGCAATGTCCTCGTCGTCCTCTACGACGAAGATCACCGGACGGATGGAGTCAAGGCGCGCATTCGTCTCGGAGCGTCGGAGGGATTCGCTATTGAGGTGCATTCTGGCCACACCCACACACTTGGACCCGTAGGGCTGGTGGGGTACAGGGGAAACTGTATTGGGTTTATGTTGCGCGAATGTTGCTCGATTGTTAACGAACGATGAATTTGTCGCTGCTCACAACCGACGGGCAGTAGCTCCGCCCTGATCCCTACTTTTTCAATTGGCAGCCTTCTTTTTCGGAGCGTGACGCAGGCTGCGTCCTTCGATCAGGCTGTACAGTTCCTCGGCGAGGTTAGTGGAATGGTCGCCAGCGCGTTCCAGCGCCTGGGCCATGAGCAGGATTTCGAAGCCCGAGGTATCGCCTTGCGCGACATTCTCTGCCAGATGTTTCTGGAAGAGCGCATGGCAGATGCGGTCGATGCCTTTGTCCATCTGCAATACTTTGCGCGCGCATTCCAGATCGAGCGTAGAAAATCCGCGGTGAATCAGGTCGAGCATGTCGTGCAACACCGCCGACATTTCCACCAGTTGGCGTGCATCGGAAGCGGGAATTTTTGTGGTGCGCGCCTGTACGCGGAGTGCGACGCTCATGACGAGATCGCCGATGCGTTCCAGGTCGGTGGTGCATTTCAGGCTCGAAAGTAGCTGGCGTGCGCGAGATTCATTGACGCGGGTGATCGCAGCAGGCATACGCTCGTCGATTTGCCGCTCAATCAGGTCGAGTTCCTTTTCGCAATCCTTGATGGCGAGGAATGCCATCCGCGAGGAGTGGGTAAGCAGATCGCGCACGTTAAAGGCAGCATCGCGGGCGATCAGGCAAGCTTTCAGAGCAAGCCGGGTGAGATCGTCGGGGCCGAGGCGCGACTTACTTACTGCCGGCTTCGACTCCTCTGTTTCAGCCTGCGAGGTCCCATTGCTCGATGGCGGTGTTTTGCGCGGCATCTTCACCAGTACGTTGATCAGGAGCCGAAGGGCTGACTCGCGATCATTTCCAGTGTAGCCCTCAAATGTGAAAGGATCATTACAGGATGGTCCGGAGTCAGGGTTTCGGCTACCGAGACGATATTCGGTGGCATGCATCCAATGCACAGCGGAGGTGGTTGCGTGAACGTGGCCGATTCTTTGCGCCGGCAGTTTGTGTACGATGCATGGGCGAATCAAGAAGTACTGAAAGCGATCCGGACGAGCACGTCCGCCCGCGAACGAGATCTGGAACTGATGTCGCATATTCTGGCTGCGGAGCGAGTCTGGCTGGAACGGTTGAAGCAGCAGCCGCAAAGCGTGCCAGTGTGGCCGAAACCCGATCTCGACCAGTGCGAGGCGGAAGCGCAGCAGCTTCGCCGGCTGTGGTTTGAGTATCTGGAACTGGTGACGGCTGGGGATGTGACCCAGTCGATTTCTTACAAAAACAGCAAGGGGGAGGACTGGACCAGCGCGATCGTCGATGTCCTCCTACATGTCGTGATGCACTCGGCCTACCACCGCGGACAGATCGCCAGCCACATGCGCGCGAACGGACAGACCCCGGCCTATACCGACTACATCCACGCCGTACGGCAAGGATTCGTGAAGTAGCGGCTTTTACCGGAATGCCGGGCAAGGGTAATATCTCAGCGATGAGAAAACCGTTTCTGTTCCTGCTTTTCCTGCTCTGTGCGGTTTTAGTACTGGCGGACGAACAACCCAAGATTCCACCCATGCCGGGAGCGGTTTCCGGCAATGCGGTCGCCGCGTTGAATGGCGGACTCGACGTGTACTCCCTCATGGGCATCGGGCCCAAGAAGACCTGGGACGACATCAGCAACAAAGTCTACGTGCTGCACTTGCGGTCGGCGAAATGGAGTGTGGAGCGGCCTGTGCCGGGAGTGGCAGGGCGGGTCAATGCAGCCGCGATCGGGGTCAAGGCACACATCTACGTGTTTGGCGGCTTCGTGGTCGATGGCCAGGGGAACCAGATGACCATCGGCGACGTGAATGCCTACCTGACCGACGACAAGCGCTGGTATCGCGCCGAAGATATTCCTGTCCCAGTGGACAGCGCTGTCATCGGACTGGATCACGACCGCTACATCTATCTAATAGGCGGACGGTCCAAGAAGGGCCCGGTCAATAACGTCCAAGTCTATGACTATGAAAGAAACATCTGGAGCCAGGCGACACCCTTTCCGGGCACTCCAGTTTTTGGGCACTCTGGAGCGGTATCGGATGGGCAGATTGTTTTTGTCGATGGAGCCAAGAAGAATCCCGGTCAAGGGGCGCCGTACGTTCCGTCAGATGAGTGTTGGCGAGGCAAGATCGACCGGAAGGATCCAACCAAGATCGAGTGGACGAAGCTGCCGGCGCATCCGGGAGACGCGCGGTTCGGCATTGTAGGCGGGGCCGAAAAGTCGAAGATATTCTTCTCCGGAGGATCGGCCTCCCTTCACGACTACAAAGGGAACGATGCCGAAGGGAAGCCGGTCGCGCTTTCCACGCTTACTTTTGCGTTTGACCTTCACAACGGGAAATGGGAATCCATCGTGAAGGATACTTTTGATCCAAGAATGGACAGCGGTGGGATTCTGTCGACTCCGATTGGGCCGATGATCCTCGGCGGCATGGTGAGTAATACGGCGGCCACGGCGCGAGCTGTGGTTGTACCGAAGCATCAATAGGGTTTCCCAAAACGGCACCGATCCCGAAACGGCCCGAACACTCTGCTCAGGGCCATGCCGGATACTTTAGTGATCTCGGAATTCTCGGCTGAGCTGGTTAGGATTGAGTTGGTCTAGAGCGAACATCACTCATACCTCCTGAGGAAGCGGCGGATGGTTGCGACCCATCCGCCGCGATCTTTTTTGCCGCGATCTTTTATTGGCGATTTGTACCGATTGCGCTAGAATCATTCGCGTCGCGGTTCCTTCCCTGGGGCCCAATTCGAATGCGAACTGCGACAAGGAACTGCCATGTTAATCCCTCGCTAAGTCGCCACCCTGCTTAAGCCCGCTCATCGCGGGATTCCTGACTTGTCATTGGTGTCTTGAGACTGCACAAACTTCGCCTTTGTCGACGAAGATTGATTGCGGAAAGTTCTGGTTCCTATGGAAGGAATTGTGACCACTACTGAGTCGCCACGCTCATTGTGGTCCTCATTGGTAGAGGCGGTGCGAGGGTCTCATCAGGACTACACGGCAGGGAATCTGAATCGAGCGATTCTTCTGCTAGCTGTGCCCATGGTTCTGGAACTGGTCCTCGAGTCGCTATTTGCTGTGGTGGACGTGTTCTGGGTGGGGCGACTGGGAGCGAATGCGGTCGCCGCGGTCGGCTTGACCGAGTCGATGCTGAGCCTCGTCTTCTCGGTGGCGATGGGATTGAGCCTTTCAACGACGGCCATGGTGGCTCGCCGCATCGGCGAAAAGGATGCAGAAGGTGCGGCCGATGCCGCCGTGCAGGCCGTGATGCTGGGACTCGCTATCTCAGTTGCCATCGGCCTGCCGTGCTTGATTTTCGCCCCGGACTTGTTACGGCTTATGGGAGCCAGCCCCGATGTGGTCGCAATCGGAAGTGGATACACCCGAATTTGCCTCGGTGGAAGTTGTGCCGTACTGCTGCTGTTTCTGAACAATTCGATCTTTCGAGGCGCTGGCGACGCCGCGATTGCTATGCGGCTGCTCTGGGTGTCGAACATCATCAATCTGGTTCTGGATCCCTGCCTGATTTTCGGCTGGGGACCGTTCCCGAAGCTGGGCGTAACCGGGGCAGCCTTGGCCACTTTTACCGGACGCAGTATCGCCGTGCTCTTCCAGTTCTACCGGATGCTGCGCGGAACGGAGCGAATTCACGTGCTGCGCCGGCAGCTTCGATTGCACATGAGCGTCATGTTGCGCCTGGTGCGGGTCTCGCTGACGGGTATTCTGCAGTTTGCCATCGCGCACACGAGCTGGATCGGGCTGGTGCGCATCGTGAGCCTGTTTGGCGCGGCGGCTCTCGCCGGATACACCATCGCCATCCGAGTGGTGGTGTTCGTGATCCTGCCGTCCTGGGGGCTGAGCAATGCAGCGGCAACGCTGGTCGGGCAAAACCTGGGTGCGGGCGAACCCGATCGTGCGGAGTCTGCGGTGTGGCGGACGGGCATTTACAACATGATTTTTCTGGGAGCGGTCGGGGTTTATTTCGTGCTCTGTGCGGAGACCGTGGTGCGGTTATTCACGCAGGATCCGGAGGTGGTACGGCTGGCGGCTGCATGCCTTCGCATCGTGAGCTACGGCAACCTCGGCTATGCCTACTTCATGGTGATGATGCAGGCCTTTAATGGGGCGGGCGACACCGTGACGCCGACAATCGTGAACTTTTTCGGCTTTTGGCTGTTCGAGATCCCAATCGCCTACTGGCTGGCGATCCCGATGCACATGAGGTCGAACGGAGTGTTCTTCTCGATTGCGATTGCCGAAAGTGCCATGGCGGCAGCGAGCGCGATCCTGTTCAAGCGAGGTCGCTGGAAGAAGGAGAAAATCTGAAGTCAGGCTGAGGAAATACTGGGGCGGGAGGAACGGTATCGAACCGTCATCTCCGGGATGGAGCCCCGGCGCATTGCCGTGGTTATGCTACTCCCGCGTATGAAAGCTGATTAGTGCTGAACCAAAATAATTAACAAGGCGTTTGCTGTCAACAGTTTTGGACAGAGTGGAGTGCGACGCTCTCGCCGGGGCAGAGAAGTCCCGACACTATGGGCACTATCTCACCGGGACGAGGGCGGCTTGCACTGTGGCAGCTGGCTGCTCGTCGCCGCGGAAGAATTTGTCTTTTTCCTTGGAGTTGGCTTCCTTCATCTCTGGCATGGCCACGAACGGCTTCGAGTAGTCGTTGGCCGCATTCCAAAACAAAAAGCCGACGCCTCCCTTGCTACGAGCAGTTTCGACCTGAACCTTGATGTATTCCGGTGAGTACGTCTTGGTGCGCCAGTGGAATGCCTGCAGCCAGGGACGAATGACTACGCCGCTGCCCTTAGTGATGAGTTCGAAGCGGTCCATCGACTCGCCGATGAAGTGAGCGGGCTCGTCGCCGGGGTGCGCGATGTTATCCATCCCGAAGAAGTGTGACGGGTAGATCATGGGGCTCAGCACGTCGCAATAACGAGCCATCTGAACGATGTCCTGGCCAGTGTGGGAGAGATCGACCTGGCGCTGCCACGCCATCACACCAAAAACGTCGAGCGAGAGCAGGACCCCGGTGGGGTGAAGCTCGCCGTAGGCCTTTTTCAGGAAGCCGGCGATGACGTCAGCGCGCTGCGGGCCGTGAGGTTTGGCAGAGCAGGGAGTCGCGGACGGAGACTTGGTGTCGGCTTTATTGCTGGGGCCGCTCGGCTTCGCCTTCGCGGGACGGGCGAGGCGCCCGTCGCCACACGAGCCTTGCTGATCGTCGGCCTGCGCCTGTTCCGGCTGGTCTTTTTGAAACACAAATTGGGCGTCTTTCTGGTCGCCTTCGGCCGGGAAGCGGACGTAGTCGAACTGGATTTCGTCGACGCCGAGATGGGCGACGTGCTTGGCGAGAGCGATGTCATAATCCTGAACGTTAGGGTTCGAGGGGTCGGTCCAGACCAGCTTGCCGTTTTCGCGCCACGCTGTGTGGTTCTTGCGAGACTGGACTGCCAGTTCTGGATGCTCGACCACCAGCCGCTCGTCGCGAAACATGGCGATGCGCGCAATGGCGTGCATATTCTGCTGATGCAGGAAGTGGACGAACTTCGGCACATCATGAATGTAAACGTGGTGCTGACCCAGCAGCGGGTGCTCGAATGGGATGTTCACGCTGCCGTCGGAATCTTTGATATCGAAGACTACGGAGTTCCCACCCACCTCGCGCCAGTGCTTGATGATGCGCAGCCCGTGATCGCTGGCTGCCATGACACCGGTCAGATAGATGGCACGGACCTCGAAGTCCCTAGGGACCGGAATCGTTTTTTCCGTGATTGGAGCCGGAAGGATGCCAGGAATCACCAGTTGCTGCCCGGACTTCAGGATGTTTGTCGATTCGGAAATATGATTGGTCGTGCGGATGGCGTCGGCGAGTTCGGAGGACGTGAGATAGCTCGTCTGGCCAATATAATGCCGGGCAATCGTTGGAATTGCTTCTCCGCGCTTGGCGGTATAGAGTTCTGTGCCCGGGGCGGCGAGTGGCTTAAGATCGGGCGTGGAAATCTTTGCGCTCGATGGAATACTGGCGCTCACGGGCTGCAATTGCGCTTGCGGAGCCTGCTTTTCGGAGGTAGTGGCGACCGCTGCCTTAGGCGTCTGGGCTTGAACGGCGAAGTCGGCAACTGTGTGTGGTCCGAGCCGCCAGGCTGCAGCACCAAAAAGAAGACAAGACGTAGCAGTGACGATGCGAAAAGACGAAAGGCGCAAGGGTTTCCTCCGCAGGACTTCCCAATCGCGATAGTAGCTGCGGGGTTTGTGGTCCGCTAGTTACGTGCGGACTACTCTTTCGGTTTTGCTAGTCCCGAGTCGTGAGTCCCGAGTCCTGAGCGAAAACACTTCAACGCGATGGAACGTAAAAGAGCTACCGGCCTACAAGGTTCGCGTCGGGGCGACGGTTCCCGGTGTCGCCGACGGCTTTCGCTCAGGACTCAGGACTCGCGACCCGGGACTGGAGGACGGTTCCTTTCCGACATGGTGCAAAGGTTTTCTCTTATCTTCGGAGGGGTCTGCGGCTGGGGGTGGCAGGTCTCGCGGCACATCGACCTAACCCCTTGTAAATCTTCTAGTTCACTTCTTTGTGGGAAACGTATAATCCGTGGCCTACAGTTTGCTTAGTTCAAGGGCAGCCGGAAACGCCGATTCTGGAATCGAACAAGAAGGCTTCCAGATTAGCGGGCTGAAGTTGGGGGAAAGCCGAAGATTTCCGGCAAAACCAGGAAGAGAGCCGAAGAAAACGGCCGAAAGGGACAATGCCCGGGGTGGTGGGCGAACGACCTTATGAGAACGAATCTCGCAACAGTGCTCGATCCAAACCGCAAGAGCAACGATGCTGGAGAGTTTGAAACCGCCCTTCGCCGCCGCATTGTGGGACAAGATGCCGCGGTGGACAAGGTCGTCGAGATCTATCAGATGTTCCTGGCTGGCCTCAACGCGCCGGGACGCCCGGTGGGTAACCTGCTGTTCCTGGGGCCTACTGGATCGGGCAAGACCCGCGTAGTCGAAGCGATGGCGGAAGCACTGTTCGGCGACTCTCGCGCCTGCATCAAGATCGATTGCGCCGAGTTCCAGCACTCGCACGAGATTGCCAAGCTGATCGGTTCGCCCCCGGGATACCTCGGCCATCGCGAGACGCATCCTCTACTCACGCAGGAAGCCCTGAATCAATGGTTCACGGAGAAGCTGAAGCTCTCGATTCTCCTGTTCGACGAAATCGAGAAGGCGTCGGACTCGCTATGGCAGCTTCTGCTGGGAATCTTGGACAAAGCGACTTTGACCTTGGGCGACAACCGCCGCGTGGATCTCTCGCAATGCATCATCATCATGACCTCGAACCTGGGCGCGAGCGAGATGACGAGCCTGGTGGATGGCGGCTTCGGATTTGCGCCCAAGGCAGTTGAGGTCGACGAGTCGTTTGACGATAAGATTCAGCGGACGGCAGTCGAGGCGGCGCGGCGGAAATTTACGCCGGAGTTCATGAACCGGATCGACAAGACCGTCGTGTTCAAGACACTGCGCGATGAACATCTGGCGCAGATTCTCGACATCGAACTCGGCATGGTGCAGCAGCGCGTCCTGGCGGCTGCCGGAACAAACCAATTCGTGTTCAACTGCACATCGGCAGTGAAGGAATATCTACTGAAGGAAGGCACCGATCCTCGCTACGGCGCGCGGCACCTGAAGCGAGCCATCGAACGGAATCTAGTATTCCCACTAGCTAACCTGGTTGCAACCGGCCAGGTGAAGCTGGGCGATTTCGTGCGCATCGACATGGCTTCGGAGAACAAGATGATTTTTGTGAAAGAAGCCGAAAACGCGATGGCGCCGGTGCTACTGGAGCGCTATGGCGCGGCGGCGGCGAATCAGCCGTCGACGCGTGCCGCCCGCACCGCCGTCAATAATCGCAGAGACTTTGGCGCTCCGTCCCCAGGAGTGGCGGAGAGCAAATAGAGCTTACCCTTCTCGCTAGACCGCATCTCGCGAGTCGTATCTCATGGGCGCCGGAAATTCCGGCGCCTTTTTTTCGCCCCAAGGACTTAGGGGAATTGAATATCTTCATCAAAGAAAACGGGCCGGCTTGCGCCGGCCGTTGTTCTGCATATGGTTTACAACGCGGTCGTACTGTCGTTCAGTTGAGCCTCAAGCTCTATTCGATTCCCAAGTTATTGTGCGATGAGTGCCAGCCGCGGATAAGGCTGTACTCGTTAATCGGCCGATCATCTTCGATAGGCGGCGTATTCGGAGCCAGAGCAATCAGCCATTCTGGTTGCAACTCGTTCTTCAGAGTTGCTGCCAGCTGATCTTCGGCTGTGTGATACGGGCCCCATTCCACCAGGTCCTTTACCGCGGCGGTGGGCATGCGGCTTGCCAGTTCGGCAGCGGAGCGAGTCGGAATCGGCTGGCGGCTGGCCAGGAAATGGATTCCCCAACCTTCCATGGAACCATAGATGCGGATATACGGGAACGACTGCTTTAAGGCTTGCGTGATGGCTACCGTAGTTGCTTTGTCCCCACCGGGATACCACTGCGCCAGAATGCCGTCTGGACGAAGGCGCTTCTTCGCTGCAACGTAGAATTCTTTCGAGTACAGCAGGCTCGATCCGGCTGCACCAATCGGTGGCGGCGGATCGATCACGATCACGTCGTACTGCCCGGTAGTGCGCTCAAGAAAGCGGCGGCCGTCGTCGACCACGATGTGCGAGCGCGGCGAGCGCGCCAACTGCGGTGCGTCCGCATGGAAATACGGCCACAACTCTGGCACGGAAGGAACCAAGTCCACGACCGTGGAATCGATACCCCACGACAACATGGAACGGTGTGTCGTCCCCATGCCGAAGCAGATGACCAGAGCGTTCTGCGGAGTGTGGTTGAGGTGCGTCAAGGGCAGCGCCGACATGAGCTTGGTGATGGGCGTGAGGATGGTCATGTTCATGCCGTTGACCCACAACCGCTTGTCCATACCTTGTCCACCTGCGACCACCGTGGCTGTGCTGTCGCGGCGAACCTGGGCATTCGGAATTACGTTCACGTAACTCTGCGTAAAAAACACCAAAGAGAACGAAATCACCAGAATCAGCGCCGACGCTACCAGCGACTCAAGGCCGGCGCGCTTACCCGTTCCGGGCTGACGCATGATCATGAAGATACCGCCAACCAAAAGCCAGGGGAGAGCCAAGACTGTGAGCGCGGTCGTCTCGTTTACGTGCGGCAATAACAGAAATCCAGCAACCAGCGGCCCGAGAATACAGCCAACCACGTTGACCGCATAGCCCGTGCCGGCCCGGTTCGGTTCACCATCGGAGAAGCGATCGACCAGCTTCGGCGTGATGAAACCCAGAAGTCCGCTGAATAATGCGACGCCGAACGGAACCCGCAGCCAGCGCGCCATGGGCACGCGTATGTCGGCAGTGAACAACGGAATCAGCGCAGCCAGCCACACCAGCATCCAGACCAGGGAGCCGTCGCCGCTATGATTTTTGCTCCACCAGCGATAGATCATCGATCCGATAAACGTTGCCACGAGGTACGAACCCAAAATAGCGGCGAAGGAATAAACGAGCGTGCCGACGTAAATCGTGTACTGGCGGGTCCAGACGAGCTCCATGCCCATGCTGGTAAGGCCAGTGGCAAAGAGCAGCCAGAGGTTGCTGTCTCGCAACATTTGCGCGAATGGAATGGAAGAAGCCGCTGCCTGCGCTTCATCGGACGTATCCGCGGCCGTAGTTTCAGGGTTCTGTTTGCTCGCCAACCAAATGGCTGAGAAGCAGATGAGAAGGTTGAAGGCCATTCCGAACTGGAGCGTTCCTGTAAACCCCCAGAGTTCGATCAGGAGCAACGGAATAATCGTCCCGGCGACTGCACCGAGTACGTTCGCGAGATATAGAAAACTGAAAGAGCGATGGGACTCAAGGCGCTTGTCGCAACGGATAGCGTACATACCGAGAGGAATTGTGGCTCCCATGCAGGCGCACCAGGGGACCAGAGACAGCGCAATCCAAATTCCAGCCGCGATGTAGTAGCCACCAGAGGATAAAGAAAGGCTATTGCCGAGATGTTCCAGGACCCAGCGGCCTGCCAGCAACTCAAGGGGTACAAGCACGGCGGCGCAACCGATCAGAATTTCGGCAATGGCATAGAAGTGGAGCGGTGGCACATTGAAGCGTTTCGCGAACTTGCGAATCACTCGTCCGGCGGCCCAGGACCCGAGCCCTAACCCGGCCATGAAAGTTGAGAGCACAATCGAAACCATAGGTGTGGTCACGCCGAACTGCGCCATGGCGAGACGAAGCCAGATCAGCTCGTAAAGGATGCTGCAGAAGCCGGAGAGGAAGAAGAATCCGAAATACCACTTCATGCCTCCGGTCTTGACGTGTGCTTTCGCCTGCTGGTCCGCCCAAGGGTTCAGAACCGGAACAGGGGACGGAATTGTCTTCGTGCTCAAAGCTGTCTCCTTCGCCTCAGGAAAATGGAACGGCTGGCCGATGGCCAGAACCTGAGGGAGTGCCTGTTCAAGTCTAAGAAAGCCGGTTGACTTGGCGGTTGGAAATCACCACAGGCGTGGTAACGAAAGTCACCGCACTTTCGGGAGGGACTGGGACTCGAGGGCCTGCGTGTTTGGCGCGCCGGCCCTTACTTTTCATGATGCGATCACTGCACCTTGAAGACTGTCGTAGTTGTCACTGACCGGTTGTATCGGCAGCACCCGCGGTCCTGCGGTGGACGCCTGCGGGTACGACGAACAAGCTGAAGGCGAGTATGCGACGAAATGACATGGGAAATCTCCTGCTCGGAGCGGCGGACGCTGAAGCGACCTATAGATGATGTTTCGGGCAGGGAAGGTTGTGCGGAACGGATCGGCGGAGTGTGAGCGCGGGATGCCGGACCTACGGACTACATTTCACCGGGGTTCGGCCGAGATTGCTTAGAAGCTGTCGAGCCTTACCATAATCCGGATTGAACTCAAGCACCCGTTCGACATAGTGACGGGCCTCGTCTTTTTGCCCGGCTGTACAAAACACGATGGCAAGGTCCAGCCCGATTTCACTTTTGTACGGGACGCGCTGGAACGCTCCCTGCCATAGTTGCACGGCGTGCTGTATATCGCCCTTTTCCGCCTCCAGGATGCCAAGGTTCGTTGCGGCCGTGCTCGAGGTCGGCCTGACTATTAACGTGTGCTCGTAGAGTTGTTGCGCATCTTTTTCGCGTCCGTGCTCCTGCTGTTCGAAGGCCAATGCCGAGAGTAACGACGGATCGTCGGGCAACTGCTGAAGCGCGCGGTCCAGATAAGTCTGGGCTTGGTGGGACGCACCATCCACCCCGCGGTGAGCCAGTTGTTCCCAGCCCAGGGCCAGGTCTCGTGTCGTCACCAACTGCGCCGCATTCTGCGGAAACGCGCTCAGTTGCAGGCCGCCTACGATCTTTTGCAACGGCGCCTGCGTGGGATTTTTCAGAATGCGGTGGTCGGTCGACTGCGTGTGTGCGACATCTTTGCTGGGAAGAGTCGGCATATGACAAGACACGCAATCCGGATTGTTGGGGTGATGCTTGGCCGCGAAGCGATCGCCATGGCAGGCCACGCATTTGGCGCGGTAGTAGGCTGCTCTCTCGGCATCTTTCGGCTGCACATGCGGATCGTGACAACTCCCGCACCACATTCGGTCTCCAGACTTCTGTTTGCACTTGCTGAAGGACAGGGCTTCAAACTGGCTCAAGGCTTCCGCTTTTTGCGGTTGATCGTCTCTCAGCAGGAAATAGTGGATATAGTCGGATAAATTCTCCCCGGGCTTGAAGTTCTCCAGCTTTTTGTCGGGTTGTGTAATGGCGACCGTACCTTCGAAATGACACTCCATGCAGATGGCATCCCGCTTTTCTGCCGGCAAGGATGCCGGATTCACGATCGGACCGCCATTGGTGAAATGTTCGCTGCCGGCGCCGTGACAGCGTTCGCAAGTGATTCCGTCATGCAAAAAAGGCACGCCGGAAAACCGATTTCTGGTTCCACGAATACGGGGCTGCAAGTCGCTGGTGTGGCAATTGAGGCAACTCGAATAGGAAGGCAGATTCATGGGAATCTCCTTCGCTTCAAGGTAGGCCGGAGCCATATTCCATCGTTGTTCTTGCGAATACCAGTTGATGGGTGTTTCGAAAAGGTAGCCGTCATCCGAGAACAAATAGGTGCGGCCCTTGCGGCCCGACCCGATGTAGTAGAGGAGTTCGCGCTCTCCGTGAACATCGTTCGCTCCTTCACGCTCGTAGCTCATCCAGACACGCCCGTCGCGTTTGTACACGCGATAAGTCACGCCCGATGTATTGTCGTGGAACTCGCCGGTGAGCAGACCGTCCGCCGCAGGACCGCTTGCGCCCGCCATCGCGGTTCTCGCATAGCTTTGGCTGATCTCGGCGTGGCAAGAAGAACAAACTTCACTGCCAGGATTTGGCTCGTTGCTTTTGCTTTGCTGCGGCAGGCGGGAAACGGTCAAGCCGGAGAAGAGGAAGATAGCAATCGCGGCGTACTTCGTACCCATGGGGGAACCGATCGAGTGCAACAGGAATCAGCCCCCGCCCCCCGGGGTTCGAAAGTATTGTAAGCCAGTTCTGGACTTGAGATGTCTACTCACTTTTACCGCGTAAATACTTCCTTCGCGGCTATCACCGTATTGCTGTGGATGGTGACGGTGTCTTCCACGTTCTGGGCATAGCCACCAGCGTAGGTGACCATGACTGGGAGATTTCGCGCATGAGCAACGCGGAAGACGAGCATATCTCGCTTCTTCAAACCTTCAATCGTTAGGTTGAGGCCGCCGAGTTGATCCTCTTTGTAGGGGTCGGCGCCAGCGATGTAGCAGAGGAGATCGGGCTGGAACTGGCGCAGGCCGGAGCTGAGGGCGTTGTCGAGCCAGGCGAGGTAATCGTCGTCGCCGGTGCCATCGGGCAGATCGACATCAATCGAGGAGGGGGGCTTCCACAGCGGGTAGTTGTTGTGCTGGTGCAGGGAGATGGTGAAAACGTCCCCGGCGTGGGCGCCGCGCATTTTTCCAGTCGGAGCGTTCGGCGGTGCAGTGACGGTAGAAGGAGACGCCGATGGCAGGAGCGCGCTGGCGGTACGAGTCCCGGCGAAAATCGCCGCGGTGCCGTTGCCTTGATGCACGTCGCAATCGACAGTCATGGCAGTGCGGATCTTGTCGTCGCGTTGCAGGCGTCGGATCGCCACCGCCACGTCGTGAATCATGCAGAAGCCCTCACCGTGATCCGGGAAGGCGTGGTGAAATCCGCCGCCAATGCTGATGGAGACTCCGTCCGTCATGGCTCGCTGTGCGGCGAGAATCGATCCCCCAGCCGCCAGCCAAAAGGCCTCGGCGAGATCGCGTGAGTAGGGAATTTCCATTTCCATCTCTTCGCGCTGCGTGAGCGAGCCAGTCTTGAGCTTCTGTACATACTCCGGCTTATGGACGAGGAGGATGTCTTGATCGCTGGCCGGTTGGGGCTCCAGAAAGTCTTCCGGACCTGCAACTCCAGTCGAGATCAGCCGATCGTGAATACGGCGGTATTTTTCGGCAGGGAAGACATGGCTGCCGATCGGCAGGTAGTACGCATCGCTGTAGACAAGCTTGAACGGGAGCATCAGGGTTTGACGATCGACATGCGCTACTTCGGAGCGAACAGTCGATGATACTTCAGCTATGGCGTTTCGGGTCACAACAACTTGGTCCCGAACGAAAACAACAAAGCGCCTAGTGCGCCAATTCCAGCTGCGAGCGTTGTGACTCTAAATATGATCCTAGCGATTCTGTGTCCCGTGATGAGTTCCGGTCTTAGACGCCCTGGGCCAAGTTGCCATGAAATCCACCACCCGACAGTCGAGTCAAGCAGGCCAACAGCGCATCCAGCGATCCAACCCAGGCCAAGCGCTCGAACTAGCCCAGATGCCGCGCCGCGAGACGCGATCGCTCCGGCAGTCGCCCAAAGGAGAAGTGAGATCGGGGAGAGCCGGGTATATGGGAACTTCAGACGTTGCGACAGCAACGATCCGAATGTGTCTAACGTCAATACTGCGATAGTTCCAAAAATAATCCCACTCAGAACATCACTCATGAGTCCTCTGGCGAGACCAGACCACGGCCTACCGTTTCTTAGACGGAGCCACAGTGGGCGCGACCATCGGCCTGCGCACCGGCACAATAGCGCCTTTCGACGGATCCGCCGCCGCATTGGCGCGCGTCAATACTTCCTGCTGGATGTACTGCACAAATTCCTGGATCTGCCGCTGCATCTCTTCCATGCGCTCACGCATTTGCAGGATGATCGCCATGCCCGCGATGTTGACGCCAAGGTCCCGCGCCAACGACAAAATGAATTCCAGCCGCAGCAAATCTTCGTCGGTGTAGAGGCGAGTGTTGCCCTCAGTGCGCGACGGCTTCAGCAATCCTTCCCGTTCGTACAGTCGCAGAGTCTGCGGATGAATGCCATACATCTCCGCGACCGACGAGATCATGTAGGCGCCCTTGGATTTACGCTTGGTCATGCACAGTAAACATAACAAAATTGGCCACGAACTGGCAGCGGCGATGTGCGAATCTCAGAGCTATTGGATTTGGAATGCGCACTGCACGGTCGCACGTACCGTAATCTTTTCAGGTTGCGATGGAGGGGGAGGAGGTGGCGGGGCGGGCACGGCCTTCTTTCGCCCCCAGAGTCCGCCTGTATCTGGCAAAGAGGCTACTGACTCTTCAACCATATAGCTTTGCAATTGAGCGACGGAGCGACGGCAAAGCCAGCCAGTTGCTGCACGTCGAGATTCATATAGCGGAGGCTACCCAGCTTCTGATCCTTCTGTTCCAACGCAACCTTAGCTCGTCCGATAGCGCGACGCATTGCCACGGCAACCGCTTCCTTCTTGGCGGCTTCTTCGTCCGACAGGGAATAGGTAAGCGAGCGAAAGTCGGCGACTCCGGCGTCGATCGATCCATCCAAGATCGGCCCGATATGAGAGAAGTCGTGGACTCGGAGCAATATCTCTCCCTGCACGATATACGACCGCGCACGCTTTTTGCGATCGCCCTCATACATTGGAGCTACCGTGAGCACGCCCGTCGAAATGTCTTCTTTCTTGAGCCCATTGCCAGCTGCCAAAGTGGAGATTTGCTGCATCGATTGATTCGCAGCGTCGTACGCTCGCTTGAGTTCTTTCTCCTGCGAAAAGATGCGAAAGCTCATCGTTGCCAGGTCTGGATCGGCCTCGTAGGTGCCGTCGGCCTGTACGACCAATGTGTCGGCAATGAATTTCAGCTCAGGAGCTTGGCTTTGGGCGACAGCTGCATAACCCGCGAAGAGTAGGACGAATGCGGCGATACCGGTTTTCATCTACATCCCCCTGCTGAAAAGAATGCTAGCCTTCCACAATCTTGCGGAGGAGTGCACAGGAGGCTACGTAGGACGGAAACTGACGGGCAGCGTAAAAAATTGACTGCCAAACCTGAAGCGCATCGCCGCATCGAAGTTGCGGAGGTTCATATATGGACGAGAATAATGCTATCAGTGTGCTCGAAAACCTTATCGAGACTAGTAAGGACGGGCAGAAGGGCTACAAAGACGCAGCCGAGCATGCCAAGCGCACTGACCTGAAGACGTATTTTATGGAGCAGAGCGCTGAGCGAGGACGGTTTGCCCTGGAGTTGCAGGCAGAACTTGCCAAGCTGGGAAAACCCGAAAAGAAAGTTTCGGGTTCGGCTGGTGCAGCGATGCATCGCGCGTGGATCGATACGAAAGTCGCGCTGGGCGGTGGCGACAAGACAATCCTTGAGTCTGTCGAGGCAGGCGAAGACAACGCCAAGGATACCTACAACAAGGCCCTCGCGGGAGCGCTGCCTCCTTCGCTCACAGAGATGGTGCGCAGACAAGCCGCAAGTGTCCAGAAGGCGCACGACCAGGTAAGGATGCTGCGCGATCAGGCCAAAGCAGCGGCATAGTCTGGCCGATACCGCCCGAAAAAAAAGAAAGGGACCGGAACTCCGGCCCCTTTTATTCTGTGAATTCCGTTAAGACGCTGTTTGCGGTTTTCGCTCCGGTTCAACCGCCCATCCAGCTGGCTTCAGCGCGTGGTTTACGAAGTATGCAACCACGCCCGCTGCGATCAAAATCATGCCGAAGGCGAATGAACTCATCCCCAGGATGGATTCATGCTCGCTGCGGTAGACGGAGAACGCCAGCAGAGCGACCGGCGGGATTCCGATGCAGATCGCTCCCAGCAAACCTCCAGGCACTCGGAATGGCCGCTTGAGTTCGGGTTCGCGGAAGCGAAGCACGATCAGAGCAACGAACTCCAGCGCCAGGCTGCCGCCATAGAGAAGGATGTCGAGCGTGACCAACCGGGCGAAGCCTAAGCCCAGGCACATCGCCCAGCACATTGCGAGCGCGACAATCGCCACCCACGGAGCTTTCGACTTGGAATGCAGCTTCCCGAACGCCTTGGGCAGCATGCCATCTTGCGCCATCGCCAAAGGCAGGCGGGAGTAGCTCATCACCAGCGCATTGAACATGCCGAAACCGCTGATCATGCCACCGAGCACAACGCCGATGCGAAGTAGCGGTCCGCCAACCAGTCCGGCGATGTCGGCCCACGCGCCCGTTTCCCACGCGGTCGGCTTCAGGCCAGTCACCCACATCGCGGCGAAGGGCAGCACGTAGCTCAAAGCAACGATGCAGACAGCGACGATCATCGCCCGCGGATAGGTCCGCTGCGGACGCTCGACCTCAGTGGCGATGGTCGACGCGTTGTCCCATCCCATGTAGTTCCACATGCAGATGAGCAGCCCGCCAAGAATATCTACAGTCGAAGTGGTCGGCTTGGTAACGGCGTTGGCCAACGCTCCGAGCTTGAAGGGCGCGAGAACCACGATCGCTACGAATGGAGCCGAGAGCGCCAGAAACAGCCAGAGCGAGGTCAGCGAGACGACTTTGACTCCGGCAATGTTCAGTCCGGCGCATGCCACCACAACCGCGAGCGCAACCCACCATCCGCGATTGCCAACCTGAAACCACGGGAACACGCGGGTCAGGTAGGCCACGAACAGTGTGGGATAGATCGCCATGTCGAAAATGGACGCAACCAGCGACAACCAGGCTTCCTGAAATCCCCAGAAATTGCCCATGGCCCGGCGCACCCAGGCGTAGTATCCGCCTTCATAGGGCAGCGCGCTCGAGAGTTCGCCGATCATGAAAGCGGTCGGGAGGCTCCAGAGTAGAGGGGTGATGAGCAGAATCAGGATGGCGCGTCCGTAACCGGCGCCGTGCACGATGTCTTCGGTGCCATAGGTTCCGCCCGACACCATAAAGAAGGTGGCGGCGACCAGGGGCCAAAGCGTGAGGCGGACGAATTTCTTCCGGTTGGGGACGACGGAAAGGGTTTGGGGATTGTCGAAGTGTTGTCGGCTAGCTGTTGCCAATTTCTATGGCTGCCTCCTCAAGCGACTCACTCTCACCACCGCGTCTCCCTTGAGTCTCTTCGATTGCGAAGAAGACATTTTGTTCGCGGCTCCCGGGTTACTGCGTTTTCCCGGGCATTTCGGCGAAGTTAGTTCGCAGTAGTGAGATTACGGGAAATTTCCACAGATGCAAGATTTTTTTAAGATTTTTTGCCAAATTTTGTCACGCGTCGGGTGTGGTACGGGGGTAACGAGGTTTGAGCCACGAGCTACAAGCTGCGAGCTGGGGGCGCGCGAAAGGGCGTCGCGAAGACGCTACAGCACCCTGTCCACCTCGCCGCAGACGTCTCTGAATTCGAGTTTGTTCACGAGCGGATCAGGCACCTGTCCGCTCGGAACAGGAGTCGTCAGCTTATCCGATTCGTTTTGTGTCACCCAGATCAACCAACAAACAGTGGGATTATCGACAAGTTCGCGGGCATCAATCTGCCTCCAGTAGACGCGCCAGCGACCACTGTCGTCGGGCTCGATGAAGATATGTGCCGTGCCGGTGTGGTCGACGCTGCTTAGTGTGAGGATCAGATAACCCCGCCGGTGGGTTCTCCAGTGTTGCCAGAGAAAGGTGCGAGCTTGGGCCATGATCGGGGTGTGAACTCTCTGTGAAGGATGAAAATGGTCGCGATCCCTCAGTTCTAGCGTGTCGTATTTTCTAAGGTCACGCCCCTGTGCGATGCTAGGACTTGAGTAAGCATCTCCCTGCCATTGAGCACCCGTAGACGGCGTAATCCTCCCCCCTCTTCGAAGGAAGTTGTCCTTCCAGTTCTCTCCCCCTATTGTCGGCGCCAAGCATTCGGACCGCTGGAGGCCAGGAGGAACATTGGGATGGGCCAGACGGTATTCAATCGATAAGGGAATGAGCAGCAGCAGGATGAAGACTGGAACGGCGATTCCCCAAATCCGCATAACAGGGCCTCATCCCGAACAGACACCACGGCGAGCATGAATTGGAGAAGGGTTGGATTCGCCCGGTACTCGGTACACAGTACTAGGTACTACACCTTGGTCCACAACTCAGCGCGAGGGTCTTCCGGATTTAGCTTGGCCAGTTCGCGCAACAGTTCTTTGGTGCGCTCGTCACGGGGCATCGGCACTGTGACCGTGATTTCGACAATCTCGTCGCCGCGCACGCCTTCCCGCGTCGCCGACGGCACACCTTTTTCCCGCAGGCGCAGCTTCTGCCCCGACTGCGTGCCCGGCGGAATTTTCAGCAGTGCGCGCCCGTCGATCGTCGGCACTTCGATCTTCGATCCCAGCGCAGCCTCGGTCGCAGTCACCGGAACGGTGAGATAGATATCGTCTCCATCACGGCGAAAAATCGGATGCGCATCGATCCGGATAATCGCGTACAAATCGCCCGGGACGCCGCCATGCCCTCCAGCATTGCCTTTGCCCGGCAACCGAATGCGTTGTCCATCGCGCGTACCCGCCTTGATCCGGACCTCAAGCGGCTCTGTCTTGCTGACCGTGCCCTCACCATGGCAAACCGGGCAGGTCGAAAGATTTTTCCCCGTTCCGTGGCAGCGCGGACATTGCACGTTGAACTTCATGCGTCCGCCGGTCTGGGTAATCTGCCCGGTACCATTGCACTCCGGACATTTTCCAGGAGATTCGATCGCTCCTTGGCCGTGGCAGTTCGAACAAACATCGCTGCGTGTGATGTTCAGGCGCATTACACCGCCGCGGATTGCCGTCCAGAAGGGAACATTTACCTGATATTCGAGATCGGTCCCGGGTTCGGGACCTTCATCCGCGGCCGCGGCGTTCCGGCCACCAAAGATTGAACCGAAAATATCGCGGAAGCTGCCGCCGCCTCCACCGCTCGATCGCTGCTGGCCGCGTCCGGCATTATTAGCGAAGTCCGAGAAATCGAATCCACCAAAGTCAAAATGGACGCCGCCCTGGCCTCCGGGCTGCCCTCCATCAGGGAACCCGCCTGGAAATCCGCCGCCCTGCGCTCCGGCGCGCGCGTAGGCTTCGGCCGTCGCGGGATCAATGTTGTCCGAGTAAAAACCAACCTGGTCGTAGATCTTGCGCTTCTTGGGATCGCTGAGAACTTCGTTGGCTTCGGATAGAGCCTTGAACTTTTCCTCTGCTGCCTTGTCGCCGGGATTGACGTCGGGATGGTACTTGCGCGCCAACTTGCGAAACGCTTTGCGGATGTCCTCGGCCGAGGCGGACTTCTTCACGCCCAGGATTTGGTAGTAGTCCTTTTTTGTGGTTGTGGCCATCGGCTGCCGCTTAAGCGTGCTTCATACCTAATCGACGCGGGCAGGAGCGCCCGCGCCACGGATTCAATTCACGATCTTGCGCCTGTTCTTATCTTCTACCACGACCTGCACTTCTTCGGAGTCAGGCGCATCCACGTACACCGGAATCCGACGCACTCCCGTCGGAGTCTCGGCAAAGACCAGCCATTGCCTCTCGTCCTCCGAAAGATCGACGAAATACGTTTGTTCGTTCACCTGAAAGTCCAATTTCTTCTCCCTTGAGAAACAGATAGCCACGGATCACACCGATCTTCACGGAGCTGGCTTGATCCGTGTCGATCAGTGCCGATCCGTGGCCGAGTGTACTTACTTCTTGTCTTCGACGTCCACGTACTCGGCGTCGATCACGCCTTCGTCTTTCTTCTGACCTGCGCCATCGCCACCCGCGCTTGCACCGGGTGTCGGGCCTGCGCCCGGAGCACCC